>WNGM01004603.1_pt1 | contig 17451 bp, 15 predicted proteins | sample 5400571 | NCBI WGS metagenome assembly WNGM01 (sample SAMN13153378, study PRJNA577476) | soil metagenome | isolation source: 100 cm soil or saprolite under Garry oak tree replicate 2 | place: USA:California | collected 2016-06-15 | reverse complement strand
CCTCAACGGGCGTCGCATCCACCACCGCAACCTGGCCTTCGCGGTGGAGCAGGCGTATCGCGGACTGCGCGAGCCCGATCGGTTCCCGCTTGCGGTGCTCGACCTGCGCGTCGATCCTAGCGAGGTCGACGTCAACGTTCATCCCACCAAGCGTGAGGTCCGCTTTCGCAACGAGGGCGGCATCTTCGGGGCGGTCGAGCGCGCCTGCTACCGCGCGCTTCGGCAGAGCCCAATCTACGAGCTGCAGTCGGCCAGCGGTGGACCGCTGCTCAAGGTGCGGGAGACGAGCCCCCACCTTAACCCTCCCGCGCCGGCGGGGGAGGGGATCGAGAGCCAAGAGGCGAGGTGGACCGAGGGCGTAGAGGGAAGAGACGCCGGCTCGCGGCTGCCGCCACTGGAGTACATCGGGCAGTTGCTGCGTGGCTATCTGGTGGCGGAGGCACCGGGCGCCCTCGTGCTGGTCGACCAGCATGCCGCACACGAGCGGGTGCTCTTCGACCGGATCGTCCGTCGCCTCGAGCGGCGGCAGCCGTCGAGCCAAATGCTGCTGATCCCGCATGTCCTCGACCTGACGCCGGGCCAGATCGCGGCCTTCCTGGAGCACGAGCCGTGGCTGCAGACCCTCGGTTTCGAGGGGGAGCGCTTTGGGCCGCACACCCTACGAATTCGGGCGGCGCCGGCCGACATGCCGGAAGGTCGCGTCGGGCGCGTGCTCGAGCTGCTCCTCACCGACCTGCTCGGCGAGCGAACTCCGGACCGCCGGCTGCGCGAAACGGCAGCGCTGCTGGCGTGTCACAGCGCGGTCCGCTTCGGCGACGCGATGACACCCGAATCCGCGGGCCAGCTGCTGAGCTCGCTGGCGATGACCGAGGAGCCGATCAGCTGCCCGCACGGCCGGCCGACGACCCTGATCCTGCCGGATCACCAGTTGAGGCGCCTGTTCAAACGGCCGTAGCGAACCTGCGCGTGCTGGCGATCGTCGGGCCAACGGCCAGCGGCAAGACCGAGCTGGCCATCCGCGTCGCCGAGCGGCTCAAGGGCGAGCTGGTTTCCATGGATTCGCGCCAGGTCTTTCGCCACTGTGACATCGGCACCAACAAACCCACCCGAGCAGAGCTGCGTGGTGTTCTCCTGCATGGGATCGACGTCGTCGACCCCGACGCGCCATTCACCGCCGCCGACTACCAACGGGTCGCGCTTCGGACGATTTCAGAGATCGCCGGACGAGGGCACGTGCCGGTGCTCCAGGGAGGGACGGGCCTCTATCTCCGCGCCGTGCTCGACGGTTGGAATCTCGGCGGCGCGCCGCCCGACCCAGCCTTCCGAGCGGCGCTCGAGCGGCGCCTCGACGAGGCGGGCGCGGACGCGCTCGACGCCGAGCTCCGGCGGATCGATCCCGCGGCCGCCGATCGCGCGCGGCGCAACCCACGGCGCCTGATCCGCGCGCTCGAGATTCACGCCGCCACCGGCCGCCCGCCGAGCGAGGCGCGCACCTCGAACCCGCCACCCTGGTCGATCACCGTGCTCGGCCTGGACGTGCCGCTCGCGGAGCTCGACCGGCGGATCGAAACGCGCGTGCAACGGATGATCGACGATGGTTTTGTCGACGAGGTGCGACGCGTCCGGCGCGACTTCCCCAGGGCGGACCTGCGACGCCTCGGCCACGGCTATCCCGAGATGGCAGCCGTCATCGACGGCGCCCTCTCGCTCGAGGCGGCGCGCGACTCGACCGTGCGCCAGGTTCGCCAGTATGCCCGCCGACAGCTGACCTGGTTTAAGGCCGACTCGCGCGTAACCTGGGTTCCACCGGATCTGGAGCTCGCGATGGCGCGACTTGGCGCCGGTATCATGACGGCAGAGGCGAGTTGATCCGGAATTCCAATGGCAGGCACGAGCGTGCCTACCTGATGTCGCTCGATTACGAGGACCAGGGGCTGGCCGCCGTGGAAGAACAGATGCTCGAGCTGAGCGAGCTGGCGAGAACGGCCGGCGTGGTCGTGGTTGGCACCGACACCCAGCGCCGCCCAAAACCCGATCCCGCGCTCTTCCTGGGCAAGGGCAAGGTCGAGGAGCTCCACGCGCTGAAACACGAAGCCGATTTCAACCTGCTGGTCTTCAACGAGGAACTGTCACCGCGCCAGCAGCGCAACCTCGAGCGCAAGCTCGATGTCAAGGTGATCGACCGCACCGAGTTGATCCTGGACATCTTTGCCCAACGAGCCCGCACCAAGGAGGGCCGCCTGCAGGTGGAGGCCGCGCAGCTGCATCATCTGCTACCGCGCCTCCAGGGTGGTCGCGACCTTTCGGGCCTGGGCGCAGGCGTGGGCACGCGCGGTCCTGGTGAGCAAAAGCTCGAGAGCGACCGGCGGCGCATTCGCCATCGCATCCGCGAGCTCGACCGGGACATCAAGGAGATCCGCAAGCAGCGCGCCTTACGCCGTGAAGGACGCCGGCGCGTCGCTTATCCCGTGGTCGCCATCGTCGGCTACACGAACAGCGGCAAATCCACCTTGCTTCACGCGCTGACCCACGCGCAGGTGCAGGTGGAAGATGCCTTATTCGTCACCCTCGACCCGACGACCCGTCTGGTGCGCCTGCCCAACCGCCGCGAGGTGCTCTTTACCGACACCGTCGGTTTCATCCAGAAATTGCCCACCGACCTGGTGGCCGCCTTCAAGGCCACGCTCGAAGAGGTGCAGCAGGCCGACCTCCTGCTCCACGTGCTCGACGCGACGCGTTACAACGGACGCGACCAGATGGAGGCGGTGCACGAAACGCTGCAGGACCTCGGCGCCCTCGAGAAGCCGAAGGTGCTGGCGCTCAACAAGGTGGATCAGCTGAGCCCGTCCGCCGTCGACCAGCTGCTGGCCGAGGATTGGTCGCCATATCTCGCGGTGGTGCCGATTTCCGCACTACGAAAAACCGGACTGGAGCCGCTGGGCCGCGCCATCGCCCAGGCCCTGCCCGGTGAAATGGTCCCGATCGAGGTGCTCCTACCGTACAGTGAGCACGCGCGGCAGGCGGAGTTCCATGCCCACGGCAACGTGGAGGCGGTCGATTATCGCGGCGACGGGGTGCTGATGCGCGGCGCCGTACCGCGGCGGCTGCTGACGAAGTTCCTTCCCTTCCGCTTTCCCGCCGTGGATCGCAGCGCCTGACCTAAACGGTCAGCGCAGCAGCCGTACCACCGCCACGACCTGGCCCTCGAGCTGGGCGGCTGTGCTGTAGATCGGTTCGTAGGCCGGATTCTCCGCATGCAGTCGCACCCGGTTGGCCTCGCGGAAGAGGCGCTTGACAGTGGCGGTGGACTCGTTGGTCTGGTCGTCTTCCAGCCGGGCGACGACGATGCTGCCGTTGGGCGCATCTTTACCCGGCCGGACCACCACGAAATCGCCGGGGAGAATGCCGACATCTTTCATGCTGTCGCCACGGACTTCGAGGGCGAAGGCATTGTCCGAGCCGACGAGTTCCTGGCTGAGGACCAGGTGGTCCTCGATGTTCTCTTCGGCGAGGATTGGCTGGCCGGCGGCAACGCGCCCTACCAGGGGAACCGCCACGACCTTGCTCAGCTTGGCCTGCATTTCGTCGATGTCGACGACTTCGATGGTGCGCGACTTGGTCGGATCGCGCCGGATATAGCCCTTACGTTCCAGGGTATTGAGGTGGTTTTGAACCGTTGAGCTGGAGGAGAGTCCGACCGCTTCGCCAATTTCGCGAACAGTAGGTGGGTAACTGCGGATCTTCTGTCGAAACCTCAGGTACTCCAGGATCTCCCGCTGCCTGCTGGTCAACGGTTCCGGCATATCGTCCCCTCCCTTTATCGCCGATGACGACGGCCATGAGCCGATCATCTCGCACCCGGCGCCGTCCCAAACGGCGCGCCCAGGGAGGGGAGAGAGGAGGGGTTCAGACCGCGATCACAGCATGGTAGCACAGTAATTTCCGGGCCGAATCGGGTGTTTTTCCGCGCCCAGCTGGCGGCCGATTGACCGCCACGTTTGTTCAAAACGGGGGCATCCTAGCACATCCGTTCGCCCATTGCAAACACTTGTTCGGGTAGGGGATTGACGCGAACGCCTGTTCGTGTTAGCGTCTCTCACGAACGCATGTTCGTGCAGGACGGCGCCCGACACGCCTACCCGCGACCCCAACGCCGCCGCGGCTGGGGCCGCATCCTGGTCCTCGCCGCCGCGCTCGTGCTCGCCACTGGCCGGCTGGCCTACGGCAGCGGGCCGCAGGCGAGCGACCGGGTGGTCGTCGCGCCGGGGGACACGGTGTGGAGCATCGCCGCCGCCCACTACCGGGGTGATCCCCGGCCACACGTGGAGGCGATCCTCCAGGCCAACCGGTTGCCGACGCCGTTGCTCACGCCGGGGCAGACGCTGCGGCTGCCCCGCGAGTAGCTCGAGGAGCCGCCACTACGATGAGCACATCGCTGGTCAGTCTCGCGTCGCTGGTACAGGCCTTTAATCCCGTGACGCCGCAGCTGCGCGTAGCGGCGATCATCGTCCGCCAGCACCAGCTCCTGCTCGTCGAGCACCGCAAGCGTGGCCAGCGCTACTGGGTCCTGCCCGGTGGCCGGCTGGAGGGCCACGAAACGCTCGACGCGGCGTTGCGCCGCGAGCTGAAGGAAGAGCTGGGCCTCGGCGCGCGCGTGGGGCCGCTCGCCATTGTCTGCGAGAGCCTGGCGCCGGACCGCCACGTCGTCAACCTCATTTTTCAGGCAGAGATAGGGGAGGGGGCCGCGCCGGTGCTCGACCCTCGCGATCCTGTGCTCGCCGGCTGGCAGTGGGTGTCGGTGGACCAGCTCCCCCGGCTGGATTTCCGCCCACCCATTGCCGAAGCCGTGCACGCCGCCATCGTCGAGAACTTTGCTGGCCCCGTCCGCGTGCTAGGGGATACCTGGAAGCCCGAGTCGCGCTGAGCTCATCTCCAGCATCGCTTCAACGTCGTAAAGTGAAGATTCTGCGTACCAGTCAATTGGGGCGAGGGAGCGAGACAGGCGGCCGGCGATCTGGCAGCCCGACGTCCGCGACGGTGTTAGAGATGCGCCTGGATGACCTTGGCGAGCGTTGGCCCGACGTCGGGCAGCGCCGAGGTGGCGAAGATGATCGTCACCAGCAGCACCATTAAGAAGGTCGCGATGCGCGTGCTGATGGTGCGCTCCATGTAGGCCGGGTCGTCGATCGTCTGGCCCGGCACCACCGCCTGGGCCAGCTGGCGCATCTCGCTGACCATTCCGTCGGCGTCGCTCGCCGCTCGAACCGTTTGCTTGATCACGGGGCTCCCCCTGTCGTGGAATTTACGACGCTGGCCGGCGCGGCGGCCGCGAACAAGACGCTGAGGCGCTCCGCGAGGCGCTGGAGCACCAGGACTTCGCTCGACGCGTAGGCGCGCGGCAGGCGACGCCCGATTTGCAGCGTGCCATCGACCTCGGCGCACCGCATGGGCGCGACCGCGATGTGGCGCAATCCGGCCGGCACGCCGAACAGATCTTCTGGACGGCGGCCGGCGAGCGGCTCGCGCAGGGCACGGCCTTCGAGTTGCGCCTCCGCGCTGCGCGTGCCGGCGAGCGGCAGCCAGCTCGGCGCGTGGTCCTGGAGCGGGTCGCCCTCGGGGACGACCAGCTGCAACCGGTCGCCGTTGACCCATTCGAGGTGGAGGCTCTCGGAGCGCAACACGTCCGCGAGCGCGGGCCGGATCGCCCCCAGCGCCGCCCGCTGGTCGGCGGCGTACGGGGCGGCGAGCCCGGCCAACCGGTTTGCTTGCTCCATCGCCTCGGTCTGCTGCCGTTCCTCGTCGAGCATCGCCAGCCGCAGCAAGGTGGCACCCATTTCATCGCCAACCGCACGGATCAATTCCCGGGTCGGCGGGTCGAGCTCGACCGCGTGGCCCGCGACGGTGATCAAGCCGTTGAGCCCATCCTCGCCGGCCGTTGGTTGGATGAGCGTGCACTCCCCGAAGCTGGTGCCCGGGAGCGGGCCCTGGATGAGCACCGCCTGACTCGGATCGGCGCCGAGGGTCGGGGTGAAGGTAAATCCGGGAAGTTCGCCGTCGCTGAGCCCGGCCCAGCGAACCGCGCGAAACTCGTCGCCCGCCGGGTCCTTGGCCCAGAAAGCCCAGGCGCAGCCGGGGGCGAGGGCCGGCGCCAGGTCGGCGAGCTCGGCGAAGAGGCCGTCCTCATCGCGCGCTCGCGCCAACCCGGAAGTGACCGCGGCCAGCGCGCCCTGCCGCGCGATCGTCGCCTTGGCCCCGTCGGCGGACGTCGTGAGGAAGACGACAAGCCACATTGTCATCAGGACCAAAAAGAGGTCCATCACGATCGCGAGCGGGGCGGCGTGACCCGCTGCCTCGAACGGCCACAAGAGCAACAGGCCGGCAGCGAGGATCCGCGGATCGCGGAAGCGGGCGGCCAGCCGCGCCGCCCCAAAGAAGAGCAGCACGTGCGCGTAGGACACATAAGGGGCCGAGAGCGCGCCAAGCGCCATGACGACGGCGAGATCGGCTCCCCCAAGCAGCACCTGGCTCCCGGGGACCGGCCGCTGCATGCGCGTCAATTCGATGCAGACAAAGAGGTAGGCGACCGCCGCCAGCCCGGCGCTGTAGCGGACCGAGATCGGGATGCTGGGGACCGCGACCACCGCGGCCGCCACGCTGAAAACCGCCACCCAGAGCATCAGGCTGAAAACCGCGTCGCTGCGCACCAGCCCGGGCAAGGCGGTGTGCCAGATCTTCAGCTCGCGTGTCAGGGCGACCCCGGTCCAACCGACGGTGTCACGCAAGCTGGGCAGGGACCGGCGCCCCCCGGAAGCCACCGGGTGCACGGCCGGAAGCGAGGCTTGCCGGGCCTTGAGGCGCGCCAGATCGAGTTCGCTCAGGGGAGCCGTTTCCACCAGCCCCCAGTCTGTGGCGGAAAGGCTGCGGTCGCGTCGAAGAGCTGGCGACAACCTGTGGCGAGCGAGCGGCGAAACCTTACAAATGGTGTAACGACCGCCAGAATGAAGCCGGGGTTACCCGGCTTGCTCTTAAGCTAATCGGGATGGCCCTCTCCCCTCCTCGTCGCAGCTGGGCCTCGATCCCCCTCCGATCGCGGGTCACCGGCGTGGATGCCAACACCTTACGGCGCTGGCTGGCCGACCTGCCGCCCCCCGTGGGCTACGGCATCAGCGCCCGACCGCTGCGCTACCGACAGGCGCCCCACCTGGCGGCCTTTTGTTGGTATGAGGATCGGCTGATCGAGCTGCAAGTACCCGAACCGTTTCGCGCCTGGGACGAGAAGGTGTACTACCGGGCTCGCCGCAAGCCAGGGCGCCGCCTCGCCTTCCAGTGGTTCGGCCGGACCATCCGTTTCCGGACGCGTCGTGAGGTGCTGCGATTCCTCTACTGCCACGAGTTCTATCACTGGTATCTGCGGGAAGTCCGCGGTGGAAAAGGCGCCGCCGAGACCGCGTGCGACCGCTTTGCCCTAACCTACTTTCGGGCCCGCAATCGCGGCATCGACTGGAGCAGCGTGCTGCCCGGCTACCCGATGGGCGCCCGCCGGCCCCTGAAGCCGGCGGCCTGATTAAGGTGGATCAGGCCTGACGATCGCCACGCTGAAGCGACCCTCGGCGTTGCTCCCGTTGGCGATGTCGGTCGCCGCTCTTGCCCTGGTCCTCGGTCACATCGCGATGTTCGGCACGGCCCGCCAGGCCGATGAGGGGACGGCGGCCCATCTCTGGCAGCTGCTGATGGCGGCGCAGATCCCGGTCATCGCGTTCTTCGCCACCAAGTGGTTGCCGCGAACGCCAGGACCGGCGCTGCTGGTCCTCGCCCTGCAGGTCATCGCCGGCCTGGCGGCGGCGGCTCCCGTCTTCCTCCTCAATTTCTAGGACTGCACCAGGCCGATGAGGTTGTTATCGGCGTCAGAGCGTCTTGAAGGTCGCCAGTAGCGTGTCGTAGGCCGGATGCTTCGCGTCCGTGGTCCTCGTGATGCCTTCGAAAATGTAGAGCTTCGAGCCGAAGAACACGATCCGTTCGTGCACGACGGCGCCCTGTGCCTGGAGCACGGCGTCCTCGGCGGGTTGCCCGAGGAACGTCGTATTGCCCTTCGACAGCACGGTTCCGTTGGTGTTGGAGGCGGATCCCGCGACACCGGCGTCGAGTCGACTCTGGATCTCGCTTCGCTGAGGGGCGAGCGGCAGTGGCTCATAACCCACAATGACCTGCTCGTCGTTGGTCGTCGCGGTATACAGTGTCAGGTCGGCGTTGATACCGGGCTGGTTGACCTTTTGGGTTTGCTTGGCCGGGGTGGCCGGGAAAACGGCACTGAATCCCGACTCCGTGGCCACATAGGGGGTCGCCGTCGGAGTCGGCGTGCTGGCCCCGGATTGACCCCCGCACGCCGCGACCACGACAGCCAGCGACGCGACCACCAACCGTGTCGACATGCCCTCCGCCTCCTTAGCGGCTAACCGTATCGACTCCGCCACCGCTTGTCAACAATGGAAGCGCATTCGTACGCAAGTCCGCGCAATCACGTTATACTAATCCGCGTAATGCCGGCACGCGTAAAGGCGGCGGCCTCGGCCACCAACCCGTTCCGCTTCGGTCGGATCGTCTCCGGCGACGCCTTCACCGACCGCGAAGCCGACCTGCTGGCGCTCGAGCGCGAACTCCGTGGCGGGCAGAACATCCTGATCGAGGCGCCCCGTCGCTTCGGCAAGACCTCACTCATCCTCGAGGTGAAGCGCCATTTGGAGGCGGCCGGCATCCCGGTCGCCTACCTCGATTGCATGCTGGTTCCCTCTCGAGCCCGGCTTGCGGACCGCCTGGCCTCCGCCTACCTGGATGCCTTCAAGAATCCGGCGCAGCGTGCCGAGGATTGGGTTGTCCAGCACCTCAAGGCGTTTCGGGTTCGACCCACGCTGACGCTCGACAGCGAAGGCCACGCGTCGCTCTCATTCGAGGCCGCCAGCGCCGGCACGCCCAACCTCGATGCCCTGCTCGAGCAGATTTTTCAAGAGCCCGAGGTGATCGCGCGCGAGGGCAAGAAGAAACGGGTCGTCGTCATCCTCGACGAGTTCCAGGACCTGATGGAACTCGGTGTCACTCTCTTGCGGCAGCTGCGCGCCGTGATCCAGCACCAGCAACACGTGTCGTACGCCTTCCTCGGGTCGCGCCAGGCCTTGCTCCGCCGAGCCGTGCACGAACGCAACGCCCCGCTGCTGAAGATGGCCCGCCCTTACCCGCTCGGCGCGCTGCCGCGCGAGGAATTCGCCAACTTCCTGATGGGGCGCTTTCGGGCCAGCGGCCGGCCGCTGCCGAAAGACGCCATCTATGCGCTGATCGACTTCACCGGCGCACATCCCAACGACACCCAGGAGGCGGCGCACTTTCTCTGGGAAGTGGCCCTCCTCCCCCTCTCCACCACGGAGCTGGTGTCGACCGCCATCTCCCGGGTCCTCGACGCGGAGGCGGCGCAGATGACGGTCCTCTGGCACGACTCGGCCCCGGCCCAGCGCAACCTTCTCGTGGCGCTGGTCGAGTGGGGCGGGCGCAACATCTACCGGGAGGAGTACCGCCGGCGCGCCAATCTCGGGCCGGCGACCACCGTGCAGCGGGCCATCCAGACCCTGATCGACCGCGAGCTTGTCGACATGGAGCCGAGCGGCGCCTACACCATCAAAGAACGCTTCTTCGAGGAGTGGATCCGCCGCCGGATCATCGGCGGCGAACTCTAAACCTTCGCGGCGGGCTTCTCCGAGAGAATCGACGCGATCTCGGCCTTGGCTCGAGCGATGATGTCGCGGATGCGGCGCTGCTGATCCGGATCCGGCCAGCGGTTGCGGGCCTCGCTGGCGACGGAACGGCCCAGGTCGCGCAGGTCGTTGCGCAACTCGTGCATCACATGATGGGCCTGCGGACCCCACTCGGCGCCCCAACGCTCTTTCATCCGGCTGAAGACTTCGTCGACCTGCGGCCGGCGCTCGGTCATGAAGGTACGGCCGGCATCGGTGATGCTGTAGATCTTCCGTCCGTCCTCCTGGACGGAGCTGACATAGCCCATGTCCTCGAGCATCTGGAGGGTCGGGTAGACGGCGCCCGGACTCGGGGCGTAGAAGCCGCCGAAGCGCGCTTCCAGGGCTTTGATCAGCTCGTAGCCGTGGGCGGGCTTGTCCTTGAGCTGGTCGAGGATGACGTACTTGAGGTCGCCGCGCTCGAAGATCTGGCGGCGGAACTGGTCGAAGCGGAACTCACGACGTGACCACATGGGTTGGACCCTCCTGAAATTAACGGCACTATCACGATATATCGCGATACTACTGTGCTGGATCAGACCCTGTCAAGCCTGAACGTGGACCTGGGGCGGACCCAGCGAACGTAGCCGACGCTCGCGAGTCGCCAGCACGCCGTAGAATTCGCGCAGCAGCGTGCCCACCGTCTCCCCCACGTCCCCGACGCAGGCACCTCTGGTCGCGAGCGCACTCGTCGAGCGCGTGCGCGGCTTCCTCGAAGCGTGTGAAATCGACCGCAACCTCAGTCCGCTGACCACTACCTCAACAACTTGCTCGGTTGGCTCGCGCGGGAAGAGCCGGACGTCAAGGATCTGCCCGACCTCACCACCGAGGTTGTGCGCCGCTATAAGCTCGCCCTGGCCCGGCGCGTCAACGAACACACCGGGCGCTCACTGACGCGCGCCAGCCAGACCTACTTCCTGATCGCGATCCGCTCGATGCTGCGCTACTGGACCCGGCAGGGAATGGACGTGCTCGCGCCGGACCGGATCGAGCTCGGCAAAGCCGCCTCGCGCTCGTTGAAGTTTCTCGACGCCGACCAGCTGCGCCGCCTGCTCGCGGCTCCGGACGTCCGGGATTCGCGGGGCCTGCGCGACCGCGCCCTGCTCGAAACGTTTTTCAGCACCGGGCTGCGGCTCGCCGAGCTGGCGCGGCTGGATCGAGACCACATCAACCTGAAAACCCGCGAATTCGGCGTCATCGGCAAGGGGCGAAAGCCGCGCGTCGTCTTTCTCAGCGATGCCGCGTGCAATTGGTTGGGCCGCTACCTGGAGGCCCGCCCCGATCGCTGGAAACCGCTCTTCATCCGGATGAAGGGAAGGCTGGACGCGACGCCGGGCGGCCCTGGCATGCGGATGTCGGTGCGGTCGATCGAGCGGGTGGTGCAGAAATACGTCAAGCTCGCCGGGCTGGGCGTCAAGGCAACACCGCACACCCTGCGGCACTCCTTCGCCACCGATTTGCTCTCCAACGGCGCCGACTTGCGCGCCGTCCAGGAGTTGCTCGGGCACGCGAATCTCAACACCACCCAGATCTACACGCACGTCACGAATCCCCAGTTGCGCGCGGCGCATCGCAAGTTTCACAGCGGAAATCGCGAGTGACGCTGCTAGCATCAAGACGCGATGATCTCGGCGCGTCAGCGACTCGCCTCGACGGCACTTGATTACTATCCGCTGAACCGACTGGCGGCGGCGGGCTTCGGCGATCCGGCCCGGCTGCCCATCACGGTCAAGATCCTGCTCGAGGGGTTGCTACGCCAGGCCGATGGCGGCCGCGTCAGTGAGACCAGCCTGCGCGCCCTGGCCCGCTGGCCGGAACGGCCGCCGGCCGACGCCGAGGTGCCCTACTTGCCGGCACGGGTGCTGCTGCAGGACTTCACCGGCGTACCGGCGGTGCTGGACCTGGCCGCCATGCGCTCGGCGATGCAGCGCGCTGGGAAGGATGCTGGTCGGATCGACCCGCTCGTCCAGGCCGACCTCGTGATCGACCACTCGGTACAGGTGGACGCCTTCGGGTCGCTGGCATCGTACGCCCGCAACATCGAGCGCGAGTACGAACGTAACGGCGAACGGTACGCCCTGCTGCGCTGGGCCCAACAGGCGTTTCACAACTTCAGCGTCGTCCCCCCCGGGATGGGGATCTGCCACCAGGTGAACCTCGAGCGACTCAGCCGCGTGGTGCAGGTGCAGACCGACGCCAAAGGGAGCATCGCCCTGCCCGATACGCTGCTCGGCACCGACTCGCACACCACGATGGTCAATGGCCTCGGCGTGCTCGGTTGGGGCGTGGGCGGGATCGAGGCGGAGGCGGCATTGCTCGGACAGCCCACCTACTTGCCGACGCCGGTGGTGGTCGGCGTCCGCATGACCGGGTCGCTGCGGCCGGGCGCGACGGCGACCGACCTCGTCCTGACACTGACCGAGATGCTCCGCGCGCACGGCGTCGTCAACAAGTTCGTCGAGTTCTGCGGCGCCGGCCTCTCGAGCCTCTCGGTGCCGGATCGCGCCACCCTCTCGAACATGTGCCCGGAATACGGCGCCACCGCCTCCCTCTTCCCCGTCGACCAGCAGACGCTGCGCTACCTGGAGACGACCGGGCGCGACCGTCAGCTGATCGAGCTGGTCGAGCGCTACACCCGCGAGCAGGGCATGTTCCGCACCGACGAATCGGCCACACCGGTTTTCGACGAGCTCCTCGAGCTCGATCTCGACGCCGTCGAGCCGAGCGTCGCCGGCCCCAAGCGGCCCCAGGATCGCGTGCCGCTCCCCAAGGTGTGGCAGAGCTTCAAGACCGCCTTCGCGATGGAAGAGGGCCCGAGCAACAACGACGTCGCTCGCTTCGACTCCGAGGGCGGGGTCGCGGAGCCCGTCGGTGGGCACCAGCACGCTACCGCCGTGATGGCCCGGCCCGCGCAGCAGCTGCGCAACGGCTCGGTGGTGATCGCGGCCATCACGAGCTGCACCAACACCTCGAACCCCTCGGTGATGGTGGCCGCCGGATTGCTGGCCAAGCGCGCCGTGGAGCGCGGACTGCGTGTGTCGCCGACGGTCAAGACCAGCCTGGCGCCCGGATCCCGGGTCGTCACCGACTACCTGCGAGCGGCCGGCCTGATGCCCTATCTGGAGGAGCTCGGCTTCTACCTGGTCGGCTACGGGTGCACGACCTGCATCGGCAACAGCGGCCCGCTGGCCAGCGCGGAGGTCGAAGCCGCCGTCGAGAAGGAAAAACTCAACGTGGTCGCCGTCCTCAGCGGGAACCGGAACTTCGAGGGCCGCATCCATCCGCTGGTCCGGGCGAGCTATCTCGCCTCACCACCGCTGGTGGTCGCCTACGCGCTCGCCGGAGATATCCGCCGCAACCTGGCAACCGATCCGCTGGGAACCGACCGGGACGGGAAGCAGGTCTTCCTGCAAGAACTCTGGCCCTCGGCCGCGGAGGTCAATGAGGCGATCCGCGCCTCGCTGAAGGTCGAGATGTTCACGCGGGAATACGAGCGCATCTTCGATGGCGATGAGAACTGGCAGAGGATGTCGGCGCCGACCGGGCCTATCTACGACTGGGATCCGAAGTCGACCTACGTGCGCGAGCCTCCCTTCTTCGAGGGCCTGCGTCCGGAACCCACCCCCTTGAGCGACATCGTCGAGGCGCGCGCCCTCGTCATCCTCGGCGACTCGATCACCACGGACCACATCTCCCCCGCCGGGAGCATCCCGCCCGACAGCCCGGCCGGCCGCTACCTGGTGGCGCAGGGCGTCGAGCGTAGCGAGTTCAACAGCTACGGCGCGCGCCGCGGGAACCATGAAGTTCTGGTGCGCGGCACGTTCGGCAACATCCGCCTGCGCAATCAGCTCACGCCGCGCGAAGGCTACTGGACGAAACACCTACCGGATGCAGAGGAGATGACGATTTTCGACGCCTCGGAGCGCTACCGTGCGGATGGCGTGCCCCTGCTCGCCATCGCCGGCAAGGAGTACGGCTCGGGAAGCTCGCGGGATTGGGCCGCCAAGGGTCCGCTGTTGCTCGGCATTCGCGCGGTGATCGCTGAAAGCTTCGAGCGGATCCATCGGAGCAACCTGGTCGGCATGGGCATTCTGCCGCTGGAGTTTGTCCCGGGTGAATCGCTGCGCTCGCTCGGACTGAGCGGAACGGAGGCCTTTACCATCCGCGGGCTCGCCGCCGGGCTGCAACCCGGCCAGCGGATCGAGGTAGAGGCAACCGGGGCTGAGGGCGGCGCGAAACGGTTCAGCGTCGTCTGCAGGCTCGACAATCAAACCGATGTCGAGTACCTGCGCCACGGCGGTGTGCTGCCGATGGTGCTGCGGCAGCTGATGTCGCCCTGACGGCGCCGGCCTAACTCGAGACGACCGACAGCTGCGACAGGCTGTGAACGTCGGTGAAGGGCAAGGCGGTCTCGCTCTTGCTATTCAGGCTGTAGGCGAGCACTCTTCCCGAGGTCTGCGAGGGGCCGCCCAGGCACTCGCTCACACACGCCTGCTCCTCGAGGTACCAGATCGTGTCGCCGCTGATGAAGATGGGATGTGAGCGGGCCGCCGCCGCGGTGGCCACCACCTGGTTGCGCTGCAAGTCGTAGAGCCAGACGTGCGGCACGGAGCCATTGTCGATCTGGGTGAAGGCCAGCCAGCGGTCATCGGTGGCGGCAGCCGGGTCGTACCAGTGGAGCCCCGTGGCCAGCGTTCCGACGCTGGTCACCCCGGCATCCCAGGTGCGCACCCCGACCGCGTCGCGGTAGTAGAGCCGATCCTTGTGCTGCGCCCAGGTCGCCATCGTTGCGTTGGAGCTGATCCCTGCGGGCGGCAGGAACGCGACAGTGTTGTCGGCGCTGCGGATGACCAGGAACTGGCCCGTCTCGGGTGCCTGGCCCTGATTGCCGAGGTAGGTGTCCACCATGAGCAAATACTTGTCGTCGGGCGCAAACTCGAGCCGGACCTCGTCATCGCGGCCAATCCCGCGACCGGGTACGGTGTTGAGGCTCAGCGTCGTTTCCTGTCCGCCGCGGCGCATGTGGAGGGATGCCTTGCCTGAGCCCGAGGTGTCGTGCACCAGATAGGCGAGCAGTGAGCCATCGTGGCTGTAGGCAAAGGCCGGCACGTAGCCGTTGACCGTGACCTCGGTCGATGTCGCGCGGGTGGCGAGCTCGAGGCTGATGATTTTGGCTGGTCCTGCATTGGGATTGTCGACGTAGGCAATCTTCTGCGACGAGACGAAGCGGGGTTCGGCCGGCGCCGCCGTGCTCAGCGACACGAGCTGCTGCGGCGTGCTGCTGGCGGAGTCATAGAGAAAAATCTCGCTCGCGCCGGCCGTGGAGGCCGTGAAGAGCACGCGATAACCCGAGGCCGGCGCGGGCGTGCCCGATGCGGACGGCGACGCGCTCGCGGTTGCCGAGGTCGTGCTGGCAGCGGGAGCGGAACACGCGCTTAACAGCCCGACAAGGATGATGACGGCCGGTTGAACCCGGACTAAAGGCCTGCACACGTTCAAGCTGGCGCCGATTGTAACGCGCGGCGACGTCGCGCGCGGCGTTAGGAGTGCCCTGCGTTGCATTGTTAGCGCGCCATACTTGGCGCATGGAACAACGCATCAGTCTCGTGACCCTCGGCGTGAGGGACCTCCAGCGGGCTCGCAAGTTCTATGAAGCGCTCGGCTGGTCCGGCGCCCAGCAGCCCGACGACGAGGTCGCCTTCTACCAGGCGGGTGGAATCGTCTTCGGCCTCTGGGCCGCGCTCGGCGGTCATGGCGCGCCCGGAGTGGAGCTGGCGCATAACGTCCGGTCGCCCGAGGAGGTCGACGTCCTACTCGCTGACGCCGAGCGCGCCGGCGGGACGATCATCCGCTCGGCCGCGAGCGCCGACTGGGGCGGCTACACCGGTGCCTTCGCTGATCCCGACGGCTACGTCTGGGAAGTCGCCCACAATCCTGGCTGGACGTTGGCGGACGACGGCTCAGTCCGGCTCAGCTAATGCGCTAGTCGATCAGTGCCAGTACGGCCAGGTTTGAGCGGGCGTCGTTCCGAACATCTCGTTCCAGAGCACGTCCGTGCCGGTGAGCGACGAGCGGTTGAATGCGTGGAGAAAGGCCGACACGCCGATCCGTTTGACCCCGCGCGTGCCGATGAGTCCCACCGTATTGAGGCGATCCGACGCGTCGCGGTCGTGCAGGTCGAATCCTTTGAGGCGTCCGTATGTGGCAACGTCGGCGCTGGTGAAGAAGACCGGCTCCAGCGCGGCGTAGGTGTAGACGCGGGTGTACCACGTGTGACGCGGCGCCACGATGTCCCAAGGATCCAGCACGCCCCTCAGGTACGGATAGGTCGCGAGCGAGCCACCAAACACGTCCGACACGTTGGCCGTGTGGCCACCGTCCGACGCCGAGAAGAACGCCTCGATCACGCGCCCGCCGTACATCAGCACCTGGCCAGCCGTCTGGTCGACGGCCGCATTCTGCGACGCGCTCTCGGAATCGATCCCGCGGTACACCTGAAACTGGGTGGTGTCGTCGACGTCGTACAGGCCTGTACTTCCCATGTGCGTCAGCGCGTAACAGCGCGCGGCCACGATCTGGGCCTTGATGGCCTCCAATGGCCAGCTCGAGGGGACCTCACCGAGACCGCGCAGATAATCCTCGATCGGCAGCACATTGATGATGTACAGCAGGCCGCTGCTCGGCTGCGCCACGATCGTTCCGCGATAGGCGTGATACCGACCCGACGGACCGTAGACCGTCATCCGTGTGCCGGCCGCGGTCGGCACAACCTTTTGCACACCACCTGATGGCGCGAGCGAGACTGTCTGGCCGGGCGCAAGGTTCGTGACGCGACCGCCGGCGATCAGCTGCGCGGGCCCGCTCGGGATGACGCGGTAGGTCGCGGTTCCCCAGAGCACCGCCACGTGGATCGGCGTATGGGCGGTGTCGAGGCTGGCCCAGGTGGTCCCCGTGTAGAAGTGCTGATCGATGAAGCGGTAGTTGAGTCCGGCCAGCGCCATGCCTTTCGCACCCCACTGCCCGAGACCCACTCCGTGGCCCCAGCCGTGACCGCAGAAGCGCACCGATCCCGCGGGTGCTGCCGGCGGACAGGTCGGTCCGTACGATGCGCCGGACCCGCGGAGCGCCGCTTGCGCCGCCTCCGTCTCGTAGCGGTCGAGCGCCGACTGGAGCGCGCGGCTTTGGCCCTGGAGCCCCGCGAGGCGAATCAACGTCTGGCGGCGCTGGCTGTCGAGGTCGCTGTCATAGCTCGCGACCGCGGCGACCTGACTGGCGATCGCGTTGGCGCGTGCCTGCAGCGCATCGAGCAGCGGCGCGAGGTCCGCGCGAGCCTGGGCCAGGAGACGGCGTTGCGCCTCCAGCGCTTCGCGCTCGGCGCGCAGCCTGCGGGCCAGTTGCAGCTCGCTGACCGAGATCTGCTGCAAATAGATGCTGCGATTCAGCAGGTCATCGAAACTTCGCGCGGAAAAAATAAACTCGAGCCATCGCACGCCGCCGAGCGCATACAGCTTCTTGATGTCCGCCTGGAAGGCGCGGATGTGTTGCAGGTAGGCGAGCTGGTCGTGCGACAGCTGCAGCTGCGCGTCCGCAATTTGCGCCTCGATCGCCTGCGCTTTCGCGGCAATCGGTGCGAGATCGGCGCTGCTCAGCGCGAGCTGGGCTTCCAGCGCGG
>WNGM01001742.1_pt1 | contig 17474 bp, 17 predicted proteins | sample 5400571 | NCBI WGS metagenome assembly WNGM01 (sample SAMN13153378, study PRJNA577476) | soil metagenome | isolation source: 100 cm soil or saprolite under Garry oak tree replicate 2 | place: USA:California | collected 2016-06-15 | reverse complement strand
GTTCGAGTCCTAATTTTTCAAATTTACTTGCGCCTGGCCTAAATCCCAACGCCAATCGGGGGCCGTCAGATTTTGATATTCGGAACGCATTTTCCGCGGCGCTGACGTACGATCTCCCTTCGATTAGGGGGAATACGTTGACTCGCTCACTTTTTGGTGGCTGGTCTTTACAGAACATCTTTCAAGTTCGGTCTGACGTGCCCGTCGATATTCTTGACATTGCCTTTCTCCAATTCAATGGTGGCATTGAGGCAGGCACTCGGCCCGATATTGTTCCGGGACAGCCTCTATATCTTTATGGCGCCCAATGCGCGTCAGTGATGCAAACGTTAGGAAACCTCGCTCCGGGTCAAAGATGCCCTGGTGGCAAAGGATTCAACCCCAATGCATTCGCCGATCCGCCGACTGACCCAACGACCGGTAATCCAACCCGGCAGGGGGATTTGTCCCGAAATGCCCTTCGAGGCTTTGGAGCATTTCAGTGGGACTTTGCATTGCATCGCGAGTTTCCGCTGCGCGAATCGCTGAAATTGCAGTTCCGTGCGGAAATGTTCAATGTCCTGAACCACCCTAATTTTGGACCGCCCAACGGCCAGTTCCTCTCACTCCAAAATGGTGGGCCAGCCGGATTCGGTGTTGCAACCCAGACGTTGGGACAAAGCTTGATCGGTTTTGGCAATCTGGGAGGTGGTGCCTTCAATCCGCTCTATCAAGTTGGCGGGCCACGATCCATCCAATTGGCGCTTAAGCTCCAGTTCTAACCACTGACTGAATGGCGAGGTCCCCACTTGGCGCAACTACAAGCTTTGGCGTCGTCGTATGTGGCGAGTGAAAGGATGTCACCAAAGACCAAGTGCCAGCCTATTCCCGTACGTGCCTCAGGGCTCTTGATCTTAATGTCCCTCTTCTGTGCTGCTCCTTCTTCCCGCGCACAAGGCCAGCACCTTGTGACCTTCGACGATCTAATATCGGCGGAGGTCAAACATATTGACTGGCAAATGGATATCTCCCCTAATAGTAAAACGATAGCTTACTCTCTTCAGGGAGAAGATACGTTGTGGTTAGTCGACAGAAATACAGTTGTCCCTCGGGCTTTGGGCCAGGGCTTTATGCCGCGTTGGTCTCCCGACGGCAAGCAACTTGCGTTCTACTCGAGTCGCGGTGGATCGTTGCAGCTGTGGTTGCTAAATGTGGAGAACGGAACCACGTCACAACTTACTGTGCTTGAAGCTGGAATAAATCCAGACCCGGTAACACATTTCACAGGGTGGATACGGGATTCGTTCCGATATTCATGGTCACCAGATGGGTCCAAGATTGCATTCGCATCGCAAGTGTCGAGTCCAGCGCAGAGCACAGAGCAATCTCTTCATCAGACTCCTTCCAACCGCGTCATTGGCGGAACTACAAACGCAATACAAGATGGCGAGCCGACCATATTAACTGCCGCTTCTTCTTCCACCTCGGCCCTCCTTGGCATTTTCCGAACGGGCGCGACACTCGGCAGTCACTACGTTAATGGAAAGATGGAGCTAAGAAATGGTGCTGCGTCGAATTTGACGAACCAGATTTACATTGTTGACATCAAGACGAGAGCGCTGGAGCAGTTGACGAAGGACGGGTGGGGCTATTTCAATCCCGAGTGGTCCCCGAATGGACGATGGATTGCCATGGGGACTACTGAGGGGAGACCCATGGTGGGCTACGGACCGGATGCTGCCAACCTCTGCGCATTTAACCCGAAAACTGGTGTCAAGGTGATGCTCACCGGTGGTCCGGGCGTAAAGCGCATTCCTCAATGGAGTCCGGACGGAAAATGGATTGCATATCGAGGAGGCAAGAAGTTTGGATTGGACTCAATATTTCTCATACCCGCGAGTGGCGGAAAGGCTGTCAACGTAACAGCCCATCTTGATCGTGACGTACAGGAATTCTCATGGGCCGCTGACAGCAGTTCATTTTTTGTTTCCTACCGGGACGGCATAACCGTATTCATTGGCCGCGTTTCGATCTCCAGCGGAGAAGTTCAGAGACTTACAGAGCCCTATGCTTATTGTTTCCCATTTGTGGCTTCGAGGGCCGGGGTGCTGGTGTGGGTACAAAGTGATTCATCTAGCTCCGGCGTCATCCATGTATTAGACCCACATGACCATGAACCGCACATTTTGTTGGATGTCAATCCCGAGCTCAAGCAATGGGCCCTGGGAAAACAAGAAGTTATCGAATGGCGGAACAGTCGCGGTGAAGAAATGCAAGGTATCTTGATCAAGCCGGTAGGCTATGAAAAAGGCAAGACTTATCCTCTGATCGTTGATCCATATCCAGGCCCAACTGGCATGCTTAAGCTAGATCCGATGCTTGGTAATCAAGCCTTTGCGTCGAAAGGGTATGCTGTGTTCTTTCCTGGAGAACGCACGGCGCACACCTGGCCGAATCCGGTGAAGGGGGAAGCGTTCAACGAGGCGACCCGCGGTGGCAGTGGCGTTGACATTATGATGGACGATCTGATGACCGGTATAGATGCTCTGGTAAGGCACGGCATAGTCGATCCGGAAAGGATGTGTCTGTACGGATTTAGCAATGGAGGCGGAGCCGCAAATTTGATAGTGACAAAAACGTCGCGTTTTAGGTGTGTGGTTTCAGCTTCCGGAGTACTAAATGATTGGTCTCTAGCATTTTTTCTATCCGAAGATGAAACTATCCCCGAACTGCTGGGAGGAAGGACGCCGTGGGGCGATCCGCAGACTTATGTCGCACTCTCTCCGATCTATCATTTAAGTAAAGTTAGCACGCCTCTGTTGCTAGCTGTCGGTGACAACGAAGGCGGAATACTGCAACTGTATACGATCGAGCTGTACAAGGGCTTACGCTATTTGGGCCGTGATGTCACGTTGCTCAGATATCCAGGACAAGGTCACGGATTTGAGGGAGCTGCACTTCGAGATTATTGGCAACGTGTGAATGACTTTTTCGATTCGCATCTCAAGACTAGCTCAGCACATTCCCATTGATGTTTCCGCCGCGGCGCAGGCCGAGCTTGAGATCGACACCATAGAGTTCGAGAGGCACAGCGCCGGGCGTCGAGACACTATCCGGATCAATTCTTCGCATCTTGCTTCCTTGGATTAGGGTGATGGCGTTGCCGAGCATGACGATTTCTGGCTTATTGTAGGTCATCGTATCCGCCTCACTTCAACCTGCAATCGGTTAATCCTCCTCCCGGCCGTGAACAGCCGGGAGGAGGTGATTGCTGCAGGTTCTGCCGTTCACGATTGCGTACCCGGTGTGGTGACCTGATCCGGCTCGATCCTGTTCAACTTGGACGTCTGGATCACGTCTGCTGCATCATCGAGAACAACCACTTCTGGTTTCTCGTAGGTCATTGTATTCACCTCCTTTCGTTTTGAGCGTTAATTGCCTCGCTAGCTGAGGAAATCCGTCCGGTGGCCTACGCGCGAATGAGGCCACGTGCGTCGGAGCACATTCGCTGACTCTCTGTGACTTGCGAATCATTGGGTGGAAGTAAAAGTACATGGCGTGACGCTACGTCGCGCAGCCACAGCTCCAGCGATAGTCCTTTAAGTAGCATCACAATATCATCTTCGAGTTTTCCGCTCTTAGCGGCCAGTAAGGCTGAACGAAAGCGAGGTCCGTCTATGAAACCAAGCTCCGAACTCAAGGGGGATTCCAGCGCGCTCTCCAATGCATGCCAATGTTTTTGCAAGGTGACGGAGATACACCGACCCGTGCCAGATTTTGTGTTGCGAGACAGAATTTCTGGTGGAAGAAGATGTACCAAAGAACGACGCATCAGGGAGCGGCGCTCTCCGGGACGAAGAAGCTGATTGGTCGGTATGGAGATGAGAAATTCAACTAGACTACGGTCTAGATAAGGATATCTCTTCTCGTAAGGCACTGGTCGTGCGTGTGTTAACTGCCCGCTGAGCACTTTCAGAGTTTGAAAAGAATCTCGAATGCTCGGCAGCCAATAGCATGGCCCCTCTGCAGCGACTAGCTGGCGGCCACGCAGGTCACATCTGCTAGCAAATCCTTCGACGATCCAATTGGCGATCCTGGACTCGCCTGTTACCCTAGTCCTCAGCCACTTGGGGAAAAGTAGCCCAAGAGTTGCGTAGAGTAAATGGATCATCGGCCGTCTTGACAACAAACTCCAGGAAATAAGTTGTTCACCTAGCTTCCACAGCCGAAGCTGAACGAGAAGATCGGCCAATTGCACGCGAGGATCAAGAGCGTTGCCAAGAAACTCATCGCCTCCCGTGCCAGAGAGGACGACCCTGTACATGCCTTGCTTGATCACGGCGGATTTCGCTTCTTTCAATCCTTGTCTGGCCTCGAAGCCTGGTGCGGCAACGAAGCTTGGATAATCGACAGTGAATGCGTCGTCCCCGCGATGAAGCTCGACGTGATGTCCGGCTCGTTTCCGTTGCTCCTCGACTTTCCCAAAATACCGAAAGTCTTCTTCATCTGGCTCGTGAGGGTCGTAGAAAGAAAATGTATCCAGGACCGTTCTCGCCTCTTCTTTGGCAAGAATGTCGTCAGCCATGCAGACAACCGAGGAAGAGTCAAGACCTCCACTTAAGTCGGCAAGAACGGGTGAGTCACTGCGCAGCCGGCGGCGCACTGCTTGCCGAAACATGTGAAGGAAGTGTTGCTCGTACTCTCTGTCGTCCTTGTAGCGTATTTTCAACCGAGGATTAAGAGTCCAGTACGCTTGACTGTTGATTTGTCCATCACAGATTCGGACGAATTGTCCCGGTGACACCGATTGCAACTCGCGGTAAGGGGTGAGATGCGGTTCCGGCCACAAGGCCAGATAGCTGGCAATGTATTGATCACAGAGCGTGAACGGCCCGCCGAATGCAGCCAACGACGCCAAGCAAGTGCACCAGATTACTTTCTTTGATTGGGGGTAATAGAAGAGGGTTCGAACTCCCATGTAATCTCTGGCGAGAATGAGCTCCCTTTGCCGTGGATTCCATACAGAGACAGCCCAATCGCCGAGGATGCGACGGAAGCAATCGGTGCCCCAAGACTCAAGGGCAGCAGCAACGATCGCAACATCACTTTGATTAGCCTTCAACTCTTCCCACAGCTGGGGAATTAACTCATCTCGATTGTCGAGCCGACCGTCCCAGGTAATGACATTTCCGCGAGCTGTAACGTATGGCTGCCGTTCGAGACGGGACTCCAGGGTCGTATGGAAAGCGCGATACGTCATTGCGGTCGAGCCATTGATGTAAGTGTTGCCGCCGTCCGGCCCGTACTGCTCGATGGCAGAAGCGAGCTTGTCGAGAAAAGCTTCATCCACCGGCTTGCCGTCAAAATTCCAGATGCCTGCTTGTGCACTCATTCTCGGCTCCCTAGCAGCGTTCCCACACACCGTAAGCTTGAACATTGGACCGTTCGTTTACAGCCCGCCCATTTACTTCCACCCAGGCGTGCGCCTTGAAGGGTAGTTTTTGTGCTCCCAAGACCATCAGCGCAGGGACGCCGTGCTTCCTGAGCAGATAGGTGGTGGCAAAGGATCGCTGGAGGCAGAGAGCTTGCTTCGGATACCAAACGCACGCGTAATTGACCGCAGTGCAGACGCGGTCGACGGTGTCTTGGCCAAAAGGCTTGTTCGCAACCTTCCACCGTTTCACTGTCGAGTGCAAAGCCCTGAAGGGACGAAAACTGTTCAGGATGTCGTAGACCAACAGTGCGAAAAGGGCTTGGAAGAACAGCATCACGAAGACCCCCTTGGTTCGATATGAACTCCGAGTTCGTGGCATACGAAGGCGAGCCTGTCCGTTAAAGCTTCGATTTTGGTAGAAAGCGACTGCACCGGTGTGTGGCCCCATGCCGCTCTGTAATCGAGCAGAATGGGAAATCCCGAGCTGCTCGCGGCTTGGAGACGGGCCGCCATTTTGCGAGCGTGCATCGGGTTGCATCGGTTGTCCGCGTCGCCCGAGATGAGAAGTACTGCAGGATAAGCTCCGCCTTCTTCGACACGGTGGTAGGGCGAGTAAGCCAACAGGGAGCGAAAGTCTTGCTCATCCTCAGGTGATCCATACTCATCCGCCCATCCGGCCGCAAAATCAAAGAGGTGATATCGAGTCATGTCAAGCAGCGGTCCTAGGCAGATGGCAGCGCGAAAGAGATCGGGCCGCTGTGTAATCGCGGCGCCCACGAGGAGCCCGGCGTTCGAGCCGCCGCCGATGGCGACCTGATCCGGCGCAGAGAGTCCTTGTGAGATGAGCCACTCAGCGGCCGCGATGAAGTCGTCGAAGGAGTTTTGCCGTTTCTCGCGCCTGCCGGCCAGATGCCACTCCTCGCCGAGTTCGGACCCGCCACGCAAGGCAGGAACTGCGAACAGGAAACCTTGCTCGATCAGGAAAGTCGCAAAGGCAGTGAACCGGGGGGTGACGCAGCTGCCGAAGGCGCCGTAGCCGGTGAGGAAGGTCGGCAAGGTTCCGGAGTGTAAGAGGTCCTTTCTCGCAGCGAGCAAGAGAGGAATCGAAGTTCCATCTTTGGAGGAGTAAGTCACTTCTTCGAGGGCGACAATGGAAGGATCGAATGGAACATTCACCTCTTCCCAAACGGAGAGCTGCTTGCTCCGGGGCTCGTAACAGTAGACTGTAGTCGGTTTGGAAATAGACGCATGGCTGCAGAACAACTTGTCGGTCATGTCCGTCCGATTCAATAACTCAACGCTTCCATGTGGTGGGAACGGGACATCCTTCTTTCGTTCCGCGTCAAGACCAAAGGCTTCGACTTTGGTCGAGAAGCGATCAATACGCGTGACGAAAATCTGGTCACCTGCGACAGCGAACCGCTGGATACGCCGTTCGGACTCGGGAACGATGTCGCGCCAGTGGGTGGCGTCAGCAGCAGTTACATCGATCCGTACGATACGGAAGTTGGGGGCACCGAAGTCCGTATAAGCCAGCAATTGACCTCGAACAAAGAACGGGACGAAGCAGCCTTCGATGCCGCAAATCAAAAGCTTTGCCACGGTTTCGGGCGACAATGTGGACAAGTAAATCGAAGTGCTACGCTGCTTGCCTGTCGAGAATGCGACGAAGGCCAAAAGCTGCGCTTGAGGTGAATTCAGGATTCCGAGGAACAGGTCAGGCTTCTCGCCAGCGAAAAAGACCTCGCGATCTTGCGATCGCTCCGTCCCGAAATGGTGCCAGAAGGCTGCGCGATAGTTCGGGCGTGAGTCTTGCAGTTCACGATGGCAGTAGAAGAACCCTGTGCCGTCAGGCGCAAATGCAAATCCACTGCAGTAGCCTTGCGGCAGACGATCTGGCAACACAACGTTCCTTTCGATGTCGAGGATTTCTAAAGCTGAGTGGTCGGTACCGCCATGTCGGACAAAATAGGCCAGGAAGTGCCCATCCGAAGAAATTGCTCCGATTGAGACAGCAGTCGAGGGTCCGCATCCGCGCGCCGCGGGATCAACCAGGATAGTCTCCTCCCCGAATAATCCGTCTCTCATGACGATGACAGGTTGCTGCCTGTGTTCGTGGCGCCTCAGAAAGAAATGACGGTCGCCGACGCTCCAGAAATCGGGAACGATGGGAGTTGACAGCAGTTCACTGACACGCTTCCGAACTCGCTCTCGGCCCGGAATGGCATCCAGATATCCGCGTGTATAGGCGGTTTGTTCTTCCACCCACTTTCTCGTTCTCGGAGAATTCTGGTCTTCGAGCCAGCGGTAAGGATCCGTGATAGGGACGCCGTGGAGGACTTCTGTTACCGGTTCAACGGGAGTTGGCGGCGGATTAAGAACGAGCGGCATTGGCTCATCACCGAGCGTGTTATGGAAGGCTGGGCGCTAGGATTTTTTTCAATCTCGTTCGCGATGGTGGAGCAGAGTATCTGTCGAGTCAATTACAAACAGTACGCTGATTCGGCCAAATGCACGCCGATTCGGCCATGCATTTAATTCACAGGCGGGCACATTCTTCTCAGCGGGTATGCTTGAAGAGTGGGAAGAAGCCTCAGTGACCCGCCGCGACGGCTGGTGTGTTGTGCAGGTGGGCGTAGAGGCCGCCGTTGCGAATCAATTGGGGGTGGGTGCCTTGTTCTTCGATCACGCCCCGATTCACTACGACAATGCGGTCAACCCAGTTAAGCGAGGAAATCCGGTGCGAGATAAAGACCATGGTCAGGTGATGAAAATGCTGCGATAGATTTGTGAGAACCCGTCGTTCAGATGGAGCATCCAGAGCCGAAGTCGATTCGTCCAACAGAAGCAACGAAGGGTTCTGAAGGACAGCCCGTGCCAAGGCAACACGCTGCCGCTCGCCACCTGACAATGTACTGCCTCTCGGGCCGAGTGGACTGTCCCAAACCTTGGGCAGGCGCTGAAGCAATTCCTCTAGATCAGCAATTTCAATCGCACGACACAGGTCTTTCATTGTTGCGGAGGGATTTCCCAACAAGACATTCTCTTTCAGGGTTCTATCAAAGAGGACGGCGTCCTGCATGACGTAACAGAGTTTTGTTCGAAGACATCCGAGTCGCAAGTCTCGAATGTCGATTCCGTCAATATAGACGGCGCCGGAATCAACGTCATACAGCCTGGCCATCAGCCTCGCGATGGTACTTTTGCCACTCCCGCTGACGCCGACCAGCCCGACTTTGATACCGGCCTCCAGTTTTAGATCGAAGCCCTGCAATACGGGCTGCCGATCGGAGTATGAAAACGAGACGCCTCGCATCTCAACATAACCGCGAGTTCGTGAAGGAAGACGGAGCGCGGCGGGTTTTTCCGTCACGCTCGGCGTCATTTCGATAACTTCCAGGATTCTCCGAACGCTCGTGCTCAGCCGGTTTAGCCTTGAATAGATCTCTACAGCAGCATGAAGGGGGTCAAAGAGTCTCGCCATGTAACTGTAGAAGGCAACGAGGCCACCAATTGTCAAAGCTCCAACAAACACCTGGTAGCCGCCATATCCCAGGATGGCAATGGTGCCGAGAGCGATCACCGCCATATAGGATGTGCTGAACAATATCTCGATCAGGCTCCGATGATTGATTGCTCTCAGTTTTGCGGAGCCGCGCTCCATGAATGCCCTCGTTTGATTTTGCTCCTGGTGCAATAGCTGGATTTGGATGATGGAGGCTAAATGCTCTTGAAGAAAGCTACTTTCTAGGCTGGATTGCTGTTGCGCATCATCCGAGGCCGCTCGAAGCCGGGCTTCGAAGTATCTGCGGAAGACGAAGAAAACAGGCATGAGGGGAAGGACCATGCACGTCAGCCGGAAATCCAGAACGAACATGGTCCCAACCACAAAGATTGTGTTGAAAGTGGCCTGGAGGGCATAGGGCACGAGACTCGATCCCAATTCCGCCACCTGATCAACATCCTGTTCCATTCGGTAGAGCTTTTGACCGACAGGCGTTGTTTCGTGGTAGTCCGCGGAGAGGCGGTTCATTTGCTCGAGAATTTCGAGTCGAATGCGGAAAACAAGATTTTGCATTGTGCGGGAGTAAACCAAGGCCCCGAGGCCCGAGAAGCCTAACCGAGCAACATAAATTAGGAAAAATCCTGACGCGGCAATAAGCAGTAAGTGGGCGTCTTTACTGGGAAGAATTCGGTCAATCAACCACTTGATGAGCAGGGGGTCTAGGAGAAACATCAAGCTGCTTAAGACGATCATGGAAACGCTGAGCAGATGTGCCCGCAGGAAGGGCCTCACTTGTCGGACAAACCACCGAAACTGGGGATTGAGTCTCAGGCCCAAGAGTGCTCCTCGTCTCTTTCGATCAGCCGACGTCCAAGCTGTATCGACCGGTTGGCGGGGTCAATTTGAAAGGCTGTAGCGTCGCCAGGACAGGCCGACGTGGGGTCCGTCGTTTCTAAGTGCATAGGGGTGAAGTGGACTTCTCCTTTCTCCTATTCTTCCCTGGTGGGAACCCTCCTAAGGACCTCAGATACGCGGTTGTGGATTTTCGTCCCTCTTCGATTATGGTCAGCAAAAAGTCCGTAAATTGCCCAAGCTCCAAGGTCCTGACCTCTCGGCCCATCGCGAGCTGAACCACCGGCTCCATGTGGTTCCGGTCAGTAAATGTTACGGTCATGTCGTGTTCTTTCCAGTGGTAAACCAACAAGGCCTTATCCTTTCCTCTGGAGTCCGCGGAAACTCAGTTCGACATGGCGCAATAACTCAAATTCTCCCGAGCGGCATAAGCGTGTGTGAACCTGCTTGAAGCTGCACCGAGATAGGCCCAAACCGTTAAGCTGCAGATTCCCTTCGACTCCAGATCCTCCTGAATTCCAACGGGCTCAGGTGAAATAGCTCCTTAAAGCTCCTTGTGAATTCGGCAGTTCTGCGATACCCAATTTCCAGGGCGATCACCTTGATGGGTGCCCCCGTGACTTGCAATTGTCTTGCCGCGAAAGCGAGGCGTTTATTCTTTGCATATTTTCTGACGCTTATCCCGGTCGAGGTCTTGAATAAGCGTCGTGTTTGACGCACGGATGTAGGCAATCCAATCTCCTTGCAAACCTCCTCGATCCTCAAGCGATCCCCAGCTGAATGACTGTCGATGAAATCTTTTAGCTTCTCCGTGCGCCAATCTGCGTTTGTGGAGGGGTTGCATTCTTCGCGAATAACGCGTCTCACGAAGGCATCCGAATTGTCCAAAAGCAGAACAACAGGTTGCTTATATGCGATTGAGCGTGTATCCATGACTGGTATCCTTTCTGGACTAGGCTGCGTTTTAGCCCCAGACGGCAATGGGATTTGGCGTTGACTTCAGATCCATTGGTCGGTTGTATAGCTCGCGACGAATACCTCGCTAATGGGCAACTTCGCCAAACAGCTGCCGTGTAGGTATCGCTAAAGTTCAGATATATTGCTCATTCGGTCGGTCCCCTCTCCTGCCAAACTTCTTTCAGCTGATTTGTTCTCTATCGACGCGGCCATTCGCAGCCAGCGGCAGAAGAAAATTGCTCCCGGAGCATGTTGTGGCAGGCCCTCGCGCCGAGACCCGCAGCCACACGGAGGAATACAGCTATGATTCGCGGGAAAATCCAGCATGCTAGTTCTAGTCTCAGATAGCGTTTCGCTCAAATCACAGGTCCAGGCCGCCGGTGCATTCGACAGTTCGGTTTCCACGGAGGCACACCATGCATTCCGAAACATGTCAACCCCGCGCTCCGGCGGCCTTGGACTCGTGAAACAGGCCGTTCCGTTGAACAAGGCCCATATTTTCAAGTTTCGATAAATACCCATCGACGTCGTGTTCGAGCTGCTCGCGCGATACCGTGTAATGCGTCTCCATGACATCCACAAGCCCGCGAAGATCGACTCCTGAAGGGCTCGCTTCCACTGTGCTCCAGACTCGTGCAGCAACTGGATTGAGGCTGTAGCAGAGCCCCTTTTGAATATCGAGAAGCACAGCACCATCTTCGGAATATGTGGAACGGACGTCTGGAGAAACCAACCATCTAGCGTTCGCATCCGTTTTCACGCTTTCCCTCCATCAGAAGTGTCTGAGTTCGTAGCAAACGGCTTCGAGGCTGGCTGAGGCCGTTTGTAAGACTACAAGGAATAGTCTGAAGTCCGGACCATTTCGGTCGAACCCTCCTCTGTCTCGCGCTACCGCTTGCGTGGTGACGCGCCTGAAGGTTTGGCATGAATTTGAGTTGGTGTGTGAAAAAAATTGTTTCTGCTCCGAATCCGGGCCTATATTGATGAACTGCGAATGAAAAGTCTGTGAATGTAGCGGGCCGTCGAGGGTGTTGTCCGGTTGATTTCAAAGACTTACGAGCAACTATTACCCTGGGCTGGGCATCGCTTAGGCGACGCGTATCGGTCGTAGTCCGAACCGCAATTTCCGTCCAAAGAGAGAATGGTGGCCGAGAATCCGACCTGATGTTCCTACGCCTCGGCGTCCTTTGATATATGAACAGTGGCGCAAGCCGTGTTACCAGTAGCTTCAGAAGCCCGTGCGCACTGACCATTCAGAAAATGTTGTGCTGTTCCGTTGACGCCGCTTGGGATGACGCTGTGCGGTGGCGTGAGAGTCAGGGTTAGGACCAGTTGGGAGGCAACAGAATTCTTTCTCTTATTTGAAACGTTAGGTACTATTGCAACACTACTATGTGTAGAGTAGCGTACCTTTATGACCCGGGGCCGGTCACTCCAGTCTAGGAATCCTCCGGGCCCTCCTGGGCAGCGCCTCAAGGCACTGCGCGAGGCTTTGGGCATCAGCGGTCGAGATGTGCAAACGCATAGCCGCTTAATCGCGCGTTCACAGGGGAACCAGAGATATTGTATCTCCCACAGCTCACTGGTCGAGATCGAGAACTCCACCAGGGTTCCGAGTGTCCACAAACTGTTCACACTGAGCGCACTCTATCGAATCAATTTCGTGGACCTCCTACTTTTCTTTGGAATCGATCTGGAGCAGATCAACACAGCTCGCCTCGCCGTCAAACTACCCAAGACTCATCTCGTTCCTTCTGAGATCTATGACGTGGAACGCCGTGTGAGTTTTCCAGTGAGGTTCGATCCGGGAGCGAGGATTGAAGAAACGAACCTCCTCTCTCGCATGGTGCAGACTTGGGGCGAAATCCCTATCGCATTCGTTCAGAATCTCGGACTTCGGAAATATCTCTACGGATTCATTGGGATGGATGACTACACGCTTTACCCGATGATTCGTCCCGGCGCTTTCATCCAGATAGATGACCAGGACACCAAGATTGATCCGGATCCCGGAGAGAACGAGTTTGAGCGTCCCATTTACTTCTTTCAGCTTAGGGACGGCTATGCGTATGGCTGGTGTGAATTGGAAGGCAAGGTCCTGAGCATCATTCCTCATTCGATGTCGGGAAGAAAGACACGGCAATTCAACTATCCGGACGATATAGACGTTGTGGGCCGGGTAGTGGCTGTGGCGATGCCGCTCCGGCGGAAACCGGCCCGGTCAACTTTGCCTGCCCCTGACAGTAAGAGAATTCAATAGACCACCGGGGATGTCCGCGCCGGTCCCCAAAGCGGCTCAACTGATTCAACGACCTTCCCAAATCGGTACGGACCTAAACCGAAGTTCTATTGCTCTCGCTAACTTCCTTTGTTCTGCTGGGGGTAGTACTAAAGAAGTAATCAGGCGATGCTCAATTGCACCCCGGAGAAAGACTTAAGGCGATCCGCAGGCATCTCGGGATTTCCACGCGTCAAGTCGAAAAATTCAGCCGGCAGATTGCAACGGCCGAGGGTAATGCGAAGTTCTATATTTCCAATGCGTGGCTCAGCCAGATAGAGGCCACCGGGCCAGTGCCAAGCGTTCAAAAGCTCTACAGCTTGAGCGTCATCTACCGAATCAATTTTGTCGAGTTGCTGTATCTTTTTGGGATCGATCTGGAGAGAATTGGCCTCCATCAGCTCGAAATTCGTTTGCCCAAAACGCACCCCGCAAGGCTGGAAGTCTACAATGAAGACAGGACCGCCACTTTTCCCGTGCGCTTCCACGAAGGGTTTAGACCCGAGAAGACAACCCTGCTCTCACGCATGGTGAAAATCTGGGGCGAGGTACCTATCTCCGTCATTCGGCACCTGGATATCAGGCATAGTGAGTATGGCTATGTCGGCCTTCGAGACCATACGATGGACCCCCTTGTCCCACCGGGCTCTTTCGTGCAGATAGACAACCAAGTGCGCGAAGTCCTTAGTCCCTCTTCGTGGCGGACAGAATTGGATCGGCCAATCTATTTTGTAAAAACTCCAGGTGGCTTCGCTTGCTCTTGGTGTGAACTGAAAAGGAATCAGTTGACCCTAGTGCCCCATCCGCTGTCACGCACCCGCCTTCGGCACTTCGCGTACACGCGGGAAGCGGAAATCATCGGCAGAGTGACCGGTATCGCTATGCGGATTGTTCGTCCTGAGAAACGGACTTCTGACGTGTCTGTAAGATCGCCAAAGCCATCTTGACGTTGGACAAGAAAATCTCAGGGGCGAATTCATCGCACTCCGAAGGAATCGTGACGCGGTAAGATTCAAGATGTGTCCAACTCTGCAAAACGTCTTCCGGCCTTTCCGCTGTTGAGGAAATATAGCTTTGCAGCTCCTCGATCAGTTCTTCTAAAGAGCAATAAACAAGGCGATCGAAAATCTCTCTGTGGCATGCTGCCATTGCTTTGGAGGCAACGTTTTCACTGAAATGAAATGCGAGACCGTCGTGGGAGTAGTGGCCGGTGTTGAGATCGCGCGAAGAGGCCAAATAAACGAGCCGGCTGATGTCGCCCGGGAGTCTTGCGAGAGTGCGATTCCTCAGGTCTCTTACCGCAGGCTCAATCTCAACATATTTGGCTTCAAGGCTCATATCTCAGCACTATTTAGCTCCTAACCCCTCTGTGATTGAAGTTTGTCCTGAGCGCGTTGCAATTTGCCGGATCGACCCTCGCCATCAGTTGCTCGAATGCGCCCCGCAGCCACGCCACCGTACGAAGAGTCTGGCCAACGATCTTGCGAGTGCGCACCGGACCACGCAGCCAGATCCAGCCAATCAAAAAATCACACAATATGAGAAACACTAGATAACTGAGCGCTAGCTTCAGCTCCTGTGCGAGTTGGAGATCCTCAATCTGTTGCACAGCTACCACGTGTGCGCGCATGACGAGCGAAACACGCCTCCGTGTGCGTCGAAGCCAGGAAATAGCAAGAATGGATCGTTCGCGCAGAAACAGCTTTTGAATCTCTGAGGGCTCATTGCCTGAAATGAAATACCAATCCTCCAGATCAAATATCCTCTCACCAAGATCTCCATGCGAAGCAACGCTTCCGCCTGTTGCCTGGTGTTTTCGCGGCACTATCAGTTCTATTCTGTTCTTGCGCGCAAGAAAGAGCTGTCGGGCCCATAGGACTGAGACGACCAAAAGTAGCAATGCGACACCGAGATAGGGCAGCAGTTGGCTCATAATTCGCCACCCATCTTCAAGAATGAGCGAGCTTTGGAAATGGCTCTTCTGGTCCGTTCGGCGATGAGCTTGTAGTCGTGGTCGATTTTGGATTCAGTTTCCGCCGCAGAATTGGGGGAATAAGACCAGAGAGTGGAACCCCAGATGAGTAGGGCAGCCAGATACGCAATGGGCTGAACAAGCCGCCACCCTGGGCGTAGCCCGTATCCCGGCAGCGATCCGAATGCCAGGGATACTACGCTGGCGTAGATATATGCGCTGTATCCGAAGATGATTCCTATGAGATTTCTCCCCGCGGGGACAACGTAATAAGCAAGCAACGCGATGACAGCCGCCAGTAAGAGTGCTTGGACTGTGCGCAGGTCGCGTTCCAATTCTGCCGAGGTTGTACCCGGCGACCAAACAGGTCCACTAACTGCGTTCCAGCTGACTTTCAAGATGATTGCCCCAAGGACACCCCACAGGAAAGCCCGTGCAATGCGCGCCACACCTTGGGAGTTGTTCAGTGCATGCTTGTAAATTTCAAGAATGACGGCATAGCCAAAGCCTGCATGGAGAAATTCGGTGTACCAATAGAAAGGGGCGTAAGCACCCGCGTGAAGACTGAGCACAGAGAAGCGCAACAAGTCAATCAGAAGAACAACAGTTAGGTAGATATAAAAGGCGAGATACCTGCGGTAGAGCTTTGCATTTATGGAACGCACCAGAATGAAAGCTTCTGCTGCGATTTCCGTCCACCAAAGAAATTGTCCGAACACGATCACCACCAGGGAGGGGACGTGAACGGGATATTAACACACACGGAGGGAGAAAATTGGAGACATCTTCTCCCGCCGTGTATTGAGTTCAGCGGATCCGTCAAGAAAGCTTCGGCACTGGAGGAAGCGGTATTGGCGGTGGTACGGGCGCCCCTCCATCAGCTCTCAAAACAGGCTCTGTGAAAGTTGAAGCAAGGTGTGCGTACAACAGCGGCAGCACACTGCCCAAGACCGCAAGCGATACGAGAAAAACTACCTTACGTATTCTCATGGTAACTCCTTTTCTTAATTAGGGTTGGGGCCGGTAAGGACAGATTAGTGTTGTTTAGCCAGTACGGCTGGCAGTCTTGTTATCCGCTCGGTCCACCGAGCACTCAGGCGGGGAATTGCCCGAAAAGGAGGGTTAGTCCTTATACCTTTCTGTCGTGCGTAGCCGTCCCCCCTTTAGGTTTTGAGGTGTGGGAGTGCGATGCGGCGGCACCGAACCTTGGAAAGATGTTCATACAGCAGCAGATGCGAGCTTTGAAGCGTTGGCGCGTAGTCTTGCTTTCAATGCTTGTCGCTCTCGGGTTGCTCCTCACTCTTTCCGGTAAGTATGTTTGGCTGTATTTCTCGCGAAAACCTGATGCCAAGCCACCTGTCGCCAACCTTGTGTTGGACCCGCACGCGTCACAGAATCCTGAAATCCTGCTTGCTGAAGCAAACCGACTGGCCTGGCTTTTCAATTGGCCGAAGGCAGGGCCTCTTTACGCCCGTGCGGAAGAGCTTTTCAAGGAGAGCGGTGACACTCGAAACGAAATCTACGCTCGGGTCGGCCGCATTCGCGCGCAATCGGAGACCATGTCTTGGGTAGATGTTTCACAGATGCTCGGGCAGCAGTTGAATATTCCTGTTGTCAAGAATGACCCAGAACTCAGGCTTTGGTGCTTGGCGGCGAAAGGATACACCGACCTTGAGATCAATTCCGCTTCTGCAAAGCTAGCTTGGACCGAAGGAAAACAGATTGCTCACACGCTAGGGAAAAACGAATGGGAAGCGCGAGCTGAAGGAGAACTCGGGATCATCAGTTTTCTTCAAGGGGATAGTCGTCGCGCAGCAGTTATGGTTGGTGATGCACTTTTGTCTGCGAAGGCCAGTGGCGATGTGGGTGGCCAAGTTCGAATGCTAGAAATGCTCGGCAACGGGTTCAATGAGGCGAAACGATATGGGGAGGCCCTTGCGTTTTTCGACCGGGCCATCAAAACCAGCAGTGCAACGCCCGATGCGGGATTTCCTTACATGGCGTTTGAGGGGGAGTCTTATGCGTTGGGCGGCCAGGACAAGGTGTCGGAAGCGAAAGACAAGTTGGAACGCGCATTGGCCGTCGCAAGAGAAAATCAAAAGTTCGGACACGAGAGCATGATTCTTCAACTCTTGGGCGAGCTGGCGATGCGAACTGGAGATCGACCAGCCGCTACGAAATATCTGGAGCAATCCGGCCAGCTCGCGCAAAAGTACAATTTCTATCGAGCCCTGGGTCAATCAATGATTGACCTGGCTGGGCTTTATCGAGAAGCAGGCGACTTGAAAGCTGCTGAGGTCAGTGCTTCTGCCGGTGTAGATGCCAGCAGGCGCGTTGGAGACCGATACTACCTTCCACGAGATTTGACGGTACTTGCGGATCTGAAAGCCCAACGCGGAGCTATCAACGAGGCAGAGGCGCTTTACGAAAACGCTGAAGACGTGATCGACGGGATGCTGGTGAACTTGCATGAGGCATATTGGAGTAGCTCCTTAGC
>WNGM01007279.1_pt1 | contig 17475 bp, 14 predicted proteins | sample 5400571 | NCBI WGS metagenome assembly WNGM01 (sample SAMN13153378, study PRJNA577476) | soil metagenome | isolation source: 100 cm soil or saprolite under Garry oak tree replicate 2 | place: USA:California | collected 2016-06-15 | reverse complement strand
TAGCACCGCGCCGGGCGACCCCTCCCGGTTCCCGGACCGGCTCCTAGATCCGGTACGCCTCCAGCACCCGGTCGGCCACCGGCGGCACGAGCAGCCGCTCCTCGCGGTCGGCGCGCCGCGCGGCCACCTCCACCAGCGGCTCGCCGCGGCGGTCCGAGTAGCGCGCCGTGATCGCGGCGATGAGCTGCTTGAGATTCTCGTCCGGCTCCCCCTCCACCAGGGTCACCGGGCTGCCGCACTCGAGCGCCTCGAAGCGCCAGCCGAGATCCTCGAAGCGGGCCAGGAAGCGGTTCTCGGCCTCGTCCCGCGCCACGATGATCTTGACACCCGGGCTCAGCCGGAAGTGCCGCCCGACTTTCAGCAGGATCAGCTCCTCGCGGCGGATCTCCTCCACCCGAGAATGCTCCTTCTTGTCGTGGAAGCGCCGGGCGAAGTTCTCGTCCGCCAGGAAGCAGCATCCGCCCGCCGGCTGCGGGTAGTCGCTCAGGCCGAAACGCTCGCTCCAGGACATCTGCTCCTTGCGCGACCGTCCGGAGATCGAGAGAAGTCGCTCGCGATCGACCCAGCCGAGCCGCTCCGGCATGGTCGACGGCAGATGCTTCGCCGACAGCGGCCGCAGCAGGTAGCCGGCGATCCCACACTCCTTCTCGATCAGCTTGAGCGACTGCATGTGCTGCGACATCGGCCGCTGCCCCAGGACCTCGCCGGTGAAGACGAAATGGCCGCCGTGCTCGCGCATGTACTCGGCCGCGCCGTGGATCATGAAGATGCGGCAGTCGATGCACGGATTGGCCCGCTTGCCGTAGCCGTGCCTCGGGTTGAGGACCATCCGGAGGTACGCCTCGCCCGCATCCAGCACTTCGATCGGAATCCCGAGGTCGGCGCCCGCGCGCAGCCCCTCGTTGCGCATCCTCCTGGGATCCTCATCGGGACGGGCCAGGGCGCGGCGGTGATCGTTCATGCAGAAGCCGGTCGAGTAGTGGACCCCGACCACCTCGATTCCCTGCTCCAGCAGGACGCGGGCGGCGAGCGTGCTGTCGAGCCCTCCCGAGAGCAGGCCGATCGCCTTGATCCTGTCCGGCCGCGGCGTGGAGTCCGGACCGGCGGGCCGTTCGCTCATGGCTCCCCCCGCGCGCCGCTCATGCGCCTTTCCTGACGAAGAGGTGGTACTCCGGGCCGTCCGGCTGCGCGCCGAGGTACTCGTTGCGGGTCGAGCGGCACCAGGCAGGCATGTCGACCAGGATCACGCGGTCGTCCGACAGGACCTCCAGGACGGCTCCCGCACGGAGCGTCTTCATCCGCTCCGCGGTCTTGATGATCGGCAGCGGGCAGTAGAGCCCGACCGTGTCGAGCACGGCGTCCGATCGAACGTCCGCCTCGACCGTCTCCTTGCCGGGACACTGCCTCATGCGGAACCCCCTTCCGCGCGGAGGGCGCGGCGAGTCGTGCGAGAACCCGATTCTAGCAGGGGTGTCGCGGGGGATCAACGAGGAGTTGGAGCCGGCGCGGCGAGATCGGTCGGAGTCGGTGCCGCGATCGGCGCCGGGATGGGCGGCTCGGCGCGAGACGGGCGCGGGGTGCGGGGGTGGGCCGGGGCCGCGGTCCGGGCGGGCGCCGGAGTCGGCATGGCGGCCGGCTGCGCTCCGGGCGCGTCGGCTCCCCCGGGGGCCGGACCGGTCCCGACGCGCAGGCGCCGGGCGGCGACGACCGTCCCCTGGTGCACGAATGTCCGCGGGCCGTCGACGGGCTCCACGCCCAGCAGGTCGTCGGCGAACTCGGCGCGCACCGCCAGATCGAGGTCGCCCCCTTCCGGGAGGAGAAGCCGGAAGGACCGCTCGGGATCGGTCTGCGGCGCGACCTCGGTGAAGGTGTAGGTGTGCCGCGCCGCGGCGTCGCGCTCCGGGATCCGGAAGCCGGCGCGCGATGTGAAGATATAGCTGAGCCTGTGCGTCGGCCGCGGCAGCCTGAGGCGCGTCCGGCAGACGACGCCGCCCGCGGGTCCCTCCGACGCCGGCTCGATCTCCGCCTCGAGCCCGACCCGGCCGGCGGGGAACGGCAGGTCGATCGTCTCGGCGATCTCCGGCCCCGCCAGGGTTCGCGCCGCGAGCCCGCGCAACGAGACGCCGCGCAGGGTGTCCCTCGATCTCAGCATCAGGGTGGCCCGCGTCTCGGGGAGGTCGACGCGCTGCCGCAGGCGGACCACCTGACGGTGAGACGCGTCGTAGGGCGGGAGCAGGGCGCTTGCGACCAGGAGCCCCGCCCAGGCGATGAACAGCACCGCCCCCACGGCGGGGCTCGACAGCCACCACCAGGCGGCGCTGTGCAGGCAGTCCTGGAACGAGGCGACATGGGCGACGAACAGGACGAAAGGGAAGACGAGCGCGAAGAGGGCGCCGAACAGCGCCCAACCCGGAATCTCCAGCCCCGCGAGATCAATCGCGGTGCGATAGTCCGCGGGGCTCACCAGGAGGGCGATCGGGAGCGCCCCCAGGAGCCCCAGTGCGAGCTTGCGCCCGGTGCTCCGGACGAACAGCGAGGCCAGGAAGGCGAGGATCGGGACGGACGCGATTCCCGCCAGCTCGGACCAGCCCAGACGCAGGCAGGCGCCGGCCGCGACGACCGGCAGCAGGAGCGCCGCCGCCAGATAGGGCCCGCGCTCGACCGTCGGCTTGATCCGGCGGAAGAGCTTGAGCCCGAGCCATCCGGTCACCAGCATCAGGACGCTTCCCTGGGCGAGGTGCAGGCCCGGGTGGGCCGTCCAGGGAAAGCGGACGCCGTGGATCCGCTCCATCAGCGCCTCGGACGCGAAGAGCCCCGAGAGCCCCAGGGCGGTGGCCGCCGATCCCACGATCAGAACGCGGATCGTCTCGCCGAGGGCGCGCGCCGTCAGGACGGAGCGCAGGCGACGCAGGAGCAGGAAAGCGGCCCCGAGGACGCCGGCGAAGCCGATCGCCTGGAGGACGGCGCCGCGCACCACGAGTCCCTGCCCGAAGAGCACGAACGGAAGGTAGTGCGGATCGTCCTCGCGCGACGGCGGCGACTCCTCGAGATCGCGCAGCAGCCGGTCGAGCGTCGTGGCCGCGCGCTGGAGCGACTCCTCGCGGATCCGCATCACGCTGTCCTCGGCGGTGTGGTAGGTCCAGGCGGGGAAGGTCCCCAACATCAGGAAGGCCGGGACGCCGCGCTCCAGGAACGGCTCGTGGTCGGACGAGAACGGGAGATCGACGAAGCGGGGCACGAGGCTCCAGAGAGGGCGCGCGCTGACACTGCGCACGCCGCTCTCGCGCGCCGCCCGCAGGAGCGCCTCCTGCGCCCAGAGGGGCGGAGCCTGCGGCACTGGTGCGACCAGGATCTCTCCGCGGCCGAGGAGCTCGAGGGCGACGACGGCGCGCAGGCGCCCGAGATCCGCGGTGCGCGCGAAATGGGTCGATCCCAGGAGCCCCTCCTCCTCGGCGCAGAACGAAACGAACAGGTAGCTCAGGCGGCGCGGGCGGGAGGCGGTCGCCCGCGCCACCTCGAGGAGGACCCCGAGGCCGGAGGCGTCGTCGTTCGCTCCGGGGACGAGCGCATTGCGCGAATCGTGGTGCGCGGCCACCAGGATGGTCTCGGGCGAGGATCCCGCCAGCCAGCCGACGACGTTCCGCGAGCCGACCGCGCGCTCGCCCTCCGGTTCGGCCAGGAGCCCGACGTCCTGGAGCTCGACCTGGAGCCCCGCGCTCTCCATCTCCGCGCGCAGATAATCGACGGCGCGGCGCTCCCCGTCGGTCCCGGTCTTGCGGGGCCCGATCGTCCCGGCGAGCTGCAGGACGTGCCGGAGGGCCCGCTCGCCGTCCGGCGCGGCGCGCGCTTCGCCGGCGCCGGCGGCGGCGATCAGGGCCGCGGCCAGCAAGCGAGGGACCGCGGCCGGACGTCGCGAGGAGCGGCGGAGCATCGAGTTCGCTTCCTTGACGGACGAGCGGGCGTAGATTAGCATAACGATTCCGCGGCGGGGGGCACGGATCACCCGATGACACCCACGAAGCAGATCCTGCGGCGGACCCTCCTCGCACCCACGGCGCTCCTCGTCCTCGCTCTTCCTCCCACCGGCGCGGGGCAGGTGCGCGCGCCGGCGGGGGATCGCGCGGCGGGAGCCGAGCCGGCGGTGGATCCGCGGCTGGAGTCGGTCCACGCGTCGATCGAAAGCGCCTTCCTGCGCTGCGACGCGGGCGCGCTGCGGCCGGTTTTGTCGCGGCGGCTCAAGATCTATCTTTCAGGAAGCGGCTTCGGCGACGGCTACTACGGCGCCGATCAGGTCCTTCTTCTTCTCCAGCGTCTCTTCGCCGGCCGCGTCACGATCCGGTTCACCACCCTGGCCCCTCCCCCCAGGCCTCAGGACGACGGCCAGGCGATCCTCTCGGCACGCTGGATCTCCCGGGACGAGGACTCCTCCGAGTCCGACGTGCGGATGATCTTCGTCCTGGCGCCCGAGGCGCCGGGCTGGTCGGTGCGCGAGATCCGCGAAGTGAAGTGACCCGGTGATCTCGGCCCTCCTCCTGGCGCTCGAGGGTCTCGTCCTCCTGATCCTCGGCGTCGATCTGTCGCGCGACTTCGAGATCCTGCCGCCCCACGCCCGCGTCGCGCTCTCCGTCCTGGCCGTCCTCGGTGCCCTCGCGCTCGTGACGGCCCCGGCGCGGCGTGATCGCCGCGCCGCGCGGCTGCGCGTCCCGATCCTGGTCCTGGTGGCAGGCGTGCTCCTGGTCGGCGCGGCCGGCGAGGCGCAGCGGACTCTGGCGCAGCGCATCGCGGCGCGCTGGGACGGGGGAGCCCGCGCGCGCCTGGAGGCGCGCGGCCAGATCGTCCGCGAAGACGTCTCCTGGTTCCTGGAGGAGCTGCTGCGGCCGATCGCGCGCGCGCGTCTGCCGGCCCCGCTCGATCCTGCCGGCGCCTTCGACATCCTCGCCTCGGCCCTGGCGCGCAGCCGCCTGCCGCACGATCGTCTGGGGTTCGCCCTGTACGGTCCAGACGGATCGCTCCTCGCCTGGGACGGCAACAGCGAGCCGGCGCCCCGCGACCTGCTGGCCGCCGCCGGCCCCTCCCCCTCCTACCGGATCGGCCGGGACGAGGCGTCGCGTCGTCTGTACGCGGTTCTGGCGACACCCGATCGGCTGCGACTGGTCGGCGAGTTCCTCCTGAGGCCGGTGTCGGCCGGCCGGCACCCGGACGACGCCCGGCTCCCGCTCGAATTTCTGCCGCGCTGGGATCGCGCCGGCCCGGCGCACGTCCATCTGCGCGAGGAAGGGGGCGAGGCGGACGACCTGTCCGGCTTTTTCGGGCGGCAGGGGGATCGCTATTGGGGCCGCGCCGGGCGCGAGGGGGCGACGACTCTCTCCTTCCCGCTACGAGCGCCGGACGGGTCGAGTCTCGCCGTGGTCACGCTCAAGGACCGGCGCGCCGATCAGGAGATCTCCGCCTGGCGCCGTGCCTCGAGGCGCTGCGGCGCCCTGGCCCTGGCGACGGCGCTCCTCGCCGCCGGCGCGCTCGTGGCGGGAGGGCTCGGCCCGGGCCGAGCTGTTCCTGACGGCGCTGGCGTCCCTCACGCAAGCGCTGCTCATTCGCCAGAACCTGGGCGCCCTGGCCCCTCCCCAGGAGGGGCGGCGCCGCCACCGCCTCGGGAGCGCCGCCCTGGCGGTGTTCGTCGTCCTGGCCGTCGGCGGGGTCCTGGCCCTGCACCGGCACATTGAGCGGATGGTCCTCGATGCACGGCTGGACATCAGCCGCGTCGGGTTCGGAGCCCACGCCGCACCGCGGTTCCTCCTGCAGGCCTCGCTCTTCTTCCTCGCGGCGGCCCTCGTCGTTCTCCTGCTCTCCCTGCTCGATCTCGCGGCGCGCTGTCGCGGGACGGAGGGCGCCTGGAGGCTCGCCGGCTGGCGACGCGGCCAGGCGCCCCTGGCGCTGCGCGTCGCGGCCGCCGTGCTCCTCCCGACCCTGCTCTACGTGCCGCTCCTGTACCAGGCCTACGATCGCCTGCGGCAGACCTTCTTCGAGGAGGAGCTCCTGCCGCGCGTCCTCCACCAGAAGGAGAGACGGCTGCAGATCCTGCGTGATTCCATCGCCCTCGCCTCCGAGGAGGAGTTCGTTGCGGCGGCCGGCTTCGCCGCAGAGGAGGGCGGCGGCCCGGGAAGCGTGGCCTATCGTCTCTGGACGGAGACGCCCATGGCCGACATGGGCCTCGCCTCCTCCCTGCAAATCTACGAAGCGGGGGGACGGCTCCTGGATCGCTTCGCCGTCGACCTGGCGCCCAGCCTCGAGGTCCCGTTCGAGACGGCGCTGCGGGCGGCGTCGGGCGCTCCGATCGAGAACCCGCCACGGCCCCGCGCGATCGTGCGCAAGTCTGTGATCGCGGCGTCGCGCCTCCTGCGCGCGCCGCGCCGCGCCTCCCTCCTGGTGGTGATGACGGTCGTCGACGACTACGACAACCTGCCGCTCGTCGGCGCCGACACCGGGTACGTGCAGATGTTCCGGGCCCGGGCGCTGCCGCGCACCAACCCGGAGATCCTGCGCTTCGATCCGATGGTGGCGGTGTTCGACGCGCACCTCGACCGCGTCTACGAGTCCGGCGGCGAGATTCCCCCGCCGGGGCCGCGCGCGATGCGGGCGCTCGAGCACGGCGGGATCGCCTGGGCGAACGAGGTCGCCGGGGAGGGACCGGCCCGGATCCTCTACGCACGCGGTCCGGGGACGATCTTCGCCCTGGCGCACCCGCGCGCCGGCCCGGCCGAGATTCTGGCGGCCTGCCTCAGGCTCGTTCTGCTCAATGGCGTTCTGGCCGGCCTGATCGCCGCGGTGGCGCTCCGACCGCTCCGCGGCTCCCCGCGCGCGCCGTCCGGCAGGACCTTCTATGGACGGCTCACGGCGATCTTCCTGATGACCGCCCTCGTCCCGCTCCTGGCCCTAGCGATCTTCGTGACCCGCTTCAGCGCGCGCGAGTTCGCGCGCGACGTCACGACCGCCGGCCTCGGGTCGCTGCAGGTGGCGCGCCGCGTGGCGGAGGACTATTTGACCGTCAGCAGCCCCGAGGAGGCGCCCGCCCTGGACGACGACGTCGTCTTCTGGCTCAGCCGGGTCGTGCGGCAGGACCTCAGCATCTATCGGGGCGCGGGCCTGCTGGCCACCAGCACGCGTGAGCTCTACAGCTCGGGGCTGCTCAATACACGCCTGGACGGCGAGGTCTATCGCGCCCTCGAGCTCGACCGCGAGCCGTTCCGGGAGGCGCGAGCGCCGGCGGCCGGCCCCGACGACCTGACCCTCAGCGCCCCGATGCGCATCGACCGCGAAGCCACGACGGGCGTCATCTCGATCCCGCTGACCGGCCAGCGCCGCGCCATCGCGCGCAAGGTCCAGGAGGTGGAGGACGCGGTTCTCATCAGCACCTGCCTGGCCGTCCTCCTGCTCGCGGGTGTGGCGTACCGCGTCGCGCGGCGCGTCTCGGAGCCGATCAGCCTCCTGGCGCGGGCGGCGCGCCGCGTGGCCGAGGGGGACCTCGACGTACAGGTGGCGGCGCCCGCGCGCGACGAAATCGCCGTCCTCCTCGAGGCCTTCAACCGGATGGCCGGCTCCCTCAGGGAGCAGCGCGAGGACCTGAGGCGCCGCAAGGACTACATCGAGAAGATCCTGAAGAGCGCCACGACCGGCGTGGTGTCGATCGACGCCTCCGGGTCGATCATCACCGTGAACCCGGCCGCCGAGCAGCTCCTCGCCGGGCCCGCCGGCCCCCCCGCGGTCGGTGAGAGCCTGGCGGATCGCCTGGGGCGCGACCCTTCGCTGGCACCGCTGCAGGCGGCCCTCCTCAAGGCCCTGGAGGGGCGCTCCGAGAGGGAGGCCGAAGTGGTCCTCGAGAAGGAGGATCGGGAGATGCGCTTGCGGGCGGTCTTCATCCCGTTCGCCCCCGGCGAGGGCGCCCCTCCTGGGACGATCGTGCTCCTGGAGGACGTCACGCAGATCGTGCGCTCGGGGCGGCTCGCCGCCTGGGCCGAGATGGCGCGCCGGATCGCCCACGAGATCAAGAACCCGCTCACCCCGATCCAGCTCTCGGTCGAGCACGTCCGCCGGGTCTGGCGCGCCGGCGACCCCCGCTTCGGCGACGTGCTGTCCGAGTGCCTCGACAACGTCCAGCGGCAGGTGCGCGAGCTCCGGCAGATCGCCTCCGAGTTCTCGGCGTACGCGCGCCTCCCGGAGCTGCGGCCGGAGCCGACTCCCGTCGGGGCGATCCTGGAGGACGCCCTCGGGCCGTACCTGGCCGCGCCGCCCGCCGGGCTCGAAGTGCGGCGCGACCTTCCGGACGGCCTCCCGGACGTCCTGGCCGACCGCGCCGTGATCGCCCGCGCCCTGGTCAACGTGATCGAGAACGCCCTGCACGCCATGCCGGACGGCGGGACTCTGAGCGTCGGGGCCGCCGCGCTCGACGGCTCGCCGGGGGAGGGGCCGCGCGTCCGGATCGAGGTGCGCGACACCGGCCATGGGATCGATCCGGCGATCATCCCGCGTCTGTTCGAGCCGTACTTCTCGACCAGGAGCGGCGGCACCGGCCTCGGCCTGGCGATCGTCCGGCGGGCCGTCGAGGACCATCGCGGCACGATCGAGATCTCGAGCCGCCCCGGCGAGGGGACGCTGGTCGCGCTCATCCTCCCCGCCGTCCCTCCCGGCGGCGCGCCGGAGCCGTCATGAGGGGGCGGCCCGCCCGCGGGCTCCCGGTCGCCGCCCTGCCGGCGGCGATCCTCATGGCCGCGGGCCTCCTCGGAGGATGCGAGAAGGAAACGCACCGGGCGGCGCGCGCCGAGTTTCAGGCCCTGATGGCCCGCGGCATGGATCCATCGGAGGAGGCGCGGGCCCTCGAGGCGTTCGTGGAGCGCTTCCCCGAGCCGAAGACCAACCCCTATCTCACGCGCGCCGAGAGCCTGCTGGCCGACTACCACGCGCGCGCCGGGCGGATCGACATCGCCGCGTCGTGGTACGAGCGCGCCGTGCGCGCCAGCCCCAACGACCCCGATCTGCTCAACGCCCTCGGGTATCTGTACGCCTCCCATGGCATCAATCTCGACCGCGCCGTGGCGGTCCTGGAGGCCGCCGTCCGGCTGGCCGAGGAGCGCGGCTATGCGCCGCGCCGGCTGGGGTTCATCAAGGATTCGCTGGGGTGGGCCCACCGGGTGCGGGGGGATCTCGCCCTGGCGGTCGCCCTCCTGGAGGAGGCCTGCCGTCTGGCTCCCGGCGTACCGATCCTGCGCTCGCATCTGGCCGATGCCTACCGCGCCATCGGCGAGCGCGAGAAGGCGGTGGCCATCGTCGTCGATCTCTACTTTCAGGAGCGCGCCACCGACGGGCGCCTGCGCGAGACCCTGGAGGCGATCGGACGCGAGGGCGGCCCCGCGCTGGCGAAGGAGATCGCCCGCCGCCTCGACGAAGGGCTGCGCGCCCTGCAGCAGGCCGATCGCCGGGAAGCGGAGGCGGAAGGAGCGACGCTGGTGCATCTCGGCACCGCCGACGGCGCGCGCCTCAACGGCTCGCTGTTCCTCCCGAACGAGGGCTCCGGCCGGCGCCCGTCCGCCGGACCGGTCCGGAGATCCGGCGGGGTGCTCCTCCTGCACGCGCTCGGCTCGAGCCGCCACGCCGCCTCCCCCGAAGCGCGCGCCCTCGCGCGGCGCGGTCTCGTGGCGCTCACCCTCGACCTGCGCGGTCATGGCGGGAGCGTCAGCGAAGCGTTGCCGGGTCCGCACGCCGTGACCGAGCACCTGGCCGAGAACCTGCGTTCCGCCGAGCAGGACGCGCGCGCCGGACTCCTCTTTCTGGAGCGCCACCCGCGCGTCGACCGGAGCCGGCTGGGCCTCGTGGGAGCCGGCCTGGGAGCGCTCGTCGCCGTGCGGGTCCTGGATGATCCGGGGCCACGGCGCGCCCTGGCGGTGGCGATCCTGTCGCCCTGGGGCCGGGCCGAGGCCTACCGGCTGCATCTCGGACGCCTCGATCCCGCCGCGATCCTGCTGGCGTCGGGGGTGGAGGAGGAGGCGGCCTCGTCCACGATCGAGACGCTCTCAAGGGATCTCGGCGGGGCGCGGACGCTGCTCGTGCCCGGGGCCGGTTCAGGGTACGACCTCGACGCGCGCGACCCCGACCTGAACGAGACGGTCGCCGCGTTCCTGGCGCAGAGACTGCGCTGAGCGGGCGGCGGCCGCCTGGAGTCCGGACCCGCTCGGGGCGTCTCCTATCGGTCCGGGAAGAAGCGGCCGGCGGCCTCCGTCCGGGCGGGCGGGGAGGCGCCGGAGGGATCGGGCGATCCCTCCTCCCCCAGGATCGGCAGCTCGATGACGAAGGCGGCTCCCCGGCCCGGGCTGCTCTCGACGCGCAGGATCCCGCCGTGCTCCTTCACGATCCCGTCGCAGATCGACAGCCCGAGCCCCGTCCCCTTGCCGACCGGCTTGGTGGTGAAGAAGGGATCGAAGACGCGCGACAGGTGCTCCGGAGGGATCCCCGGCCCGTCGTCCTGGAATCGGACCTCGACGTGGTCCCCCCGTCCGCGCGTCGTGATCGCGAGCCGGCCACGCCCGTGGGCTTCCAGCATCGCCTGCTCGGCGTTGGTCACGATGTTCAGGATCACCTGCTGCATCTGGTGGAAGTCGAGCAGGGTGCGCGGCAGCACCGGATCGAACGCGGTCTCGACCACGATGTTGCTGACCTTCATCTCGTAGGCGCGCAGCTCCAGGGTCTTCTCGATGATGCCGTTGAGCCCCAGGTAGCGCTTCTCCGGCTTGTGCTTCCGGGCGAAGGTCAGGAGGTTCTGGACGATCTTGGCGGCGCGCTGCGCCTCGTTGAAGACGCGCTCGAGATCGTTGCGCAGCTTCGGATCGATCGGTCGGCTCATCATGAGCTGCGTGTAGCCCATGACCCCCGCGAGCGGATTGTTGAGCTCGTGCGCGACGCCCGAGACGAGCTGTCCGACGGCGGACATCTTCTCCGACTGCAGGAGCTGCTCCCTGAGGCGCCTCTCCTCGGTGATGTCCTCGCACAGGTGCACCGAGTAGACGAGGCGCCCCGACGCGAAGCACGGCAGGGCCGTGAGACGGAACGCCCCGCCGTCCGGCCTCTCGATCTCGCGCGAGACGGGACGATGCAGGCGCTCCGACTCCGCGTGCGGGCACTCCACCGTCACGCCGGCGATTTCCGAGTAGACGTCGGCACAGGTGCGGCCGCTCAGCGCGTAGGCCGGAGCCCCGGCGCGGTCGGTCAGCGCCCGGTTGCCGCGGAGCAGACGGAACTCCTGGTCGTGGATCGACACCATGTCGGTGATCGCGTCGAAGGTCCGGGCCCAGTCCTCCTTCTCCTGCTCGACGCGTTCGAACAGCCGGGCGTTGTCCACGGCCACCCCCAGGATGCCGGCCACCGCCTCGTAGGTCGCCATCTCCTCGTCGCCGAACGCCCCCGGCCGCGGCGCCTCGATCGTGAGCACCCCGACGATCTCCCGCGAGCAGAGGATCGGCAGGTGCAGCGCCGAGCGGCTCCCCCTGCCGAGAGGCCGGACCCCGGGGACGCCGCCCAGGTCGGGGATCGAGCGGCGCAGGCCGCTGGCCGCCACTTCGGCTTCGACCCGCCCCCCGCCGGCGAGCGGGATCCGGTGCGCCTCCTCCGGCAAGGTGGTCGCCCCGGCGTGCGCCCGGACCACGAGCTCACCACGCGCCCGATCGATCAGGCTGATCGTCACGGCGAGCTCGGGGACCGTCTTCCGGATGGTCTCGGCGGCGCTCTGTGCCAGCCGCATCGGGTCGCCCAGGCGCGCCACGCTCGACTGCACGCGGTGCAGAATCTGGAGCTGCTCGTTGCGCCGGGCCTCCCGCTCGTAGGCCAGGGGGTCGGCGGACGGACGCGCATCGATGCGGACCGAATCACGCACTGCGCTCTCCGGGGATCATGAGGACTCCATCAGGACGCCGACACGATGCCCCGTTCAATATGTCGGGCGCGCACGGCCCTGTCAAAGCGGTTACGCTTTTGTTAGGGGGCCGGTCTCTAGACCGGCTCGAGCAGGGAGTGCGTGGGAGGGCCCTCGAGAATCCCGGCGCTCGCCTTGAGGAGGGCCTTGGCATCGCCGTCGTCGAGGGCGTTGAAGCGATCGCGGTATTCCTTGCTCACCCAGCGCACCTCGGCGCGATACTCCGCCGGATCCTCCGCGTTGCGCATCAGGACCCCGGCGACGAAGCCGCGCGACCGCCGCATCAGACGGGCCCAGTCGTCGTGGTGCCTCTCGAACTCGCGTTCCTTGCCGCGCTTGACGCGGTACGTCACCAGGTCGACGACCATGCGGCCTCCTAGCGGGCCGATCGCGCCCCCACGGGGGGGATCGGGGCGAAGGTGATCTCGGCACCGACCTCCAGGGCCCGGTCGAGGATCGCGATCCTGTGGATCTTCAGATTGAGACCGACCGGCTTGTCGGCGAATCGCCAGAGGTTCTCCAGGACAGCCGGAATGGCGAAGCGCGGGAAGAACTCCTTGAGGTCGACGCTCCCCAGACCCGGAATCGCGAGAGGGAGGCTCGAGAGGACGCCGAAGTAGGCGTTCTGCTCCCGGTCGAAGGCCAGCGTGATGACCGGCGTGAGCGTCTGATCGATCGGCAGGGTCGTGCCCTTCGCGCGGATCCTGAGCGTCGCCTTGCCGTCCTTGAGGTGCAGGTCGGTCGGATCGAGCAGGATGAGATCGGCGCGGACGAGCTGCGTGCCGATCGTGACGGCGTAGGGGGTCGCCGCGCGCAGCCAGTCGAGGAGCGACGACTCGCCGACGATGAACCGGACCTCCGAGCCGTCCACGGGCGCGGCGGGGGACGCGGCGGAGGACGGAAGCGGCGCAGGGACTCCGGCCGCCGCGCTCGCGGCGGCGCCCACCGCGACGACCGCGGTGATCAGGGCGGTCCGCCACCTTCCTCGGACGGAATCGGTCCTCATGCCGTGCCTTCCTCGCGACGCCCGTGACGAGGGCTGGGTGAGTATAGCATGGGGATCCGGGGCGGCCGGCCGAGGGGGAGCCCGTCGCCGAGAGCCTTACGGGCTACAGAAGGCGGGCCGCCCGCCCCAGGACCTCGAGCTTGGCGGAGGCGACGGCGCAGGGCAGACCTCCCAGGTCGGAGGCGGTGCCGAGCAGGATGCGCTCGCGTGGCGGGAGCCCCTCGACACCGGAGAGCGTCGCCGCGATCCCCTCCGGGCTCTCCATCGTCTCGTTCCGCCCGTCGACCATCCCGAGCCCGAGCCGCAGCCCGTCGGGCCAGGGAGCGGATCGCAGCAGGCCGAGGTTCTCATCACCACCGACGCAATCGACGCTGAGGCAGCCCAGCCTTTTCAGGCGGGTGACACCGGGGTAGAGGCCGTCGATCGCCCCCCCCTCGAGGTGGAGGCACAGGGTGGTCGTGACGCCGCGCCCCAGGACCTCCCAGATGCGCGTGAACACGGGGAAGTCCTCCTTGCGGCGGAGCAGCGCCGGTTCGTCGATCTGCAGGAAAGGAGCACCCGCCGTTTGCAAAGCACGAAGCTCCTGGTTCAAGGCCGACGCCAGCGCCATCGCCAGGGAGCTCGGGTCTCCATAGGCGCGATCTTCGGCGAGGCGCGCGATGGTGTAAGGGCCGGTGAGGACCACCTTGACCGCGCACGGGGTCCCGCGGCTGGCGAACAGGTAATCCTCGACCAGGATCGGCCCGGGCCACGCCACCTCCGCCTCGATGATCGGGATCGAAGCGACCGCCCCGTTCCAGGGAAGCGGGAGGCGCTCCTCGCCGATCCGGATCCCCGAGAGGCGCGAGACGATCGGGTTGATCGGGTCGGCCCGGCGGACCAGCCCGTCGGTGACGAGGCCGAGTCCGGCCCGTGCCTGGGTCGCGATCGCCTCGCGCGAGGCGCGATCCTCGAGCAGCCGCAGGTCTTCCCGCGACGCCTGCCCCGCGCGCACCCGGCGCCGTGTCTCCTCCAGCTCGCCCCCGAGGTCCGTGCCCCTCAGGGGGAACGATCCGTTGTTGGTCGCGATCACGAGCGGCCCCCCGTTCCTCAGGCGCCGGGGCGCCGCGACCCCCGGCCGGCCCCCGGCCGCGCGGGCGGGCCCGCTCCGGCCTTGATCTCTTCCTTGACCTCGAACCCCGGGATGGCGATGACGGAGACGGTGGCCGAGTCGTTGTTGCAGACATAGGCGCGCGTCCCCGCGGCGTTGGTGACGATCCCTCCAGGGCGCCGGCCGACCCGGACCGTGGCCTTGACGCGGCGGCTGAGCAGGTCGAGCACGGTGACGTCGTCGGATCCCCGGTTGGAGATGAAGGCGGTGAAGGAGCGAGGAGCGAAGGCGACGCGGATCGGCGTCTGCCCGGCGGGCAGCCGGGCGAGGATCTCCTGGCTGGCGCTGTCGAGGAGCGCCACCTGCCCCGATCCCTGGAGCGCGATCACGACGAGGCGTCCGTTGGGCGCGGCGGCGATCCCCTCGGGACCCGGCCCGAGGCGGATCGTCCGGCGGACCTTGAGGTCGGGAAGGCCCACCAGGCTCACGCTGTCCGACTCCCGGTTGGTGACGAAGGCTCGCTTCCCCTGGTCGACGAGAGCCACCATGTGGGATCCCTTCTGGGAGACGGTCAGGGTGCGGGCGATCACGTCGCGCCGCGCGTCGATCAGGACGAGCCTCCGGCTCCCCTCGCTGGTCAGCAGCAGCCAGCGGCCGTCCGGGGTCACCGCCATCCCGTGGGGATACTCCAGGTTCTCCGACGTGATCGTCTTGAGCACCCGGTAGCGCTCCAGATCGACGACCGAGACGCTGCGGCCGCGGACGTTCGAGACGTAGGCCTTGCGGCCGTCCGGGGCCGGCACGACCTCGTGGGGCTCCTCTCCCACGGCCACCTTCGAAAGCAGGCGATGGGAAGGGACATCGAAGACCATGAGAGTGTTCTCCCCCTTGTTCAGCACGAGGAGATGTCCTTCCGAGGCGGGAGCCTCGGCCGCGACCGCATCGCCCGCGCGCACGGGCCGGACCGGGCCGGGCGTGCTCAGGATCAGCGTCGCCAGCCCGAGGAGCGTCAGCGCTTTTCGGATTGTGGATGAAGGCATCGTCGATTGCTGGATCCCCGCAGCGGGAGGATCGGGCCTGGAGCCCGTCGGGCCGCCCGCGGACGGCCGATGGTATCAGACCGTCGTCCTGGAGCGCCAGAAGCGGCGGCCGATCCGGGCGCGGGTCCGGGCCGCGCGGCGGAAGTGCGCCGGTGCGCCGCCCCCGAGGGCGCCGCGCAGCCTTCCGAGCTCGCGCCTGAAGTCGTCGACGGCGCGCTCCACCTCCCGCCGGTTCGTCTTCAAAATGCCGTCCCAGAGGCGTGGCGGGCTTTCCGCGAGCCGGCTCATCTGCCGGAAGGCGGGCCCCGCCAGCGGGAGGGACCTCCGGGCGGCGCCGCGCGCCGCGGCGTTCACCAGCGCCACGCTCAGGAGCTGGGGGAGATGGCTCAACCGCGCCACCACCTCGTCGTGCCGTCGCGGGTCGAGCCGGACCGGCCGCGCCCCGAGCCGCGACACCATGCGTCGAACCCGGTCCAGCGCCCGGCCGCCGTCTCTCCCGGAGCACAGGATCCAGGGAGCACCCGCGAGGAGCGCGCCGTCGGCGAAGGCCACGCCCGAACGCTCCGACCCCGCCATCGGGTGCCCCCCCACGAAGCGCCCGGCGAGACCGGCGCGCGCCGCGGCTCGGAGGATCACCCCCTTGGTGCCGCCGACGTCCGTGACGATCGCCCGGGGCCCCGCCAGCCGGGCGACGCGTGGAAGGATCCGGAGGATCATGTCGACCGGCAAGGCCAGGACCACCAGGTCGGCCCCCGGGAGGCCGCGGGCGAGAGAGGTCGTCCCCCGCTGGATCGCGCCCCGCGCGATCGCGCGCCGCAGGACCGGCGCGCGATCGACGCCGATCACCCTTGCCGCGGGGAGGAGGCGCCGTAGCCGCAGGCCGATCGACCCCCCGATCAGCCCTACCCCGACGATCGCCACGCGGCGGAAGGGTGCCGCCGCCATCAGATCGTCCGCCCGATCGCCGGCGCGATGATGCGGAGCTGCGCCATGAGCTCCGCGAACTGCTCCGGGTAGATCGACTGTGGGCCGTCGGACAGCGCCGCCTCCGGCTCGTGGTGCACCTCCACCATGATGCCGTCGGCGCCGGCGGCGACCGCCGCGCGGGCCATCGGGATCACCTTGTCCCTGAGGCCGGTCCCGTGGCTCGGGTCGGCCACGATCGGCAGGTGGCTCAGCTTCTTGATGATCGGGATGGCCGAGATGTCCATGGTGTTGCGGGTGTAGTTCTCGAAGGTCCTGATCCCCCGCTCGCAGAAGATGACGCTTCGGTTCCCCCCCGCCATGATGTACTCCGCCGAAAGGAGCCACTCCTGGATCGTCGCCGACATCCCGCGCTTCAGCATCACCGACTTCCTCTGCTTCCCGAGCTCCTTGAGGAGGGTGAAGTTCTGCATGTTCCGCGCCCCGACCTGCAGGATGTCGGCGTACTCCGCGACGAGGTCGACCTGGCTGGTGTCCATCACCTCCGTGATCACCAGCAGGCCGTAGCGGTCGGCGACCTTCCGCAGATGCCTGAGGCCCTCCTCCCCCAGCCCCTGGAAGGCGTAAGGGGAGGTGCGGGGCTTGAAGGCGCCGCCCCGCAGGATGCGCGCGCCGTAGCGCGACACGGACGCGGCGATGATGTCGAGCTGCTTCTCGCTCTCGACGGCGCAGGGCCCGGCCATCATCACGATGTCGCGGCCGCCGATCGCCAGGTCCCCCATCCGGATGACCGTGTCCTCCGGCTTGAAGACCCGCCCCGCGAGCTTGTAGGGTTCCGTGATCTTCACGACCTCGTGCACGCCCGGCAGGATCTCGAACTCACGCGGGTCGAGGTGGGTCCTGCTCGCTCCGACCACGCCGATGACCGTGCGCGTGGCCCCGGTGGAGCGGTGGGCGTCGTACCCCTTCTGGGTCAGGGCGGCGATCACCTTCTCGATCTGATCCTCGCTGGCGTGCTCGCTCATGACGATGACCATAGGGCGTCCCTCGGCTCTCCTGCCCGTCGGGCGGGCGTGTCAATCGGCGGCGGACTCCGGACCGGGGTTCCCCGGCCCGGCGTCGGGGTCCTCTCCCCGTCCCGTCGTGGCGATCCGCTCGATGCGGCGCGACTCGTCGATGATCCTCTCGAACAGCCTGCGGAGGGCCGCGTCCTCGAGCGGCCCTCCGTTGCGTCCCTGCACGTTGCCCAGGACCTCCTCCTCCCGGGACGGCTGGTAGATCGGCAGACCACGCTCCTTCTTGACCCGCCCCAGCGTGATGGCGTGGGCCGCCCGCTCGTTCAGCAGGCCGACCAGCTTCCGGTCGATCGCATCGATCCGGCGGCGCAGGACGTCCAGGGCGTCGCCGTCTTCATCGCCCCGCGTCGTCGCGCGCCCGGCGCTCCGCGCACCCGCGCCCCTCG
>WNGM01013281.1_pt1 | contig 17497 bp, 14 predicted proteins | sample 5400571 | NCBI WGS metagenome assembly WNGM01 (sample SAMN13153378, study PRJNA577476) | soil metagenome | isolation source: 100 cm soil or saprolite under Garry oak tree replicate 2 | place: USA:California | collected 2016-06-15 | reverse complement strand
GACGGTGTCCGCCACGGATGCCGCCGCCTACTCCCGTGGGTGGGGGGAGACGGGTGGCAAGGGGGCTTCCCGCGCGAGCACGCGCAGCGTGGCCACCCACTGGACCGCCCTCCTGCAGGACTATTTCGGCCTCTTCCTCTTGAAGCAGCGCCCGCTCAAGGTGCTCGAGCTGACTCCGCGGGCCAAGGTGCTCTCGGACATCTACGCGGACGCGCTCCGGCAGGTGGGGCCCGGCAATGGCGTCCCCATCAGGATCGTGCTTCCGCTCGGCTCCGGCCTGGGCAAGAGCCTCCGTGAGATGGCCCTCATCATCCCCGACCAGCCGGCGCGGACCGCGGTGGCGGTGGAGGGCCGGTGGGAAGGAACGATGGAGGAGGGGGGGGGCGGCGGGAGGATGGTCCAGGTCCGCCTGCGCTTCGAAGGGACGAAGCTCACGGGCACCCTCACCACCCAGGCGGGGAGCATCGAGATGCGGGCCCCCCTCCGCGACATCACCTACGACAAGGGGACCCTGCGCTTCGTGGTCGACCTCTCGGGCTCGCCGCGCCTCTTCTCGGGTCCGGTTGAGGCCGACAGCATCGAAGGCACCATCCAGCGCGCCGCAGGGGACAAGGCGCAGATGGGCCGCTTCACCCTCAAGTACGCCGAGTGAGGCGGGGTCGGCCACGGGTCGAGACGGGGCTGGAGCGGCTGTTGCGCGAGCCGCGGCGGCTGCGCGGCCAGCGCCTGGGTCTGGTGGCCAATCCCACCGCCGTCACCGCGGGCCTGGACCACGCCGCCCTCGCCCTCGCCCGCTCACGGGCCTTCCGCCTCGTCCGCCTCTTCGGTCCGGAGCACGGCGTGTGGGCCGACGCCCAGGACCTGGTGGAGGTGGAGGACAGCCGTGACCCCGCCACCGGCCTTCCGGTCCTCAGCCTGTACGGCCGGACGCGCGTGCCCACCCCGGCCATGCTCGACGGCCTGGACGCGGTCGTCTTCGACGTGCAGGACGTGGGCTCCCGCTACTACACGTTCATCTACACGATGCTCCACGTCCTCGAGGCCTCCGCCCGGGACGGGCGGAGAGTGGTCGTGCTCGACCGGCCCAACCCCCTGGGGGGCGTGAAGGTGGACGGCAACGTCCTCGACCCCGAGTACCGCTCGTTCGTGGGGTGGCACCCCCTGGCGGTGCGCCACGGCCTGACGGTCGGGGAGCTGGCCCGGATGTTCCGCGAGGAGTGCCGGCTCGACGTCGACCTTGAGGTGGTGCCCATGCGGGGGTGGCGGCGCCCCATGCATTTCGAGGACACGGGCCTGCCCTGGGTGCCACCCTCCCCCAACATGCCGACCGTCGACACCGCCTTCGTCTACCCGGGCGGCTGCCTGATCGAAGGCACGAACCTCTCGGAGGGGCGAGGCACCACCCGGCCCTTCGAGCTGGTCGGCGCCCCCTGGCTCGATCCCTGGCGCCTCGTGAACGACCTGACCCGCGAGCGGGTCCCCGGCGCGCGCTTTCGGCCCGTCTTCTTCACCCCGACCTTCCAGAAGCACGCGGGGAAGGTCTGCGGCGGAGTACAGGTGCACGTGACGGACCGGAAACGCTTCCCCGCCTTCCTCGCCTACCTGCTCCTCATCCACCACGCGCGTCGCCAGAACCCGAAGGCGTTCGCCTGGCGGGACCCGCCGTACGAGTACGAGTACCTCAAGCGGCCCATCGACATCCTCTGTGGGACCGACCGGATCCGCCGGGCCCTCGACGAGGGCCGCTCCCCGCGCACCCTCGCCCCCGGCTGGCGCAGGGAGGCCGCGGCCTTCCGGCGACGGCGCGCGCGGCACCTTCTGTATTAGTGCATATCAGACGCAGCCGGCTTCTTCCTCCGCCTCGACGAGCGGCTGGGATCGTGAGGCGCGAGCCGGACGTCGGGCGGTGGTGAGGAGGACCGCGAGAAGGATGAAGGCTCCCCCGGACAGGAGGCCGGCGGAGACGGGCTCCCCGAGAATCAGGCTGCCCAGGGTGACCGCCACCACCGGGTTCACGTAGGCGTAGGTGCCCACCGTGCTCGCGGGCAGCTCGTTCAGGCAATAGGCGAAGGCGGTGAATCCCACGAGCGAGCCGAATGCCGTGAGGTAGGCGAGGGCGCCCCAGGAGGTCGAGGAAGCGGAGGCCACGCGCCCGAGGTCCTCGCCGAAGAGGCGGGATTCGAGGAACAGCACGGCGGAGCCGGCCAGCATCTCGACCGCCGAGGCACTCAGGAGCGGCAGGCGCTTCGGGATCGCCTGGGCGTACAAGGAGCCGATCGTCCAGGAGAGTGCGCCCACCTGCAGGCCGATCACCGCCGGCCAGTGGCCGGCCTCGACGCCGTGGGCGGGCCGGACCACCAGGGCCACGCCGATGAGGCCGATCAGCGTCCCCAGCCACACCCGGACCGTCCAGGGCTGCCCCCCGGGCCGGAGCCCGTCGAACAGGGTGAGCCACATCGGCACCGTGGCCACGATCAGGGCCGCGATGCCGCTGGGGACGGTCTTCTCCGCCCACATCACGAGGGCGTTGCCACCCGCGAGGAGCAGCACCCCCACGAGGGCGTAGTCGAGCACCTGCCGCAGGCCCGGCCGGCCGTGGCGACGATCCGTGAAGAGCGCAACCGTGATCATGACCGCCCCCGCCACGAAGAAGCGCAGGCTGGCCGCCGCCAGCGGTGGCATCTCGCGCACCACGACCCGGATGGCCAGGTAGGTCGAGCCCCAGACCACCCACACGACGAGCAGGGAGACCAGGGGGAGCAGGCGGCGGTGGCGCTGGAGCATCATCACCCCCTGTCCTCGGGCATCAGGTCTCCTCCGCGACCAGGCCGTCTTCGAGGGGCCCCAGCCCGCCCTTCTCGACGATCGTCTCCAGCACGAAGGCGGTGCGCGAGGACTGGACCGCCCGGGTGCGCTTGAGGTCGGCGAGGAGATCGTTCACGTCCTCGATCCGGCGGCACTGCACCTGGGCCACGAAGCAGTCCTCCCCGCTCACCCGATAGATCGACCGGACCATGGGGTGGGCGGCCAGGCGCCTCAGCAGCTCCTTCTCCCGTTCGCGGGGGAGGGCGCCGTCGAGGCTCAGGCGAACCTGCGCCCTCACCCCGAGGCCGAGCGCCACGGGGTCCACCTCGGCGCGGTAGCCCCGGATGATCCCCCGCCGCTCGAGGTCGCGCAGGCGCAGGGCCACGGCCTGGCGCGAGACTCCGAGGTCTTTGGCGAGGCCCGCCGCGGAGCGGCGTCCGTCGCGGGACAGGGCCTGGAGCAGCTGCCGGTCGGCGCGGTCGAGCTTGGGGGGCAGGGGGGCCTTCACGTTCTCCACTACGTAATCCGCCGGGCCCGTGTTCCAGCTATTGTCAATCAATACTATGAATCAGATTGACAAGCGCTACAACCAGCCCCCCACCAGCGTCGAACGTGCGTCTCCGCGACGCGAGCCCGGCCGGCGGCCGCGTTCCCATGTCTTGACGCAATCATGTCTTGACGAAGGGGCTGCGCGGGGACAAGAATCCGGCTTCAGCAGCGGCCCGAGGGCCCGGCCCTCGGCGCACTCCTTCGAGGTGGAGCAATGGCCAAGCCTCCCTCCCGACCGGACGAGGGCACCCACGGCTTCTCGCGCCGGAGCTTCCTAAAGACCGCCGGCGTCGGCGCCGCCGCCACGAGCCTGGTGGGCGTGGGCGCGCGGTCCGAGGCGGGCACGGTCCTGGGCCCCGGTCCGGTGCCCCTGAGCCTGAAGGTGAACGGCGCCCTGAAGGCGGTCACGGTGGAGCCGAGGGTGACCCTCCTCTCCGCCCTGCGCAACCACCTGGACCTGACCGGCGCCAAGGAGGTGTGCGACCGGGGCGGGTGCGGGGCCTGCACGGTCCTCGTCGACGGCGAGCCCGTGGCGTCCTGCCTGCTGCTGGCCGCGGACGCGGTGGGCCACGAGGTCACCACCGTGGAAGGGCTCGGCACCCCCGACAAGCTGAGCCCCCTCCAGGCCGCCTTCGTGGAGTGCGACGCGCTGCAGTGCGGGTTCTGCACCCCCGGCTTCGTGGTGGCGGGGACTGCGCTCCTCCGAAAGACCCCGAACCCGAGTCTGGAACAGGTCAAGGACGGCCTGGCCGGCAACCTCTGCCGCTGCGGCACGTACGGCCGCGTGTTCGAGGCCGTGCAGAAGGCGGCGAAGTCGATGGCCGCCTCGCCCAAGAGGGGTTGACCATGGCGCAGGAGCAGAAGGCCAAGGAAGTCCCCACCGTCACCTTCACGGTCAAGGCCGGCTGGGAGGGCGCGCCCAAGACGCTCGAGGTGAAGGCGGCCGAAGGCGACCTCAAGCCCTGGGACCTCGACTCGAAGCTGAAGGTCGTGAAGGGCCGGCACCCACGGCTGGAAGCGCCCCTCAAGGTCACCGGCAAGGCGAAGTACACCTACGACATCAACCTGCCGGGGATGCTCTGGGGCCGCATGGTCGGAGCGGAGGTGCCGGCGGGCGAGATCACGAAGATCGACACCGCGAAGGCGGAGGCGCTGCCCGGGGTCAAGGCGGTCTGGACCACCGAGTCGCGCACCGTGCGCTTCGCGGGCCAGGACGTGGCCGCGGTGGCCGCGGTCTCGCCGGAGGTCGCGCAGGACGCGGCCCGGCTCGTCCAGGTCACCTACGACGAGAAGCCCTACGTGACCGACCTCGAGAAGGCAATGGCCACCGACGCGCCGCTCGTCTACGAAGAGGCCCAGATGCCGGGCAACAAGGAGGTCCCGCGCCGGGGCAACGTCCTCGGGCCGTCGAGGGGAGGCCGGGGCGGGGGCGGCCGGGGCGACGTGGAGAAAGGCCTCGCGGAAGCGGCCGCCCGCGTGGAGCAGACCTACCGCCTTCCCGTCCACACCCATTCGCCCCTCGAGACCCACGGCGTGATCGCGCGCTGGGAGGGGGACCAGCTCACGGTCTACGCCTCCACCCAGGGGATCTTCACCGTCCGCGACGGGGTGGCGGAGGCCCTCGGCATCGACCGCAAGAACGTCCGCGTGATCACCGAGCACATGGGGGGCGGCTTCGGCAGCAAGCTCGCCCCTTCGGCCACGGGGAGCGCGTTCGCGATCGTGGCCTGCAAGCTGGCCAAGCAGGCGGGGGCGCCCGTCAAGCTGATGCTGAACCGCCACCAGGAGCACCTCTGCACGGGCAACGCGCCGAGCGCGCTCATGACGGTGCGGATCGGGGCGGCGAAGGACGGCACCTTCACCGCGGTCCACCACCGCTCGTTCGGCTCCGCGGGGATCGCTCCCGGGGCGGGCACGGGCGGCCCGGCGAACTCCCTCTACGCGAACACCCCGAACCTCAAGGTCGAGGAGCACGACGTGTTCACGAACGGGGGCCCGGCGGCGCCCCTGCGCGCCCCCGGCCACCCCCAGGGGGCCTTCGCCCTGGAGTCGGCGGTGGACGAGCTGGCCGAGAAGCTCGGCATGGACCCCCTCGAGCTGCGCCGGAAGAACGAGTCGAGCCCGGTCCGCCTGATGCAGTACGACGTGGGGGCCAAGGCCATCGGCTGGGAGCGCCGGAACAAGAAGGCGGGAGACCCAACGACAGGTAACTGGCACGGCGGCGCGACGGATTCACTCCGGCGCGACGCCGGGGGGGGCTCGGGGGGGAGCGACGCAGCGCCCCCCCGCTCAAAGAAGCGTGGCATCGGGATGGCCAACGGCAACTGGTACGTGTTCGCCCGAGGCAGCGGGGTGGGCGCCCAGGTCAAGGTCCACCGCGACGGCAGCGTGGAGCTGTTCTCGGGCGCCCAGGACATCGGCACCGGGTTCCGCACCGCGATGGCGATGGTCGCGGCCGAGGAGCTGGGCCTCCGGCCGGAGGACATCACCGTGCGTGTGGGCGACACCGGCTTCCCCGAGGGCCCGGCCTCGGGGGGCAGCAACACCACGAACTCCGTGGCCCCGGTGGTGCGCCTGGCCGCCCACGAAAGGTCTTCGTGGCCGCCCAGCCCGGCAAGAGCGTCACCTTCCGGCAGGCCGCGGCCCGCATGGCGGGCGAGGTCATCGACTGCGTGGCCGAGCGCAAGAAGCAGTACGAGACCCTGCGCCAGGACATCGCGGGCACCCAGTTCGCCGAGGTCGAGGTAGACACCGAGACCGGCGAGGTGCGCATGGTGAAGATGGTCTCCGTCAACGACTGCGGGTTCCCGGTCAACGGCCTCACCGCGGAGAGCCAGGTCATCGGGGCCATGATCCAGGGCGCTTCCTGGGCCCTCTTCGAGAACCGGATCCTGGATCGCAACATCGGGACCATGGTCAACCCCAACCTCGAGTGGTACAAGATCCTCGCTCCCCGGGACATGTTCGAGGCGGTCTCCATCCTCACCCCCGTGGCCAACGCCGGGAACAACACCTCGACCGCCGGACTGGGGGAGCCGTGCCTCGTTCCCACCCTGGGCGCGATCGCGAACGCGGTCTTCAACGCGACGGGCGCGCGCGTGCGCACCCTGCCCATGACTCCCGACCGGGTCCTTCTGGCCCTGTCCGAAGCGCGGAGGGCTTGACATGCACCGCTTCGAGCTGGCGCAGGCGACGAGCACCGCCCAGGCCCGCGAGCTGCTCGCGGAGACGAAGGGCGGCGTGCTCAAGGCGGGCGGGATCGACCTGCTCGACCACCTGAAGGAGCACCTCCTCGAGCCGCCGCGGGTGGTCGACCTCAAGACCATCCCCGGCCTCGACCGGATCACGGTGGAGCCGGACGGCGCGCTGCGCCTCGGGCCCCTCGTGACCCTCGCCAAGGTGGCCGCGCACCCCGCCATCCAGAAGACGCACCCGGCCCTGGCCCGCGCCTGCGGGGAGGCGGCCTCCCCGCAGATCCGCAACGTGGCCACCCTCGGGGGCAACGTGCTGCAGCGGCCCCGCTGCTGGTACTACCGGCTGGAGTCGTACAAGTGCCTCAAGAAGGGCGGGGACGTCTGCTTCGCGGTGGGCGGAGAGAACCGCTACCACGTGATCTTCGGCGGCGGGCCCTCCTACGCGCCCCACCCCTCGAACGCGGCGGTGGCCCTCGTGGCCTACGGCGCGTCCTTCGTGGCCGAAGGGCCGAAGGGGGCGCGGACCGTGGCCGCGGGCGATTTCTTCACGCCGCCGTCCAAGGACCCGGAGCGCGAGAACAACCTGGCTCCCGGCGAGGTCCTGACCGAGGTCCGCGTCCCCTCGGCGGCGGGGACGAAGTCGGCCTACCTCGAAGTGCGCGAGCGGGCGGCCTTCGACTGGCCGCTCGTCGCCGCGGCCATCGCGATCAAGGCCGAAGCGGGCGTGGTCAAGGAGGCGCGGGTCGTGCTGGGCGCGGTGGCTCCCATCCCCTGGCGCTCGACCCGCACCGAGCAGGCCCTCGTGGGCAAGAGGCTCGACGAGACCACGATCATCGCGGCCGCCCGCGCCGCCACCGTGGGCGCCCAGCCCTTGTCGGACAACGGCTACAAGGTCGGCCTGGTGCAGACGCTCGTGCGCCGGACCCTGACCTCTCTCGCGTGAGGATGCCGATGGAAGCCCACGAGACCACCACTGCCGACACCCCGGTCTGCAAGCGTTTGCGGAGCAAGATGTACTACGTCATGGGCCGGGAGCACGTCGACCTGCGTGTTTCTTCGCCCAACTCGCAGTACTGGTGCGCGCGCACGGCGACCGTGCTCGGGCCGGACGACGTCTACTGCAGCCCCGAGATGTGCCAGGCCCACCGGGCCTGCTTCGAGCCGGAGTAGGGCCGCCGAGTCGATCCAACGAAATGGCGTCCCGCCCGTTGGATGAATGCATGTCATTGGATCGAGACGGGCGTCCAAGCGAGTGAACGCTCTTAACTTTGTGATCTGATTGGTATAGTCTCCACCGGCATGAGTACGCGGCTCGGGTATGGGCTTTGCGATAGGGGTTTCGTCCAAACCAAGGAGTCATCGGAACATGGCAAAGAGACTTTGGCTGGCCCGGCTCGGCCTGCTGCTGGCCGCGGTGTCGCTTCCGAGTCTGCTTTCGGCCCAGGGGTTCCAGGGAACGATCACCGTGAGCGTCGAAGACGCCCAGGGGGCATCGGTTCCCGGGGCAACCGTGACGGTCAAGAACCAGAAAACCGGTGAAGTGCGCACCCAGATTTCCACCACTTCCGGGAAGGCGGTCTTTCCCAACCTGCTCGTCGGCACCTACACGATCAGCGTCGAGCTGACCGGCTTCAAGAAGTACGCGCGTTCGAACGTCGACGTCCGGTCGAACACGTCCGTGGACGTCCCGACGAAGCTCACGGTGGGCGGGATCGAGGAGGTCATCACGGTCGTGGGCGGCTCCGAGCTCGTGAAGACGACGTCCTCGCAGCTCGAGGGCGCCACCTACAGCGGCCGGCAGATCGTCGACATCCCCGTGTACGACCCGACGGCCAGCGGCGACGTGACCAACTTCGCGGTCCTGGCTCCCGGCGTGGGAACGCAGTCCGGGGGCGTGGCCGGCCAGGGCGGCACCATCGGCGGGAATCGCCCCCGGAACAACAGCTTCGTCGTGGACGGCCTCGACAACAACAACGGGGACGTGAACGGCGCGGTCGCGGTTCCCATCCAGGACTCCGTGCAGGAGTTCCAGCTCATCACGAACCAGTTCGCCGCGGAGTTCGGCCACTCCACCGCCGGCCAGTTCATCACCACCACCAAGTCGGGGACCAACCAGCTCAGTGGGGGAATCTGGGGCTACAACATCAACCGCCACTACAACTCCCTGGACAACCTGACCCGGGCCAGCGCGGTGGGCCAGCCGAACTACGAGAAGCCTCGCTACGACCGGAACCGCGACGGGGGCAGCCTCGGCGGCCCCATCACGTCCGAGATCCTCGTGCCCACCTCCGCCGGGCTCGCGACGCTGCAGAACCTGGCCGGTGCCCCCGGCAGCGGGGTGAGCCCGATCAACGTGGGCCTCCTCAAGGACTTCGTCCCCCCGGCCAACACCCAGACCAGCACCGTGAGCGTGGTCGACCAGAGGACGGGACAGAGCGCGTCGATCGGGGTCGGGCCCTTCGGGGGATCGAACCCCTCCAACTTCAACCGCCAGCACGTGGCCCAGTTCAACCTGGACGGCAACTTCGGGGACCACCGGCTGAGCCTCCGGACGTTCTACAACAAGACGAGCCAGATCATCCCGGGGTCGCTGCCCGTGGGGGCCTTCAACACGAGCCCGGCCTTCGACACCAAGCGCGGGACCCTGAGCTGGGTCTGGTCGGTGAAGAACAACGTGATCAACGAGCTGCGCGGCGGCTACACCAAGCTCGTCCAGAACTATCCCGTCGCCCTGCCGAAGGCGCCCGGCACGACCGACGTCTTCGCCAACTACATCCTGAACGACCTCGGCCTGGAGATCGGACCCGGTGGCAACTACCCCCAGACCGGCAACCAGTCCGTGTACCAGGTGACCGACACCCTCACCTGGATCTCCGGCGCCCACACGTTCAAGGTCGGGGGTGAGTTCCGTCAGGTCGGGTCTCTGGCCGGGTTCCTGCCCCGGGCCCGCGGCGAGTACAGCTACGAGAGCCTCGACGAGTTCGTGCGCGACAAGATCCCGAGCGTCCTCGCCCTCCGCGGCGCCGGCTCCGGCGCCTTCGACGGCGGACGCAAGGCCATGTACGGGTTCGTCCAGGACACCTGGAAGATCGCGAGCCACCTGACCCTCGACCTCGGCGTCCGCTACGAGTGGACGGGCGTGGCCAAGGACGAGGCGGCCCAGGTCCAGAACGCGCTCGCGAACGTGGATATCCGGAACGACCGGAATGCAGCGGGTCAGGTCATCTTCAACACCCTGACCCCGGCCCACCAGGCACTGCTCCTGAAGGAATTCCCGGAGGGGACGATCCTCTGGCAGAAGCCCAAGTCCGACAAGAACAACTTCGCCCCCCGGGTGGGCTTCGCGTGGGACATCAACGGGGACGGCCGTAGCTCTCTCCGCGGCGGCTTCGGCATGGCCTACGACGTGTACTTCAACAACCTCGACCTGCTGCAGCTCCCGCCCCAGTTCCAGGTGGAGACCGGCACCGACATCTCCTGTGCCATCAGCCCGTCTCCGGGTTGGTGCGCGATCCCCCAGGACCAGGTGCAGTACTCCCGGATCGGGTTCCTGGCCGGCGGCGGCATCCTTCCCACTAAGGACCCAACGACGTCAACGGACCGCGACGCAGCCCGCGGCTCCACCGGGGCCTACGTCCCGCCGCAGTTGACCTCCCCCAAGACCTACACCTGGTCGTTGTCGTACCAACGGCAGCTCGGGAGCGACTACGTCGCCGAGCTGCGCTACATCGGGACCCTGGGCCGTCAGCTCCCGGTGCAGCGCCGGATGAACGCCGGCATCCCCGACCCCGTCGCGCTGCCGATCTTCGCCTCGCAACAGGACGCGCTCAGCCAGAACTACGCCGGCGCGCCCACCCTGGCCCAGTTCCTGGCCGCCCGCACGCGGTTGCTCGGACCCTACGGGTTCCTCGGCACCGTGACCGCCTTCGGCCCCCTGGGAGAGTCCAAGTACAACGGCGGCTCCATCTCGATCTCCCGCCGGATGAGCCGGTTCGGCTTCAACGTGAACTACACCCTGAGCAAGACCGAGGACAACGCGGAGAACGAGCTCTTCACCAGCGTGATCAACCCGCGGCGCAACGAGGACTTCTGGAACCTGGACACCAACAAGGGCCTCTCGGGCCTGGACAAGCGGCACAAGGTGGGGGCCTCGTTCCAGTGGGACCTCTTCAAGGCGCAGAGCGGCCCCCTCAACGGCTGGTCTCTCAACGGGGCGTTCATCTTCGAGACGGGCCAGGCCTTCACGATCCAATCGGCCCGCGACCAGAACGGCGACTTCGACGCCACCGGTGACCGTGCCTTCTTCAACCCGGGGCTCAACAATTCGCTCGGCACCGACGTGAGCTTCGTCTGCTACTCCGGCGGCCGAACCTTCATCGCCGGCTCGGCCACGGCTTGCGGCGGCAACGGCAGCGTGGTCGGCTACGCGGCCAACGACCCCAACGCCCGCTGGGTGCGAGGGCAGGCGGGCGCGCAGCGCGGGGTCGGGCTGGACCACAGCACGCGTGGCGCGGTGAGCGGACCCGGCAACATCCACACCCTGAGCCTGGGCCTGTTCAAGGACACGAAGATCGGCGGGAGAGTCGTCCTGCGCCTCGGCGCCACCTGCAACAATTGCATGAACACCCCGAGCTTCGCCCTGGGCACCGGCTCGGGGATCGGGTTGACGAGCGGTGGCGTGACCTCGAACCGCGCCTACGTCACCCCCGGAACCGCGAGCTTCCTCGACCCGACCATCTGGAGCGGCTCCCTGGGGTCGAGCCCCTACCAGCGCATCGTCACGCTACAGGGCAAGCTGAGCTTCTGAGACGGATTCGTTAGCCGACCCGAGGGGAGGCGCTCCGGCGCCTCCCCTCTTTCTTTCAGCGAGGGCCGGCGGGCACCGCTGCGCGCTCACGCCACGCGGACGCGCCGTCGGAATCGCCGACGGATTGGAGGGTCTGAGCGGCGAGGGCCGCGGTCTCGCGCCGCGGGCTGGCCTCGTACATCGACTGGAGCAGCTGTCGTACCTCGTTACGGTCGTGGCCCCCGAGGGCGAGGACGAGGGCCAGCCTCTGGTAGGCCGGGGTGGTCTGCGGGAAGAGCCGGATCTCCTCGCGGAAGGCGGCCTCGGCTTCTCCGCCCCGACCGAGACGGGCCAGGGCGTCCCCCCGCAGGAACTCGAGGTTGGGGACGGGCCCCCCGCCGGAAGAGCGCACGCGATCGCGGAGCGGGTCGAGGCGGTCGAGCGCTTCCCGCGGCCGGTTGCGCTTCAGATCGATCTCGGCCAGGAGGAGGCTCGCGGCGCCGTCTCTCTCGCGCTCACTCAGGGCACTTCGCGCCTCGCGCTCGGCCCGCGCCAGGTCTCCGCGCGCGAGCGCTCCCTGGGCGAGGGAGCGGTGGGCTTCCCCGAGCGAGGCTCCCGCTCCGGCCAGGGCGGCGCGCGCGCCCGCCGCGTCCCCCCGGCAGAGCCTCGCGAGGCCCAGCGCGGTCATGGAGGGGGGATCGTCGGGAAGGATCTCGAGCGCCCGCTCCGCGTCTCTCTGGGCCGCCACGCAGTCGCCGCGGTCGAGGGCGAAGGCGCTCCGCAGGCGCCAGGCCTCGGGATCCTGCGGCCGCGCCTCCACCGCCGCGTCGAGCAGCGCCGCGGCGCGCGGAGCCTGGCCCGCCTTCCGGTAGGCGTCGGCCCGGGAGGCGAGGTACCGGGCCCCCTGGGGCAGGCCTCGAGCGAAAGCACGAACGAGCAGCGGATCGGCGCGGGTGCCTTCTCCTCGCGTGAACAGGAGGTCGCTCTCGCACCAGAGCGCGGTCGCCTGGTCGGGGTCGAGCGCGAGGGCCTTCCGCGCAGCTTCGAGCGCACCCTCGGCGTGTCCCTGGAGCCGCAGGATGAGGCCCTCGTTGGCCCACGAGGCGGCCGTACGGGTGGAGCCCGGCGGGCGAGCCGCGCCCGACGTGGCCGGGCCCGCCGGCGCCCCCACGTAGCCGAGGGCGCGCAGCTTCTCGATCGCCTCCAGGTCCGCGGCCCCTCCCGCGCTGGGGAGGGGCGCCGCCGGCCGGTAGTGCCTGGCGTAGTCGAGGACTGGACGCGGATCGGAGGGAACCGGGGGCAAAGGGATGTCTCGGCTTGCGGGAGCCAGTCCCATGAGGGCCAGGAGCGTCGCCGCCACCTGCTGGACGCCCCCGCGGCCGAGATGGCCGGGAGCGGGAGCGATCCCCGGGCCCCAGAGGAGGTAGACGCCTTCCGCGCGATGCCATTCCGCCGCCGTCGCGGGGGCAAAGCTGGAGATGCGGGCCGGTCGCCCTTCACCCCAGGAGAACCCGTGGTCCGACGCGAGAAACAGGACGGCCTCGCGCTCCGCGGCCATCCGGCGGTACTCGCCGAGCAGGCCGTCGACCAAGCGGAAGTAGCGCTCCGGGACCTGCTGGTAGCGCTCGAACTCCTCGGGGGCGACGCTCGGCTGGCGCGGGGGAGCGAAGGGCGCGAAGAGATGACCGATGCTGTCCGTCCCCTCGAAGTAGACGACCGCGAGGTCTGGAGCCTCGCCCCGGATCGCTTCCGTGCCCAGGGCATGAGCGAGGCGGGTCTCGACCAGGATGCGGCGCAGCGCGGTTGCGGGATGGGCGTAGGGGTTCGGGGGATTGGCGAAACTGCTCCACGTGGCCTCGTCGAGCCAGGGCAGGTAGCCCCGGCGCCGTGCTCTCGGTCCGTAGCAGCGAGGGGAAGAAGCGGTCCGAGACCACGAGACCGTTCACGGCCTCGGCCGGGTAGGTGGCCCAGAGCCCGATCACCGCAACCCGCCGGCCCGCGGCGGTCGCCATGCTCCAGACCGCGGGGAGGCGTCGCTCGTCGCTCGTGATGGGCTCCTCCCGGCCGTCCAGGGGGTTGAAGCGCGTGAAGTCGAGGATGCCGTGCTCGATCGGGCTCGCGCCGGTCATCATGGAGGTCCAGACGAGCGGGGAGAGCGGGGGATGCTGGCTGAGCAGGATCCCGCCCGCCCCTTCCTGGACGAGCGCCGCGAGGTTGGGCATGACGCCGGCGGCGACGTATCGATCGAGGAGCTGCCAGTCCGCCCCGTCCAGGCCGACGAGGAAGACCGGGTGGCCCGGTCGCGCGGCGCGGGCCACCTCGGCCACCGGTGGGACGGAGAGCGCGCGAGCGGAACGCCAGCGCTGGCCAATCAGCAGTACGGCCCCGGCCACCAACAGGCCGAGCACGAGCGCGAAGAGTCGAGACCGGGGTCTCATGCGGGACAGACCGAGCCTTACGCCGTCTGGATGACCTTCAGGACCCGCATGTTCTGGATGGAGACCTGGGCCGCCACCTTTCCCGCCACCTCGGCGAAGGCCTTGGCCGCGGGGGCGTCCGGCGCCTCCGCCACGATCGGCCGGCCTTCGTCCCCGCCGGAGCGCACCCGGGTGTCGATCGGCACCTCCCCCAGGAACGGGATCCCCATGTCCTCCGCCATGCGCCGGCCGCCCCCGTTGCCGAAGATCTCCGTCCGCTCCTGGCAGTGGCCGCAGACGAAGTAGCTCATGTTCTCGACCACTCCCAGCACGGGAATGTTGAGCTGGCGGAACATGGCCACCGCCTTGCGCACGTCGGAGACGGAAACCCCCTGGGGGGTCGTGACCACCACCGCTCCCGCCATGGGCACGCTCTGCGCCATGGAGAGCGCCACGTCGCCGGTGCCGGGCGGCAGGTCCACCACCAGGTAGTCCAGCTCCCCCCAGGCCACGTCGCGCATGAACTGCTGCACCGCCCCGTGCAGCATGGGACCGCGCCAGATGACGGGCTGGTCCGGGGGGACCAGCATGCCCATGGAGATGACCTTGAGGCCGTGGCCTTCGGGCGGGACCATCTTCTTGTCCTCGCTGACCTCGGGCTGATCGGTGATGCCGAGCATCTGGGGGATGTTCGGCCCATAGACGTCGGCGTCCATGAGGCCGACCCGGGCCCCCTTCCGCGTCAGCGCCACCGCGAGGTTCACCGCAGTGGTGGACTTGCCCACCCCGCCCTTGCCCGCCCCCACTGCCAGGATGTTCCGGATGCCGGGGACGGCCTGCCGGCCGAAGCCGCCGCGGGCGCGCACGTCGGCGGTCATCTTCGCGCGCGCCGCCTTCACCCCTGGCAGGGCGGCCACCTTCTGCTCCGCCTCCGCCTTCATCTCGTCCCGCACCGGGCAGGCGGGAGTGGTGAGCTCGATCGTGAAGTCGACCTCGCCGGCGTCGATCCGCACGTCCTTCACGAAGCCCAGGGTCACGATGTCCTTGTGAAGGTCCGGGTCCTGGACAGTGCCGAGCACCGACAGGACCTGCTCCTGTGTCACGCTCACGGCTTCAACCTCGCGGTCAGGAGGAGAGGGCGGCATCGACGGTCTCCTGCAGCTTCTTGAACTTGGCGGGCGGGCTGCCCAGGCCCTTCCAGCGGATGACCCCCTGGCGGTCGATCACGAACGTCGTGGGGTAGCCCTGGTTGACGCCGTACTGGGCCTGGACCTGGTCGTTGCCCAGGACCTGGCGGTAGGGGATGCGGTACTCGCGGATGAAGTCCTGGATCTCCTGGGGCTCGCCGGAGTCCACCACCACCCCCACCACCTCGATCCCCCGCGGCTGGTTCTTCCGCCAGAACTCCGCGTAGTCGGGGATCTCGCGGATGCAGGGCCCGCACCAGGTGGCCCAGAAGTCGAGGACCACCACCTTGCCCTTGAGCGAAGCCAGGCTGAGCGTTCCCCCGTTCAGCTCGGGCAGCTCGAAGGCCGGGGCGGGGCGGTTCTCGGCCTTCGGCGCGGGGGCTGAGCACGCGGCGGCGAGGAGGGCGCAGGCGAGGCCGAGGCGTCGGGACATCAGCCTCCCATTATAACCATTCATTCATCGACCCCCCACCCTGTCCCTCCCCACGTAGGGGGAGGGAAACGCTGATGCACGTACGGCTCCGCGTCTCTAGCCCAGGGTGGCCAGGCCGGGGAAGGCCTTGGCGAAGTACCGGGCGAGAAGGGTGAGGCGGTCCGTCACGAGCAGCAGGCCCACGCCCACGAGCAGCGCCCCGGAGACCACCTCGATCGTACGCATCGAGCCGCGCAGCCGGCCGAAGACCCGGAAGAAGCCGTTGACCGCGAGGCCGGCGACGATGAACGGGATGCCGAGGCCGGCCGAGTACGCCGCGAGCAGCAGCACCCCCTGGGCCACCGTCTCCTGCTGTGACGCGTAGAGCAGGATCGCTCCCAGGATCGGCCCGATGCAGGGGGTCCAGCCGAAGGCGAAGGCGAGGCCGACCACATAGGCCCCCAGCAGGCCGAGGGGCCGTTCCCGCACGGTGGCCCGCTTCTCGGAGAGCAGCCACTCGATCCGGATCAGGCCGGCCATGTGCAGGCCCAGCACGATGATGACCACTCCCCCCACCATGCCCAGGGCGCGCTTGTGCGCCTGCAGGAGCTCCCCCACCACGGTGGCCGCCGCCCCCAGGGCCACGAAGACGGTCGAGAACCCGAGGACGAAGAAGAGGCTGGTGAGGGCGACCCGGCGCGTGACCCCGGGCGGGGCCTCGGCGCCCCGGAGCTGGGCGAGGTTCACTCCGCTGATGAACGACAGGTAGCCGGGGACGATGGGGAGCACGCAGGGGGAGACGAACGACACCAGGCCCGCGAGCGCGGCCGCGGCCAGGGAGACGGACTCCCCCATCACCGCACCCGCTCCAGCATCAGGTTGTCGCAGGCCTTCCGGCCGGTCTTGGCCAGCTCGTACCACTTCCCCTCGATCCGCACCCGCACCACGTCGGCCGTGAAGTCGTTGTTGGTGCCGCAGACCTCGCAGGAGGAGAGGAGCCAGGAGCCCACCCCGTAGACGTCCGCCGGGACCCGCAGGTCCTCGAACTGGTGGATCTTCCGGGGGGTGAAGCCGCCGGTCACCACGATCTTGACCTCCCGGCAGTACTGCTCGGCCAGCCGGCGGTCCTCCCCCTCGAGGGGCCAGCCCAGCCACTCGCGGTCGATCGCCTCCCGCATGAGGAAGACGAGGCGGGGATTCACCCCGCAGTCCAGCGCCCGGTCCCCGAGCGGCGGGACCGAGACGTCGCGGAGGTTCGAGGAGGTGTCGGGGCGCACCCCGAACAGCTTGTACTTGGCCGCCTCCTCGGCCTTGCCGGAGTGGAGCAGCTCGAGGTATTTCCGGAACATGGTGCGGATCACCAGGAGGGACGTCCCCACGCAGTCGTTCCGGAAGTCCACGAGCGCGATGCGGGGGATGTCGGGAGGGCGGGTGGCGGCGAAGGCCATGGTCGCCTCCGCGGTGTCGCCCAGGAAACACGCGATCGCCCCGTGGGCCACCGTCCCGCCCCCCGCCCCGCCCCACCAGTCGCCCTGGGCGTCGGTGGAGACGAAGGCGGAAAGGCTCTTGCCGTAGTTCTGGTTGAAGAGCTGGACCGCGATCTGGTACGAGTAGCCGTCCGCCGCCTGCACCTCGTGGGCGTCGAAGCGGGCGGGGAAGAACAGCACCTGCTTTCCCCGGGCCGCCTTCAGCACCTCGTAGACGTTCGTGGCCACCCGGCTGCCCCGGGTGAGGGCCCCCAGGGTCGGGGTCTCCAGGATCGCAAAGTCCCGATAGCGCCCCCGTACCTTCATGACCGGGGTGACGTTCAGGGGATCGTCGTCGTATTGGGCTTCGCTGCCGTCGGGGACCGCCCACACCTCCATCCGGTCGAAGGTGGTCACGAACCGACCGACGTCGTCGAAGTATCCCGTGCACTCCTGGAGCATGGCGAGCGCCTTGTCGACCCCCACCACCACGCACGAGGGGGAGCGCCGCGGGAACCATTGCATCTCGACCTCGATCGAGCCCACGTCGACCTGGCCCAGGTCGACCTCGAGGTCCGACAGGTCGGGGGCGGTCCCCCCGAAGCGGTAGCCCCGCTGGGCGAGCTCGGCCAGGGTGCGCGCGATGTTCATGAAGTACTTGTCGGAGTACCAGCCCTGGCG
>WNGM01003663.1_pt1 | contig 17499 bp, 22 predicted proteins | sample 5400571 | NCBI WGS metagenome assembly WNGM01 (sample SAMN13153378, study PRJNA577476) | soil metagenome | isolation source: 100 cm soil or saprolite under Garry oak tree replicate 2 | place: USA:California | collected 2016-06-15 | reverse complement strand
CGGTATCGTCCTGGTCCTCTCGCAGGTGTTTGCGAGTTCTCCCAGCGATATCCTCCTGGAGAACCCGGGCGTGGCTCGCCACGCTGGGGACCGTCAGCGCCAGGCCGGTAGCCAGGAGGATATCGCTGGGAGAACTCGCAAACACCTGCGAGAGGACCAGGACGATACCGGTGCCGGTCAGCAAGATGTCCTTGGCTGCCTGCCATATCAGCTCCCAGCGCTGCGAGCTCCAAGACACTCCGCCTCGCTCTCTTCTGGGTCACAGGTCCACGTGGCCGGTGATGGTCCGCCCGGGCCGGCCAGGGTCGTCACGCGATCCGCCGCAGCACCAGGCACGACTGTATGTGCACGATCGTGGCCGTGCCGCTGGAGGTGTTCTGCGCCCACTGCAGCTGCATGTTGCCGGCGTTGACCCCGGCGACGATCGTGCCGATCATCATGACGCCGCGTCCGACCCCGGCACCGTTGCTGCTCGCCGACGGGGTATCGCCGGCTATCTGCGTGTCCCCGGCGTGGGTGCCGCCTCCGGTGCCGTTGGCCGCCCACGTGTACCGCATCGCGGTGCCGGCCGGGACGATGAACCGCCATTTGATGTCTGAGGCGCCGAGGGTGCCGCCTTCGTAGTTGAGGTAGCACTCGAACTGGTAGGAGCCGACGGCGACGATGGGGACGAGCAATTCGGTGTCGTTGACGAACGCGGTGGAGGAGGTGACGGACTGGTCGGCGGTCTTGATCGCGGATACCGGGACGAACCAGGAGTTGACGTCGCTGGCTGAGAGGACCTGCCCGACCGCCCAGGTGGGTACCGGCATTCAGCTCTCCTCGCGGTCAGGGGTTATCCTTCGGATTGCTGCCGCGCCTGAACCGCGCGCTGCCGTAAGGCACAGGTGGGCTTCCCGGGGGCCTGCCGGCAGACCCGTTGGTAGGCCGGCCAGGGCACTGGCAGAGAACCCGCGCAGGGGACGGGCTGATCGTGGGCGGGACCTCAGAACGTCAGCGCGTTCGCGTTGAGCCGGCCCAGCGTGGTGTTGTCGAGGGTGAAGAACGACCCGTACTTCGAGGCGTCCTGAAGCGTCCACGTCGTCAGCCAGCTCGAGGCCGCCGAGTCCCACACGTGGGTGATCCCGGCGATGAAGCAGTCTTTCGTGATCGCCCCGCCGGTCTGGGTCACCAGGTCCCCGACGGCCAGGACCGCCTGCGCCGCCGGCGTGAACACGATGGCGGTGTTGCCGAAGAAGTCGGCGCCGATTGAGGTGATCGTGAACACGGTGGGTTCCTTCAGGACGCCGCCGGAGGTGCGGACCTGGAACCTGTCCCCGCCGGCAATCTGCGGCACGGAGGTGGTCGCGATGGTGAAGTTGTTCTGGGGGGCGGACCCGAAGCTGTTGGCCAGGGACCACAGGGCGCCGTCGCCGACGCCGGGCGGCCGGACCCACACCTGGATGCGGTCGCCGATCTCGCGGCCGAGGACCTGCGGCCACAGGCTGTAGGGGTCGGCGGCCGGGTCGACGGCGAGGGTCTCGAACCGGTCCTCGGCGCCCTTGGAGACGTACAGGACCCACTGCGCCCAGTTGAGCGCGTCCTTGTCGCCTTGCAGGATCAGGTCGGCCCGGACGTATGTCCGCGGGAACAGGTACTTGGCGATCGACGCGGTGTCCCTGACTTCCTGGAGGCCGCCGCCTGCGCGGGTGGCCTGCACGTCGTTGGCGATCGTCGTGTCGTCGCTGGCGCGGCCGACGGCCGCGCAGTCGAGCTCGGTGCCGGCTGGCTGGACGGTGCCGGGGAGGTCCCCGAACACGGCCTGCACGGTGTTGCTGCGCGGGTCGGTGAGCAGGGACCGGCGGTTCCGGAACACGATCGCGCCGGCCCCGCTGACGTACAGCCGGCCGATCTCCGAATCCGCCGCGACCTGCATGAGGGACAGGGCGTCGGCGCCGAGGGTGGTGCCCTGCAGCAGCGAGTTCCCGGTGTCGATGAGCAGCCGCTCGGCGGAGGTGTACCAGCCGACGCGGCCGAGGATGTCCCGCATCCGCGCGCCGGTGTCCGCCCCCACCCCGGTGATCCCCACGGCGGCGAGGGTGACCCCGGCGAGGATCTTGAACGCGTCCGTCGCGGGCAGGGTGAGCTCGGCATAGCCGCCTTCATAGCTGACCGCCGCGGGGATCCACCCGTCGGCGAACCCGGAGTACAGCCCGTAGGCGACGGTGGCGAAGACGGCGCGGACCCGGACGGGCACCATCGGGACGAGCTGGGTGACCCCCCCGGTCACGTAGGGTCCGGACAAGTTATCGGGGTCGAACCGGCCGTCGGAGTTGTCGAGCAGGATGGAGCAGGTGCCCGCCTGGTAGTTCTGCAGCGGGCCCTGCAGCCTCGTGCTCGGCCGGGTGATGGTGAAGGAGATGACCTGCGCGGAGATGTCCGTCCAGCCGGTGGCGGTGCCCAGCGTGCCGGTGTCGAGCAGCCCGAGCGTGACATCGGACAGGCGCAGTGCGGTGCCGGCCTGCCCGGCGGGCGCGTCGGGGACCAGGCCGGCCTCGACGATGATCTGCGGCAGGACCGGCAGCGGCGTGGTCACGACCGCCAGCTCTTCCCGGAGCGTTTCTCGTACTGCTGGATGGCCCCGACTACGGCCCGCCCGGTGTCCGCTGGGCTGGCCAGCGGCGACACGTGCACGTTGATGACGTACGTGGTTCCGCCGCCGACGGGCTCGGGGCGTCCTGTGCCGTTATAGGCGAGGGACAGGCCGGGCGGGAGCTGACCGCCCTGGTCGTACCAGTTGAACGCCACCTCGTGGGCCCACGCGGCGGCCGGGCTGCCGTACCTGCCGGAGATGTAGGCCAGGCCCCACCGGACCTGGTTGGCGTAGTCGCCCAGGTTGTATGGGTGGCCGTGGCCCAGGCTCTGCGGGATGCCGTAGGCGCCGGAGGACGGGTTGACGGCCCAGGCGCTCCACCCGGATTCCTGGTTCCACAGCGCCTGCAGCGGCGGGAACTGGCCCATTCCCCAGCCGTACGCCCACAGGATGGACCGGGCGAACGCCTGCGCGGCCGCGGCTGACCCGCTGGCCGGGGCGCCCGCCGCGAACCCCACGCCGCCGCCGCGGGCGGCGGCCGCCTGCTGCGCCATGGCCTTGGCGATGCCCGCGCTGATCGCGGTGATCGTCGCGTCCCGGTTGTGCTGCCCCCACGGCTGCAGCCCGCCCAGCGCCCCGGAGTAGGACCCGACGATGCCGCCTTGCGTGAAGCCGGGGATCATGCCGCGCAGGTGGTCGACGAACCCGGCGTCGACGATCGGCGTGGGGACGACCAGCTCGCCGCGCTGCGCCAGGACCAGCTGGTCGTCCACGCCCCGGGTGCCGACGGTGATGTACGCGCCGCGGGCGGCGCGGCCGGTCAGCCGCATGTTCTGGCCGCCGCCCTGCACGAACGCCCACTGGCCGTCGCCGGTGATGTGCACCTTCTCCGAGATCAGCTTGATCTGCTGCAGCCGGTGCAGCCAGTTCACCAGGGTCTGGACTTCCTGCCAGTACTCTTTCGTGCCGCCCTTGACGCTGCGGAGCATCGGCAGGGCGCTGCTGATCGAGTTGATCTGCGCGTCGATGCCGCGGTGGGACTTGTCCGCGGCGGCGGCGGTGTTGAGCAGGTCCTGGATGTAGGTCTGGGCCGCGCCGAAGCTGGCCCGCTGCGCGACGGTCTGCAGCCCGATGCGGCCGCTGCTGGCCTTCAGCGCGTCGGCGAGCTTGTGCGCGTCGTCCCGCTGGGTGAGCACGGCGTTGGTGTAGGCCAGCAGCGGCGTCAGCGCCTTGCTCTCCGCGTTCGACAGGCCGGTGACCTGCTGCTCGAGGGACTGCACCTTGACGGCGGCGGCCTGGGCCTCGGCGCCCATGCCGTGAACCTTCGACGCGGCCCCGGCGGAGGACCCCGCGACGTGGTCTAGGCCCTTCTGCAGCGCCCCGGCCGCTTTCACGCCGGGGAACATCTGGCCGAACGCCTGCTCGGCGGCGTGGCCGAACTTCCCCAGCCATCCCGTGCTGTTCGATACCGCACTGGCGTGCTGGTGCTCCCAGGCGACCGCCTGGGTGGTCGCGTTCACCAGCTTCAGGACGGCGTCGGCGTCCCGCAGGAACCCCTCGGCGAGCGGCTGCAGCTGGGTCAGCAGCGGCGGGATGTCGTTCGCCAGGTCCACGAACAGGTTGCCGAGCAGCTGCACGTCCGGGCCGGCTTCCTTCGCCATGAACCCGAAGAACCGCTGCCATTCGCCGGACTGGAATTCGGCGTCGATCTGGCCCAGTACCCCGTCGAGCGCTTTCCCCGTAGCGGCGGCGATTGGCTGGATGTCGTGCAGGCCGTGCCTGGCGATCGTGATGCCCGCGCCGAAAGCGTCGAGCACCTCGGGCTGCAGGCTCGCCGAGAACGAATGGAACTCGAACTTCAGCGGGGCGAGCTCGGTGCGCATGAGCCTGGCGTTCTTGCTCACTCCGAACGCGGCCAGGCCGAAGCCGCCCAGGCCGAGGGCGAGGGTGGCGATCACCGGGGACAGCGCGACGCCGGCGCCGATCAGCGCGCCCATCCCGCCGGGCCCGGCCAGGCCGCCCGCGCCGAGGCTGGACGTGGCCGCCTCCGCGGTGCCGCCCTTGCCGCCGAGCTTGCCCAGCTCGAGGTCCACCGCGGATATCTCGGCGATGGCCCGGGCGGCGCCCTCGACGCGCAGGTTCGGCGAGGCGACCCGCCGGTCCAGGGTGATCAGCCGGGCGTCCATCTTGTCCAGCGCGGCCTGGGCCTCCTTGTCCCCGGCCAGCCGCACCCGGGCTTCCACCGACTTGCGGGACAGCTCGTTCAGCCGCCGCGTCAGCGCATCGGTGTCCTTCGCGGCCCCTTCAGCGGTCCGGCCGACCTTGGAGATGCCCTCGGATGCCCTGTCCCTGACAAGCAAGTCGAAAACCAACGACTCCGTGCTGGCCACGCCGCCCCTCCCTTCCCGCCGGTCAGGACGTGATCTGCTTAGCGGTCTCGGCCAGCGCCTGCATCACCCGGGCCCGGATGTCCGGCCGGGCGTCCCGGCACGCATCGGCGAAGAACCCCGGCTTCATGCCGCCGGTCTGCCGGTTCGACCAGTTCCACGTCTTCCGCGCGCCGCGGGGGTAGACGGGGTGGCTGATGAACCCGTCATCGAGCAGGACGATCTTCCGCTTGTGGTCGCGGGCCTTCGCGCGGACCTCGATGCGCGGGTCGGCGCCGAAGCGGCCGGCCACCCGCGCGGACAGGTCCGCGGCCAGCACCGCGGCGTACCGGTCCGGCAGGTACGGCCTGAGGTGCTCCACGTCGCTGATCTTCCTGGCCAGGGGTTCGGCGGCGTCGGTGAGGGCCTTCATCGGCTCCTTGCGGAGGCCCTGGCCTTCCCTGCCTGCCTCGCGGAGCCCGGCGGCGACCCGGCGCAGGTCCGCGGTCCCGTCTGGCATGGCCGTCCCCTTTCCGGTTACCGTGGCAGGCGTGAGAGCAGCCCTGGCCGTGGCCGCCGTGCTGGCGCTGGCGGCGTGCGGGGGCTCTGCGCCGCATCAGGCCCCCGCCGCGTCCCGCGCGCCGTCCCCGGCAGCGTCCGGCCCGCCCGCCCCGCCGTCAGCGCCGGGTGCCGCGTTCTGCGCCAGGCTCAAAGCGGCACCGGAACCGCTGACCGTCTATACCAGCGAGATCATCCATCAGGTTGACCTGGCCTCGGGCGGCGGCAGCGCGTCCCCGGACGACATCAGGGCGGCCCGGACGATCGTCGCGCTGTGGATCACGATCTCCTGCCCGCGGTTCGCCTACCTCACGAAGAGCGGCTAGCGGTCCGCGCGCTGGGCAGCGGCGCGGCGCTCGGCGGCTAGCTGCTCGTCGATGTACCGCTTGCAGCGGAGATAGCTCTGGTACGTGAGGAGCGGCCATTCCCAGGGCCTGATGTGGAGCCGTTCGGCGAAGAGGGGCTCGTAGGCCGCGGCTTCGTCGAGCCGGCTTCCCCGGAGAGGCTGCCCGGCGCGTCCGCGGCGCGGGTAGGGCCCGCCCCGTTCCCTCCGCCGTTAGCATCGGCGATGCGCTTCATCACCTCGGCCGCCGCCTCCTCGGCCGTGTACTCCGTGTCGTCGTCGTGCAGCGGCGTCACCTCAAGGTCGGCAGCGGCGAACTGCAGCGTCTTGAAGTCGCTGGGCTGCCCGTCGCGGATCCGCAGGATGTGCAGCAGCGCGGCAACCGCCGTGATGGAGAACCGGCCGAGCTGCTGCTCCCACTCGGCGTAACTGAGACCGGTCGCCTTCTCGATCTCCTGCACCTCGGTGAACATGAGCCTGGCGCGGTCGAACACGTGCCGCTCACCGCCGAGCTTGATGGCCACCCTGGGCCAGAGGCTGAATATCAAAGTTCTCCTAAAGCGCTACGGCGTCCTTGCTCACGAGTTTGCACTGAAACACGGGGTTCGAGCCCGAGCCGTCGTCGTACGCCTGGAAGCCGATCGACTGCGGGATCACGTCCGGGCCGCTGATGTTGACCCCGGCCGACTTGAACCGCACCGCAGGCATGATGAAGCTCAGCAGGTAGGGGTTGGGGCCGGAGGTGACGCCGCCCGCGTCCTTCCCGGCGAGGTCGAAGTGGGAGAAGTCGAGTTGGAACGGCTGGTAGGTGTTGGCCCTGAATACGTCGTAGAACTCGGTGCGGGAGAAGTACTCGGCGGTGAGGGTGCCGGTGATGGTCGGGATGCCGTTCTCGATCGGCTCGCCTTTCAGCCCGGCGTTGCCCAGGCCGTACCTGTCCCGCTTCATCGGCGTGGACCCGGTGATCGTGATGCCGGTGACCCGGGACTGCACCGCGACGCCGGACGCGATCGTGGTCTCGCCGGACGCGGTGGTGGCGGTGCCGCCTAGCTTGAAGTTCGTCGCGTCGGCGAAGGAGAACAGCCCGTTCGGCGTCGGGTAGGACGCGGCGGCCAGGCTGACTGAGGTCAGCTCCGTCTGCCCGTCGCACGTCACCTTGAGCTGCGCGATCTGGTTGTCGCTGACGCTGAACTCCCAGTCGGTGGCCTTGATGCCCAGGTGGGTGTGAGGCTGGACGGTGGGGCCGGAGATCTGCGGCCGGCCGACCTGGGCGGTCGCGTACAAGCCCGCCTTGCTGCCCGGCGTGTGGATCTGCTTGTACGCGGTGGTCGCGCCGATCTGCGTGGGCGTCGTGACGCTCGAGCCGAGCGCGTGCTTCCACCACCAGCCCATCGAGTCGGCGGCGGCCGAGGCGGCCGACCCGTCGGTGTGCTCCAGGGTGATGTCGCCGGAGACGTCATACTGCGAGACCACGGTCCGCGAGCCGCGGTTGTACGCCTGGCCCGCCTTCAGGCCCTGGCCGTCGAGGAACGCCGGGGTAAACTGGAGCGTCTCGGACAGGAACTCGAAGAAGCGGCTGACGACCGTCGAGCTTTCCCCGTACGAGGTCGCGGTGACGACGCCCACCTGGCCGGAAAGCCCACTTGCATATACGGGCATCAGCCGTCCGCCTTCCCGCTCGAGTCGTCAGCCTTGGCGCTGGCCTTCCCGGCCTTCACTGGTTCCCAGGTGGTTTCCGGCCAGGCGATCGGCAGGTAGTCCGGGTCGCCGGGCGACGAGTCCGGATTATGGGCCGGCTGGAAGTCGGGGGCGTCGATGACTTCCCCGGGCTCCACGACCGCATCGAAACCGGGCACGCTGACGAGCCGCTGCCCGTCGGTCCTGTTCCGTACCTTCGGCATTGCGTCTCCTAGCCGCCGATTCTTGCCCTGAAAACCAGGTCGAACGCGACCCGGGCGACCGCGCCCTGCTGCGTGTTGTTCTGCAGCAGCGTGATCGCTGTGATGCCGGGCGCGGGGTACAGCACGTTGCCGCCGAACTGGGTGGTGTCGGCCTGCATGACCTGCTCGACGGCCGCGACGATCCCGGTGGCCGACGTCCGGACGGTGGCCATGTCATCAGTCCCGGCCCACGCCTCCGCGCAGCAGTGGATCGTGACCGTCTCGTCGCGGCCGCGCCGCCCGAGCGCGGACCAGTCCTGTGCCGACTCGGCGGCGGGCTCGGCGGCGGTGCTGTCGGGGTCGGCCAGGCCGACGAACAGCTTCAGCGGCGCGTCGAGGCCGGTGGTCGGCGGCCCGTCGTAGACGGTGACCGGCGGGGTGGCCTGGCCGAGGGCGGCCGCGTTCGCGAACAGGTTGACGAGGTAGTCGATCAGCGCCGGGACCCGGGACGTGATCGTGGGCACTAGACGTACGCCTCGGACAGGAAGGGCACGCCGCCCTGGGAGCCGGCGAGCAGCTCGGCGGCCTGGTTGGGGATCGCGAACCCGAACCCGGGCGGCGTGACCGTCTCCTCGCCGCCGGTCATCGACGGCCGCGACGACGGCCCGTGCTGGGTGTTCCACAGGTGCTGCAGGATGATCCGCGCCACGGTGTTGAACGTCGCCGGGGCCGAGGTGCCCCACCCGGCCACGTAGGTCACGTAGCACTCGGGCAGCCAGGCGAAGAAGGGCCCGTAGAACGGCAGCCCCAGCGGCCTCCTGATGAGCCCGGCGTTGACGTCCAGTTTCAGGCCGCCGGAGATGTCGATCGTCCCGCCGGACGCCGAGGTGATCGAGGTAACGGACACGAGCGGCCGCTGCCGGACCGCGATCACCGTCTGCCCGGACATCATCTCGGCGCGCTCGGCGGTGATGGCGCGGTTGACCAGCGGGCCGCCGGTAGCCTTCTCCAGGTTCGACTCGATCGTCGCGATGTACTGGGCGATCTCCGCGTCGCTGCTGGTCGTGGCCTGCGGGATGTTCAGGGCGTCTTTCCCGTCGGCCAGCGGCAGGACCGCGGTCTCGAACGGGTCGAACACGTCGAAGTCGCCGAAGGAGACACCCGCGCCGGTGCCGGTGGCGGTCCACGCGTACTGGTAGTGGCCGATGACTGCCAGGTCGGTGACGGGGATGTCCTGGTGGTAATTACCTGTCGAGTCGAGTGTCGGCGAGGCGTAGGTGCCGGTGGTCAGCAGGCTGCCGTCAGCCTGCGCGAGCTTGACGACCAGGGTCAGGGTGGTCGCGTTGACCAGGGTGCCGGTGACGTCGCGGACGGTGGTGCTCAGGCGGATCGGCTGGCCGAGCGGGTATCTGGCCATCAGCCCGGCCCTCCTGTCCGCTGGTCTGCCGCTGTGAGCGTCCCGGACGCCGCCGTGCCGGCCGTCAGCGTGCTGCCGGCCCCGGCCGCGGTCAGGACGCTGCCCGGCGCCCCGGAGGCGGTCAGGGCGCCGATGGTGAACGGCGTCTGGATAGCCCCGGCCGCCATCAGGCTGCCCTTCCCGGCCAGCGGCCCGGCTGGCAGGAGCCTGGCCAGCGCGGCCAGCGACCCGGCGCCGGCGAGTGCCGCTGCCGCGGGGAGGGTCACGGCGAGGATGCCGAGCGACCCGGCGCCGCTCAGGGTTGCCGGGGCGGCCAGGGCGGCGGGCAGTGCGGCCAGCTGGCCTGTGCCGCCGAGCGTCCCGGCCCCGGCGCCGCCGATGCTCGCGGAGACCAGCCCGGCCCCGGCCAGGGTGGCGGGGGCTCTCAGCGTGATCGCGGTAGCCAGCGACCCTGTGCCGTTCAGGGCCGCCGTCGCGGCCTGCACGGTCGCGGGCGTGCCGACCGACCCGGCTCCGGCCAGGGTGGCAGGTGCGGCGGTCGTGGCGGGGACGGCTAGTGACCCGGCGCCGCCGAGGGCGCCGCCCGAGCCCTGGGTGACGGCGGTGCCGAGCGTCCCGGTGCCGGTGAGCGCCGCCGGGGCTCTGAGGGTGACTGCGGTGGCGAGTGATCCGGCGGCGGCCAGCGTGGCGGGGGCCGCGATCGTGGCGGCCGCGGTGAGTGTCCCGGCGCCGTTCAGGGTGGCCGGGGCGGCGAGCGTGGCGGCGGCGTTCAGCGTCCCGGCGCCGTTCAGCGCGGCGCCGGATGCGCCTGCGGCGGCGGTCAGCGACCCGGCCGCGCCCAGGGAAGCTCCGGCCTGCTGGGCTGCGGGTGCGGCCAGCGAGCCTGTTCCGGACAGCGTGGTCCCGGCCCGCTCGGTCGCCGCTGCCGTCAGGGAGCCGGTGCCCGCCAGGCTGGCCGGGGCCTGCTGGGTGCTGGCCGGGGTGTTCAGGGAGCCCGCGCCGGACAGGACCGTCCCGGCTTGGAGCGTGACCCCGGCCGACAGCGCGCCCGCGCCTCCCAGGACGGCGGGGACGGACAGGGCGGACGCCGCCGCCAGCGACCCCGCTGCCGCCAGGGTCGCGGTCCCGGCGACGGCGGTCGCGGCGGGCAGGTACACGCCCAGCAGGCCCCACAGGCCGCTGCTCCCGCCGCCCCCGGACGAGGCGGCCAGGATCTCCACCCCGACCGCGCCCCACCAGTCTGCCCCGCTGGACCAGGTGAACGTGACGGACCCGCCGCCGGCCTTATCCGCCTGCCCGGCGTTGCCCGCCCCGTTGGCGCTGGTGAAATTCGCCGTCCACCGGCTGGTGGCCGGGTTGGCCAGGGTAGGCGACCCGATCGAGGCAGTTCCCGCAACTACTGAGGTGGCGGAGGTCCCGGTGACCGTGACGGCGGGCGCGGCGCTGTTCCCTGATGCGGTGATCACCGTGCCGAACGGGGCCGTGGCGTCCGCTCCGGAATAGGACACCGACCCGGCTTCCAGGGTCAGTGACGCAGCCCCGCCGGTCACCGAGACGGAGATCGTGTGCGCTCCGGCGGCCAGGCCGGCGATGCCGAACAGCATCGTCTCGCCGGCGTTGGAGGCGTTGTTGTCGACCGACCCGAGCAGGGACATGGCATTGCCGTCGCAGGTGACCGCGACGGTCCCGTCTGCCCCGCTGGAGTGCCCGTAGCCGATCCCGGCGACCAGGGCGACGCCGGAGGCTACCGCCGTGTGGGTCCAGGACTGCGGTGAGGTGGTGCCGGTCTTGCCTGCACTGGACGGCGCCACTGCATCAAAGGCGACAGCCACGCGAGGTCATCGCCTTCCGGTCAGCTCGGGATTGCCGTCAGGGCCTCGCTGTTCACGGCTCAGACCTTCGCGGCGTGCCGGAGCAGCACGACCGGGCAGCCTGTCGTGTTGACGAGCGGCGTGGCGGACGTGGGGAACGCCTGCGGCATCGCTCCGGTGGCGATTCCCGTCGCGGTGTAGCAGGAGTTCCGGGCCGCGGACAGCGACGCCGGGGTGGCCGCCGTGGAGTACGGGACGCGGCGGGAGTAGGCGCCGGTCCATGCGCGCAGCGTGCCTGCCACGGTCACTCCCACCGAGTCGATCTTGGCGACCAGCCAGTACGCGCCGGCGTCCGGCGGCCAGTTGATCGCCAGCGTCTTGATACCGGTGCTGGTGGTGGCGATGGTGCCCCAGTCCTGCACCAGGCACTGCGGGTAGTCCAGCCAGTCCTCGTCGTCGTACAGGCCGAACCGGACCAGCCCCCCGCCGCCGGTCGACGCGGTGGTGACCTCGCAGCACACCATGTCCCACCGCTCGGCGGCCTCGGTGACGGTCAGGTCCCAGGCGAACAGCGACAGGTTCGTCATCGCCAGTGTCGTGCTCGTGGGCGAGCCGGTGATCCCGTCCGGGAAGTCCCAGCACAGTGACCGGCGGGGCTGGCGGATCGCGCCGGCGTCGCGGGCATCGGCGGACCACGACACGTCGGCGGCGGGGGCGGCCAGGATCGCGTCGCGAACCACCTGGGCGGCGGGCTGCGCGCCCAGCTCGTTCGGGTGGATGCCGTCGCTGGCGAACAGCGCGGCGGTCTTCGCCAGCACGGAGTCGATGTCCGCGACGATCACGGTTCCGGCCGGGAACTCCGCGATCACGCTGGCGATGTCGGCGTTCAGGTTCGCCATGTCGGTGTCGCCGGTAGAGCCCGGCGTGGCGGTCCCGGCCCAGTACGACCCGGCATATGACGCATAGGCGGCGTTCGTGGTGGCACGGGGAGCGTTGCACACGACCACAAGCGGGGCGATCGACGTGCCGGTGTTGCTGACGGCCTCGATCTGGAGGTAGTCCAGCGCGATGTTGCTGGTCCCGCTGGGCGACGTTGTTCACGAAGGAGGCGGTCCCGGCGAAGTTACGCCAGCCGTTGCCCGAGTTGGCTGCGGTCTGCCCGGTCTGGAGTGTCCACCCGGAGTTGAACGACCACCCGGAGGCCGCCTCGTCGGTGCCGCCCGCCTCGTACACCGTCCCGGCCTGCTGGCGGGAGATGACCGCCCGCAGGCTGTTCTTAAACGCATTCCTGACCTGCGTCATCACCGTGCCGGTGTCGCCGGACGGGACCAGGATGCCGAGGTCGTTGATGCCCCAGCAGTCGGTGTATATCGCGCCCCTGCCGGGGTAGGGCGCTCCCCGCAGCGGCCGTCGGGTCTGCTGGAGGACCGTCGCCCAGCCCGCATTCCCCGGGTTCTCCTTGGTCAGGCAGGCGCCGGTCAAGGCTCTGTTCTTGAAGCAGGTCAGGGGGACGCCGAGCAGCGCGCGGAGCTTCTGGTCGATGCGGCTGGACTGGTCGTAGGTGCCGACGGTGCTCTGGAAGTAGCTGTGCCCGCACACTTCCAGGTTGAGAATGGGCCGGACCTTCGGCACGTTCGGGAACAGCGGCACGGACCGTCACTCCTCCGGGTCTGCGTAATCGCGGCCGTGATGGTCACGCCATACCTGGTTGGCGTGGTCCTGGTCGTGGCAGTGCCCGCCGGGGCACGGCCCGGGCGGCTCCCCCCGGTAGTGCGGGTGCCGGGTGTCCGCCACGGCGGTCGCCCATGTGGGGCACTTGTCCGGTTCGGGGCAGTCGCCGTGCCCGCCGGGGCAGGCGTTCGCCGCGGCGGCGTGGTCGTGGTCCTGCTGACAGCAGGATGACCCCGGCGGGCAGGCCAGGTTCGCGTCGGGGTTCGCGTGGGTGCAGCCCGGCTGGTGCTGCCCGGCTGCGGCCAGCCAGCCCGGCGGGCAGGTGCATTCCAGGAACGCCTGCGTCATGCAGCCCGGGCACTGGACGTGGAGCATGCCTCACCTCAGATCAGCATCGTCGTCTTCATGTGGCCCACCTTGATGCCCGTGCAGACGTGCACCGGGATGCCCGCCGCGCCCAGCCGCAGGCAGAACGTCAGGTCCTCGCCCATCAGGGCCAGCGGCACGCCCGGCAGCGCCGTCTCCCGGAACCACGGCGCCGCCCGGTCCCTGGAGTGCAGCCGCACCCGCTCCAGCGCGCTGCGGTGGACCAGCAGGCACGCCGCCCCCGTCGCCGACACCCGCACCACCGCATCATCCGGCCACCGGGTATGCCGGGTGAACGCCAGCCCCTCCGGTTCCCGCTGCACCAGCTCGTACATCGTCGGGACCCGCGCGCCGGCCTCCAGCGACCAGCACAGGCCCCCCAGCACCGGGACGTCCACGGGGTCGGCCGCCGCGATCAGCCGGTCCACCGCGTCATGCTCGAGCACCATGTCCGTGTCCGCCATGAACAGCCACGGCGCGGACTGGCCGGCCAGGAAATCGGCGCACAGCTTGTTCCGGGCTGTGGAAATGTTCGGGCCGCTTTCAAGGGTCAGCACCGCGTCCAGCGGCGTCTTGCCCTCCATGGCAATTGCCAGCAGCGACGCGCAGAACTCGGCGCGGACCGTCCCCGGGTGGACGTAGCCGATGACGACGCGGTCAGCCACCGGGTTCGACGTTGTTCGGCCAGCCGCAGTTCGTCCCCGCGTCGATGTCATAGCCGCCCACCGCGAACCCCGAGTCCGACTCGATCAGCGCCTTGGCCTGCGCCTGCCGCTCCGACGCCGGGTACAGCACACCCTGCCCGGCGTCCCTGTTCGCCGCGTCGAACGCCGACGTGATCGCCGCCTCGTCGTTGCCGACCTGGATGTCCGCCGGCTGCACCGGCACCGCCGCGTACTGCTCCGGCGCCGACGGCGAATCGCTGGGAGTGATCATTGCTGGCCTCCGTATCCGGTCGCGTGCGCAGTCGGCACCGAGAAATCCTGCGGCGGCAGGTCCATGGCATCCCCGATCCGGCTGCCCTGCCCGTACGTGTCCGCCTGGTGCTCCCCGTACCGGGCTTCCGCCGCGGCCTGCGCGGCGGCCGCGCTCCCGGCCACGTCATCGCGGTCGCCCGCGTCCGCGTCACCGCCCGCGAGGACCGGGTCCGGGCTGCCCGCCGCGTACGGCGCCTGGATGCCGAAGCCGGAGGCGGGCATCTGCGCCGGGGCCTCCGGGGCGCTGTCCGGCGGGGTGATCACGCCGGCCCCTTCCCGGCCCTCGCCTGCGCCTTCGGCGGGCTGTCCTTCACCGCCGGCTTCGCCTCAGCCTCAGGGGCGGCCTTCGCGGGCGCGCTTCTCGGCGGCGCCTCGCCCTCGCCGGTGTCCAGCACCGCGAAGTTCACCCCGCCGTTCGCCATGTCATGCCTGACCGCCGGGTGGCTCTCCGGGAGTACCGCGCCTTTCGTCACCCCGTACGGGATGCCGTCGATCTCCGCCACGAACGTGTCCAGCGCACGCCGGTATGCCGTCACCATCTGCTCCTGCCTTCTCAGGGCCCGGCCGGGTAAGCAGCCAGGTAGCCAGCCATCACGCCCGTAATGCTCCCGGGTCCCGCGGCCGGGGCGGTCACGCTGAACGCGCCCGCGTTCGCCCCCACCTCGGTGCCAGCGCTGTCCCGCTGCGCCCCTATCCCGATGAACTCCACGCCCGTCGTCGCGCTGGTCACCGCCGGGGGGGCCCCGGCGCCCAGCGACGTGCCCGTGTCGGTGTAGGCCACCACCGCGCCGAGGACGGCCACCAGCACGTTCTCCGCGTTTGTCACGGTGCCCCGGTACACTCTCACGCCCGTGGTGCCGGCCGGGAGCGCCGCCCACGTCAGGCTCGCGGTGCCGTTCAGGGCGACCGCCGTCGTCGCCTCGTTCGAGGCGGTCGTCTCGCCCAGGCTGTTCAGCCCGGTGATCTTCCAGAAGTAGGTGGCCGCCGCGAACGTGCCGCCGCCCACGTTCGCCCCGGCGGCCAGCGTCGACGGCGGCGCCAGGTAGGATCCCATGCAGAACGCCGACGTCGCGAAACGAGCAGCCATCGTCAGCCCGCCTTCCTGAGTTGCCGTCTGGCCTTGCGCAACGCCTGCGCGGCCAGGTCCGGGTAAAGGCTCACCCAGTGCTCAACGATGTCCTTGACGCGCTGGCCGTTCCGCTGGTTCTGGCCGCGCCGGTCGATGTTCCACAGCTCGAGGTTCTCGGGCCGGTTATCGTCCCGGATGCCGTTCTTGTGGTGGACACTCTCGTCCGGCCATAGCGGGCGCCCGAGGATCTCCTCCATCACCAGGTGATGTTCTTTCCGGCCCCTGACGTACCGGTAGCCGTTCGCATCAGTCATTCCGGCACCCTTGGGTGCGATCTCAGGCTCAGGACTGCCGACATCACCGCGTTTATAGAACCGGCTGTGATGCATGGCGCAGTGACCCCGGCCGTCTGAGTAGAGCGCCAGTTTGTCGCAGCCTGGGATGCTGCATGGGATCTTCTTCGCGCGCCACTCTTGCGCTAGCAGCCGCTGAAGATGCTTAGAGCATCGCCCGCGAGCGCCGCTCCGCCCGATCACATCACTGCAACTGCCTTCGCTGCAAACTTCGTCGTACCTGTTGCCGCTCCGGAGCGGCGGCGTGAGCGGCTGGCCCTTAAGCGCTCTCGTATAGTGACCGCGGCAGTAATCTCGAGCCACCCGCGGATGCGGGCAGCCTTCCACAGCACATGGATAGCTGTTGCTATACGGCATGTGCTGGCCCTCCATGACCGAGGGGCGGCCCGGCATGGAACCGGAACCGCCCCTCGGGGCCATTGAGCACTTCTTGGGCTACTTGCCCTTCATGACGCGGAATGCGTTGACCGTGCTGAGCTGCGCGCCAACGCGCCAGAACATGAACCACGGATTGTTACTCACGCCTCACGGGACGTGAGGGCAGGTCGTTTCCGCCTGCCTCTACGCCTTTGCCATCGGCGCAGACCGGACTGTAACTTCACCTGCGGTCCATCGCCCCCGGTGCACTCGGGGCGCGGCCCGTAACACAGGTGCCACACGCTCAGTCTCTACGGAACCCTGTAGTGCGAGGTTTCCACGGTATTCCCCGTGATCCTGGTGGGGTTCACCGTTACGGTGCGGTTTTCACTGACCGATCACTCGGTCAGGCGGCCAGTTCAAATTGACCGGCTTGCCCAGCGGGAAGAATGCCGCCCGTACCCTTCACGAGCGGCTCGTAGATCATCGACACGCCCACGCGGTCGACGATTATGTATTGCCCGAAGTCCCCGAAGATGGCCTCCAGGGCGTTGACGGCGACCGTGCCGTCCATCGTGGTCGACTCGTAGATCGGGGCGCCCAGCAAAGTTTCGGGCTGGCCCTTCCCCAGATTCGTCCAGAAGCTGGAGCCGCCGGCGGTGTCGAGCTGCCGGAACCGGTTGATCTGCGCCACGTTGGCGACCCACGCGCAGCCGGGAGCGTTGCGGAACCGCGGCGGCAGCGCGGCCTGGACGGCGTACACGTCGGCGATGGCCACGACCAGGGTGGTCGCGGTGGTGATGACCGTGGTAGCGCCGTTGACGACGCCCTGCGGCTGGCCCGAGCCGGAACCGGTGGCGAACGCGGCCTCTTCGAGCCTGTCCTTGGCGTCCGCGAGGAGGCCGGGGAGCTGCTGGCCGAAGTCGGTGTCCTCCAGGACCTCGTACGAGCCGAACACCCACGCGGCGGCCTTGCCGGGCGTGACGACGATATTGGCGACGGTCGGGGTGTTGTCCGTGACGATCGTGCCTTCAGCGAGCCACGCCGCGTTGACACCCGCCGAGTTCACGCCGTTCCAGGTGTTACTCGTTGTCTGCTTGACGTTGCTGATCCGGCGCCACGGGTTCGCCGAGGAGGCGTTGGTGAGGATGATGGTTGGCGTTTTTGTTACCCGCGCGTCAGGGCACGCGGGGCCAGGTCATTTCTGCCTGGCTCTGCAGCTTTCCCATCGCTGCAGACCGGACTATATCTTCAGCTCCAGCCCTGCTCAGCTATGCCGGCCTTGCAGGTCTGTCGGAGTTGCCTCGCGTGTAGTCTCTACGGACTCCCCGGCACGGGTTGCCTCGGTATTCCCCTTGGCTTGGCGGGGTTCACCGATACAGCGTGGTTTTCACTAGCACGTCACCGTGCTAGGCGACCGGGACTTGATCGAGGATGAACGGCAGGAGATATCCGCCGTTTGCCAGGGTGAGGGACAGCGCGGCGCGCTGCGCTTCGCCCTGCGGGTCCTCCAGGTACATCCTGAAGGCTTCCTGGTACTCCTCGGATCCGGTGAGCAGGATGTGCCGGGCGATGTTGGACTGGCCGGCGTACTGGTCCTGCGCCTTGACGGTGGCGGCCTCGGCGAAGTCGTGGTGCAGGTTACCCCGCCTGACTTCCCCCTCGATCGCGTCCAGGGCGCGGGCGCGGAGCTCGGACCTGCGGACCAGGTGGGACCGCACGGCGTCGAGGTTGTCATACGGGTCCCGGTTGTTCCGGA
>WNGM01001730.1_pt1 | contig 17510 bp, 12 predicted proteins | sample 5400571 | NCBI WGS metagenome assembly WNGM01 (sample SAMN13153378, study PRJNA577476) | soil metagenome | isolation source: 100 cm soil or saprolite under Garry oak tree replicate 2 | place: USA:California | collected 2016-06-15 | reverse complement strand
ATCCGGATTCTCAAGGTCAATTCACAACACATTAGGAAACCATGCCAAAAGAAACACACGTTGAAGGAAACAATCAGATGAGTATCAGCCTTGCCGAGTTAAAGGAAAAGAACATCACCGACCTCGCCAAGATTGCCAAGGAATTGAACATTCCCGGCGCGAGCGGGATGCGCAAGCAGGAACTGATCTTCCAGATTCTGCGGGCGCAGACCGAAAAGAACGGCTTGATCTTTTCCGAAGGCGTCTTGGAATGCCTCCCCGACGGATTCGGGTTCCTCCGCGCGCCGGAATACAACTACCTCCCCGGCCCGGATGACATCTACGTCTCTCCGTCGCAAATCCGCAAGTTCGACCTTCGCACTGGAGACACCGTGTCCGGTCAAGTGCGCCCTCCCAAGGACGGCGAGCGCTATTTTGCGCTGATCAAAGTGGAAGCGGTCAATTTCGAAGACCCCGAAGTGGCGCGCAACAAGATCTTCTTCGACAACCTGACGCCGCTTTACCCGCAGGGCCGTTTGAAAATGGAAACGGTGAAGGAAAATATGACGGGCCGCGTGCTCGATCTGCTTTGCCCGGTCGGCAAAGGCCAGCGCGGACTGATTAACGCGCCGCCGCGCACCGGCAAGACCATGATGCTGCAGGCCATTGCCAATGCCGTTGCCGCCAATCATCCGGAAGTCGCGCTGATCGTGCTGCTCATCGACGAACGCCCGGAAGAAGTCACCGACATGCAGCGCACGGTCAAGGGCGAAGTCATCAGCTCGACGTTCGATGAGCCGCCGCAACGCCACATTCAAGTGGCGGAAATGGTTTTGGAAAAAGCCAAGCGCCTGGTAGAGCACAAGCGCGACGTCGTGGTGCTGCTCGATTCCATCACGCGCCTTGCGCGCGCCTACAACGCGGTGACGCCGCCCTCCGGAAAAGTGCTTTCCGGAGGTATTGATGCCAACGCCCTGCAGCGCCCGCGGCGATTCTTCGCGGCCGCGCGCAACGTCGAAGAGGGCGGCTCGCTCACCATCGTCGCCACGGCCTTGATCGATACCGGCAGCCGCATGGACGACGTGATTTTCGAAGAGTTCAAGGGCACCGGCAACATGGAAATTTATCTCGACCGGCGCCTGGCGGATAAGCGCGTCTTCCCGGCGATTGACATCCAGCGGTCTGGCACGCGCAAGGACGAATTGCTGCTGCCCCCGGAAGAACTCAGTCGCGTGTGGGTGCTGCGCAAGGTCTTGAGCCCGCTTTCAACCGTTGAAGCCATGGAGCTATTGCTCAGCCGATTGACCAAAACCAAGTCGAACATGGAATTCCTGGGCTCGATGTCGTCCCCCGCCTGATTTCACATCTCCAAATAGAAAAGGCGCAACGGAGAATCATTGCGCCCCCAGCTAGTGTTGTCCCTTTGCCGGGACCTGGTTATGCTGCGGCTTCCGCTCCGACCAGCCGTCGATGTGCGTCCATCGGTTGCCGTAGCTGATGATTTATCGGCAGACCTTCGCTGAGCCTATAGATTCGATGACACTCAAGGAAAGTCTCGCGGAATTGCTCACCTTTTAAATGGCGAGGGCCGCTCAGAATTCGAATTGCTGGCCCGCTAGCGGTAGTTTACTGCGAGTGGAGCAAGGAGGTTTATAAGCGGCCGTTTTTCTGTAGCTTAAGGTGTCAGGTCTGTCTTACCCACGTTGGGTAATTCCGAGCTCATCTAATTTCAGTGCTTTCGCCAAAGTTTGCTGCAGAAGACTTCTCGTCTTAACTACCTGTCGGGGAACACGCGATTACCAAAAAGCGGGAGTTACCGCGATAGCCGCGTAGCAACTCTTTGGAAATGGCGTCAAGCTGCGACCTGGACAGAACATCGAGTACATCATCACCAACGCCGAAGCCCACGTCCCCAATGGTCGCGTTCGGGCTTACGCTTTGTGGGAAGGATGGTTCGGATACGACCGCAAGAAATACGCCGCCATGTTGCGCGAGGCTTTTGAACCGTTTGAGCTTTGTATTCCAAAGCGTGCGGCCCCGTACTTCCTGGCAATTCCATTTCCGAAAATGACTTAAAACGTTTCCCTCTGTTCTCCGCGTTGGCTATATATATCCCGTCTCTGAATGCTGGATTTATCAGCAAGCTCCAATCCATCCAACACACGAAAAAAACTTGCGAATCCCCATGGCGGCGACGACCTAGTAAGGTACCCCTTGACGCTCGAATCTGCGTTTGCCCTTCCTGCTGAGAACCTGCGCCTAACCGTCCGCTTCTCCTGATCAACTCGCGCTTCGCTCCGACAAACGCGAAAACCACGCGCGCCCTTGACCTACAAAGCTGTGAGTCATTTACCAGCAAAAGTTGGTGGAGGCACCGAGTTGAGACCAAGTGCATAAAGCCCAGTCGATGTTTATTAGGGAGAGAAAGAAGCCGGACTCGGAAGTAGTGGGGAAATGCCGAGCCTTATGCAAGTGAGGGGCTACCTGCTAAGAGCCGTTTTTTGGCGGGCTTCACAATTTCCAGGCGCCGGCAGAATGCCTGCCGATCAAACTTTCTTCCCGGCAGAGGCGGTTGCTTCCTTTTGGCGCTCGCTGGCGAGCAGGACAATGAGCCGCGCGGTTTCTTCGATGCCCATCGCGGAGTTGTCGACCAGCACGGCGTCGGCGGCGCGAATGAGCGGGGAAACTTTTCTTTCGCGGTCCCGCTTGTCGCGCTCAATCACTTCGTCAAACACCTCCGCCACCGTCATCCTCTCGCCCTTCTCCTGGTGCTCTTTCCAGCGCCGCTCCGCGCGCACTTCGGGTGATGCGTCGAGAAAAATCTTCAGCTCCGCGTTGGGGAAAACCACGGTGCCGATGTCGCGGCCCTCCATGACCACGGAGCCTCCCGCCCCGGCCCGCTGCTGCTCGGCGACGAGCACGCGGCGCACGGCGGCGACCGTCGCGAGCTGCGAAGCTGCTTGCGCCACTTCCGCGGTGCGAATCTCGCGGGTCACTTCTTTCCCATCAAGAAACACCCTGTTTTTTGCGCCCGCTGCCTCCAGGTCGGGCGTAGGCGGTTTCAGCGCGATGTGCGTTTCCTTCGCAAGAGCCTCGATTCGCGCCTGGTCGTCGAGGGCCACTTTTCGTTCAAGGGCTTTCAGCGCCAGCGCACGGTACATCGCTCCGCTGTCGAGATAGGAATATCCCAGAAGTGCTGCGACGCGACGCGCCACGCTGCTCTTGCCGGAACCAGCCGGGCCATCAATCGTGATTGTCAGTTTTGACATGCTTTCGTTGACCGTAAACGGTCGACTGTCAACTTCCTCAGAAACCCATGATGTTGTAGCCGCAATCGACGTAAATGGTCTCGCCGGTGATGGCGGAGCCCGCGTCGGAAAGCAAGAACGCAGCCGTATTGCCGACTTCGCCTGGATCCACATTGCGTTTCAGCGGGGCGCGTTCGGTTTGCATTTTAAGCATTTCACTGAAATTCGCGATACCGCGGGCGGCTAGAGTTTTGATCGGGCCTGCCGAGATGGCGTTGACGCGGATGGCTTTCGGCCCCAGATCGTTGGCCAGGTAACGAACGGTGGCTTCGAGCGCAGCTTTGGCGACTCCCATCACGTTGTAATTCGGCACGACCTTCTCCGACCCATAATAAGTGAGCGTAACGATCCCGCCACCCTCGGTCATTAACGCGGCCGCGCCGCGCGCGACGGCAATCAGCGAGTACACGCTGATGTCGTGAGCGATGCGAAAGCCCTCGCGAGTGGTCATCAAAAATGGGTTTTTCAATTCATCCGGCGGAGCGAAACCCACGCTGTGTACCACCGCGTGCAAAACGCCGTATTGGGATTTTAGCTCGTCGTAGAGTCGCGCGATCTCGTCGTCTTTGGTGAGGTCACACATGAAACCGGAGGCGCCGGGCAATTCGGCGATCAGATCTTTCGCTTCCAGTCCGAGGCGCTCGTTCATATACGTTATTCCGAGCCGCCAGCCAGCCGCGTGCAGCTTTTGTGCAATGGCCCAGGCGATACTGCGCTTGTTGGCCAGCCCAAAGACTACGGCGTTTTTTTGCGTGTCTGTCATTGCTCCCCCGTGATGGTCATCCTGGGGCGAACCGACGAGGTTCGCCGAAGGATCTCGGGCGTCCACACCATTACCGACCCTTCAAATGACCGCATTACATTACCTTGAGATCCTTCGCCCCGGAAGACACGAATCCCAACAGAATCAAATCCGGTGAAACGCTTTCTCAATTTCTCTTACCGAATAGCGCAGCACCACCGGCCGCCCGTGCGGGCAGCTCATCGGACAATCTGTTTTTGCCAGCGCGTCCAGGAGCCATTCCATTTTGGATGGCTCGAGCGGCATGTTCACCTTGATCGCCGCATGGCAGGCGGTCGACGCGGCGATTTTCGCTTGCAGCGTTTCGATGGAAATCGCAGCATTTTCGCGCTCGACGCCGTCAAGAATTTCGCGAAGGAGTTTTTCGGCGTCCGGCGCCGCGACCCCGGCGGGCACGGCTTGAATCGCCACGCTCTTTGGACCCATCAACTCGACCTCGAAGCCGTTCGCACCGAGTTCCTCGGCGATTCTTTCAAAAGTGACGATTTGCCGTGGCGAGAGCTCAATCACCAGCGGCATCAGCATTCGCTGCGCTTCGATTTTCCCCGCGCGGCGCGCTTCAAGATGCTGTTCGAAAAGCACGCGCTCGTGCGCCACGTGCTGATCCACGATCCATAGGCCTTCGCCGTTCACGGCGACGATGAAGCTGGAATTGACCTGACCGAGCGGTTTTAGATCCGCGATCTGCTCCGGGCGAGGCAGCGTTGCCGGAGCATCTGGACTTGGCGACGCAAGATTGGCGGCCCAATTCGAGGCCGCAGGAACCTGCGCTCGGGCGACCGCTGCTCCAAACGCGCTGCCCGGGCTGAAGGGAATGCGTTGCTCGACAGGCTCGATTGGCGCGCCGGTGAGATCGAAACCGCCGTCGGAAGCAACGCCGGAGCCGAGTCCAATCTGCTCCATTGGCGGAATGGTCCCGCGCGGCACACTCGATCCTCCCGGTGCGCAAATGCTGCCGCTCGAATACTCTCCGTTTCCAAAACCGGCCGACGGCGGTGCCGCTACTGTCGTGGCCGCGGTCGCAAAACTGGCAATCGGCCGCGCGCTCATGAGCGACTGGCGAATGGTGTCGCGCGTGAAATCGTGCACAAATTGCGAGCGCCGGAAACGCACCTCAATTTTTGCCGGATGCACGTTGACGTCGACCTCTTCGTACGGCATTTCAAGAAACAGCAGCGTTGCCGGGAACACCGTGGGCGGCAGGATGTTGCGATAAGCCTCGTGAATCGCGTGGAGGATGAGCCGGTCGCGCACCAGTCGGCGGTTCACAAAAATGTAGATGCCGTTGCGGTTCAGCCGCTGCACTTCGGGGCGGGAGGTAAAGCCCGCCACCGTAAGCGACGCTCGCTCTTCTTCAGGATCGAGTTGCGCCTCGGTGACGGCCGCGCGGAACGGCGCAGACACCAAGGGAATTTCCACTAGCTCGTCCAGCCCCTGTCGGCCGAAAAGCTGGTAAACACGATCGGCCAGCTTTTCCGCGGGGGCGCAGTTGATGACTTCCTGCGTCGGCGTCGAGAGAATGAATTGCCTTGAAGGATTGGCCAGCGCATAGTGCGTGACGAGCGAAGCGATGTGGCCCAGCTCAGTCGTATCTGATTTCAAGAATTTTCGGCGCGCGGGGACGCAATAAAAAATGTCGGCAACGCTCACCGTTGTTCCAGCGGGCAATCCCGCCGGCTTCACCCCCAGCAGTTTGCCGCCGGCAAATTCGACACGCGTGCCTTCGGGTTCGGATTCGTCGCGCGTTTCGAGCAAAAGCCGCGAGACCGCGGCAATGGATGGGAGCGCTTCGCCGCGAAAGCCGAGGGTAGCGATGGAAAGAAGATCGTCGGCTGTCTTGAGCTTGCTCGTGGCGTGGCGCTCGAACGCCAGCAGCGCGTCATCATGGGTCATCCCGTGGCCGTCGTCGGTCACGCGAATCATGCGCTTCCCGCCCTGCTCGACTTCGATGCGCACCGTCTTGCCGCCGGCATCGAGCGCGTTCTCAAGCAGCTCCTTCACCACTGACGCGGGCCGCTCGACCACTTCGCCCGCCGCGATCTTGTTCGCGACCGATTCCGGCAATATGCGTATCCGGCTCATCCGTTCCTTAGCGAGCCCCCCAATTGTCCGTTTCGGCTACGGCTCCGGCTATTAAGGCAACGAACAGGGAACAGTGAAACCACTTCGGTCCAGATCTGTCGCGCCGCTTTATCTCGCGTGCAAGATCAAAGAACGCACCGAAAATGGACCAAAGGATTCCTAGCAACCAGGACACGGCTCGTACTCCGTCTGATTTTGGCGCCAGATGGACATCCCGACCACCAGGGTCCGAGACAAGGATATCATTCGGCGGGTTTTTTGACTTCGGGCTTGATGGCGAGGCCGAGCTCGTCGAGCTGCGCGGCATCGACTTCGCTGGGCGAATCGGCCATGAGGTCCTGCGCCGCGGTGGTTTTGGCGAAGGCGATGACTTCGCGGATGGACTTTTCGCCATTGAGGAGCATGGCGATGCGGTCCACACCCAGCGCGATGCCGCCATGCGGCGGTGTGCCGTAGGTCAGAGCATCGAGGAAGAAACCGAAGCGGCGACGAAGCTGCTCTTGGCTTAGCCCCAGCGCTTTGAAGAGCCGCTCCTGAATATCCTGGCGGTGAATGCGGATGCTGCCGGAGCCAAGTTCGGAGCCGTTCAGAACAAGATCGTAGCCCTTCGAACGCACTTCCCATGGTGCGGATTCGAGCTTGTCCAGGTCCTCATCGACAATGCCAGTGAAAGGGTGCTGCGCGCTGACCCAGGTCTTTTCCGTCTCGCTCCATTCGAACAACGGAAACCCGGTGATCCAGAGAAATCTCCATTGCGACTTGTCGGCCAGGTTGAGCGCTTCGCCGAGCTGCAAACGCAACTGTCCCGCGATGAGCGCAGCGGCCTCCGTGCCTTTGATTTGTTCCTTGGCGGAAACACCAACAACGAGGTCGCCGGGCTTTGCTCCGCAAGCCTCGGCAAGTTTGTGTACATTTTCTGCACCGATCATTTTCTCAATCGTCGACGATAAGCCCTCCGGCGTCACTTTCACGAAATACGCGCCGCGTGCTTTCAGCGCTTTCGCTTTCTCGGTCAAGTCGTCGAGCTGCTTGCGCGAATAGCCCGCCGCGCCCGGCGCCGCCAGCGCGAAGACGCTGCCTTCGATTTGCAGCTTTTGCTTGGCCTCATCCGGAAAGCAGTGCGTTACTTCGTAGAGTTCCATGCCGAAGCGCAGGTCGGGCTTGTCGCTGCCGTATTTGCGAATCACGTCTTTGTACAACATGTGCGGAAACGGCGCGGTCACTTTGATTCCCGCGACGGCGCAGGCGCGCACCATGACGGTTTCAATGACATGAAAAATATCTTCCTGGCGCGGGAAAGACATCTCCAGGTCGAGCTGCGTGAATTCCGGCTGGCGGTCGGCGCGCAAATCTTCGTCGCGGAAACACTTCACGATCTGAAAGTATCTGTCTAGCCCCGCAATCATGAGGATTTGCTTGAAAATCTGCGGCGATTGCGGCAGCGCGTAAAACTGCCCGTGATGGATGCGGCTCGGCACGAGATAATCGCGCGCGCCTTCCGGCGTCGAGCGCGTGAGCATGGGCGTCTCCACTTCGATGAAGCCCAGTTCGTCCATGACCTTGCGCATTTCCAGAATGATCTTGTGGCGCAGCGCCAGGTTGCGGCGCGGCTTCGGCCGCCGCAGGTCGAGATAGCGGAAGCGCAGGCGCGTCTCTTCGGCGGCGTTGATTTCCTCTTCGATGGCAAAAGGCGGCGTCTTCGAGTTGTTGAGGATGTGCAGTTTCGTGGCGACCAGTTCGATTTCGCCGCTGGCCAGCTCGGGATTGGCCTTTTGCCGCTTGACCACCTTGCCTTCCACGGCTACCACGAATTCGCTGCGCACCTGCTCGGCTTTGGCATGGGCGGCGGGCTGCGTTTCTTTGTTGAACACCGCTTGCACGATGCCGGTGCGGTCGCGCACATCGAGAAAGAGGAGATTGCCCAAGTCGCGCCGGCGATGCACCCAGCCCATGACCACGGCGTCGCGGCCTTCGTCCGGGGCGCGCAATTCGCCGCAGTAGTGGGTGCGTTTCAGATTCCCGAGAAAATCCAGCACGTTGCTCTTCCTCCGAATACCGAGCTACCAAGGGAACGGGCAAACCGCGGGTCTAAAGACCAGCAACTACAAATTCCTCAGAAAATCCAGCAATTGCGGCTCGGTCAGTTTTTGCTGTGTGCCGTCAGCCAGCGTCTTCAATGTCCACTCGCCGCTGGACACCTCATTATCGCCGAGAATCAGCGCATAACGAGCCCCCAATTTGTCGGCTTGGCCCAGGGCTTTGCCAAATTTCTGCTCGACGGGCGGCAATTCGACGCTGAAGCCCGCGGTACGCAGATTTCTCGCCGCGCGAATCGCCGTGGCGTAAACTTTTGTCCCCATCCAGGCGATGTACACGTCACGCCTTGGGGGCGCCGGCGTCTTGCCGGTTTCCTGTAAGGACAGAATCAGGCGGTCTTCGCCGATAGCGAAGCCCGTTGCTCGCGTCGGCGGCCCGCCGAGCAGCTCCATTAGTCCGTCATAACGACCACCGCCACACACGGCGTTCTGCGAGCCCAATCCCTTCGCAGTGATCTCGAAGGTTGTCCGCGAGTAGTAGTCGAGCCCGCGCACCAGGCGCCAATTCTCACGATACTTTACTCCGCGCAGCTCGAGTTCCTTTTTCACCCCGCGATAATTCTCGGCACATGCTTCACACAGGTGATCGGCGATGTGCGGCATGCCGGCGATGAGTTTTTGCTCGTTTTCAAGCTTCGAGTCGAGCACGCGCAGCGGGTTGGTCTCAATGCGGCGCTGGCTGTCCGGGCCGAGCTGGTCCTTTACTTTCTGCAACTCCGCGCGCAGCAGCTCCACGTACTTGGGGCGGCACTGCTTATCCCCGATGGAGTTGATTTCCAGTTGCACGCCCTCCAAACCAAGCCGCTCGAAAAACATCATGACCATTTCGATCAATTCCCCGTCTATACCCGGGGCGTCGGAACCACCCAAAACTTCCGCGTCGATCTGATAAAACTGGCGGTAGCGTCCCTTCTGCGGCCGCTCACGGCGAAACATCGGTCCGATGGTGTACAACTTCACCGGTTGCGGCAATTGCTGCATGCCGTCTTCAATGTATGCGCGACAAACAGAAGCAGTGGCCTCCGGGCGCAGACTCACGGAAGTCTCATCGCGATCCCCAAACGTGTACATTTCTTTGGAAACGACGTCGGTTTCCAAGCCAATCGAGCGGGCAAACAAGTCCGTTGTTTCAAAGATCGGCAGGCGAATCTCGCCAAAGCCGTAGGAAGTGAAAATCTCCTGGGCGGTTTGCTCGACGCGGTTCCACAGCGCCGTTTCCGGCGGCAACAAATCGCGCGTTCCCTTGATGGCCTGGAATTTGCGCCGTTCTTCTTTTGGCTCCGGCTTCTTGCCGAAGCCCTTGGCTGCGCCTTCGCTCACGCGGTAGTTTCCTCGCGATAGATATTCTTGTAGCCGACGTAGCGCTTGGCGTAAGCGTCGATAGTCGCTTTGTCGATCTCGCTCAGCGGTCGCTTTACCCTGCCGGGCGAACCCATCACCAGGCTACCCGGAGGAATCACCGTGCGCTCGGTGATCAGCGTACCCGCCGCGACGATGCTGCCGCTGCCAACCACCACGCCATTCAGAATCACCGCGCCCATGCCGATCAGGCAGCGCGATTCGATGGTGCAGCCGTGCAGCGTCGCTGAATGGCCGATGGTCACGTCATCGCCCAAAATCAGCGCATACTCGTCGCGCATCACGTGGCAAATCGAGCCGTCCTGAACGTTGGTTCGCGCGCCGATGCGGACGTAGTGCACGTCCCCGCGGATCACCGAACACGGCCAGACGCTGGAATCTTCGCCGATCACCACGTCGCCAATAATCACGGCCGCCGGGTCAACGTATGCGGAAGCCGCGATCTGCGGGTGCTTGCCACGGTATGGCCGGATGTCGGGTTTTCTGCTCAAAACAGGGCTCGGTCGCAAGTTATAAATTCCAGACGGTTCACCCATCAACCGCACTTCCGCATTTTAGGGCACGGTATAGCGGGCCCTCGAGGAAAACTCGCGCAGACGGAATCACGCCAAGATAACATCCGCTCCAAGAACTGACAAGAAAGCACGCGGCAGGCGGTCACCTTGGACCGACTTGAAGGAGCAGGATGTTGTGTCCTTCCGGATCGTGAAGGACAGCCCAACGGGGTTCCGACCGCACGAAGCGATGCGGTCCGATGGCATGGACTGCCGCTTCGAGATCGGACACCTCGAAGAAAAGCACGGCCTTATCGCGGGAGGGATAGGACTCCGAACCTTTGGTTTCCAAACAGACGAACGCAGCGTCAGCAGCGAACTTGGCATGGTGCCCGGGCTGCTCGTCCGAGAGGTGGAGGCCCAGTGTGTCGAGGTAAAACTTCTTGGCGCGCTCCAAGTCTTCAAAATAAAGCTCCACTCCCACAAACTGTGCGGAAAGATCGCTCATAAGTTCTCCCGGCCCGTTTCCGATCGTTCTCCAGCTCAGAAAAGCGGCGTCAGTCGATTTGGAACGAGGGGCCGCTCGAGGTCGCGGCAACTTCTTCCAGGCGTTTCGCAACGGCGCGCGCAACATGATAGAGGCTTTTTGCACCGGCGCCTTCCTCGCCGAGCGCGGCAACCGGCTTGCCGGTATCCCCGCCAACGCGGATGCGCGGATCGATTTCGATTTCGCCGAGCATCGGCACACCATACGCCATCGCCGCCTTTGCGCCTTCGCCATGGCCAAAAATGTCCACCGGCTTGCCGCAATGCGGACACGTGAAGGCGCTCATGTTTTCGACTACGCCCAGAACTTCCACGTTCACCTGCCGAAACATTTCAATCGCTTTGCGCACGTCGGCCAGCGCTACGATCGACGGCGTGGTAACCACCACCGCTCCCGTCACCGCGACCGTTTGAATCAGCGACAACTGAACGTCGCCGGTACCCGGAGGCAGATCGATGATTAGGTAATCCAACTCGCCCCATTCGACGCTGCGCAGGAACTGGGTGATCACGCTGTGCAGCATAGGTCCCCGCCAGATCATCGGCTTGTCGCCCGGATTCAGCAGCCCCATCGAAATCACTTTCAAGCCTTGCGATTCTACGGGGATGATGTGCCGGTCGGCGGTGCCCTGCGGCTCTTTCGTCGTACCAAGCATGATCGGCACGTTCGGGCCGTAAACGTCCGCGTCCAGCAAGCCGACCTTATGTCCGAGCTTTTCGAGCGCAAGCGCCAGGTTGACCGCGACGGTGGTCTTGCCGACGCCGCCTTTGCCGCTGGCAACGGCGACGAGGTTTTTCACGCCAGGAATGGGCTGGCGTTCGGGCATCGGCTGCGCTGCTGGGCTTGGTGGCATGGTTTTCGCCTTCTCCTAGAGAAAATCGAAGCGAGATTCAGGGCCGCGGTCCTCAAGACAAGTCATGCACTCAGGCGCCGTGGCATTTCTTGTACTTTTTGCCTGACCCGCACGGGCAAGGATCGTTGCGCCCCACTTTTGCGCCCGCGCGAACGGGCTTTGGCGCTTCCGCCTGCGCCGGGCCCGTTTGGTACTGCAAATTCTGCTGCTGGCGCTGTTGCCGGCGTTCCATTTCGCGCGCGAATCCCGGCAAGTTTGCCGGTTCCTCGCTGGCACGGGCCGCGGCGCTGGCAACGGCTGCGGCTGCGGCGCTCGGAGGCTGGCGAGGTGGTTGGCGTCGTGGCTCGCGTACCTGCGGCGGTTCGCCCTGCTGCAATTGAATGTGGTACAGGTAGCGGATCGTCTCGTTGTCAATGCGCGCCATCATGTCTTCGAACAGGACAAAACCTTCCTTCTTGAACTCGACGAGAGGATCCTTCTGCCCGTAACCGCGCAGGCCGATGCCCTCTTTCAAATGGTCAAGCGAGAGCAGGTGATCTTTCCACTGCGAATCGACCACATCGAGGATGATGCGCCGCTCGAGCCAGCGCATCAGTTCCGGGCCGAACTGTTTTTCTTTTTCCTCGTAGCGCTTGGTAACGGCCGTCACGGCTGCCGCGACGAGTTCATGATGGCCTAACGAGCTGGGATCGACGCCGGCGGCCTTCATATCGAGGCCGAACTGCGCATTGGCTTCGGCGAGGAATTGCGCGACGTTCCACTGATCGGGGTGCTGCTCGCGCGGGCAGTAGGTTTCCACGAGCTCGCGCGCGACGTCCTCCGCGATTTGCAGCACGTAATCACGCTGATCTTTTCCTTCGAGCGCGGAGCGGCGAATGGCGTAAATCGTCTCGCGCTGCTTATTCATCACATCGTCGTACTCGAGCAAATGTTTGCGGGCCTCGAAGTTCTGCGCTTCGACGCTTTTCTGCGCTTCCTCGATGCGTTTCGAAACCATTCTAGATTCGATGGGCACGCCCTCGGTCATGCCCAGGCGGTACATCAGTTGCTTGACGCGCTCGCCGCCGAAAATGCGGGCCAAATCGTCTTCCAGCGAAATAAAGAAGCGCGACGAGCCCGGGTCGCCCTGGCGTCCGGCGCGCCCGCGCAGCTGGTTATCAATGCGCCGCGCTTCGTGGCGTTCCGTGCCTAGAATGTGCAATCCGCCGAGCGCCACCACCGCATCGTGCTCGGCCTTGCACTGTTCGGCGAACTGCTCGTACACCGGGCTCCATTGGTCGGAAGGTACTTGAAAGATTTTGCCTTCGTGCTGGAACAACACCATCTGCACGCCAGGTTGCGCGCCGTTGCCGTCGCCAGGGTCCGCCCCGATGACCGCCGGCGCCGCGGCGTAGGGAATCGCCAGCTTGTTTTTCAGGCAATGCTCGCGCGTCAGGAATTCCGGATTACCGCCGAGCAGAATGTCCGTGCCGCGGCCGGCCATGTTCGTCGCCACGGTGACCGCGCCTTTGCGCCCGGCCTGCGCCACGACGCGCGACTCGCGCTCGTGCTGCTTGGCGTTCAATACCTGGTGCGGGATGCCTGTTTTCTTCAGCAACTCCGAAACTTTCTCGGATTTCTCGATGGAAATCGTGCCCACCAGCACGGGTTGACCCCGCTCGTGATAATGGCGGATGCCGTTCGCGAGCGAATTGTCTTCTTGCAGGATGCCGCTGACAACCGCTTCGAGTTTTTCTTTCTCCGTGCGGTAAATGACGTCCGGAGCTTGGATGCGAATCAGGGGGCGGTTGGTCGGGACGACCGTCACATCCAGGTTGTAAATCTTCCCGAATTCCGCGGCCTCGGTCTCTGCCGTTCCGGTCATGCCGGAGAGTTTCTTGTACATGCGGAAGTAATTCTGGAAGGTGATGGTTGCGAGTGTCTGGTTCTCGCGCTCAATCTTCACTCCTTCCTTGGCTTCTACGGCCTGGTGCAAGCCGTCGGACCAGCGGCGCCCGGGCATCTGTCGCCCGGTGAATTCATCGACGATGATCACTTCACCGTCTTTCACCACGTAATCGACATCGTTCTTGTACAGCGTGTGTGCGCGTAGCGCCTGGTAGACGTGGTGAATCGTTTCCATGTGCTGCGGGTCATACAAATTGCCCAGCCCCAGCATGCGTTCGCACTTGCTCACGCCTTCTTCGGTCAGCGTCGCGGTACGATGTTTTTCATCGATGGTGTAGTCGATTTCCTGGATAAGCTTGGGAATGATCTTGTCGATTTTGACGTACTTGTCCGTGGACTCTTCCGACGGACCGGAAATAATCAGCGGCGTGCGCGCCTCATCGATCAAGATGGAATCCACTTCGTCAACAATGGCGAACTGGTGCCCGCGTTGCACGCATTGGGCGAGGTCGTACTTCATGTTATCGCGCAGGTAGTCGAACCCGAACTCGTTGTTGGTGCCGTAGGTGATGTCGGCGCCGTAGGCTGCGCGGCGCTCGTCGTCGTCCAAGTCGTGCACGATCACCCCGACCGTCAGTCCCAGAGCCTTGTAAAGCGGGCTCATCCATTCCGCGTCGCGCCGCGCCAGATAGTCGTTGACCGTGACGATATGCACGCCGCGACCAGCAAGCGCATTCAACACCGCGGGCAGCGTGGCGACGAGCGTTTTGCCCTCGCCCGTCTTCATTTCCGCAATCTTGCCTTCGTGCAGCACGATCCCGCCGATGAGCTGTACGTCAAAGTGCCGCATGTTCAGGAAGCGGCGGCCGGCTTCGCGCGCCAGAGCAAACGTCGGCACGATGGCCGGTTCGATCGCGGCTTGCAACGCTTCCTTGTAGGACTTGTCCTCGGGATCGGCGTCTTTCAATCGCTCCTGAACCTGCTTGCGCAACTCCGCGTAACGCGTTTTCAGCTCTTCGTTCCTGAGCGACTGCATTTCGGGCTCGCTCGCGTTGATGGCCGCGATGACCGGTTGCAGCTTCTTGATGTCGCGCTCGTGCTTGGTGCCGATGAACCAGGCGATGATTTCGTCGAGAAACTTGGTTACGTCCATGAATGGTTTCGCAATTCTCTGACGGTCGTCGCGCCCGAGATCCGACGAGCCGCCGCAACACCGCAAGTGTAAACAACTTATTCTAACTGGTTGGACGCTCGAGCGCCAAGAAACACCGTCGGGTGAGGAATTGAGAGAAAAGCCGCCCTTACGCCATTTGGCCTACTTTGCGGCAGCGACGTCGGCCCGCACTGCAGCGGATGCACTTTCGAAGGCGTTCGGAGAAAGCTGACTGGCAAGAAGGCGCCGGTATTTGCTGCGCTCTTCGAGATTCATATCCACGATTTCGAAGGCCAGGTCCTGAGCTCGATACTCCCGCATCATTGCGGTGGCCTGCAGAAGACCTCATTGACGCGGATTCCCTGGGCTCCGGCCAGGGCAGCTTTCCATTCCTGGGCAAATTCAGAGGGCTTGGCTCTGCCCGCGGCAAACGCCTGCGCAAAACGAGCCAGTTCTGTGTGGGTGACGGTGGCAAAAACCTGGACGCTTGCCAGGCCTGCCAGCGGAGAGCCTATGCGCAAATTGCTTTTCCGCGGCGCCCTCGAGCGGCACACCATCCAGCGAGAGCCGGGACCCTGCCGCTCCTAACAAGAGTCCGCTCTCGGAAGGGATAGCGGCGACCAGCTCCTCGAAAGCAATGCAAAGCTGTTCTGCGGTTCGAGCATGCGCGAAGCCGTAAAGGCGGGCGTACCTCAGCAGGATGTTCAGGCTCTTTAGGAAAGGGCGTCCGGCCGCTGTCTTTGGATCCGATATCACCGGCTCTGCTGTTTCCTGAATACCGTTCCCTTTCTGGTAGCGTAGTTCCAGCCTTGGTTCGTCGCGATGGTACCGGCGTGCCTTGTCTCTCACCGGGTCACGAAGCCGTTTGGACGGGCCGTTCGACTGACCGAACGAGCGGTATTTCGGGAGGGAACCGGTAAGATGGAGTCCGCCGGAAACCCTTGAGCGCTCAGCGGTTAGGTCTTCTCGGGGCTAGTTTTCGCGACCGCTACGCGCCCGCGCCGCCGGCTGCGATTGGTGACCTGGGCGATCATCGGCAAACCGCCAAGTTCCAGCAACAATTTACGAAGGCGGTAGCGTTCTTCGAGATCCATATCCACGAATTCAAAGGCCATCGCCTGCGGCCGTGCGCCGCGCACCATCGCTTGTGCTTTAATGTGGCGTACGCCGTGCGAAAATCGCAGGCTCAACAGCGAACCTGGCGCCAGATGACGTTCTCCGGCTCCGATTCCCCCGCCCAGATTGAGTTCCGGGATGCTCAATCGGAAGTTTTCCCGCAAGTTGGTGGTCACCGCCAAAAGGTTGCGCGAAAGCTTTAGCCGAGCATAGCGCCTCTGCCGGATCACCGAGACATTCGCCTCTGGTTCGGTCGGCTCAAGCGTCATCTCCTTGCGGTCGATGCCGCTGGCGGCCACGGCCTGCATCCCAACCATTTTATCCACGTGAAGCAGCGCTTGTGCAGCAGCAATTCTCATTTCGTTCGGATATACCCAGCGCCATACCTGTTTGGTTTCCAGAATGTGCTGCAGCAATGGGCTCGCCGCCGTGGCTCGCAGCCGCCCAAGAGCCTCAATAGCCTTTACCCGCGCGAAACCGGTGGTGTGGTCGTCCTGCAGCATCCCGATTAACTTTGGAATGCACTCGGCCTGCCCGCTCATACCCATCTCATCGATAGCCAGCGTGCGGATCAAAGTGTCCAACGAATCGTAAATCGCAACGAGCAGTTGCGCCCGCTGCTTAGGCGGCGCCGCCGAAAGCTGCCGGATAACGCGATCGTGGGAAGAGCGCGGCCACTGCGAAAGCCGCACGGGCAGTATTTTCTCCACGGATTCCGGGGAAAGTTGGCTTAGCAAACCAATCGTTTCTGCCGCTTCGCCTGCCGGAGCTGTCTGCAGCGTCTCGATCAGCCGCTGCGTGGCATCCTCACCCAAGTTGTGAAGAATCGTGCAAAGCAGCTCGCAATCTTCCCGGAATCCGCAATGCCCGAAACGGTTCGTCACGTAGTGAATCGTTGCCTTGGGCATGAGTCCGAGAATGTCCATCATGCCGTCCGCGGTTTGCCCGCTGCGCATCGCCTCTTCGACAAATTCCGGCAGCCGCTCTTCGGCCCCAATGCGAGGCCGCAGGCTCTGCGTCGATCCCGGCCGCTGTGCCTCGACGCTCTCCAGCGAAGCCAGCGCTTGTTGCATCGCCGGGTAGCAGCGCTTTGAGGCAGCTTCCTGGCTCAGGCGAACAAACGCCGCACCGACCAGCGTTTGCAATTCCGGCTCCCGCTCGATGGCCAGTTGATTGCCCACGCGTCGGATGGCCTCCATCAACGCGCTGCCGTCTCCGCTGCCATACAGCTCGCTCAAATCGGAAAGCCCGATGGCCGTGGTGCGCCGCGCTTCCGGCGCTTCCAGCCCAATACACGACGCGTATTTCATCAAAATCTCGTTCGCCGTTTTCAATTCACCGCGTCGCAGCATCTCTTCCAGGAACGCGCGCACGTTCCGCGGCGGCACGCACCATGCCTCGTCCGAAGTCAATACTTCCTTTTTGTTTTCTTCCGGCACCTGCTCCCAGAATTCCTGGTCCAGCAGCTCCGTATACGACTGGACGGAAAGCCCTGCCTGCGCCATCATTTGTTCCTGGGTTGAAAGAATCTTGCGCAGCGCCTCCATTTCCGTGTTCATGCGGTCCAGCAGTTGCTTCACTGCATTCACGCGCAGCTCGCCCCGCTCGTAGCTGTCTAGGGCAAAGCGGATGGCCACGTGCTCTGCCAGCTTCAGCAGCATGGGCTTGTCCGGTTTGGCGTCCGGAGCCTGCGCCGCTAACCCCGCCAGCGCTTGCTGCAGCGTGTACTGCGCGCGCACGGGCATGGCGCTCAATCGCGATTGGAAAGTCGGCACATCCATCCGCGAGTCTGGATCCTTGCGCGCCTTCCCTAACTGAGCGAACAATCCCAGCA
>WNGM01002073.1_pt1 | contig 17511 bp, 19 predicted proteins | sample 5400571 | NCBI WGS metagenome assembly WNGM01 (sample SAMN13153378, study PRJNA577476) | soil metagenome | isolation source: 100 cm soil or saprolite under Garry oak tree replicate 2 | place: USA:California | collected 2016-06-15 | reverse complement strand
TCGGCCACGTGGCGCGGCGAAGCCGAGGTGGACGGGTTCAACGAGCTGGTGATCCGGGCCGGGCTGACCTGGCGTCAGGTCGTGGTCCTGCGCGCGTACGCGAAGTACCTGCGTCAGGCCGGTACGGTCTATTCGCAATCGTCAATGGAAACGACCCTGGTCGCCAACCCGGAGATCGCCGAGCTGCTGGTCGCGCTCTTCGAGACCCGGTTCTCACCGACCAACCTCACCGAGGAGGACCGGGCGCTGCGCGGCAAGGAGCTGGTAACCGAGATCGGCCAGCGCCTCGACGACGTGGCCAGCCTCGACCAGGACCGGATCATCCGGGCGTACCTGACGCTGATCCAGGCCACCCTGCGCACCTCGTTCTTCCAGCGCAGCGGCGGGCGGCCGAAGTCGTACGTGGCGTTCAAGCTGGAGCCGCGGGCGATCCCGGAGCTGCCCGCGCCCCGGCCGCGGTACGAGATCTTCGTGTACGCGCCGCGCTTCGAAGGGGTACACCTGCGGTTCGGGCCGGTGGCCCGGGGCGGGCTGCGCTGGTCGGACCGGCGCGACGACTTCCGCACCGAGATCCTCGGCCTGGTCAAGGCGCAGATGGTGAAGAACGCGGTGATCGTACCGGTCGGTGCGAAGGGCGGCTTCGTCCTCAAGCAGGCGCCGACCGAGCGCGATGCGTTCTTCGCCGAGGGCGTGACCTGCTACAAGCTGTTCATCCAGGCGCTGTTGGACGTCACCGACAACCTGGTGGCCGGCGTGGTCGTCCCGCCCCGCGACGTGGTCCGGCACGACGGCGACGACCCGTACCTGGTGGTCGCGGCGGACAAGGGCACCGCGACGTTCTCCGACCTCGCCAACGAGATCTCGGTACGGAACAGGTTCTGGCTCGGCGACGCGTTCGCCTCCGGCGGTTCGGCCGGGTACGACCACAAGAAGATGGGCATCACCGCGAAGGGTGCCTGGGAGTCGGTCAAGCGGCACTTCAGAGAGCTGGGACTGGACACCCAGGCCGAGGACTTCACGGTCGTCGGGATCGGCGACATGTCCGGCGATGTGTTCGGCAACGGGATGCTGCTGTCCGAGCACATCAAGCTGGTCGCCGCGTTCGACCACCGGCACGTGTTCCTCGACCCTTCACCCGACCCCGCGACCTCGTACGCGGAGCGGCAGCGGATGTTCGCCCTGCCGCGAAGCTCGTGGGCCGACTACGACACCACGAAGATCTCCGCGGGCGGCGGCGTCTGGCCGCGTACCGCCAAGTCCATCCCGGTGTCCTCGCAGGCCCGCGCCGCGCTCGGCCTGTCCGACACCACCACGGCGCTCGCCCCCGCCGAGTTGCTGAGCGCGATCCTGCAGGCTCCCGTCGACCTGCTGTGGAACGGCGGCATCGGCACCTACCGACGTCGGCGACAAGGCCAACGACGCGATCCGGATCAACGGGCGGCAACTGCGCGCCCGGGTCGTCGGCGAGGGTGGCAACCTGGGCCTGACCCAGCGTGGCCGGATCGAGTACGCGATGACCGGCGGGCACATCTGCACAGACTTCCTCGACAACTCGGCCGGCGTGGACTGTTCCGACCACGAGGTCAACATCAAGATCCTGCTCAACCCGCTGGTCGCCCGCGGCGAGCTGGGCCAGGCCGAACGGGACGCGCTGCTGCAGGAGATGACCGACGAGGTCGGTGCGCTCGTGCTGCGGGACAACTACGACCAGGCCACCGCGCTGGGCAACGCGCGGGCGCAGACCCACTCGCTGCTGCCGGTACACCGGCGGATGCTGGCCGACCTGGAGCGCGACGGGCGGCTGGACCGCGAGCTGGAGGCGATGCCCAGCGACGAGGAACTGGCCGAGCGGTTCGCCACCGGTACCGGGCTGACCTCGCCGGAGTTCGCGGTACAGCTCGCCTACGTGAAGATCGCGCTGGAACAGGAGATCCTCGCCTCCTCGCTGCCCGACGACGAGTGGACCCACCAGGTACTGCTCGACTACTTCCCGACGCCGCTGCGGGAGCGGTACGCCGACGCGATGGCCGGTCACCGGCTGCGGCGGGAGATCGTCACGACCGGGATCGTCAACGAGGTGGTCAACCGGGGCGGCAGCTCCTTCGTGTACCGGGCGGTCGAGGAGACCGGCGCGTCGCCGGCCGACGTCATCCGGGGGTACCTGATCGTGCGCGACGCCTACGGGCTGCGCGAGCTGTGGCAGGCGATCGAGGAGCTGGACAACCGGGTACCGACGGCCGCGCAGACCGCCCTGTACCTGGAGACCCGCCGGCTGCTCGACCGGGCCGTACGCTGGCTGGTCACCAACCGCCGGGTACCGCTGGACGTCACCGGTGAGATCGCCCGGCTGCGACCCGGCCTGGCCCGGCTGCTGCCCGAGCTGGGTTCGCTCTTCCGCGGCCGGGAACGCGAGGCGCTGGAAGCGCGCTGCGAGCAGGTGAGCGCGCTGGGCATCCCCGAGCGCATCGCCGAGTGGGCCACCCGCATCATGTACGGCTTCGGCCTGCTCGACATCGTCGGCCTCGCCGACGCCCTCGGCCGGGACACCACCGAGGTCGCCGGCGTGTATTTCGTGCTCTCCGAGCGGTTCCGGGTCGACGAGCTGCTCTCCCGCATCTCCGACCTGCCCCGCAACGACCGCTGGGAGACGCTGGCCCGGATGGCGCTGCGCTACGACCTCTACGCCGCCCTGGCCGCGCTGACCTCCGAAGTGCTCGCCTCGACCTCGGCTCGGGAGACCAGCGAGGACCGGGTCACCGAATGGGAGCACGCCAACGCCGACGCGCTGGCCCGGGCCCGCAACGCGATCGGGGACTTCGAGGACAGCCGGGCCGACCTCGCGGCGTTGTCGGTACTCCTTCGCCAGATCCGCACGCTGGTCCGGACCGCCGGGGCATGAGGGGGCCCCTGCGACTCAATTCCGTCAGGCGTGCGGCAGGAGGCCGAGCGCCGCGGCGGCGGCCCAGCCGTTGGCGCGGCTGGCGCCGTAGGTGGTGACGAACGCCCGTACCCCTGAGGGACGCCAGCTCGACGGCCAGCCCATCTCGACCGCCACCACGGGGTGCGTGGTCGCCAGATCCTCGATCAGCCGGGCGGTACCGGGCAGCCGGTGCAGGTTGCGCCCGACGACGACGATCGACCGGGTACCGGCGGCGACGCGCAGCGCCTCGACCGATACGTTGCGGTACCCGACCTGGAGAGGCTCGGTGCCGTTCAGGTGCGGCCCCAGCCCCCACGGGACACCCGGCCCGACCGCGATGTTGATCTCCGCGTCGGACTCCAGTATCTGCACGATCAGCGGGGTACCGAGCCCCACAAGCGAGCCCTCGACGCGAAGCGCACGCTGCGCCGCCAGGTACCCGATGCCCTCCTCGGTCGGCCCGGCGGCCCGGGCGGCGACGGCCCAGGCGGCGAGGCCGGACATCCGCTCGGCCGCCTCCTCAACCCGGGTCAGCGGCAGCCAGCCCGCCTGGACCCCGGCGACGATCTCCCGGATGGTCGCCTCGACCAGGTCGGCGTCGACCCGCGAGCCCAGGCAGAGCAGGTCGTTGCCCGCCGCGAGGGCGCGGGCCGCGGCAGCTGCCGTACCACCGGCGACCGCGGCCGCCGCGTGCATCTCCAGCGCGTCGGTGACCACCACGCCGGCGAAGCCCAGCTCCCGGCGCAGCAGGTCCACCATGGCGGCCCGGGACAGGGTCGCGGGCAGGTCGCCGGTGAGCACCGGTACCCGGATGTGCGCGGTCATGACCGCCTGGGTACCGGCCTTGATCGCAGCGGCGAACGGCGCCAGGTCGCGCTCGCGCAACACGTCCATGCCGACGTCGACGGTGGGCAGGTCGAGGTGCGAGTCGGTACTCGTGCCGCCGTGGCCGGGGAAGTGCTTGACGCACGCGGCCACGCCGACGGACTGCAGCCCGACGACGGCAGCCGCGGACTGCGCGGCGACCCGGGCCGGGTCCGACCCGAACGACCGGGTACCGATGACCGGGTTGTCGTCGGCGGAGTTGACGTCAACGGTCGGCGCGAGGTTCACGTTGAACCCGGTGGCCAGCAGGTCCAGCCCGATCGCCCGGTAGATCCGCTCGGTGAGCGCCACGTCGTCGATCGCGCCGAGCGCGGCGTTGCCCGGGTACGGGCTGCCGTGGGCGTGGGCCAGCCGGGTGACGTCGCCGCCCTCCTCGTCGATGGAGAGCAAAAGGTCGGAGCGGACGGCCAGTAGTTGCCCGGTCAGCGCGGTCAACTGGTCCCGGTCGACGATGTTGTACCCGAAGATGATGCACCCGACCAGACCCTCGCCGATCAGCTCGGTGATCCAGGCCGGGGCCACCTGGCCGCGGAAGGCCGGGAGAAGGGTACGCAGGGCGAGCCGCCGCAGCCCCGGATCGATCCGCCCCGGATCAGTCGCCACACTCGTTCCCCTCCGGCCGCCGGCACCTCTACCAATCGTGCGGCGTGGCCATCCCGATCGTCAGGACGGGGTAACGGCTCGGCGGAGGGCCCGACCTGGCCTCTTCACCGTACGCTACCGATATCCTCACGCTTCAGACCCAAATTAGGAAAGTTTCCTAAACGATAGAGGTAACACCGCGATGAGCTCAACCCGCCTTCCGGGTACGCCTCGGCTCCTGCGCGCGATCAATGACCGCGCCGCGCTGGAGTTGTTGCTGGATCAGGGCCCTTTGACCCGGGCGCAACTCGGCGAGCTGACTGGTTTGTCCAAGGTAACGGCTTCCCAGCTCGTGGAAAGGTTGGAGGAGCGAGGGCTGGTTTCCCGGGTCGGCGAGCAGGCCGGCGGGCGCGGTCCGAACGCCTCGCTGTACGCGGTCGTACCCACCAGCGCGTTCGTCGTCGGCGTCGAGGTCGGGCCGGAACGCGCGGTGGCCGCCTGCGCCGACATCACCGGCGCCGTGGTCGGCCGGGTCGAGCAGTCCACCCACGACACCGACGATCCGGTCGGCGTGGTCCACAACGCGGTGATCGAGGCGGCCCACAGCGGGAAGGCTCCCATCGGCAAGGTGCGCCGGGTGGTCCTGGGCAGCCCTGGTCTGGTCGACCCGGCCACCGGCGACCTGTCCTTCGTCTTCGACCTGCCGCGCTGGCAGCGGGGCCTGCTCGCGGCGCTGCGCGAGGACCTCAAGCGCGCCGTCGTCTTCGAGAACGACGTGAACCTCGCCGCGGTCGCGGAGGCGCACACCGGGGCCGCCAAGGGCGTCGACGACTTCGTCCTGCTCTGGCTCGGCCGGGGCGTCGGTATGGCGGTCGTTCTCAACGGCCGGCTGCACCGCGGAGTCAGCGGAGCGGCCGGCGAGATCGGGTACCTGCCGGTGGCCGGGGCGCCGGTGCCGCGCGGCGGCCGGGCCAAGGGCGGCTTCAAGGAGCTCGCGGTCGCCGACGCGGTCCGGGCCGTGGCGCGCGAGCACGGCTTCCGCGCCCCGACCGCGCAGGACGCGGTACAGGCGGCGGTCAACGCGGGTACCCAGGGCGGGCCGGTCCTGGACGAGCTGGCCCGCCGGCTGGCGCTAGGGCTCGCGGCCGCGTGTGTCGTGCTTGATCCGGCCCTGGTGGTACTGGCCGGCGAGGTCGGCGTGGCCGGCGGCGTGGCGCTGGCGCACCGGGTACAGCACGAGGTGGCCGCGATCGCACCGGTGTCGCCGCGGGTGGTGGTGTCCGAGGCGGTCAGCGAGCCGGTCCTGCACGGCGCGCTGCTCACCGCGCTCGACGCGACGCGCGACGAGGTCTTCGGCTCGACCATCGGCGGCTGACCGCCGCGTGGTTGGATATCCGCGTGCGGGAACCCGATCCAGACCTGGTCGTCGACCTCCGCCACGCCACCGTCACCCGGGGTGGCAAGGACTTGGTCCGCGACGTGGACTGGCAGGTCGAGCTGGACGAGCGGTGGGTCGTCCTCGGACCCAACGGCGCCGGTAAGACCACGCTGCTCAACCTCGCCGGCGCCCGGCTGCACCCGAGCGCGGGGACGGTGGACGTCCTCGGCGAGCGGCTCGGCCGGGTCGACGTGTTCGAGCTGCGTACCCGCATCGGCCTCGCGACCGTCGGGCTGCACGACCGGATGCCGCCCGAGGAGTCCGTTCTCGACGCGGTGATGACCGCGGCCTGGTCGGTGGTCGGCCGGTTCCGGGAGAGCTACGACCCGCCCGACCGGCGCCGGGCCCGCGCGCTGCTCGGGCAGCTCGGCGTCGGCGGGCTCGCCGACCGGCGGTACGGGACGCTGTCGGAGGGGGAGCGCAAGCGGGTACAGATCGCCCGCGCGCTGATGACCGACCCGGAGCTGCTGCTGCTCGACGAGCCGGCCGCCGGGCTGGACCTGGGTGGCCGGGAGGACCTGGTACGGCGCCTGGCCGAGCTGGCCGCCGATCCGGACGCACCGGCGATCGTTCTCGTCACCCACCACGTCGAGGAGATCCCGCCGGGGTTCACCCACGCGCTGCTGCTGCGCGAGGGCGGCGTGGTCGCATCCGGCCTGCTCCGCGAGACGGTCACCAGCGCCAACCTGTCCAAGACCTTCGACCTGCCGCTGCGGGTGGGGCAGTCGGCCGGCCGCTTCTCGGCGCGGGCCGCATGAAGGTCGTGGTGGTCGGCAGCGCCAACCTGGACCTGGTGGCCACGGCGCCGGCGCTGCCCCGGCCGGGGGAGACCGTGCTCGGGCGCGACTTCACGCAGGTACCCGGCGGGAAGGGCGCCAACCAGGCGATCGCGGCGGTACGGGCCGGGGCGGCGGCCACCTTCATCGGCGCGATCGGCTCCGACGCCTTCGGGGTCACCCTCCGCGCCCGGCTGGTCGCGTCCGCGGTGGACAGCTCGCTGGTTCGGGTGGTGTACGGCGGGTCGGGAGTCGCGTTGATCGTCGTCGACGACACCGGCGAGAACATGATCGTGGTGGCGCCCGGCGCCAACGCCGCGCTGACCTCGCTCACCGAACCGGACCTCGCGGCGATCGCCGGCGCGGACGTCCTGCTGCTCCAGTTGGAGATCCCGGTCGAGACCGTGACCGCGGCCGCGCAGGCCGCGCGATCCACCGGTATCAGAGTGGTGCTCAACGCCGCCCCAGCTCGCGCCTTGCCGGACGCGCTTGCGGCGTCGGTCGATCTCCTGGTGGTCAACCAGGTCGAGGCGGCCGCGCTGGCACCGCTGACTCCGGTCGGCGTGGACGAGGTGCTCGACCCTGCCGACGCCGATCCCTGGACGCTGGTGGAGGCGCTGCTGGAGCAGGTACCCCGGGTGGTGCTCACGCTCAGCGCGGCCGGCGCCTGGTACGGCATCCGCGACGCCGAGCCGGTGCATATCGCGGCGCCGGTGGTGGACGCCGTGGACAGCACCGCCGCCGGGGACGCCTTCACCGCCGCGCTCGCGGTTGGCTGGGGCGAGGGCCGGCCGCTGGTGGACGCGGTGCGCTGGGCCAGCGCCGCCGGTGCGGCCGCCGCCCGCCGGCTGGGCGCGTCCAGCGCGCTGCCGGACCGCGCGGAGATCGACGACCTGTACCGGCTGACCTACCCGCATGATTGACCCATGCGTCTGGTCCTGAACGTCTTCTGGTTGGTCTTCGGCGGGCTGCTGATTGCGCTCGGGTACGCGATCGCCGGCCTGATCTGTTACCTCCTGATCGTGACGATTCCGTTCGGCATCGCCTCGTTCCGGATGGCGAACTATGCGCTGTGGCCGTTCGGCCGCGAGCTGGTGCGCCGCCCGACGGCCGGGGTCGCGTCGACCGTCGGCAACGTCATCTGGCTGATCGTGGCCGGCTGGTGGCTGGCGCTCGGGCACATCACCACGGCGATCGCCCAGTTCATCACCATCATCGGGATCCCGCTGGGCCTGGCCAACATCAAGCTGGTACCGGTGTCACTGTTTCCGCTCGGGCACGAGATCCGCGAGATTCCATAGGAGGTTGCACGAAATGGGCGAGGTCGTGACGGTGTCGGTGGATGAGGGGATCGCGACGATCCGGCTCGACCGGCCGCCGATGAACGCGCTGAACGCGCAGATCCAGGAGGAGCTGCGCGCCGCGGCCACCGCGGTGTCCGCGGACGACGAGGTCCGCGCGGTCGTCGTGTACGGCGGCCCGAAGGTCTTCGCTGCCGGTGCCGACATCAAGGAGATGGCCCGGATGTCCTATGTGGACATGGCTGCCCGGGCGCCGGAGCTGTCCAGCGCCTTCGACGCCGTCGCCCGGATCCCGAAGCCGGTCGTGGCGGCGGTCAACGGGTACGCGCTCGGTGGCGGGTGCGAGCTGGCGCTGGCGTGCGACTGGCGCGTCGCGGCCGACGACGTCAGGCTCGGCCAGCCCGAGATCAACCTGGGCGTCATCCCGGGCGCCGGCGGTACCCAGCGGCTCGCCCGCCTGCTCGGGCCGGCGCGCGCGAAGGACCTCGTGATGAGCGGCCGGATGGTGGCCGCCGACGAGGCGCTGCGGATCGGCCTGGTGGACCGCGTGGTACCAGCGGCCGAGGTCTACGACGCCGCCCGCGAGCTGGTCGCCCGGTACCTGACCGGGCCGGCCCTGGCGCTGCGCGCCGCGAAGGCGGCGGTCGACGGCGGCCTGTCCATGGATCTGGCGGCCGGCCTGGCCTGGGAGAGCCAGCTCTTCGCCGCGTTGTTCGCTACCGAGGACAAGGTGGAGGGCATGGCCGCCTTCGTGGAGAAACGCAAGCCGAAGTTCACCGGCCGCTGATGGCGGTCCAGCTGGTCTACGGGACACACTCGATCTCGGTCGACAACGAGCGCGGCATCGCCACCGGCTGGCTGCCCGGCCAACTGTCGCCACGCGGCCGCGAGCTGGCCGTCGAGACGGCTGGGACGGCTGTCGGGTTCTGGTCATCGCACACTCGGCGCAACACTGGGGCCTGCGCCATCTGCTGGAAGGGGTACCGCTGGAGGATCTCGTGCAGACCCCTTTCGGCTGGCAGGAGGGGTGGGAGTACCGGCTCGCATAGACTCGGGGAATGCCAGGGTCAGGGTTCGCGCTCGGGGTCGACTTCGGGACCTCGAACACGGTCGCCGTACTGCGCTGGCCGGACGGCCGGGCCCGCTCGCTGCTCGTCGACGGGTCGCCGCTCCTGCCGTCCGCGGTGTACGCCGACCCCGGCGGCAACCTGCTCGTCGGCAAGGACGCGATCCACAGCGCCCGCCTGGATCCGGCCCGGTTCGAGCCCAACCCCAAGCGCCGGATCGACGACCACAGTGTCCTGCTCGGCGACCGCGAGCTGCCCGTGGTCGACCTGGTGGCGGCCGTCCTGATCCGCATCGCCGAGGAGGCCCGCCGGACGACCGGCGGTGCGCCCATCGATCCCGTGACGCTGACCTGCCCGGCCGGGTGGGGTCCGACCCGGCGCGGCGGGCTGTGCGCGGCCGCCGCGCTGGCCGGGTGGCCGCGGGTACGGCTGGTCGAGGAGCCGGTCGCGGCGGCCACGTACTTCACCAACGTGCTCGGGCGCCAGGTCCCGATCGGGTCCGTGGTCGTGGTACACGACTTCGGGGCCGGTACCTTCGACGTCTCCGTGGTGGCCCGCACCAGCAACGGGTTCGACGTGCTCGCCGTCGACGGGCGCGACGACATCGGCGGCCTGGACATCGACGCGGCCATCGTCACGCACCTCGGTCGGCAGTTCGGAACCACCCCCGAATGGCAGCGCCTGGCCGGCCCGTCCACCATCGAGGACCGGCGCAACCGCCGGCTGCTGTGGGACGACGTGCGGGCCGCCAAGGAGCGGCTGTCGCGCTCGCAGACCGCGGACATCCCGATCCCGCTGCTGACCACCGATGCCCACGTGACCCGCGAGGAGCTGGAAGGGCTGGCCCGGCCGGTACTGGAGCAGACGGTACGGGTCACCGAAGGCGCGCTGCGCTGGGCGAAGCTGGCCGAGGGGCGGCTGGCCGGGGTGTTCCTGGTCGGTGGGGCGAGCCGGACGCCGCTGGTCGCCACGCTGCTGCACCGGGCGCTCGGCGAGCCGCCGCTGGCTATCGAGCAGCCGGAGCTGGTCGTCGCGGAGGGGAGCCTGTACGCGACCTCGATCGCCGGTACGCGGCGGGCCAACACCGTGCTGTTCGAAACGGTGTCCGCCGCGCCGGTGTCCGCGCCCCCGCCGGGCGTCGCCCCGTCCAGTGGCGCGCCGTCCAGTGGCGGGCCGTCCGGCGCCGCGCCGTCCAGCGCCGCGCCGTCCAGTGGCGGGGCGCTGCCGGTGTCGGTACCCCCCGGGCCCAGCCCGACCTCGGGCCCGCCGGCCCGGCCGGTCTCCCCGCCGCCGGCGCGGGTGATGCCGCCGCCCCAGCCGCAGCCGGTATCCCCGCCGCCCCCGCCGCCGGTGCGGTCGATCCCGCCGCAGGCGGTCCGGGTACCGCAACCCACGATGATCGCCCCGCGCCCGGCGCCGCGGCCGCCGGCCGTCAGCCCCCGGCCGGCCACCGCGCCGACCTACGGGCGGCGGCCGAACGTCTTCCTGCGGTCGCTGAAGATCGCGCTCATCACGGCGACCCTGATCGCGGTACCGGTGGCCACGGCATACCTGGGGTTCCACTTCGCCGAGGGCACGCCCGTCTGGCCGCTGAACCTGACTTGGTGAGCGAGGTTACCGGACAGTAGGCTGCCGGGCATGTCTTCGACTGTCAGCGGCCACGGCGGTCAGCTCGCCCTGGCGGCGTTGCGCGCGTTCGGGGTGACCGAGCTGTTCACGCTCTCCGGCGGGCACGTCTTCCCGGTCTACGACGCCGCACACCAGGCCGGCGTGCGGATCGTCGACGTGCGGCACGAGCAGTCCGCGGTGTTCGCCGCCGAGGCCGTGGCGAAGCTGCAGCGCCGGCCGGGGCTGGCCGTGCTGACCGCCGGGCCCGGCGTGACCAACGGGATCTCCGGCCTGACCAGTGCGCACTTCAACGCCGCGCCGGTCGTGGTGCTCGGCGGCCGGGCGCCGGCGTTCCGCTGGGGCTCGGGCAGCCTGCAGGAACTGGACCACCTGCCGCTGGTGGCGCCGGTGACCAAGCACGCGGAGACCGTGTTCGAGACCGACGGGATCGCGGCCGCGGTCACGGCGGCGGCGGTGACCGCGCTGACGGCCCATCGCGGGCCGGTGTTCCTGGACTTCCCGCTCGAAGTGGTTTTCGGAGCGGGTACGGGGGAGGTGGCCGAGCCGGAGATCCCGCTGGTCCAACCTGACCCGGACGAGGTCGTCCGGGCCGCTACGCTGATCGCGTTGGCCCGGCGGCCAGTCATCGTTGCGGGCTCGGACGTGTACGGCGGCGACGCCATCGCTGCGCTGCGCGAAGCGGCCGAGGCGCTGCGGGTACCGGTGTTCACCAACGGGATGGGGCGCGGTGCCCTGCCGCCCGAGCACCCGCTCGCGTTCGCCAAGGCGCGCCGGGTCGCGCTGTCCGGCGCCGATCTCGTCGTGGTCGTCGGTACCCCGCTGGACTTCCGGCTCGGCTTCGGCGACTTCGGGGACGCCCAGGTCGTCCACGTCGTGGACGCGCCGTCCCAGAAGGCGACCCACGTGACGCCGGCCGCCGCCCCGGCCGGTGACCTGCGCGCCATCCTTTCCGGGATCGCCGACTTCACCGGCGACCGCGAGGACCACACCGGATGGATCGACACGCTACGGGCGGCCGAGGACAAGGCCAAGGCGCGCGACGAGGAGGCGATGGCCGCCGACACCGACCCCATCAAGCCCGCCCGGGTGTACGGCGAGCTGCGGCGGGTACTCGCGCGCGACGCGGTGACCATCGGCGACGGCGGGGACTTCGTGTCCTACGCCGGCCGGTACCTGGAGCCGGCGATGCCCGGTACCTGGCTGGATCCCGGCCCGTACGGCTGCCTGGGTACCGGCCTGGGGTACGCGATGGGTGCCCGGGTCACGTACCCCGACCGGCAGGTGTGCGTGCTGATGGGCGACGGGGCGGCCGGCTTCTCGCTGATGGACGTCGAGTCCCTCGTCCGGCAGCGGGTGCCGGTCGTCATCGTGGTCGGCAACAACGGCATCTGGGGGCTGGAGAAGCACCCGATGAACGCCATGTACGGCTACGACGTCGCCGCAGACCTCCAGCCGGGGCTGCGGTACGACGAGGTGGTCCGCGCGCTGGGCGGCGGAGGGGAGACGGTCGGCCGGGCCGGCGACCTGGGCGCCGCGCTGGACCGCGCCTTCGCCGCCGGCGTGCCGTACCTGGTCAACGTGTTGACCGACCCGACCGACGCGTACCCGAGGTCCTCGAACCTCGCCTAATCGTCATCCTCCGGTTTCTCCCGCTTGCGCAGCTCCTCCTCGCGCTTGCGAAGGTCGTCCTCCCAGAGGCGGAGCATCTCCTCGTCCTCCTGCCGCTTGCGGGCGGCGATGCGGCCGAGGAACTCGGGATCGTCGTCAGGGGCGACGCTGCGCCCGGGCGCCGGGTGGGTCATCGGGTCGGCCGTGGTACCGACGGTGACCTTCGGTGGGCGGCCGGCGACGAACCAGGCGATCGGGCCGACCGGCGAGAACAGCAGGATGAGGAATACCCAGACCAGGCGCGGCAGCGCCCGGATCTGGTGCTCCTCGACCGAGAGGCAGTCGATCAGTGCGACGACGACCAGCGCGAGGTCGAGGAGCGCGACCAAGGGGAAGAGGCGACCCATAACATCAAGGTAGTACGACGAGTGCCATCCCGAACACCGCCAAGGTCGTCACCGCCAGCGCGACCAGCGCCAACTCCCGCGCGGACGGGTACGGCCGGGCGTGTCCGAGCGCGGCCATCCGGCGCTGCGCGACCGCGAGCACGACCAGCCAGGCCGGTACCGCGAGGGCGGCGGCGGGACCGGCCAGCCGGAGGAACAGCAGCGCGACGATGGTGGCCGACAGGACGGTACGGCGCCAGGACAGCCGGGTCCGCTCCCGGCTCGCGGCTCTGGGCAGATCGGCGGTCACCGGTGCACCGGCACGGCGGTCGCGAACAGGAGCAGCAGCGCGCCCAGCGCGACGACCACCGCCAGTACCCCCGGAAAGCGCGACGCCGGCAACGGCCGGCCCTGCCGCATCGCCAGCTCGCAGCGCGCCCAATGGTCCACGGCGCGCACGGCGACCGCGGCCCCGAGCACCATCAGCGTCACGGCGAGCACCTCGCGCAGGTGTGGTATCCGCAGTGGGGGCAGGAAGCCGGCCACCGCGAGCCCGCCGCCGACCAGGGCCAGGGCGGTGCGGATCCAGGCGAGGAAGGTGCGCTCGTTGGCCAGCGAGAACCGGTAGTCCGGCGGGGTGCCCTCCGCCGCGAGTCCGTCCGCGTCGAACCACCGCCGCAGCGCACCGATCACGAAATGCATTATCCCGGCGGACCCGGGCGGTGGTTGACTCGACCCGTGCCCGAACTCGACGCGGCCGCCCTGCTCGCGACCTACGACGCGGAGCTGCGCGGCCAGGTACCGGACCCGATGCCGGTCGGCTGGCGGGTGGAGCAGGACGGTCCGGTACTGCGCCACTTCACCGAGCACCGCGGCTTCGTCGGGTACCGCTCGGTGGCCGACCTCCCGCCGGACGAGTTGGACGCGCTCATCGCGCGGCAACGGGACATCTTCGCCGGGCGCGGCGAGCAGGTGGAGTGGAAGTGGCACTCCCACGACCGCCCCGCCGACCTGCCCGACCGGCTGCGCGCCGCCGGATTCGAGCCGGAGGAGCGGGAGACCGTGGTGGTCGGGCTGGCCGAGCCGCTGACCGCCGACCCGGTACCGCTGCCGGCGGGGGTTCGGCTGCGGCAGGTCAGCGAGCGCGCCGACCTCGACCGGATCGCGGCCATGGAGGGCGAGGTGTGGAACGAGCCGCGCGGCTGGCTCGCCGAGGGGCTCGCCGCCGAGGTCGCCGCCGACCCGGAGTCGCTCACGATCCTCGTCGCCGAAGCGGATGACACCGTGGTGAGCGCGGGCTGGGTGCGGTACACGCCGGGTACCGAGTTCGCCTCGTTCTGGGGCGGATCGACCCTGGAACGCTGGCGCCGCAAGGGCATCTACCGGGCGCTCGTCGCCGCCCGGGCCCGCCTGGCGATCGAGCGCGGGTACCGGTACCTGCAGGTGGACGCGTCCGACAACAGCCGGCCGATCCTGGAACGCCTCGGCTTCGTACCGCTGACGATCACGATCCCTTACGTGTTCACGCCTCCGGCCGCTTCCGGTTGACCTCCTCGGCTGCCGAGAGCACCTGCTCGACCGGTATCCGTCCCTGCGCGCGCTGCAGCTCCGGAATCGGACCGGTGAAGTCCCGGGCCCGCCGCACGCCCTGCGCGTCGCCGCCGAACACCCGCGCGTCGACCTCCGTCCGCGGCGTCGGGGTACCGCCGTCCCCGGTCGGGCGCACCTCCCCGCCGACCTCGGCCCGGACCTTCGGCAGCGCCTCGGGATGGTGCTCGCGCAGCCACTCGACGAGCCGCTCGCGGACGAGGCACCGCAGGTCCCACAGCGTCGGCGCGTTCGTGGCGCTGACCAGGGCGCGCACGCGCACGTTGCCGTTCACCGCGTCGGTGACCTGCAGCACGCTGACCCGCCCGTCCCACATTTCGGTATGGGTCAGCACCCCCCGCAGCTCGTCGCGTAACTGGTCGACCGGTACCGCCCAGTCGACGTCCATCTCGACGGCACCGAGCAGCGAGGACTCGGAGCGCGTCCAGTTTTCGAACGGGTGCGAGGTGAACCACGAGGTGGGCAGGATCAGCCGGCGGTCGTCCCAGATGTGCAGGACGATGTAGGTCAGGGTGATGTCCTCGATCCGGCCCCACTCGTTGTCGATCACCACGACGTCGTCCAGCCGCAGCGACTTGCCGAACGCGATCTGCAGCCCGGCGATCACGTTGCTCAGCACCGTTTGCGCGGCGAAGGCGGCGATCGCCGCGGCGACCCCGGCCGAGGCCAGCAGGCTGGTACCGATGATCCGCGCCTCGCGGAACGTCATGAGCCCCGCGCCGATCGCGAACACCGCCACGCTGACCGCGGTGATCCGCCGGATCACCTGGATCTGGGTGTGCACGGTGCGGGCCTGCTGGTTGTCCTCGACGTCGGTGCGGTACCGGGCCAGCGCCAGGTCCTCGATGACGAACAGCAGGCCGGTGAACAGCCAGGCACCGGCTCCGATGGCGACCAGGTCGAGCAGGTGGATCAGCGGCCCGCGCCAGCTGCCGGTCAGGCCGGACCCGCGCAGCCCGATGTCGAGGGTGTAGACGGCGGCCAGCACCTGAGCGGGCCGGTGGCCGCGGTTCGCCAGCTCCCGCGCCACCCATAACCGGCGGCCGATCCTGACCAGGATCGTATGCAGCACCTGGATCGCGAGCAGGCTGGCCACGCAGGCGCCCACCACGACGGCGAGTCGAATCAGCTCGTCGGCCACGGCCCCGACGGTACCCGGGTACGCGGGACAATTTCCCCTGCGTGAGACCTGTCACCAGGGAGGTGTCGGCAGCGCAGGCTACCGGCGGGTAACCTAGCCCGTGGCCAACGTGACAGGCCCGCTGAGTTGACCCGTCCGGCGCCAACCGGAAGGCTCCGGTTACCGCCCGCTACCCAGGAGGTCGTCGAAGCGCCATGAACATCGTGGTCCTCGTCAAGCAGGTACCGGACTCCGGCGCCGAACGCGCATTGCGCCCGGACGACCAGACCGTCGACCGGAGCGCCGCCAACAATGTGATCAACGAGATGGACGAGTACGCCATCGAGGAGGCACTCAAGCTCCGGGAGGCGCACGGCGGCGAGGTGACCGTCCTCACGATGGGGCCGGAGCAGGCGACCGAGTCGATCCGCAAGGCCCTGCAGATGGGGCCGGACAAGGCCGTCCACGTGGTGGACGAGGCGCTGCACGGCTCCTGCGCGGTGGCGACCTCGAAGGTGCTCGCCGCGGCGGTCCGGACGCTCAACCCCGACCTGGTACTGGCCGGCGCCGAGTCGACCGACGGCCGGGTACAGGTGATGCCGCACATGATCGCCGAGCGGCTCGGTATCGCCGCGCTCACCGGGGCGCGCAAGCTCACGGTCGACGGCGGCACGCTGACCGTCGAGCGGCAGACCGAGGAGGGGTACGAGGTGGTCGCCGCCGCGACGCCCGCGATCGTCTCGGTCTGGGACACCATCAACGAGCCCCGGTACCCGTCGCTGAAGGGCATCATGGCGGCGAAGAAGAAGCCGGTCCAGACGCTCTCCGTGGCCGATCTGGGCATCTCCGCCGACGAGGTGGGCGTCGCCGGGGCGACCAGCACGGTCGTCGAGTCGGCGAAGCGGCCGCCGCGCCAGGCCGGTACCAAGGTGACCGACTCCGGGGACGGCGGCGCGCAGCTCGTCGAGTTCCTGGCGGCTGAAAGGTTCGTGTGATGGCTGAGGTTCTCGTTGTCGTCGAACACTCCGGTGGCGCCGTCAAGAAGGTGACCATGGAGATGCTCACCCTCGCCCGTACCCTCGGCGAACCGGCCGCCGTCGTGCTCGGCGGACCGGGCAGCGCCGCCCCGCTGACCGACCGCCTCGGCGAGTACGGCGCCGCCAAGGTGTACGCCGCCGAGTCCGACGATCTCATCGGGTACCTGGTGGGGCCGAAGGCGACCGTGCTCGCCGAACTGGTCCGCTCGGTGTCGCCGGCCGCCGTGCTGATCGGTTCCACCCAGGAGGGCAAGGAGATCGCCGGGCGGCTCGCGGTCAAGCTGGACAACGGACTGCTGACCGACGTCGCCGACCTGGCCGCCGACGGTACCGCCACGCAGGTGGTCTTCGCCGGCTCGACGATCGTGAAGTCGAAGGTGACCCGCGGGCTGCCGCTGGTGACGGTACGCCCGAACTCGGTGACGCCGAGCCCGGCGCCGGCCACGCCGGCGCTGGCCCCGGTCGAGGTGAACCTGACCGACGCCGACAAGCTCGTCCGGGTCGTCGACCGGGTGGCCGAGCAGAAGGGCTCGCGACCGGAGCTGACCGAGGCGTCGATCGTCGTGTCCGGCGGCCGGGGTGTGGGCAGCGCGGAGAACTTCAAGCTGGTCGAGGAGCTGGCCGACCTGCTCGGCGCCGCGGTCGGGGCGTCCCGCGCGGCGACCGACTCCGGCTTCTACCCGCACCAGTTCCAGGTCGGGCAGACCGGCAAGACGGTCTCCCCGCAGCTCTACGTCGCGCTGGGCATCTCCGGCGCGATCCAGCACCGGGCCGGCATGCAGACCTCCAAGACGATCGTCGCGGTGAACAAGGACGCCGAGGCGCCGATCTTCGAGCTGGCCGACTTCGGCGTCGTGGGCGACCTGTTCAAGGTGATACCGCAGGCGGCCGAGGAGATCCGCAAGCGCAGCTGACCTAACTGCAGGTGGAACCGCTCGTCGGTGGCGAGCGCGGCCAGCTGCGGTACGGCCAGGGGGAGTTTCGCCAGCGGCGGGACGCCGCCATAGTCGAACTGTCTGGCCTGGGCCACGAACACGACCGTGCCGTCCGGGTGGCGGTACGCGGCCACTGGTCGAGCCGCTGGTCCGGGCCGGCCGGCTGGGTCACCACGCCGACCTGCGCGGCCCCGACCGTGAGCACCTGGCAGGTGCCCT
>WNGM01007029.1_pt1 | contig 17521 bp, 11 predicted proteins | sample 5400571 | NCBI WGS metagenome assembly WNGM01 (sample SAMN13153378, study PRJNA577476) | soil metagenome | isolation source: 100 cm soil or saprolite under Garry oak tree replicate 2 | place: USA:California | collected 2016-06-15 | reverse complement strand
AGAGCCGCCGGTAGCCGCGCTCAGGTTTTGGCGGCGGCGACCAACGGGCGCGGCGGCGGGCAAGCTCCACTTCCTCGACCAGGAGGTCGAGCCGGCGGGCGGCGGCGTCGAGGCGGATCACGTCGCCGTCCTCGACCAGCGCAAGCGGGCCGCCGGCCGCCGCCTCGGGCGCGACGTGCAGCACCACCGTGCCGAAGGCGGTGCCGCTCATGCGGGCGTCCGAGATGCGCACCATGTCGCGCACGCCCTGGGCCAGGATCTTCTTCGGGATCGGCAGCATGCCCCACTCGGGCATCCCGGGGGCGCCCAGCGGTCCCGCGTCCTGGAGGACGAGGACGGAGCCGGCCGTCACGGGCAGGGCCGGGTCGTCGATGCGCGCCTCCAGGTCGTTGTAGTTGCGGAAGACCACGGCCGGGCCCGTGTGCTGCCGGAGGCGCGGCTCCACCGCGGTGTGCTTGATGACCGCCCCGTTCGGGGCCAGGTTGCCGCGAAGGACCGCGAGCCCGCCCTCCGGCCCCAGCGGCAGGTCGCGCGGGGCGATCACCTCGTCGTTGAAGACGAAGGCCCCGTCGATGTTCTCCCCGAGTGTCCGGCCGTTCACGGTCCGACACTCGGGGTGGAGGAGATCGCGGAGCCGGGACAGGGTGCCGCGCAGACCGCCCGCATAGTGGAAGTCCTCCATCAGGTACTTCCCCGAGGGCCGGATGTTGGCCAGGAAGGGGGTGCGGCGGGAGAGGGCGTCGAAGCGGTCCAGATCGAGGCGGGCCCCGGCGCGCCCCGCCATGGCGATGAGGTGGATGATCGCGTTGGTGGAGCCGCCGATGGCCATGGTCGCGGTCACCGCGTTCTCGAAGGCTTCGGTCGTGAGGATGTCGCGCGGCTTCAGGTCCTCCCACACCATCTCGACGATCCGGTGCCCGGCGGCGGCCGCCATCCGCGCGTGCCCCGAGTCGACGGCGGGGATCGAGGAGGCCCCGGGCAGGGTCATGCCCAGCGCATCCGCGGCCGCGGCCATGGTCGAGGCCGTGCCCATGGTCATGCAGGTCCCGGAGGAGCGCGCGATCCCGTCCTCCATCTCCCGCCACGCGCACTCGTCCAACGTGCCCGCCCGGCGCTCCGCCCAATACTTCCAGACGTCGCTCCCGCTGCCCAGGATCTGCCCACGCCAGTTCCCGCGCAGCATCGGTCCCGCGGGGACGAAGATCGCGGGCAGGTTCATGGTGGTGGCGCCCATGATCAGGCCGGGGACGGTCTTGTCGCAGCCGCCCATCAGCACCGCTCCGTCCACCGGATACGAGCGCAGGAGCTCCTCCGCCTCCAGGGCCAGCAGGTTCCGGTACATCATCGTGGTCGGCTTCATGTACTGCTCGCCCAGGGAGAGGGCGGGGATCTCCATGGGGAAGCCTCCCGCCTGCCAGATCCCCCGCTTGACGTCCTCGGCGCGCTGGCGGAAGTGGCCGTGGCAGGGGTTGGCGTCGCTCCAGGTGTTGAGGACGGCGATGACCGGCTTGCCCGCGAGCTCCTCGCCCCCGAACCCGGACTGCTTCACCCGGGAGCGATGGCCGAACGAGCGCACGTCGTCCTTGCCGAACCAGCGATGGCTGCGGAGGTCGGTCGGGCTCTTGCGGGTCACGCGTCCTTCTCCTTGAGGGCCCGCGCGACCGGCGCGAGCCGCTCCAGCTGGGGGTCCTCGAGGGGTGAGACGTACGGGGGGATGGGGCCGGTGCGGGCGATGCCGGCCAGCTCGGTCGCGTGATGGAGGACGCGGGCGGGGCCCCAGTCGTCGCGCAGGTCCTCGAGGGGCTTGAACGCCGTCCAGAGGGACTCCGCCTTTGCCCAGTCCTTCGCGAGGCCGGCGGCCAGCAGGGCGTTGCTGAGGCGGGGAGCGATGCACCCCGAGCCGGTGGTCATCCCCGCGAGCTGGAAATCGCGGAGGTGGACGACCGCCGGGCGCTCCCCGATGCCGCTGACCACCCGGCTGCGGTCGACCCTCCGCAGCAGGCCTTCGAGGTAGGAGTCTCGGGCGGGATCGGGCCGGACCACCGCGTACTTCACGGCCACGCAGACGCCGTCGGCCACGAGCCGGCCCACCGCGTCGAGGCCGCGGTCCTTGTCCGACCCGAAGCTGTCCTCCGACTTGAGGTACAGGATCAGGGGCAGCCCCGCCGCCTCCGCGATCTCGCGCAGGCCGGCCTCCAGGCCGAGCGGGTCGCGCGGGTCGCCGCAGGGGAGCATCATCGCGGAGCGGAAGGAATGGCGCCGCAGGAGCCGCGCGTGGTCGATCGCGCGGCCGAAGGACGGGCCGAGGCTCGGGATCGCCCAGCGCTCGCGCGGGAAGCCGGCCAGCCAGTCGACGAGCTGCTCGTACTCGGGGAGGGAGACGTGGTAGAGAAAGGCGTTGCCGCCGTAGAGGAAGCGGCTCACCCCGCCCGCCGCGATGTGGCGGGCCACCCGCTCGGCCTCGTCCAGGTCGAGGGGCCGGCCCGGCGCGTTCCGGCGGGGGAGGGGAGGGACGGAGAAGACGCCCCTCAGGTCCTGGGGAGCGACCGCAGCCTGCGTCATGGGTGGCAGGATAACGCAAACACGCGGAGCCAGACGAGCAGTAGCATTTCCCTCCCCCTACGTGGGGAGGGATAGGGTGGGGGGTCGATGAACGAACGAAATCTCGTGCGCCTTGCCGTGAGCCTCATCTTTCTTGTATTAGCGACGATTCCCGCTCGCGATGCCCGGGCCGGAGCCGCCGACAAGCGTCTCGACGTGTACTGGATCGACGTGGAAGGCGGGGCGGCTACCCTCATCGTGACCCCGGCCGGCGAGTCGGTGCTGGTGGACGCGGGCAACCCCGGCGGCCGCGACGCGGGGCGCATCCACCGCGTGGCCACCGAGGTGGCCGGCCTTTCACGCATCGACCACCTGGTGGTGACCCATTACCACGTGGACCACTTCGGCGGGGTGGCGGAGCTGACGGCGCTCATGCCCGTGCTGGCCCTCTACGAGAACGGTGTCGACTCCGCACCGGACGAGGAGCGCAACGACCCGCGGCTCGAGGCTTATCGCAAGGCGCCGGTCGGTCGCCGGCTGACCGTCCAGCCGGGGATGGAGATCTCCCTGCGAGGGGCGAAGGGGGCCGAGCGCCCACGCCTGCGGTTCCTGGGCGGACGGCAGCGCTTCGTCACCTCGAAAGCCGCCAAGCCGAACGAGGCCGTCTGCCAGGACCTCACGGAGAAGGACGCCGACACGAGCGACAACGCCAACAGCGTGGTGATGGTCCTCGAGCACGGACGGTTCCGCTTCTTCGACGCGGGCGACCTCACCTGGAACGTGGAGGGACGGCTCGTCTGCCCGGTAGACCGGGTGGGGACGGTGGACGTCTACCAGTCCACCCACCACGGCCTCGACCGCAGCAACAACCCGGTGATCGTCCGGACGCTCCAGCCGACGGTCGTGGTCTTCAACAACGGCCCCCGCAAGGGGGCCGATCCGGACAGCATGGCCGCGGTGAGGTCCAGCCCTTCCGTCAAGGCAGTCTACCAGGTCCACCGGAACGTTCGCGAGGGCGCCCTGAACACCGTGGACTCACGGATCGCCAACCGGGAGGAGACCTGCGCGGGCGAATTCATCAAGATGTCGGTGGACGCCGAGGGCGAAAGCTACTTCCTCACCGTGCCGTCCACCGGTTACAGCGAGGCCTACAAGACGCGGCACCGCTGACCCGGATGGCGTTTGCCTCTCGGCCCGCGCCCGGCTAGCATCAGCGTTTTGCCTCGCCCGGGCCGGCACCTCCCGAGCGGAAAGGACAGGATGACTCGCAAGCTCGCCATGGGAGCGCTGCTCGTCGCGGCGGTGGCCGCGACCGCCGCCTGCCAGGACCAGGGACAGAAGAAGGACGAGACCAGGGCGGCCGGAGGCGCGGCCGCGATGACGGAGGACGAGAAGACGATCTACGTGATCGGCACCCGGATCGGCGCCCAGGCGGCGATCCTCCACTTGAACGCGGCCGAGGTCGAGGCCCTGAAGCGAGGCGTGGCCGACGCGGCCACCGGCAAGAAACCCGAGGTCGATCCCGAGGTCTACGGCCCGAAGGTCCAGCCTTTCGCCCAGGCGCGGATGCAGAAGGCGGCCGAGGCCAGCGCTTCGGCGGCGCCCGCGCAGAAGCAGAAGGGGGCGGAGTTCGCCGACGCGGCGGCGAAGGAGCCCGGCGCGGTGAAGACCACGAGCGGCGTCGTCTTCAAGTCGCTCTCGGCGGGCAGCGGGAAGAGCCCGGTGCCCACGGATACGGTCAAGGTCCACTACCGCGGCACCCTCACCGACGGGACCGAGTTCGACAGCTCGATCAAGCGCGGCCAGCCCGTGGATTTCGCGCTGAACGGCGTGATCTCCTGCTGGACCGAGGGCGTCCAGAAGATGAAGGTGGGGGAGAAGGCCCGGCTGGTGTGCCCCTCGAGCACCGCCTACGGCGACCAGGGCCGGCCCCCGACTATCCCCGGTGGCGCCACCCTCGTGTTCGAAGTGGAGCTGCTGGCAATCAAGGGAAAGTAGGAGAGCCTTCGCGTGAAGGCGAGGAGCCGCGCGTGGATCAGCGTTTCCTCCCCCCTACGTGGGGGAGGATAGGAGGGGGGGTCATTAGTGAAGATCCACGAGTACCAGGGAAAGGCGGTCCTCGCCCGGTACGGGGTCCCCGTGCCGAAGGGGAGCGTCGCCTATACCGCCGACGAGGCGGTGGAGGCGGCCAAGGGGCTCGGCTTCCCGGTCGTGATCAAGGCGCAGATCCACGCCGGCGGGCGCGGGAAGGGCGGGGGAGTCAAGCTCGCGCGCTCGGCCGACGAGTGCGAATCGCTCGCCAAGGCCATGCTGGGCATGACCCTGCGAACCCACCAGACGGGGCCGGAAGGTCGGGTGGTGCGCCGGCTCCTGATCGAGCAGGGGATGGACCTGGCGGGCGCCAAGGAGATGTATCTCGCGATCCTGGTGGACCGGGCCACCGGACGGCCGGTCTTCATGGCCTCGGCCCAGGGCGGGATGGACATCGAGGAGGTCGCGGCCAGGGACCCGTCGGCCATCCTCAAGGAGTCCGCCGATCCCGCGGCGGGATTCCAGCCTTTCCAGGCGCGGAAGCTCGCCTTCGGGCTCGGCATCCCCGAGAGCCTCGTCGGCAAGGCCGTCCCCTTCATGCTGTCGCTCTACCACGCCTTCGAGGCGGTGGACGGCTCGCTGATGGAGATCAACCCGTTCCTGATGATGAGAACGGGCGACCTCTTCGCCCTCGACGCCAAGGTCAACTTCGACGACAACGCCCTCTACCGGCACCCGGAGCTGAAGGAGCTGCGCGACTTCGACGAGGAGGACCCCCTCGAGGTCGACGCCTCGAAGCACGGCCTGAACTACATCAAGCTCGAGGGCGGGAGCGTGGGCTGCATGGTGAACGGGGCCGGCCTCGCCATGGCCACCATGGACATCATCAAGCTGGCCGGGGGGAGCCCCGCGAACTTCCTGGACGTGGGCGGGGGGGCGAACGCGGAGCAGATCCGGAACGCCTTCCGCATCCTGCTCGGGGACCGCGACGTGAAGGCGGTGCTCATCAACATCTTCGGGGGCATCCTGCGCTGCGACGTGCTGGCCGAGGGTGTGATCGCCGCGGTGAAGCAGCTCGACGTCAAGGTCCCGGTGGTGGTGCGGATGAAGGGCAACAACGAGGAGAAGGGCAAGGAGATGCTCCGGACCTCCGGCCTGAACTTTGCGACCGCCGACCAGATGACGGAGGCCGCGAAGAAGGTCGTGGCCGCGGCGGGGGGTGCTCGGTGAGCGTCCTCGTCGGCAAGGACACGCGCCTCCTCGTCCAGGGGATGGGGAAGCACGGGACCTTCCACGCGATCGGCTGCCGGGACTACGGCACCAGCGTGGTGGGCGGGGTCACCCCGGGCAAGGGCGGGACCACGGTGGAGGGCTTCCCGCTGTTCAACACCGTCGAGGAAGCCGTGCGCAAGACGGGAGCCAACGTCTCGGTGGTCTTCGTCCCCCCGCCGGGCGCGGCGGACGCGATCATGGAGGCGACCGACGCGGGGATCCCGCTGGTCGTCTGCATCACCGAGGGCATCCCTACCCTCGACATGGTGAAGGCGGCCGCGTTCCTGAAGGACCGGAAGACCCGGCTCGTCGGCCCGAACTGCCCCGGCGTGATCTCGCCGGGGGAGAAGTGCAAGGTCGGGATCATGCCCGGCCACATCCACAAGGGCGGGTCGGTGGGCGTGGTCAGCCGGTCCGGGACCCTCACCTACGAGGCGGTGGCCCAGCTCACGGCCCTCGGCATCGGGCAGTCCACCTGCATCGGCATCGGCGGCGATCCGATCATCGGCAGCAACCACACGGACGCCCTGCGCCTGTTCAACGACGACCCCGGGACCTCCGCCATCGTCATGATCGGCGAGATCGGGGGCGACGCCGAGGAGAAGGCCGCCGCCTTCGTGAGGGAGCGCGTGAGGAAGCCGGTGGTCGGCTTCATCGCCGGCCAGACCGCCCCCCCCGGCCGGCGCATGGGCCACGCGGGGGCCATCATCTCCGGCGGCAAGGGCACCGCGGCCGAGAAGATGAAGGCGATGGAAGAGGCCGGCATCCGGGTGGTGAAGTCCCCGGCGGACATCGGGGCCGCGGTGGCGGAATCGCTCAAGAAGTAAGGCAGAGGTGAGTCCGTTGACCGAGCGAACGTTTTCAATCATCAAGCCGGACGCGGTGAAGGCGCGGCAGGCCGGAGAGATCCTGGCCCGCATCGAGAAGGCCGGCTTCGAGGTCGTGGCCCTCAAGCTGCGGCGCCTCTCCCGAGCGGAAGCCGAGGGCTTCTACCACGTCCACCGGGAGCGGCCGTTCTTCCAGAGCCTCTGCGCTTTCATGTCGTCCGGCCCCTGCATCACGATGGTGCTGGAGCGGGAGGGGGCCGTCGCGCGCCTGCGGGAGATCATGGGGGCCACCGACCCGGCCAAGGCCGCGCCGGGGACGATCCGCAAGGACTTCGCGGCCTCGATCGAGGCCAACTGCATCCACGGCTCCGACGGAGCCGACACCGCGCGGTTCGAGATCGCGTATTTCTTCCCGGGGATCGAACTGCTTCATTGAGCAAAGGGGACCCGTCTAGCGGATGGGAAGTCCCTGCTCTTGCCATTGATTCAGCCGCAACGCCCAGAACCCGCGGCGCCCGCCCAGGTGGGCTTCGACGTCTCCCCAGCGCCTGACGACCTCCTCCGGGGTGGTGAACTTCCAGACGTCGCGGTCCTTGGCCTCCCGGAGCACGAGCGCCAGCAGGCGATCCCGCTCAGGGTCGGAAGCGTCCGTCAGCCGCTGACGCACCTCAGCGACCGTCATGGGGCTGTGCCAGGTGAAATACGGGACGGCAACCGGGTCGTCGAGATCGTCCGAGAACTGCACGAGCTCGTGAGCGCGGAAGCCGAGGGCCACCAGGCGTTGGAACGCCACCACGGCTTCGCGGCGGGCGGCCCTGTCCTCGCTCCGCAGGGCGGCAGCCAGAATGGGCTTGACGTCCTCGATCCAGCCGAAGGCCGACGCCCTTTCGCGCCTGAGGCCGGCGAGCAGAGCCAGGCATCGGGCCGTAGGCAAGGGGTGGTGCGGGGCCACCTCCGCCAGCCGGCGCACGACGAGGTCTTCCAGGTCGATGCTTCCGCCCGCCCGCAGCACGAGATCCAGTTGCTCCAGCGCCCAAGCCTCGTCGAACGGACCCGCTACGAACCAGGAACCGAAGGCGCTCATCTCGGGCCGCGAGGCGGCGTTGCCATCCGCGCCGGCGTGGCGCTGTTGCCATAGAGCCTGGAAGCGTTTCAGCACGGCTTGGTCGACACGTTCTTCTTCCAGGCTGTGGCCGACGAACCAGAAGAAATGCCGGCGCAACTTCAACCCTGCGGTGTCGAGAAAGCGCTCGAGAAGGACCTCCTGCCCCTGTGCTTCCAGCGTCCCCCGACCGCAGAAGAACGCCAGGTGCTCGGCCAGGGCCTGCTGGTCGATGCCCAGGCCGGCGTCTCCCTCCGGGTCGGCACCCAGGATCTCGATGGCGCGGCGATACGTCCCGTGCAGCACGGAGAGGACGCGGTCCTCGGGAGGCGCCCCCGACTGGACGTAGCCGTGCCAGGCCGCTCGCCACAGCTCCATGGCGCCGTCACCCTCAGGGAAGAGCCGGGCCAGGTTCGAGCGGACCCAGCTCTCTTCGAGGAGCACCAACGAGGGTAGCTTGCGGCCCAGCTCCTCGCGGTCCGCCGCGACACTCGAAGCCAGCGCAGCATCCAGGATCGGCCGCACCTCGGGAAGGTCGTCGGGCGGCCCGCCGGGAGGAGTGGGCTCACCTGTCCCCCGGCGAACCCAGGAGGCGTACTGGATTGCGGCTTCGAGGGCTTCGGCACGGCTCTCGGGCCTTGGGTCACGGTTCAGGGCTTCGACGAGCCCCCACACGACCTGCCGCGCGGTTGGCGGCGGCCCGCCGGCTTCCCGCAGCCCCAGGGTCAAGAGCCGCGTGAGAGTGCCGCGCGCCCAGCCCCAGCCGGGATCCTTCCATCCGTCCCATCGGGGCTCCGGGTGCTCGATCGGCCGCTGGGCGATCCATTGCCCCAGCTCGAGCACGGGTCCCCACTCGAAGGCCCGCTTCTCACGCAGCGCCGCGTCGAGGCCGGCGAGAGGCCCGCTCGGCGAAGCGCCCAGGGTCCTCGGCCACGACTCGCGTGACGCGCTCGGCGAGCCCCTGAGGCTGCACCCACGGGTCCAGCGTCGTGGGCCTCCACGACTCGAGGAAGCCGGCCAGTTCCTCGACCGACATCGACCGGAGCTTCTCCTCGGACAAAGGGCTCGGCCATCCCACGGAGAAGGTCGCGCCCTGCTCTGCCCCTTCAACGAGAGGAGGCGCGCCGAACTCCCGCACCAACCGGGCCGCACGCTCGTTCCAGACGTCGGGCAACGTGCCGGCCAGCGGGGCGAGGCGCCGCCACTGCCAGCGCCGGCGCTCGACGTCGACCCCCATCTTGTCAGGATCGGGCCCCGCGTCGATCCAGCCCAGCCATTCCGACTGCTGGGCCGCCGTCAAGGAGCCAAAGCCTCGCCCAGGAGCCGGTATTCCCGACCGAAGCCGTCGAACAGCCCGCGGTCGAGAAGGCGGCCGACGACCAGGTCAGGGGCGGCCCAGGCGGATCGGCCAAGGACGTGCAGAGCCAACCGATGAAAGACCCACCAACGCCGGCGTTCGAGGAGCTCGACCACGGATTGGATCGCGGCCGGATTCTCCTCGACCAGCCGCTCGGCGACCCCACGAAGGGTCGCGATCAGCCGCCCCTTGGCGCCTTCCCGGGCATCGCCCTGCAACCCAGGGCTCCAGACGTCGGAGTGGTCCTGCAGGTAGCGCTGCCCGTCTTTGCGCTTCTCGGGTCTGCCGGGCCGGGAAAGCCGGATCGTGCGGTCGAGAGTCTGGCCGATGACGAGGAGCGCGTCCGCTCCCAGGCCCGCCACGATGCCCTCGAGGTGGCGGTCGAGGACTCTCGAGACCCTCAAGGGGTGGACTCGCGCGTGGACCAGCAGCGCCCCGAGGAGCCGTCGCGCGGCCGCAACCTGGCCGGACCGAGCCAAGCCCTCGGCGAGAGCGCCGAGCTTCGAGGGCAGCAGGGAGGTGGAAGCGGGGCCCAGGCCACGGACGAGCCCCGGCACCAGACCCGCCGAAAGCGCGGGGGAGAGCCGCAGGGCGGCGTCCGCCAGATCTTCATGAACGAGGACGTTGCTCGTCTCGATCTTCCCCGCGATCCGCGCGACCTCCTCTCGTGCCTCCGGGCGACCAGCCATCCGAGCAAGGAAGCGCGATGCGGGCCAACGCGGGTAGGTCCCCATGCGCGGGTCGTCGGCGGGGACAGGCTCCGGTGGGTCGGCGAAGAAGCCATGCTGCTCGATGGGTAAGGTCCAGGCCGGGTCGTCGATCCTCGTGAAGAAGTAGCGCAACTCGTCAGCGCCCTTCAGCAGGGGCAGGAGCCGGTCGAGCGTGGCACCGTCGGGGGGCCCGGACTCGAGGATCCGGTCGATCTCCTTGACCGCGGTGAGAAAGCCGTCCGCGATGGCACGAAGGCCGTCCTCGAACCGGGCGAACTGGCTTCTCAGCTCATCTTCGTCCGGCCGGCCATGGTCTTCGAACCAACCTGTGACCTCGACCCACTCCCGGATGACCGTGTGGAGTGCTCGTTGCGCGCGCCGGTGACCCCGGAACAGCTTCTGGATATGGGCCAGCAGGGCTCTCCAGAACGGCACGTCACGGACGGGAAGAGAATCCGGCGCCCAGCGTTCGGTGATCCCTCCCGGCAGGCCCTTCGCGATCTCTCGCACGGCGAGGGCGATCAGGGGGAGGCGTCCCGGGAAGGAGGTATCGTGGAGGAGGCGGACCGCCGAGGCATGCAGGTCGGCCAGGGGCCCGGCGTTCCGCTCGAGCCATTCGTGGAGCCGTTGACGCTCGAGCGTCCACGGATCGGGTTGAGGCGTCGGATCGGTCATTGCCGAAGCGGGTTCGCGGACATTAACACCCACCGAGCGCTCAAGAGATGAACAGGCCTGGATGATCGTGGGTATCATAGCTGAACGGACCTGTTCACCTACTTGTTGGGCGCACGACCGAGTTCATGCAGGCGAGCCTGGTTCTAGCCGATTGCCGGGTCGCCCTGGAGCGCGCGCAGCTCGCGGTTGACCCCGCAGCCTTCCGCGTCAGGCAACCGCGCATACTGGAGCTTCATCGAGTCGGAGCGGAACAATGTCCTGACGGTGTACGACCTCGGCTACAAGCCAGACGACATGGAGGCTGAAGAAGCACACGCTGACGGCACCCGCGTGATCCATGCCGAGGTCGCGTGACGAAGCCCGCGCGAAAGCGGGCTCCGAGTTCGTCTCTTGTAGGCCAAGACATCGCTGGTGGAAAATATCACGGTGGGTGCGAGCCCCATGACCGGACTATCTGAGCTGGGACGGGTCATTCTGGTCATGGGCCTGGTCCTGGTCGTGGTGGGATTGCTTCTCATGTTCGGCGGCAAGGTCCCCTGGCTGGGCCGGCTGCCCGGCGACATCACGATCCAGCGGGGGAACTTCAGGTTCTACTTTCCGCTCGTGACCTGCCTGCTCCTGAGCCTGCTGATGACGCTCCTCCTCCGGCTCTTCCGGCACTAGAGAACCGGGTCCTTGGATCGGGGGTTTTCCGTCGCGTCGGTCAAAGTTGCCGCCCGTCTTGCTGCCTCGCCCCGGGGACGGCGGCGGTAGCCTCGAGCGGTCTCAGGGCTTCGCGTCCGTCTCCAACGCCACCACGCTCGCGACCGTGTCGGGGGCCTTGCCGGGCAGGGTCAGTCGCAGGGCTCCCTTCTCGACCTTGGCGGGGAGCGGGCTCTGCGCGGCGTCGGCCAACAGGTACGCGCGCTTTGGCACGCTCGTGACCGGTACTTCGAGCACGCCCCCGGCCGGCCAGTCGAACACGTGCCGGTACAGCCGGCCCGGCTTGGTGGTGATGCGTCCCCACGGGGGCGCCGCGACCGGGCTCGGCCCCGAGCCGTAGATCGCCTCCCCGTTCACGCGGAGCCACCGGCCCATCGCCGCCAGCCGCTCCAGGCTCGCCCCGGGGATCAGCCCCTCGCCGGTGGGACCCACGTTCAGGAGGAAGTTGCCTCCCTTGCTCGTGATGTCGATCAGGGTCCGCAGGAGGGTCTCGGCGGACTTCCAGTGCTGGTCGAAGTGCTTGTAGCCCCAGGTGTCGTTCATGGTCATGCAGCTCTCCCAGTCGACCCCCGGGAGGCCGGTGGCCGGCACTTCCTGTTCGGGGGTGCCGAAGTCGCCGGCGAAACGTCCTTCCTTCGTCATGCCGCTCATGCCCTGGCGGCCCGCTCCCACCCGGTTGTTGACCACGAGGTCCGGCTGCACGCCGCGCACGAAGGCGTAGAGATCGCGGCCCTGGTCGTCGCTCCATTCCTTGATCCAGTCCCCGTCGAACCAGAGCACGCCCACCTTCCCGTAGCCCGTGAGCAGCTCCCTGAGCTGGGGCTTCATGTAGCCCTCGACGTAGCGCGCCCAGTTGGGGTTTGCCACCTTCTCGTAGTCGGGGAAGGCGGGGCCCTGGGCGTCGGGGTGGTGCCAGTCCATGATCGAGTGATAGAAGCAGAAGCGGATGCCGGCCTCCCGCGCCGCCTCGGACAGCTCCTTGAGGATGTCCCGCTTGAAGGGGGTGGCCATCACGTCGTAGTCGGAGACCTTGGAGTCGAAGAGGGCGAAGCCGTCGTGGTGCTTGCTCGTGATCACGATGTACTTCATCCCCGCGTCCTGCGCGATCCGCACCCACTCCCGGGCGTCGAAGCGCGTGGGGTTGAACTGGGCCGCGAACCGCTCGTACTCGGGGATCGGGATCCGCAGGTGCTTCATGATCCACTCGCCGATGTCCTTGTCCCGCTGTCCCTCGTACTCGCCGGCGGGGACCGCGTAGAGGCCCCAGTGGATGAACATCCCGAAGCGGGCCTGCCGCCACCAGGCCATGCGGGCGTCGCGCTGCTCCCTCGTCTCGGCGAGGGGCGCGCCTTCGGCGCGGACCGGCGAAGCGACCCCGGCCAGCGCCAGGCCTGCCAGGACGAGGGTTTGGGTTCGGAACATGACGGCCTCCTCTCTTGTCCTGCGGCGGGGGATTCTAGCCGAGTTCCGGTCGGGATTTTTCTCCGGGCCCCGGGCGACTTGCCCGAACCGAAAGGCGCGCCCTGCCGCCTCGGTGCTGCATCTCCAGGCTTTACGGGTCGGCACGCCGATTGCTTCTGGAGCAGGTGGAGGGAGTCCATGGTCTGCACCACCCTGGCCCCGTCGGGTCGCGCGACGAGGTCGGGACGATTGAAGGAAGGGGCGCTGCTGGAAGTGCTCGGCAACCTGGTGGCAGAGCGCCTCACGGGCGTTCTGCACCTGACCCAGGGCAGCGAGCATCTGAGCCTCCGGCTCGTCAACGGCCACATCGTCAGCGGCTCGTCGGGTGTCCACAACCGGATCGGCGACATCCTGGGGCGCTGCGGCATCCTGGGACACTCGGACCTCGAGCAGGCCCTCACCAAGGCGCAGGCCGAGGGACGGCGCCTCGGCCCCGTCCTCGTCGAGCTCGGCTTCGTGAGCCGCGAGGGCCTGGAGGATGCGTTGCGCCTGCAGGTCCGCGACGCGCTCTTCACCGGCCTCTTCTGGGACGACGGGGCCTGGGAGCTGACGCCCGACGACGCGCCCACCCCGCTCCCCGAGGACGCGACCCTGTGGCTGTCCACGCCGCAGCTCCTCCTGGAGGCGGTGAACCAGATCAGCGATCCGGAGGTCGTGCGACGGGCGCTCGGAGACCTGGACGCCCCCCTCGCCGCCGTGGCCAACCCGCTCCTGCCCCTCGAGGGGACGATCCTGGGCCCGGCCGACGGCTACGTGCTCTCTCGCGTCGACGGCTCGATGACGGCCCGGCAGATCCTCGAGATCGCGCCCCTGCCCGCCGACGCGGTGGCGCGGAGCCTCTTCGCGCTTCTCTCCGCCGGCGTCATTGAGCGGCGGCCCCGCGGTCCGGGCGGGTCACCGGACCAGCGCCGGAAGATCGAGCAGGCCTTCGAGGGCCTCGCGCTCAAGAACCACTTCGAGGTCCTGGGGGTCCCGCGGGCGTCCGGACCCGATCAGGTCAAGGCCGCCTACCTCGCCCTGGTCCGGCGGTTCCATCCCGACGCCCTGGGCCACACGGCCTGCGCGGAGCTGGAGGAGAAGGCGCGGGCGATCTTCGTGCGGGTCACCGAAGCCTACCGGATCCTGCGCGGCACCTCCTCGCGGGCCCGATACGAGGAGACCCTGGGCCGCGCGCGGAAGCCCAACCCTGCTCCCGGCCCCTCGAGCCCCTCGGCCTCGGAGCCCGCGGCAGCACCTCCCGCCGAGGTCGCGGCGTCGGCGGCCCCCGAGCCTCTGCCCTTCGTCCCCCTGTCCGACCTTCTGCAGAAGGCCGAAGAGCACCTCGCGGGCGGACGCCTGTGGGAGGCGAGCCTGGCCCTCGAGGAAGTACTGCAGCGGTCGCGGGGCCCCGTGCGCCAGCGAGCCCACCTGCTGCTGGCCCGGGTCTTCGCCAAGAGCCCTTCCGGGTCCAAACGCGCCGAGGCGCAGCTCAAGGCCCTGCTCGACGAGGAACCCGGCTGCGTGGATGGGTACCTGGCCCTGGGCCAGCTCTACCGGGACAAGGGGCTCGGTGGCCGCGCGGAGGCGATGTTCCGCCGCGTCCTCTCTCTCGAGCCACGCCACGCCCGGGCCGCCCAGGAGCTGAACGCCCTCGCCCCGCCCGCGGCCGGGCGGGGCCTCCGCGACCCGCGAGGGCTCCTGGAGCGCCTGGTCGCCCGCCCGCGGTAGCCGAGTTGCCGCACCGGCGCCTCCCGTGAAATCCTAGCGTCAGCCAACGGGCTGCGAACGGAGCGGGATCCACTCCCGCGAAGTGAGCGAGGGGTCCGGGGGGCGCGATTGCAGCGCCCCCCGGCTTGATGACGAGGTGCGGGCGATGGCGGTCAAGGCCGACCGGTGGATCAGGCGGATGGCGCTCGAGCATCGGATGATCGAGCCCTTCTCCGAGAAGCAGGTCCGGGAGGGCGTGATCTCCTACGGGCTCTCCTCCTACGGCTACGACGTGCGCATCGCCGACGAGTTCAAGATCTTCACGAACATCAACTCCACGATCGTGGATCCCAAGCACTTCGACCCCCGCTCCTTCGTGGACTTCAAGGGCGAGGTCTGCGTCATCCCCCCCAACTCCTTCGCCCTCGCCCGCACGGTCGAGTACTTCCGCATCCCGAGGAACGTGATCACGGTTTGCGTGGGAAAATGCGTATCCGGGGACAGCCGCGTGTTGGACGCGAGCAGCGGCCGGCTGCTGCCCATCACGGACCTCCTGGACCGGGAGGGGGCAGCGGCGTCTCTTCGCGGACACGGCATCGAGGCAGCCCACGTCGCGAGCGGCCTGAGGCAGGGGATCTTACCCGTTTACGAGCTGGTGACGCGATCGGGTCGGACGATTCGCGCGACGCCCAACCACCCGTTCCTGACCTTCACCGGCTGGCGGGCCCTTCGCGACCTGCGCGCGGGCGCTCGCATCGGGGTTCCGCGGCGCATGGCAGTCTTCGGGAGCCGGCGCATGCGCGAGTGCGAGATCGACCTGCTGGGGCTCCTCCTCTCGGATGGGCAGTGCCACACCCCCGGCCACTCGCCACGCTATACCAGCGGGGATCCTGTCCTCCGCGAGCTCTTCTCTCGCGCCGTGTCGGCGTTCGGTGGCGTGCCGCGCCCGGTGGCCCGTGTATCGGTGAACGCGACGAACAACGGCCACCGCGGCGGGGTGATGGAGAAGAATCGGGTCTACGCGTGGCTCGAGTCCCTGAGACTGAACGTGAAGTCCCCCGAGAAGTTCATCCCGGCGCCGGTCTTCGAGTTGGAGCGGGGACTCCTTGCACGATTCCTGAGAGCGCTGTTCTCCGGCGACGGGGGCATCTCGACGAGCGGAGGGGGGATCTATCTGGAGTTCTGCTCGACATCAGAGCGGCTCGCTCGTGATGTCCAGCACCTGCTGCTGCGCTTTGGGGTCCCCGCGGCCTGCCGGGCGCGCGATACGGCCTCCGGCCGGGGCGCGTACGTGCTGTCGGTCACGAGCAAGGACTCGATCCGTGCCTTCGCAGGGTCGATAGGCTTCGTGCCGGGCTGTGTCAAGCAGAAGAAGCTTGAGCTCGCTCTCGACATGATCACATGCTCGCCGCAACGGAAGTCGAACTTCGACACCCTACCGCCGGAGGCCTGGCACACTCTCCGCGAGGCCTGCCGCGCCCAGGGCCGCTCGCTCCGTCAGGTGGGGATCGAGCGCACGCAACCGAGCCAGAGCGTCCCCCGCGCCCTCGCCCGCGAGGTGGCGTCGCGCCTGGGAGACGAGGCCCTGGGCGGCATCGCCGACTCGGACCTTCTCTGGGACGCGGTGGTGGCAAAGCGCTTCGTTGGAATGGAGCCAGTCTACGACCTGACCCTGCCCGAAACGGCCAACTTCGTGGCCAACGACATCGTCGTCCACAACTCGACCTACGCGCGCTGCGGCATCATCGTGAACGTGACCCCTTTCGAGCCGGAGTGGGAGGGGATCGTGACCCTCGAGGTCTCGAACACGACCCCCCTGCCCGCCAGGATCTACGCCGGGGAAGGGATCGCGCAGGTGCTCTTCTTCGAGAGCGACGAGGTCTGCGAGACGTCCTACGCCGACAAGAAGGGCAAATACCAGGCTCAGCAGGGACTGACCCTCCCGAAGCTTTGATGGGGGCTCGACAATGGTCCAGGAGACGGTCCTTCTCGAAGGGCACCTGATCGACTCCGACATCCTCAAGAAGGTCTTCGACCGGGTGGTGGAGGAGGGCGGCCAGTTCGAGGTGCTCGAGTTCCGGGTGGGGCGGACCAACGCCGAACCCTCCTCCGCCCGCGTGGCCGTCAAGGCCCCGGATCCCCACGCCCTCGACCGCATCCTGGAGGGGCTCGCCTACCTCGGCGCCTCCACGACGGAAGTGGGCGACGCGCGCTTCGCCCCCGCGGAAGCCGACGGGATCCTGCCCGACGAGTTCTACTCCACCACCAACTTCGACACCCTCGTGCGCGTCCTCGGCAAGTGGATCGCCGCGGCCGACCAGAAGATGGACTGCGCGCTCGTCCTGCGCGGAGGAGGCCCCGCCTGCGTCAAGCAGGGGCAAGTGCAGAAGGGCGAGCCGGTGGCGATGCGCGGCCCGGGCATCCGCGTCCGTCCTCCCGAGCGCAGCCGCGACTACTCGGTCTTCGGCTTCATGTCCAACGACATCTCGGCCGAGATCAACAAGGGGATCGCGATCGCGGGCACCGCCCGCGAGATGCGGCGGGTCCGGGAGGCGGGGGAGAAGATCGTGGTGGTGGCGGGACCGGCGGTGGTGCACTCCGGGGGCGAGGTCCACCTGGCCCAGCTCGTGCGCGAGGGCTGGGTGGACGTGCTCCTCACCGGTAACGCCTTCGCCGTGCACGACCTCGAGAAGTCCATCCTCAAGACCAGCCTCGGAGTCTGCCAGATGAGCGGACGCGCGGTGGAGGGGGGGAGCCGCCACCACCTGTTCGCGATCAACGCGGTCAACCGCGCGGGGGGGATCCGGAAGGCGGTGGAGACCGGCCTCGTGACCTCGGGCGTGATGCACGAGGTGGTCCGCAAGGGGATCCCGTTCGTGCTCGCGGGGTCCATCCGCGACGACGGCCCCCTCAAGGACACGATCACGGACATGATCGCGGCCCAGAAAGCCTACGTGGAGGCGCTGAAGGGATCCGGGATCTGCCTGATGCTGGCCACCGCCCTCCACTCGATCGCGGTGGGCAACCTGCTCCCCGCGCGGGTCCGCACCGTCTGCGTGGACATGACCGAGTCCGTCCCCGTCAAGCTCTCGAACCGGGGGAGCCTGCAGGCCATCGGCCTCGTGACCGACGTCGGCTTCTTCCTGGAGCGGCTGGC
>WNGM01003439.1_pt1 | contig 17522 bp, 12 predicted proteins | sample 5400571 | NCBI WGS metagenome assembly WNGM01 (sample SAMN13153378, study PRJNA577476) | soil metagenome | isolation source: 100 cm soil or saprolite under Garry oak tree replicate 2 | place: USA:California | collected 2016-06-15 | reverse complement strand
GGGGCAGGATGTCACAGTAGACAACTGGGTCTTCTGCCTGGTCGAGGTTGCCGCTCGCCAATGTTAACGGGCTCCCGCATAGGTCGATTTCGGGTAACAGGAAACGACCGGCTTCCCAGCCCCCCACCACCGCCCAAACACGCCAAACACGAACACTCGATATAAGAATGGTGCCTCAACACGTCAAATCAACGAGAGAACGACTGCAGGCAATAGTCCCACTCTATGCGACAACTTGAACGAGAACGGTTATCGTGCGGGGAACTGGAGCGTTTGGTCTTGCGGCCACGAAGGAAGAAGGGCCCGGCTCGGGCGGCTGAGTGGTTCTATCAGCGTTTCACGAAGGGCGCGGCGCGCGAAAAACAGACCCCCAGGGGGGTCACAGATTAGTTAACAGAAAAGAATAGTTACGCAAAGAGAAAATATGCAGAAAAAGAATTCTTAGAGACTCAGGCGTCTTCCCCTTTCAGTGCGTTCGATTCACTTTTCTGAACGGAGCAAAATGAGCTAACTCATCAGGCTTCCATAGGCCAGTCTCCCAACCGAAATCCCTGTTTCCGCATCCCTTCTGAAGCTCTCCTTTGTCATTCAGCCCCCAAGCTCTACTCGAACAAAGATGGCGATAGACCCTGTGAGGAAGTGTGTGGGTTCTGCAAACACCCCATCCTAACCCGGTCCCTCGGACATAGGTGGTATTGGGATTGATCATATCGACTTCTATGCTCCGTCAAGGGTAGACTTCAGGAACTTCGAAGACGAGTAAGTATATTCCTTGTGGCTCCGTTTGCCAGCGTAAAGAAGCGCGAGGGTAGCCATTTTTGGCAGAAGCCGACGAACTCAAGAGGTCACGAGGCCGGATCTTCAATGCAAGAACGGTTCGCGGTGTCGAAGCCCAATTGATCGTTGTTATTGGCTTTCTTCAGTCTCAACGTACACGTAAGGACAACGAATTCCACTTTCGAACTCCTGAATCAGATCTTCAAATTTCGTCTCCGTAACCGGTCCATCGACGGCGATGATATCTCCCTTGGGGGAGATCCTAACTATACCGATGAACTTGCGGACTATCATGTCGCCTTGGTCAAACTCGACCTTAGCCTCCGGATCCTTTGCCTTCACAAAGGTCTGAAAGTCCTTGAAAGAGAAATCTTTCTCATTTTTTTCCGATCTCAATCTCTTTGAGATTGCATAAACAATACACATTGCCTTCTCTCTGGCTCCGCCGGTCGACGCGTCCGCTGACAGTGCCGAGCGATTCAATTGCACGGGGCAAGTCGGGCAAGGAAGGGGCTTCGACAAATCAACCTCGTTCGCCTTCGCGAAGCCGAAAATCTCTTTCCAAAACATTCGCCGAAATTTGTAGAAGTAAAATAGATCTCCTGCAACGTGGAGATATTCTGGCAGCGGCGAAAGGATGGCAGTTACTGGTTTGTAGATTTCATTTGTTGACAGCTTCATGTCATAGAGCTCATTGGCGAATCTGTGAACGGTCTTCAACCGCAGGATACCGCTTTTTCGGTCAGGCTTCGAATATCCCTCCCCTGGAACAAATGCGCGGGGCACATATTCGACTACGTCCCCTCTCAGTTCCACGAACCCCTCCCGCATGAGATCGTCGAGGATTTCTCTACCGAGGAAGCCAACGAATTCTTCTATCAACACCTTGCGTCTGAACCTAATGAAGGCAATTGCTGAATTCCTTCTCACAGTGCTTTCTTCAACCAGGAATGATTGTATCGCATAGGGAACGCTTGAGAAAATGAAAGCGTTGCACAGACACGCAACATGATCCCCCACAGATAGCTCGACTGGAAACTTGCAACCCGCGAACCCGATGTTGACACCGATCGAGCCAGAAATGTCTGAAAGGTTTACTCGGTAAACCGAGTTCTTTGTATCACTCTTCAAGAAAGATACTCTACCCGATAGTACACCAAAGGCAGAGTCGTCCTTGAATTCGGTCGGTTTTTTGTTGGGTAAGCCTTTAGTCAACCATGGAAATGCGTGTGCGGTCCTGAGTTCTAACCAACCGTAGTTGTTGACTCTTGTCTCTATCGCTCTGTCATCACCCCACATCACCAAGTTGTAGACCTTCTCGTGCATTGGGAAGGCTATGGTTACATTCTTGACAGGATATCCAACTTTGAATCTGTAGGCAAGGTTGTAGTCTCCCGTCTCAAGGACATACGCCGACCCCCAGACATTGGCCATGGCATTCCCTCTATGTCTTAGGCATTCAATTGCGTAGGAGATGAGGGGGTTAACTCCACACGCCATGAAATACCGAATACCGCGGATGTAATTGCCAATCTGTTTCCTCTTCAAGAACGCCTTCTGGGGGTCGATTCTGGGAAAGGATTCTGTGGCTTTCGAGGCTCTTTCTGTCCAGTCGGCTATAGCAAGTCGATCTTTTTCAGAAAGATGAATGCAAAACTCGCTAATCGCATATTGGAAAATTGCGAGTGCTCTCGGATTCAACCAAACCGATTGGATTATCTGTCCTTCTGCCGGATGTTCGTTGATCAAGCGGGCCGTACATCTTCCCACGGCGTGAACTGTTCCGCGGGCATTCGATACAAGAACTCGAGAAGCAGCTTGCGATCGAGATTATTGTTGAGTTCCTTGCAGACTCCATGTGGCAAATAGAGACACTTCTTACACGCGTCGATGCAACCGGTATGATCTCGCACAAATCGTCGTGCATAGTCAATTAGCCCAAGGAATTTGTTTGGGTTAGCAAGGGCTTCACAGCCCCCTATTCCACCAGGCTGACCATCATAGAAGTAAACTACTCCTCTTTCTTGGGTAGCCACGATTCCTAGTATTTCACCTACAGCAAGGCCGGTATAATGCGGGGAGGCCCAGAGAAACAGGTGCTTGAAGCTATGCATGAATGTTGGTTCGTGAGTGGATAATTCGTCTATAAGATCAGATTCGAACTGGACTTTCAATGCCTTTGTTTTAAGAATCCTGGAAAGAGCTAGGGCCTTATCGTCTTCCGTAGGATGCATGAATGGTTTGACTGGCTGCGGACCTGTCCTGGTTTTTGACGGAACATCCACCCTATACCCATAGACCAGCTCAACAATGCATAGTGATCCGAATTGGACATTTTTCATTCCGCAGCTACCGACTACGTCGGTGTCAAGCTTCGGGTGATCTGGCGAGGGTTGGAATTGGCCCTCGAGGAAAACCTCCCTGGCGGCACTCAGATACGAAGATGATACAGGGAATGGTTCGGATAGTTTTCTACAAATGGAACAAAACATGCTCTCACGGACCTTCTTTCTCCAGTTGTGGATATCGCAAGACATCTCGGCAGAACTATAAGGATGAAGGGGATCCATGACTTGGTAATGAATGTGTTCGGGTGAACATCGGCAGTCTCGTATCATATCCCATATTGTTCTTACCTCGCCGCAGTTCGGGCAAATGTAAACCTGAGAGACTTGATAGATCGTTCCTGCCGTTTCAACTTTTTTTGCAGTCGCGCATCGACACTGCCCTCCCTTTGGAAGAGAGTTGATGTCTCGGTAGAGCCTGTGGCAATCGCGGCAATAGAAAATGAGGGGAAAGGGCTCGGCTTCTATCTCATCGGGTCGAAAAGGCTCAAGCTTTGTGATTCCTCGAAAATTCTTCCCCCCACCCTGAAGGTCTGATTTCAAAGACCCAAAGATAGCATCGCAGCAACGCGAAAGGATTGGAGCGTCTTCGATCTGAGGACTGAGTGCTCTGGCTCTCAGAACTTGAAAACTTAATTTTCTATGTTCTAAGTAAGATTGAGGAAACCAGTTTCGGATCACAAATCCCAAATTCTTCTTCGTTATGAGATTGTGGTCAGCTTTCTGACCCCATTGGGCAGTGCTCATTCGGGGGTTCCCACGTGCAGCTCGGGCTCTTCGAGCGTGGTGCGGGGTTCAGCCTCTTCGTCCTTGGAGTCCTCTTCCTCGGCAGACGGAAAGAGCAACCTGTCAGCTGTAACTCTTAGGATTTTTTCCGGGTCGGTGACTGAGATTACGGAAACTTCCTGATCATTCGTCCTCAAGCTAAATCGAAGATCTCGCTCGAAATGTTTAGCCGTGGTTTCGTTAGTATCTCTCGGCTGTCGATTCTGAAGATGTTCATAAAACGACTGAAGTTCGGCCCTGATTGTCGCCTCAATATCCTGTTTGTCCTCAGGGTCCGACCAACTGGGAATGAACGCGCTTCGAAGCCAGCCCTCGATATCTTCCATGGCAAATTTTGGTTGAACTCCTATCATATCCCTTCGTAAACCCGAGTAATAGCTACAGGATCCAAATTTGTCGATGGTATAAATGAACGACAGAATCGCGTCTCGGATGTGTCTTCGCACTATGTAGGGATTGTTTCTCTGGATCGGGAAGGCTTCCAGAAGGCCTGAGTCCGGTTTCAAGAGTTCCCTGCAGTTTTCAAAGTAGTAGCTATCAAGCGGGATGAATGGACGGAGCAAGGTTATCACTAGGGAAGGCTCTTGTCCCCTTCCTGCACGTCCTATTCTCTGAATGAAGTCGTTGTAGCTGAAAGGGGCCCCGACGAGAATGAGAACCCTGATGTTATCGAAATCGACCCCGACTTCCAGGGTTTTTGTGGCCGCTATGACCTCGACGTCTCCTTTGCTGAATCCATCCTCAATTCGTTGTCTGCTTCCCTTGCTGAGCTCTGCCGTGTGTGCCCTGGTAACCATCCCCGTGAACTCACCGATGGCCCTTTCCAAGTTATTTGCATCTTTGACCGTGTTTGCAAAAATCAAAGTCGGGATCTTCTGAGCCAGTTCCTTGCGATATTCGTCAATCGCGATGGCGATTCCGTAGACTGTGTATCTCCAATATTGTCCCTGCGGCATCCCCGAATATTGTTTGATGATCTGGGAGAGCTCAGAAACGAGGGTTCCTACGTTACTTCCAAAACTACCCCTGAAAAGATGCACCTCATCAATTACAACGAACTCCGGTTTGCTTTGGATGACCTCAATTTCTCCTGCGCATTTTCGGCATCTTCCAGTTTTTTCGTCTTTCAGCTTTGATGAATTGTAGTCCTTTGAGTAACAGTTCTTACATCGAGCTAGGGCTTTGCCAAAGAAGCTATGATTCCAAAAATTGCTCATTCTGTAATGCATCATATCCGGGTTCGTGATCAGAATATTCGGAAGATTCGTCTCTATTTCGGACTTTGTAAGGAAAACGTCGGGGAAGTCGCCACACTTATCGCAACTCAAAAGAAAGCGTTTCGTACTTGTCTGAAGTTTCAACGGGGCTGTACAAATGGGGCATCGTTTGAATGGGTAAGACTTCACATCGTCAAATTCAGTCATTGTATCCCCATGATACACTCCCATCGTTACTCTTGTCTGGCCCAAGCTTCTGTTGAGCCGACTCACATAACGCAAGATTCGTTTTGCCTGGTCATTCGCCAAAGCCTTGGTTGGATACATTACAATTAACCGAACGCCCTTAGAAGGCCGTTCGATCATCTGTGCGAGCGGAAAGAGGAGAAAGGCTTCGGTCTTTCCGCCCGCGGTTCGAACTGATATCAGAATTGAATTGGCTGGTGACTTACCACCTGATCTTTCGGACAGTTTTTTCATCTCTTGGTAAGCTTCTGTCTGATGGAGCAGAAGGTATTCGAATCCCATTGCTTTCACAAGTTCCCCCGGAATTCCATTTGCAGCCGCGAACTCCGCGAATTTCTGCGTATCCTGCTTTATCGAGAGATGCTGCTCGGGCAGAATGATATGATCGCTAAACACAACAGTCTTTTTGTCCGCTAAATCCTCGAAAATCAGGTTCTCGGTCGAAATACGCGGTCCTTTCTCATCGACCACAATCTCGGCGTGCTCAAGAAGTTCGGAAACCTTGAGTTCTCTCGCAGTCAACCTCTTTGATTCGTTTTCAATCGAAACCGTCACCAGGAAATATCCCTTCTTATTTGCGACGGAAATTGGAGCTATGTATTTCGTAACCTTGAGTTTAGGTCCGTGTTTTTCGTTGGAGGTGGCTTCGGAAGGCTTCGAATCGCTCATGTCAGAGGACAGTTGAATGCTGGCTTCATGGGTTTCGCCCGCCCACGAGAACGAATAGGAAATCTGAGTGGTGCACCTGGCTTGATAGGCGAGAGGCGCGCAGATGATTTCGTACTTTACACCTGTGATCCCTCTGTCTCTCTTCGTGAGACCAAGGGCTCCAATATGGCCCTCTTGCTCTAGCTTACGTACTACTCTTTCAGCGAGATTTCCGGGTTTGAACGGCGAAGCTGCGCCCATCGGCTCGATCAAACCAACTGTACACTAGTATTTAGATGGCCACGGTAGTTCCTGCATTATTCCACAAAATCTCGAAGATTCTAATCACCTTCTCTACGGTTGTCTTATTGTGTACTAGTATTCCAATCTCAATATTGTAATTAATGCTATTGACTGTAAGATTCATTGATGAGATTAGAGTGGTCTCATTGTCAATGACAAAAAACTTTGCGTGGACACCCCGAGCAGACTGACCGCGGCCGCCCGACACCGGTGTCCAGATCCTTCGCCATGCAAAATTCTCCTTAAAGATTACCTTCAGCCAATGAATCGCATTTTGCGTCTGAGTGTTATAGTCCCTGAAAATTATTCGAAGTTTGACGCCCCTTTCAGCAAGAGCCTGTAGTTCGTGTTCAAATCTGTCTATGATGACGTTGTCGATGTAAGGACTGACGATTCGTATTTCAGCGGTTGCGCCTAGAAATAGGGTCTTCAGTATCTCTACGGATTCTTTTGTGTCGAGGCTAGCAAACTGCTGTTTGAAATCTGGGGGGCATGTCAAGACAACTTGAACCTCCGAATCCTCCCCCAGATCCCGACTTCGATCGCTAGATATGGCCTGGGCCGGGATGCGTGCAGTTATTGCAACCTTAAGCGCCTCTGAGCCACTTTGTGTGAGACGCCAAGACGAATTATTCAGTGGATCGTTTTGATCGAGTACTTTTCGAATTACTAAGCCAGCTCTTTCAAGATTAAGAAGCTCTGCCTTAACGACAAAATCTCGAATGCCTTCCGCCTTTCCCTTTGAGATCAATTCTACAGTTGTCGAGTCATCTTTCAGAACAACAATTCTCAGAACCTCAAGCGAGGTCTTACTCGGATCCTCCTTGGCTTTCTTCGTCGGCAAAGGTAACTGCCTTCGTAATTAGCGGTAAGAAAGGTAGCATGTCAAGCTTTTCAAGAGGTTCGTTGAAGGCATCTGCTTAGACAGTTATGAGGCAACCGTTGCTTGAGTTCTAGACGGGTTCTTCGAATTAGACGGTTGACACCTTTCAAAATACTTGAGCTTTCTGGAGGAAAGGAGCTTGTCGTAAACCGATGGGCGTGTGTGTCTCGGGGAGATACCGTTTACCACCATGAAAGGTCCTACTACGTAAAGTGCAAAAATGGTACAGCAAAGATCTGGCCGCAGTACAACCGTATTGAATCTCTTCGAATTGGAGGCAATGAATTCCGCGTCCGAGTAAAGGAGATTACCACTCAAGAAGAATATGATGGCTACTGTTACCTGAGTTCGTTTCACTATAGAGGCAAGGGAAACTTTGGAAGACATTGCATCATGGTCATGTCATCAACTGAGCCCCTTTTCCCGAAAGTTCTGGGATATGTGGAAGTCTCCTCCTCATTCTTGGTAAACAGGGCAAGAGACACCATTCTGAATTCCTCATTCGCGGATGGTAATCTCAGCTGGAAAGACTGGCGATACCGCACGAGAATGCGAATGATAAATGCTGTTGTACGAATAAGCCGGGTGGTAGTTCACCCAGAGTTCCGGGGCCTTGACCTGGGTAAGAAGCTGATCCTGCATGCACTATCATTTTCGAAGATTCACTGGCAACTTGGAAAATACAAACCAATTTTTGTTGAGATCACTGCGGACATGTTGAAATTCGTACCCTTTGCAGAGCATGCAGGAATGAGGTTTGTCGGGTTTACAGAGGGAAATCTATCTCGAGTCAGAGATGATCTGCGATATCTGATTGAGAGAAAGGGGGGAAGGTACAGGGTAAAAGATTTGGGGATTCCTGACATGCAAGGGAAATACGCAACTCAGGCTCTGAGAATTCTTAATGGTAACAATCTAAGCCTTGATTCGTTCTTGACGAAGCTCGGAAAAGTAGGCAAGGGCGGGGTGAATCCGCGAACATACGCGCTTCTGCACAACATTGTGAGATTTCCCAAGCCTACCCTGATGAGCGGTCTTACGCAAAAGGCCGATAATTTTCTTGCGCGTAGAATACATGAAGTGAACGTTGCCCCCCCGAATCATAATGATTCCGTTGAACATCTTCGAGTAGACGCCATTAGTGAGCCGATAAGGTTCCGTAATGTTACTCTCTCATACCGATCAAAGATCGGTAGGACGGAGAGAACGTCCGCCGTTCAAGAGGCTTTTGGGATAGAACCCAGTCAGCTAACAAGCGTGGTTTTTGAGAACCTAAACTTGGACGTTCGTCCAGGCGAGATACTTCTCGTGACTGGTGGATCAGGATCTGGCAAAACATCTTTCATTGACTTACTAACATCGAAGGTGAAACCTACGAATTTCCCCGTAGGATCCGTCTCACTTCCATCCAACTCTAGGATTGGTTTCCTAAAACCTATTCCTGCTCACAAACCACTCATAGAGTACGACCGTTTGTTTGGAAGAGAAATCGAGGAGTCAATCTACGTTCTCAATATGGCAGGGCTGAGCGAGGCAAATTTGTATCTTAGAAGATTCGACGAACTCTCCGAGGGTCAAAAGTATAGAGCCATGATTGCTAGGCTGCTCAGTTCAAAGTCCAATGTCTGGGTGGCTGACGACTTCTTAGGGACACTTGACCCGATTACATCTGGGATCGTAGCCTCTAATTTCCAAAAATTTGCGAGAAAGGTTCGCGCCACAGTCGTGGTCGCGGCACCCAACCATGAACATTTCGTGAAGTCCCTCTTACCGGATAGAATCCTGCTGAAGTCTTTCGGTTCGAAATGCAGGATTTACGCCAAAGACGGTTTCCTCTCTCACTCCGATGAGGCCGAAGTGCTGGCTCTACAATAGCAGGTCAAGGCGGACGAATTCCAAAATCAAGTTACGAAGACCATTGTCCCGGGGAGACCAGCCTTCTTTCGTGCTTCTATATGGATCCACCAGCATGGCAAGAAGGCTTGTTTCGAAGTTAAGGACATAAGGGTAATGGCCCGAGTGTAAGAAAAAAAGAGATAGCGTTGAAGATTCCTTTCTGTTTTTCTTGCCGGGAATACATTACTCAGATCCCAATGGTAACTGGGACGGCCCCGCTAGACCGTTTTCTTTACAAACTGAATGTTGTAGTTTCGACAGAATTCGGCGTCATCTGGGTCTCGCCATGCGACGAGTATCGCCTGCACTCTCTCAGATTTGATATCTGAGCCGATCTCAGCGCATTTCAGCACCTTGTATTTGAGGGCTTGAAACGCTCCAGCCTTAATCAAGTCAAGATTGTCCGTTTCAATCTCTACGACGGCGTGCCGATTCTCGGCGAGATCGAATACTAGGTCAGCTCTGTCTCCACTGGGAAACTCGTATTCCATGTGTCGATCGATTACGTGGTGGAGCCCGATTTCTTCAGGATGATTCAGCACCCAATCCTTGAGCTTCTTGTGGTTTTGGCCTTCCCCGCCGCCCCCGTACTTTCTTCGTAGTGATTCCTTTGTCTTGATTACTTGTCTTGGGGAGAGCAGATTCTGGTCGATTTCGAATTCGAAGTTGGTTATCTGCCAGTACCTTGAATTCTCATTGATGAGCTGGATAGTGTTGCGGAATCCTCCGAGCCATAGGTTGAGCGACAGAGAAACGCGCTTCTCCCATTCAAGGGCCACGAGCCAAGTGACGCCTCTGACATGTCTGAAAAAGTGTTTCCGCTCAGGTTGAAAGTCGTAAGGACCATCTACTCGTGCTAAACCCAACAGCTCGGTCTGTCCTGCGGCTATTAGGACAAGAGCACCCTTCGGCATCTGAGAAAACAAGTCGAAGTGGTGGCGCCAAGGTGGCGACATCTGTTCCTTCTCGCTATCAGGAAAATCTGGCCAACTTTGATTGACGTCAGGATCCTTATGATCTATGCCGATCACATGGTTACTGTTAGCGTATTCCCACAGTCGTCTGCGAGTTGGTTCATCAGACACGTGGCCGTAGCTGAGATGCATGAGATAGAATTCGTGATTCCCTGTCCGGTGAAGTATGTTTCTTAGGCTAAGGCGGGTCACGGGATATTCAACCGCTCAGTCATTTTTGCCAAACATTGTCTTTTCATATCTTTGGATCTTTGTATTCTTCTATTTTTGGCTAATAGGCCTAGATGCCCTTAGGTGAAAAGGGTGGCAGATCCACTGATGTTTTGTTCGATACTTGATCGGAACTTACTGCCACTTTCTAGAAGAGAAGATATTGTCTCTCTGGTCAACCTGAATTTTGTGTATCACTAGGCATCCTTAGGATCAGTGGGTCGCCTATTGGGTTCTGAGGCTTTCAAGGGTTTTGGGGGAAGTACTCTCCATGTATAAGATATCTTATGGTACAATGTCCTATCTTTCGGGAGAGATGGCTTGGGAAACGATGAGGGAGCGGTTTGCTCCATCTCATCCTGAGATCTTGCTTCGATCTCCCCTAGAGCAAATAGGCCGTGCTTTTCGATAGATACACGAAGAGGCTTGTCGTCTCGCCACAGCTGAACTGGGCCTTCCACATCGCCGACTTTTGAATTTAATGAGAGCCTCAGGGGAAAATCTTGCCACCATTTTTCCAAGATTGTGCGAAGCTCCTCCGCGTCATTGTTTCTCAGGGAGATTCCCGTTTCGAAACCTTCGTCCAGTCCCCTCGCTTCAACATTCGAAGTCATGATCATTCCATGCCAATTGCCACTGTTGCCAACAAGCAAAGCCTTGGCATGTAGCCAGGGGTGGCCTCGCACCTCGGCGCCCGCTTTGGCCAATAGTAGCAGCGCGGTCATCGTCACCTTGCTTGGTCGTGGGCGGGCTAGGATTCTTACTTTTTTACCCGCCGCCAGAGCTTTCAGAAGATTCTGCGTTACCGGATGCTGCGAATCTATCCCGAACGTGGAGAGTATGATTTCTGAGTCGGCCCGTTCTATGAGATCTAACATCGTCTGCCTGATCGTCTTGATTCTTCTGGTGGTGCAGAGGATGGTTCTTGGAGGAGTCGATTGTCCTTTTTCTGCTAACAGCTTGACGCTACTGAGTCTGTCGGGACCCAGAAGCTCGTTTTGACTCTCCTCCCAGAAGCCTATGAGGAATTGTCGGAACAAATCGTGCGCTTCATCTGTGTTCAGTTCAACAGCCATTTCCGGGTTTCTCATTAGAGCCTCGGTGGTCAGATTGGCAGTCAGAAGAAAGCCTCCGGCATTCCTTGTCTTCGGATCAATGAGCAGAAATTTTGAATGGAAACTGTCAGCGCTCCTTACTAGAACATGACCCGCGAGTTCTCTTAGCAGTTTTGCATGTTCTTCTCTTCTCTGATCGTCGAATTCGCTATCTTCCCTCGGTTCCTTCAGAAGTTGGCCTTCGGAAGCAGCGAGCAGATAGACTCTGCAACCGCGCTCCGCCGTGTTTAGTAGCTCTTTTACAATCTCGGCGTCCGCCAAGAGAAAGGACGAGACGCAGATTATCTCTTTGGCGCCACGAAGAGTCGACAAGAGCCTCTTGCGAAGTTGCCCTGAGGGGCCGCTGACGAGGATCCGACTAGTGTCCTTCATTCCCTTCTCGGGATCAATGGAACCGACGTTCCTCTGGACCCAGCATGGCGGCAACAATTGGTCTCGAGCATCCCATTCGTATCGCCTCCCTATTGCAAGATTCGTTTGATCCACGGACAACTCCGACCTACCTCTGGGAAACCTCCACAGTTTCTTCTAGGTCCAGTGGAGCCTGAAGGTACCAATACTGCTCCGGCAGAAGAGCATTTTTCTTCTGTTCGTCCAGCTCTCTCGCAAGCTGACTCTGCGAAGGGAGCTTCATACCATGGTAGCCCGGAAATCTCGCAATAGCTCTGGCCATTAGTTCCGTGTAGCGAGGCCCAGCTACGTAGGTATCAATTGACCGCAAAAGTAGCCACCTTGCCCAGCTGTCGGCATCATATTCAGTTCTGGGCACAATCGGTACCCCTTGGACTACCATATCGTCAAAGCTGCCAAGCCCGGTGACTCGAGGCTCTCGTAGTGATAGGTTGGTCGTGAATGAGCCCAGTTCACCTTCCCCTAATTCCTCAAAATTCTTTCTTAGCGCGGGGGGACTCTTGGAGGCGTCCCACAGGGCAGAAAGCGGTCCAAGGAGATCGAGCCAAGCCAGTGAGAAGTCTACTATAGGCGGAGGAAGAGTTCGGTTGAACTTACCATCTATGCTTACTATTGCAGGAGAAGTGGAGGAGAGGCGAAGGTTGACTCTTACATTGTCAGTGCTATCAGGGCTTCGGGAAACTACCCTTGGCTCGACCTTCTTGATTGCGACCTGTCCGTGATCGTGCCCGAAAAGATCAAATGTCTTGCCTTCGAGGAAGTGAAGGTTGTCAGGAAGGTCCTGGGACCTTTCTTCCTGCGCGCTTGGTTTCTTGGAACGATCCTGCTTCATGACCTCGTCATGTAGTCTCGTTTCATCGACCGGCTCAAGATCCATTAGTTGCTGAGGTACCAGAGGGTCGTCCGTGTACCAAACAACATAGCGCCCGCGCTCGGGAATGAATACTTGGGCGGTCTTTAGTGCCTCTCGGCCTGCGTCGGTGAGTTCTCCGCTGGGGCTGAGGATTTCATAGTAGTTACATCGGTCTATCAGAGCCTTTGCTGCGGATTCCGGTCGTCCGGGGAGAAGCTTTTGGGAAATGCCTCGTGGTGTGACTCTGCCGCCGCATTCCTCTGCAAGGAGGAGTATTGAGTGGAGGTCATCTCGCTTCTCCCGGCGGCCTATCTCCATGAGGGCCTCGATCTTCCTGACGGAGACCTGTCTGCTGAGGCTCACTGGTTGCAATGGGACCCTTCCAGCTTCATTGTGATCGTGAACTCCCGAGAGATATGCCGAAGCGTGGTAATTTGGACAGTTCCTGCAGAAGAGGCGCTCTGGACTGGTTTGCAAACATGATTTGGTGCCCGACAAGGACCAGTTGATATCGTGCTCTGGTTATTGCAACGTTCAATCGGAAGAGGCTATCCAAGAATCCTACTCCGCGAGCTCGTACGAAGGAGAGAAAGACAATGTCAGCCTCATGGCCTTGGAACCTATCTACTGTACACAGGCTGACTTTGGCCGATCCGTCCCTGGTAGAGAAATTGGTTCTTGCGTAGGGTTGGCCAAACATCAATCGGAGGTGCCGTCTCAATTCCGACTCTTGCCTCCGGTAGAAGGTTAGAACAGCGATCGTCCAAGGTCTTATTGTGCGTGCACCTTCTTCATTTTTGGGGTTCTTGGCGGCCCAGTGAAGAAAGGCTTTGAGTTCGGCAATCACAGTTTCTATTTCGCCTAGGTTTGGATACGAGGCATCACCGTGCGTTCCCGATACATGCATCCATCCTGCTCTGGCGTGGTATCTGTTGTATGACCATTCGCGTTGTCGAGCCATGTCATCTGGGTCCTTCAAACTGCCAGACTCATAGATTGCTTCACGTGGGAACCGCGAGATCTCCGGATGCATTCTGTGCTGATAGCTCAGCTTAACGTGTCGAGCGAGGAACGATTCAGGACGTATCCCATCCGTAAGACTAGAGCCATTACGGGAGCCTGCTTGCCTCCGGAAACCGTCTTGGAGCAACTGTAGTATGGATGGAAGAGAGACCCGTTCGATTACTTCCAAGTCGCGTGCAATGTCAGAGATGTCGTCCGGGACATACCAGTGCGGCAGTAAAGCTTCGATTTCTCGGCTGTATATGCCCGCACTCGAAGCGTCGTTTCTAAGTTCAAAAATTCTGTTTAGACGCCACGCAATCTCGCTTGCCCAAACGGGCTTTCTATCTTTCTCCTCACTAGACTCTTTGGCGTGGAGGAAGTGCTCCTTCCAGTAGTCGTGTCTCCGCGTCAGTTGCGACTGTTGTAGGGGATCTTCGGAAATGACTTCCAAGTCAGGAGGGATCAATTGGTGAAACCGAACGATGTCATCTTTTGCAACAATCACCTGCGGAGTCAAGAAGACGAGGGCGTTGGGAATGTTGTCATCCTTTGAGAGGTCTAACACGTTGAGCCCTAGGGAATTTGCTTGGCTGACATATTCCTGGGAATGCTGACTGTTGATTACAAACAATCCTTGTGTGGTTTTCTGTGATCGCTTCCAGCATCGGAATATGTCTGTGCATGTGTTTGCATCTTCCTCGGGCACAATGGCGCGGATGTTTGCTTCTACATCTTTCGTCTCTATGTAGGGAGAGAGCTGTTTCACGTCCCCGACCAGGATCCACCGTTTTGCAAACATGGCGGGCACGAGGAATTCCTGAAAGGTCGTTTTGCTAGCTTCATCGAGAATCAGACAGTCATACTTCACCTGACCTCTTTCCTTCGACGGGTTCTTGATGTCTGGATGTTGTAGTATTCCTAGGGTTGTGCCACACACGAGATTTGCGCTCTCAAGGATTATTCTCGTTATTAGGGAGGTCCCGGAGTTTTGGAGCGCCCCCAACAAGTGTTCCTGCGACTTGCTTCGGTGTGACAACTGGCTCAGCCTCCGGATAATATCGAGTCTCTCTGTGTTCGCTCTCACCTGTAACTGGAAGCCTTTCACCTCCTCAGAGAGTCTCGACATGTCACCGATTCGTACGGCAATTACTTCCGTGTCTGTCGACCCGTGATCTTGCAATGATTCGAGCACGTTGTCCACGGCGACGTGAGTTGATGCGCATAGCATCACGCGATGCCCTCGTCGGATTTCCTGAATGATCAGTTCGCATATGCTCGTGGTCTTTCCAGAACCTGGCGGACCTTCAAGAATGGCGAAGTCTGGCGTTCCGAGCGCAATCTCGACAAACTTTCTCTGCTCGTCAGTCCCAGGAACAGCTGCGTTCGTGAGGAATTCCCAATGCATCGGAAGAGGTTCTTCGACTGTCGGCCATTGAACCCATTGGCTGTCTTCGACGAGACGAAGGAGACCGCGGTGTTCGGGGTCAGGACGATCCTGGAGACGTTGAAGAGAGCGGTTTTGTTGTTTTAGGGCATAGTCGTTTGGGGGAAGGAACAGTAAATGATCCTCTCCCTTCGGCTCTCTCTCAAGCAGTAGAGTGCCTGCGTTAGGGTCCGCGTCCAACACACGGATCCTTGAGACATATGGCGATGGCTCCTCTATCACAAATTCGGCGTCGCAAAAGCTGTCAACGATGTCTTTCTCACCATCATTTTCCGGATCCTTTAGGACGATCCGGAAGCTCTCGGAATTACCTGTCGATTGCAAGATGTCCGGGGAGGGCTTTGTTCCGTTCCCAGAGGGAGCAATTTCCCAAGCGACTTTTTCAATTCGTTCCGGAGCCCACATCCAACGGCGTGCTCGTTCCAAATACCTCCGATAATAGTAGAACTCGTAGAAAGCCCGTCTCATTAGATGCTCTGATTCAGCCTTGAGATCGGGGAGATTCTCGTAATGCAGGTTTACCGATTCAACCGACCCCACTACCCTTTACCGCTGGTGGCCTATTCTGAATCTCGTTTCGGTGGTCAACATATTGTTGTTTGATCATTTCTGCGACTCCGTCTGGATCGCCAAAAATCATGTAGTTCGGAACCCTGAACACTCTGTAACCCCGATTTTCTAGGTGTTCAGTTCTTAGGGAATCTCGTTCCTGAGCATTTGAGTGTACTTTGCCTTCAGCTTCGATAATGATGTTAGGAGAAACTAGAAAGTCGACGTGGTATCTGTCTATGGGAGCCTGTTGCTGGAATCTGACTCCTTTCTTTCGAAGATGTACTGCGAGGCACATCTCGGAACGCGAGACTCGAGCGTGGCCGTATGAACCTCCTATCTCTTGCCAAGGTAGGACGTCTGACGGGATTCGGGGTTGCGATGCCAATCTTGGTCTGAAACAGTACTTATCGTGTCAACTACTTTGGCGTGGCGTTTTACTGTAAAAGACTGTTTTGTAGCTTTCAAGCTGCTTTTCGACCGAGGCTCCCGGGCTCGGTCCTTCTGAGCAGTGCGCCTTCGATTAAGTCTCAGACAATCTGAGCGTAGAATCTCCCGGCATCTGTCAGAGTTACAGTCTTCTCTCTCCCTGCGGACTCAAGATGGATGAGTTCCTTTCTTTTTAGCTCAGTGAGATGGTAGCTAACAAGTTGGGGTGCCTCTGCGAGCTGCTCCGAAAGCGTCAGGTTAGCCTTGGTGAGCTTTCCACCCACTTCCATGATTCGCTTGAGAATTTTTCTCTGAGTGTTATTGAGACTGTCCACCGACACCTTGGGCACCGGTATCCGGACGATTGAATCAGCCAGGGATCGTTGTTCTTCCTTGCTCTCCTTCATGTAGTATGCATGACCACCGATAATGAAGCAAGCGACAAGGGCGGACGAAGCCATGATGTTGGTCCCGCCTGTGATGTTGACGTAGAATTCGGTACCTTTGAACTGTCCCCATTGGTTCAGAATCTTGCCGACTATGTCCGTCATGTTGAACGCGTCAACTTCGACCAATTCACACATTTTGTTTCCGGACAAACCTTCGATTTGTTCCTTGATTTTCCGAGCAACAGATGCTGTCTCCTTGCTGAACAACAGCACTTGATGGTCTACAGTATGGGTTCTGAATCCATCGATGATCGGTTCCGGAGATTTTCCCACGGTGGATATGTGTACCGTTCGCACGATGGCAAAAGCGCCTCTTTGATAATAAAAAACGGTTTCCGCAAAAGTCTGAATTCCGACTTGTGTCCGTTGACCCCAGAGATTGGCCCGACAAAATCGACTATTGACACCATGAAAGCCAGAGAGAATATTAGCGGAGATGTCCCGGCAAGGTTACTGTGAAAGAGCGTAGGAAGACACTTCCACCTAGACTGAAGCAGATTTCTGCCGCCATAAACGAAGCTCTTACCGAAGCGAAGAAAATCAGAGAGCTAACGATACAGGAGGAAGTTGTGGTCGAGCTGGACAAAGTGAACGAGGCTTTGGAGCAGGCAAAAAGACAGATCTCAAGGCTTCTCGAGAAGTAGAAACGACTCGTTCCAATTTTGGGCAACTAAGGGGACCCATCAGAAATCACCGATCCTCCCGAGTGGCAAAGACCCGAGAACTCCCATATTCAGGGAGCGGTTTGTGACCAGCCGAGTGCCCAGCAGACGGTTAGATCCGATAATGAGCATGATGAAAAAAAATCGAGAAATTGGAAGATCTTGGGAGAGGGCCCAAGCGGGGACTCTTCCTTGTTTAGGGATTAGTATTTTCGATGTTTCTGGAAACAGTCCCTACAGTATACTGGTTTCCCTGATGTTGGTTTGAAAGGAACCTCTGTCTCCTTTCCACAATCGGCACAAGTTGCTTTGTGCATTTC
>WNGM01003819.1_pt1 | contig 17523 bp, 36 predicted proteins | sample 5400571 | NCBI WGS metagenome assembly WNGM01 (sample SAMN13153378, study PRJNA577476) | soil metagenome | isolation source: 100 cm soil or saprolite under Garry oak tree replicate 2 | place: USA:California | collected 2016-06-15 | reverse complement strand
TTTCAAGGGCTTTCGTTGCTGGTGGCTTATAGGAGCCAGACATGGAGCCAGGGTAGCCGCCAGCAACGGGTGGGCGCTGCGCGGCCAGCATGTTCTCCTTATTTTCAGCAACGAGCTTTTTATAGTACTTGATCTCGCCGCTGATCTTGGCGTTGATCTTCTCAAGTTCTTGCCGCGCCTCGGCAGCAATCGGGCCGCCCTGTGAAATCTTGAGTTCAGTTTTCGCTTGCTGCTCTTCGAGCGTATGAACACGCTCATCTAAGTGGCGATTAAGTTTTTGTATCTCCTCTGTGAGTTTATTCAACTCTTCATAGGCCATGAAAAAGCCTCCTTCCGGTTGTCCAGAAAGGAGGCTCTGTATCTTCTCACTCTTCTGGACAAAGTATTTCTCTTTACCAGAAGGGTGACATTCCGCGCCTTCATCGTTCAGGGCGGACTCGCCGCGCCTGTTATCGTTCTTAGTATAACATAAAGCTATTCAGTTTGCACTCTTGCGCGCCTAGCTTGTCTCAATTTCTCACGATGCTCAAGAGAAAATCTTCGATCTTTCATCTTCGCTCTAGCTTCAGGGGTATGCTTCCTGCCAAGATTGGCTTGCCCAATCTTCTTCCGTGTTTCAGGTGAAGTCTCATGACCAATCTGGCCTTGTCTTCGTTTCTCAATATGCTCTGAAGAGAGTTTTACACCCAAATGAGCTAACTTCATTCTCTCTTTTGCTTCAGGAGTGTGCTTATAACCAGAATTGGCCCGCCTTAATTTCTCCCTCGTTTCAGGTGAGCGTTTTCTACCAAAAGTGGGTGATATAGTATCACGAGCAATATTGAAGCCTTTACGCCCGAATGGTTTCAATTTGTTCAACCAATATTGTTCCCGTGCCGATAGTGACATCGGGAGAACTAACTCCCATACCTCAAAAACAAAAGCTCCCTCACCATATTTATTCCAGGCACGTTGCATATATGAATTGACATGCTGATTGCATCGAAGATCACTGAAATGCTCTTTCCGGCGTCTACGTAGATTGACAGCACTGCCGATGTAGATTTTCTTGGTGGGAATGCAGGTGATTTTGTATATACCTGCCGATGGGGGTATACTATTCTCCATAGTAAGGGTTACTCCTTGCTATCACGCCTGGGGTAGTTCCACCTACGCCCAGGCATCACATTATTTCTACCTCATTATACCACATCAGATGCCTTTGTCAGCGTTTTGGAATTGTAAGTCTGTACTCGTAAGCACTTGCAACGCTGCAAGACAAATCTTCTCTGGTGTCCACGATGCAAGCTGATCTAAATTTGCTGTAAAGGTGTCGAAGCCCTCTTGTGTGGCAAACGTCACTTTAAGTCGATAGGCAAATGCTGAACGCACTTCCTCAAACTCTTGTTCAGCCATGCACTGTATTACCAACCAGGCCGCATCCATGCTTTGTGTATAGGGCGGAATACTCTCGGTGAGTCCAGATCGTTTCGGCACATCGTTCCGCATAAGGAGCCATCGATTCCCCCAAGTCATAGATCGGTCAACCGTGCGCCCGAATACCTTCTCAGCAACAAGCGCATTTCGCTCCTCTGATGTCATCTCAGCCCATATATAACCCATTTCAATCTCCTTTGACAGGAGTATATCATAAAGTTATATGCCTTTATCAGCGTTTTGGAATTGTAACCGAGTGGTGAGGTCGTACAACGCTTCACGCATCTTCGAGAGCTGCGTTGCTTCATCCTCATTGCCCTCTTCTGGCTCGTCCTCGTCTTTGTGCTCTGGCGGCTCATTGCCTGAGTAAACTTGATAGCCTTGCAAGGCGTTAGCTCTTTGCCGACTCAGTTCAGTCTTCATCTCCTTGATATGGCCTTCCATGCCACCAATCGCTTTGGTCATTTTCGCGTGACTGGCTGCGCTCAATTTCTTGGTATCATCTGCTGCGTCTTTCGTGTCTGGATTGTCCGCAGCCGTCATGTACATAGGCATAGAATTGCCGTTGTCATCGGGCTGCAAGCATTCCGTCATGTCCAGTTCGATACCGCGCTGTATATACGCGAGCGTGGCAGTAGCGAATTGAGCTAAAGCAGCCTTCACATCAGCTTCTGGACTGTCACCGATCTGGAATGCAGTGATGATTTCATTCTTGAGCGGATACCAGAGATTCCACAAATCGGATACCCAATCTTGCTGAGTAACTTGCGCATAGCTTGTGGCGTAGTCCTTGGTTAAAACAGGAGTTGTTTCCTGTTTTTGTTTGCCTGACATGTAAAATGTCCTCCTGTTCTTAACTGTTGAAACCTGAGCCATATCATTCATGGGAAACGTGACGCAACTTCCCTCAAGTACATTTATTTCAAGTAAATTTCTGATCGAGCGGCCTTCTTCTTTCACCCAGTCAACTTGTATCGCACGATATCCCATCGACTGTTTTTTTGCAATGCCCATCTTAAAGTTACTATACAGTTCCCGTCCCAGTTGGGTATCTAGGTTCAACTGCGTCTTGGTATAAAGACCCTTCTTGTCCTCATCAGCATCAAAAATGCCGCCAGGTGAAAGAATGGAATAATCATGATTCCATAAGTATGGCCATAAAAAATCAAGCCCTTGTGCAGACTTTCGAGCGTAGGAATCTGAAATCGTGCGTTTGAATGCACCCGGCATTGTTCGATCATCACCAAAATCAATGTTGCCGATATAGTTCAGATAACCCTCAACAATCCCTTTGACGTCATTCGTGGCTTTGAGTTCCCCGCCGATAATTGGAAAATATTCAACGGGTCTATTTATTTTGGCTACTCTGACCATGTTCATTGCTCCTTCTTCTTTGCCTCTTTTTTCTCATACTGCTTGAATGCGTCCTGTGCTGGCGGCACTTCCTTGCAGAGCTTGATAATGGCTTCCAGACCATCACGAGCTGCACACTCACCCGCATCATCGCCGATATAAATGGCAACTTGCTTCTCTTTCGAGAGTGCACTTTGCGCTATGTCCAGTATCTGCGCGGCTAATTCTTGCGCTGTCATGGCTGTAACTCTTTCTCCAAGAAAGCATCATAGAACGCTTTGGGAACAGCCTGTCTATAAAGTGCATCATAGTCCTTGTTGATTGGCACTGTAGTATTACCTGTTATCATCTGCACAGTATAGCGTGCTCCACATTGGCAAACTGTGCTACAGTTTGAGGTAAGATGGACGTAACGCAAACAATACTTACACTGTATAATCATGGCTGCCTCACCCATTTGTGCAGGCTTTCATCGTAGCCTGCCATACGTACTAAACGTTTTACTGCTTCCTTCATTGCCTCTTCGGTAAGCACGCATGGCTCAGGCGGGTATACCGTGAGATGAGGCCAGTCAGGATCATAGGGAAACGCTGTCTCAACAGTAAGGCGTACGCCTGTTTGCTTATCGGTGTATTCCTCTGGTTGTTCGCTCATCGTTTTGCCTCACTTATTGTATACATAAGATGATTAGCTGCTCACCCTAGACTCGAACTAGGAAATTCCGGATGAACAATCCGGCGCGTTTACCACTTTCGCCAGTGAGCAAGGCCTATTGTTAGCTGTCAGTTATAATCAGCATCAAATGTGTTAGCTCAGTTATAAAATAGGTCCAGCAAAAATTTCTTTTGTAACCCTATTTTTGTAACCCTATTCAAAGCTCGTCAATAGTATGCTATCCTAATAATCGAAGCTGAGTCCATGTCACTTGCTCCGATGGTTTCTTTTCAGCCCGTTTCAAATAGCGGGCAAGTCCTTGAATACGTCTATGATCATCCTTAAGCATTCCTAATGCTGAATTGCACGCATTGCACAAAAGTCCTCGAATGCGTCCGGTCTGATGGTCATGGTCCACGGCTATTCTTTTTCGGACCCGCAATTCTAACCGATCTTTACACGCAGCACATCTCCCTCCCTGATCATAGTACATAGATAAGTATTGATCTATGCTTAACCCGTAGGTAAACTGTAAATGCATCCGATACGCTTCATCGGTATCATAGTGATTGCGTCTTCTTTCATTAAGACAGGCTTTACACCAGGAAGTTTTACCGAATGCTCTGGTATCACCTTTCCCAAACTCTTCTAGTTCTTTCGGGGTTTTGCATTTCGGGCATAGCTTCCTGCCATGAGCATCTAACTGTACGGCTGGTCCTCTTCCCATCATTGCACCTCCTGCATGATGAGTAGAAAGGGGTTGTGAGTGGAGCGATTTGGGGATAGAATATCCATAGATGAACCTCCTAATCAGGTTTGTCTCACGCCTGGGGTAGTTCCACCTACGCTCAGGCATCACAATATTTATATGTTTATTATACCACAAATCCGCTTTATAAGCCACTTTACTACCCCTTCCTTGGCCCTCATTGCTTTTCTGTAGATTGCCCACAACACGGACATACATGCTTAATCTCAGCATCAGCGATAACATCAACAACGGGAAGAGCTGCATACAATACAGCAAATGGCATCTGATCCTTAGCATCCATCGTCAACTCTATACGAGTTATATAGTTTATATTTTCGCCTGTTTCAGTATCCGTGATATTGGTCATGCGGGCATGTTGCCCATCGTTCTGTATGCGTATTCTCATCGCTTTATCCTCAACAATTCTCGGTAGTGTTCCCTATTCGGTTTCCGCATCGCGGCGTGATTGCTCTGCTGCAAGAAATGCCTCAACGGTTGCTCTAATGTCGCTTGATTTCATCTGTAACACATCGCTATAGAAACCGACCCATGCATAGTCATAGACATAGATTTCATTCTCTTTCATCGTCCAGTCAGAGGGTTTATACCCTGCATCATTCATGAGTTGCATGAGTAACTCAAAGCTTTCTAGCATTATCGCTTTATCCTCAACAATTCTCTGTAATGTTCCCTGGTGACGATCAACTGAGGGAAGGTGCGAGCGTACTTCGTCAATGCTTTGCTAATCTCATCATCCAGGCTTTGCACACTTGAGTATATTACCGTACACCGGCAATTTATAATATTGCCTGGACTGCCAGCAGGATCACCTGGGTACATCAACTGTTCGCCGCCAACATCAAACGCCTCATCCATGCCGACTTCCTGCCCATCGGCCGCTGCATGATCATCACGCACCTTGCTATCATGCATCGACAGCCATACCTTATTGAGCGTGAGGCCCGAGGTTTTCGCAGCCTCTGTACTCCCGTATTCATTGGCACCGTGAACCTCAGTTGCCGAGATGGTCTGTGACCGGTCGGGGATGAATTCTGATGTGTAGAGATCGTCAACCCGCCCCGCCAGTTGCTCAAGCGTCTCGCTTGCCTGCACACCTTTCGAGAGAGCCGATTGCAGGAATGTCAGTGTAGTCGAATAGATGTGTTTCACTTTCTCGCCTGCTATCTGTAGGAGATGGATAAGCACATCTGGCGCATGTAGATTAAGACTGAGGTTCAGCAACTTTTGCTCATAGGGTGCATCGCCATACTTCAAGTCCTTGAGCACGCTATTGCCAAAGTCCTCGCCTACATCCTGGTAGATACCGACTATCAAACTTTTGAGCGTGCCTTGCTGCTCCAAGACGGAGAGCGCGTCTGGCTCTCAACCGATTTCATGTACGCGGCTTTCTCTGCGTCCGTTTGCAGATTGAGCACCTTCACCGCCAGATGAAGAGATTTGCCAGGAGCGTTACTCGTGCTATCAGGCGTATCTGTCACATCATTAGGCACCTCGGTTACTGTCGTTTGACCTGGTGGTGGCAGCATTGGCGGAGGTGGCGGTGGATTGATCGCTTTACCGCTCATGGCTGCGATATAGTCGTCCAGGTCCTCCACATGCACCGGTATCTGATTGATGATCACGAAGTCTTTGACGTTGAGCTTTGGTCTGCCCTGGATTTCGCGGGCTTCTAGGAATGTGGCTGTACTGGCGGTAAATTCTGCCGTCGCCCTATCGGACGCTTGCCCTTTGGCTTCCTGCAATCGTGCCTGAATAGCCTCGACATCTTCCTGATCGTAGCCAAGGAAGCCACCATACCGCGGCGTGAGCCACATGTTCAAGCTATCTTGGAACGTGTCGAGGATAGGAAATACAATCTCGGTATAGAGCGCATACCGCGCCTCTTCCTGGTTGCTATAGGTACTGTCAGCCAATCCTAACAGGAACAAGGGGAAGTTGAAGAAGATACCTGCAATGTCACGATCACCTTTGGTAGAACTCTCTAGCCAATCAAGCTCATACGGTGACATGCTCATCGATTGCCACTTGACGCCGCCATGCAAGATAGCGGTTTCGCCAGCGTTACGCGGCCCTGCGAACTTCTTCCTGATCTCTTCTTTGAGTTGCTTGTATTCCGTATCGCCTAGCAGCGCATCCGTGACCCAGGCGCCGCCAGGGCGGGCCATGTTGGACATGAGACCGAGGTTCCATTTCTTGCCGGCCTTCTGAATGTCCACATCCATCGCCGCGACCTCAATGGGTGACATGCCGTATACGTCATCGTTTCCTGCAAACAATTTGTTATGCATCACGAACGGATCGCCATACCTGCGCGGTGGAGAGAAGTTGCCAAACTCATAGTACAGCGGCCCGTTGTTATCGACTTTGATCTTGGTATGATCGGGGCGCAAGTTGTACAGTTCGTCGAACTTGCCCGCCTGGTTCGTAGCAGCGTTGATGCCGAGGATGTAAGAGTTTCCGGTGAGACAATAGTACGCCAGCATGGCCTCTCTGAACGAGGTGCCTGCCGTCTTGGGTGCAGGCATATTCCAGAGTTGCAGCAGGTCCGAGTTGGGCATCTCGCGCTTCTTCTTCTCATCGGTATAATGCTTCCACTTGATACCTGCACCTGCACGCGCGATGTGGCCCACCACGCGGAATACCGTTCCATTGCTGCGATAGCCCTCCTGAATGTAGGCTCTCATGTTGCGTGGCATTTGCGCAGGGGTGGCTACGCCTTGCTGTGCTACGACGACCTGGATATTCGGGTCGGCTTTGCTCTCTGCCTGCCTGATGGGACGGTTACGGCGTCTCGTCATGCATCACCTCGATCTCATCCTCTTGTATGAGCTTCACTCGATTAGCATAAGGGAACCAGTGGACATATACATATCCAGGGACAATCTCATCGAACTTCGTATCAACCATACCTACCTTTGCATGGTTATATTTCAGCCTAATGATGTCTTTATGTTTAAAGGTGACTATGCGGTTACGGCGTCTACTCATGCTTCACCTCGCTTGGGTAGATCGCCCGATCACATTCCCATGCAATACTTTTTGCCTGTTTCGAGATCAAACTAAACCCAGAATCAGGCTCTATTGTCTTTTGCTCTATCATGGAAAGGTAGGCGGCTATTTGCTTGATGCTTCTGTCAATAGTAGAGACTTTGCTCGTAATTCTTTTCTCATCAATTTCACTCATTCCAGCCTCCCTCATGGGTCTCACTCCATTGGAACGGATCCATGAGTAATCCGCCTTTCTTGTAGAGTTCCTGCTCTCTCACCTGGGCTTCTTCCTCTGCCTGCTGCCGCTGTTCTTCTGTCACCGCTTCCGCTTGCTTGAGTTGCTCGATACTCAAGGTGGTGTCGAGTTCTTCCGCATCATCATCCAGGTCAAGCAGCCCTGGTCGGCCATAGGTGCTAATGACAAATGCCATCATTGCATGGCAGTCCGGGTATTCATCGTGTGGCGCTTTGGGGAAGCTGAACAACTCTTTCTCCGCCTCTTCGATGCCTGGCATATCCTTGTGGTGATACACTTTGCCATTGCTGTAGAGGATGGAGCCGGTAGTGGAGCGCGTGATCTTGTCGGTTTGCGGAGTAAACGGTTTAATCGGGAGTCCAAGCGAGATGAGATACTGGATCATTGCAAGCTGGTAGCCGACTTTCTCAACCGCTATGATGCTATGATGGAAGCGTTGGAATAAGAGCGGTATTTGCTGCTGCTGTTCTGAAAAGTCCAGGTGTTCATGCAAGGCATGGAGCAAGAGCGCATCCTTATAGGGCGTGATAGCCCAGGTCTCCATGAGGAAGAAGTCTGCGGTGCTTTTTGTCGATACTGCCAGGTCAATCACCGCCAGGTTCCAGCAGTCCTTGATAGGCACGGTGACCCGACCACGAGGCGTTTCCAGTAAATACGACTGCGTTGTCTGGTCTACCGTGAACCAGCGTCTATCTTTCTCTTTGTAGATATAGCCTCCGGTGGGTATTGGGCTTTGCTGGTACTGTGCTGAGTAGTGCAGCGGCCCAAGCTCTCTTTTCAGTTTGTCTAAAACCTCTGTGGGGAATTTCTCCGGCCATAACAGTTCTCCTTCTTCAGTACGTGGGTCTTCCCATCCAATGCTTGTGTAACTTTTGCGGGCAGGCTCATACTCTTCGCGCAGGTTCAGATGCTCCCACCCACCGAGCTTGAGAATGTGCCCGATCAAGTCCTCCTCATGCAATCGCTGGCCCACGATAATCATGGAGCCGTTTTCCTGGTCGTTCAAGCGAGACATCCAGGTTTTCCCGAACCATTCCTTGGTGGCGTCGATATCGGCAAGGCCAGCCATCGCATTGTTCGGGTCATCTATGAGCAAATGTGTGCCACGCTTCCCTGTTCCGCTGGCACGCACAGCAACCGCTATCGAATAACCGCGTTTATCATTCTCGAAGAAGCCTTTGACGTTTTGCGAGGAGGACAGGGTAAAGAGCGGCCCGTATCGTTGCTGAAACCAGTTAGACTCGATAAGATCACGCCGGTTCTTATTGTCACGTACTGCGAGATCAAGTGAATAGGATGCGCATAACCATCTGCTATACGGGTCACTAATCCAGCACCACACCGGAAAGAGGACAGAGACAAATGAGGACTTGGCGTGACCAGGGGCAATCGTGATTGCTAGACGTTTGATACGCTGCTCGAATACGGCTTGCAGGTGGTCGCACATCACATCGAGATGCCAGTTCCATACAAGGTCGGTGCCAGGTTCGAGCACAGGCCATGCTTGACGCGCAAAGAAGCGAAACTTCTCGCGGCCTCGCTCGCGTTTCTCAACCTCAAGCTTTTGCGCCAACTTCTGAGGATGTAACAGGTTACTCTTGGCGCGTGAGGCGACTGCTGGCTCTCTCAAGTATCTCTATCTCCTCATCAGTTAATGATTGCAATGCAGAGTCACGTTGCACCTGCCCTGGCATCGTCACATCAAGCTGCTGCTTCTCGCGGTACTCTGGCATAAGCGCCTTTGCATGGAATATCAAAAGCGTATCGCTATACTTGCGCACCGTCTTGATCAGCACGCCCATTTCATAGGTTGACTCGTCCCATCCCTCTTTACCTCGTCGGTAGATTTCAGCACGCAGCACGTCCTTGGCGTCTTCCTTGGCCTGATTGTAGGCAAAGAAGAAGTCCTCATCGTGTTCGAGCCAATCATAGACCGTGGTACGATGGATGCCAGCCGCTTGCGCTGCTACCAGGACGTTAGCTTGTTCTGAATAGGCTTGAAGAAAGATGCGCTGCTTTTCTTTCGTACTCAGCTTCTTTTTTATTACTGTAGGATTCGCGTTGTCTTCACTCATCCCTTCATCTCCCTCACCAGCTCCGCAATAGGCGCACAGCGGTAATGCTCAATCGTGTCGATCAAACTTAGAAGTTCAGTGCTTTTCTCTTGCATGTGCTGATAATATCTAGCGAATGCGTAACAGGCAGCGTCTGAGAAGTGCAATTGCACCGTGGGATGTTGCGCGAGTGCTTCTAATTCGGTCATACTTGCATTGCCTCCATCTGAACATCAAACAATTCCAATACTCCCTGTTTTGAATTTATTTGATTAGAATGGATTCGTACATGGCATTCTTTGTGAACTAAAGCACAATTATCACCAATGGTTTTACCACCATCTGTATAGCGGATGATATGATGTCCAATATCTGACTGCTTTACCTGTTTCTTGCAAATTGGACAAATACCATTTTGCTTGCTATAAGCGCGAAGGCGATCTAATTGGTCAAATGCGCGCCTCTTATCCAGAGACGCCAATCCCTCACAGGTAAAAACGGTATTCAAATGTTCTGCCCAAAATTGTCGTTGATACCTATTCTTAGTCAGTTGCTCATAAAAATTAGCAAATCTTGCTCTATTAGTCTCAAGGGCAAATTGTTGTATACCTAAAAACCACGGTGTTAAACAGCCCTCTTTTGATTTTTTCAAATCATAATTTGCGTCATCCAGGAAAATAGCACACTGATAGAGAGGAATAATCTCACGCATATTATGAATCTGAATACCCTTAAACACCTGATGTATTTCATCAAGGCGACGAACGATTTTCTTTGCAAAGTCATCTGAATTAACTTGCTTATCCTTCGTTCCGGCAGCTAAGTCTTTCAAACTTGGCATAGTAACATTGGCATACCCATTAGCCAATTCCAACATAAAAATATAGAGACAAGATTGAAAGGTATTTTTACGATCTGTCTGTCCTGCATACTGTTCTCTCCAAAATTGATGATCCAGCAAAGTAACAGCACGTGCTGTTGTTTCGCTCGTATATGAAAACAGCTTCTCGGCACCTGTTAGCCTTACCTGATTTTGTAGCCTGCGAAACATAACTCCAAGGAAAGTGGGGTCAACATCTTCAAGTATTTTGAAGTGAAGCCTATAAGTATTAAGAATATCTCTATTTTCTTGGGATAAGTCTCTATAGTATTTACCCGGTTCAATAGGCTTATAGTGAGGTTCATCTGCATGAGTGGCATTCATTGTCGGAAACTTATTTTCCATAAATTCAAAGATAGCAGATAAACGTTGCTGCCCATCAATCACCCAATAATGTTCTCCAAGTAAAAGTTGTTTTTTGCTGAAAGCCAGGATAGCGGGAATATAAAAACCTCGGAAGATGCTATCAATGAGATACTGTTTCATCCGAAGTTTCCATACTTTTTCTCTTTGAAAAGAGGGATAGTTTTCGTATATAAACCTATCATGAAACAATGATCTAATATTAATATCCAATGCTTGTTGTTTCACTTGCATGGCTTGCGTAGTTGTTATCATACTCACCTCCGAGGTGCATATATGCCCAATGGCGTCACTTTCGAGCGTGGCGATGGCTGCCAGTCATACGATTGTGTGCGCGCGGTGAAGACCCACACCAACCATCCGCAGAGGAAGGTGGTGAGGCTGAATGTCGTGAGGATGATGGAGAGGAAGTCATTCATGGGCTGGCTCCTCACGATGTTTACGGCTTTCCAGCCATTCCTTGTACACTCTTGTGTAGCGTGCAGTATCCTCATCAATTAATCTCGCGCTCAATTTATTCTGCTCATCCAATGCGTCGGCAATGCGGTACAGCACCGTCAAGAGGCTGCGGAATTGTTCAGGCGTCATACTCTTCCCATCCGTCGTAGTAGTCCTGCTCCTCGTTATATTCGGCATCTTCATAGCAGTCAAGACAGAAATCAGCATCGAAATAATTCAGTATTGCGCCGCACTTGGAGCAACATTCGGAGTCCATGAGCCAGATCACATCCATTAGTGTTGCACCTCCTGCGCTTCACAGCCCTCATGCGTATCGAGGAAGCCGTTAAGCTGCTCGGTCATATCGAATTGCCGATAGTCCAGTGGGAGCGAGTCGCCACACCAGCACTGGAGCAATGGGTCATAGCCGAGCCTTTCGAGTATCACGAAATGGCGCACAGTCCGCGTGAGTTCGCGCTTCTGTCGTTTGGTTTGTGGTGTCGGACTGCGCAACTGGCCCAGGTCGCGATCAATGATGACGGGATGAGTGCTCATGTGGGCCTCCTGACAACAAAAAAGGGTGTTTCATCCTTCCTGGTGAAAGGATGAAACACCCGGTATTTACCACTCTGTCGGTGTCTACGCCATTGTATTATTCCGTTGGCATGCGATCCTTCGGCTTCAGGGAGCAGGTTTCGCTGCCGGTGAAGAAGTCAAGCACGCCTCGTTTGATATCGATAATCCACTGCCCAAAGCCACCATTGCGCTTTGTCAAGTCCACAAGTTTCTTGTCCAGCAGAAGTACCTGCTCGCCATGCAAGCCTTCGAGTTTGATTGCCTCATGTTTGCCGGTTGGTATAAGTTGCGCCATAGTAGCCCCCACATCGTTTATGGGATAAGTATACGGAATGCGGTGCGAAACTGTCAAGACGCAAAGAGCCAGCCAGCCAGCGTTCAGTCGCCTGGCTGGCTCTCTCTTGGTTCTTGTCACAAGTACGATGGGCAGTGATTGCCTACCCAATACGGTTTTTGAGCATCTGCTCCCATGCTGAGGAGATAGCTCATGCATGCCTCATAGGATGCATCCTCTAGGACAAATGATTCTGAGCCAGAAAAAGAAATGCTATATAATTCTCCTTCCCGCTCCACAAAGAGAAGATGTCCATGCAAACAGGTAGCAATCTCTCCCGTATGCGTATCGGCGAGTGCCGCGTCAAAGGAGAGCGGCGTTCCCTGGCATGCAACGCCTTCTTGATAATCAGTGAAGGCTCGATCTGGCGATGTTTGCATTTCTTTTTCTCCTTTGCCCTCGCGGGCTAGACGATCTCGGCGTCCATGTACGCCTTGATCTCTCGATAGATGCCATTTCTGGCGTACTTCTTCGCAAATTTGCGATACTGCGCAGGGTCTTCACCCCGCTCCTGCAACAATCTTTTGAGAAAGGCGATGTCACGTTGGGAGAGATAGATGTTCAGGTTCTCTCCCGACTCGCCCAACGGCGGACTCTTACCGGCCATTTTTGGCCTTCTTCTCTTTCCCCTGGTAGGGATAGCCATTCTCCTCATCTCGCACATAGGCTATGTGCTTTGTGCCGTTCGCATCACGAACGGCAAAGGATTGGACTTTCTCCCCAAGATTGGGAGTTGTATACTCGGGGAAATGATCTGAGGTATCGGGAACATTCTTCTGTTTTTTCACAATTTCTCCTTTGGAGAGGATTTTCACCTCTCCACTTTTCTATCCTACTTGGAAGCAGGGAACAATTCCGACTCGCCATCAACCTTGATGGCTCTAATCATTTTCTGATTTTCGCGCATCTTCAGATACCGCTCGAAAGGAGGCTGGATGCCTGAAAGATGATCATTCTCCAACTCGACTACGATCAACTGATCGTTCTTTTTGTGATCTCGAATGTTCAGACTCAGGCTTGCAGCCCGTATGAAAGGCTGCAACTCATTCTCAACTGCATTGCGATTTGACTTTGATGTGATAAACTGAACTTTCATTTTTTGCCTTTCTTCTCTTTGGACTTGGCGGCATCAATTTGCCTACCAACTTGCTCCATTACGCGCTCGTTGTGCGCTTTGGCGGCTTTGGCATATTCCGCTTGCAGCCGCTTTACTTCGGACATTGGATATTCCTTTCTTACATCTCAACGATTTCTTCAAGGGAGAAAACTTCCTGATCGATCACATCACCATCTTCATCGAAGACGGGGCGAAGGCCGCCGACCACTTGCCACTCAGATGCATCAACCAGGCGTTCGCGGCGGTCAGTCTCGTGGCGAACTTCAACCGGCTCAGCGACCAACTTCTCAAGCACCAGCACCAGCCCGCCTTCGTCGCAGAACTCGTTGTAGCTCATCTCGACATCGGAGATGTCTGTCACACTGAGTTCGCCAGCACCTTCGAGGTACTCGCCCTCGTCCTCGGTGTCGCGGCCCCAAAGAACGATTTGACCGTTCTCGCTCTGAGCAACCAACCGAGCCAGGGTGGCTTCACGCACGCCGTGGAAGCGGTACTTGTCTTCGCCAGGCTTTTCGTTGAGTAGTTGATCGATGTTCATTGATTTCTCCTTTGTTTTATCTTCTAGTAGGATTCTAACAGATATCTGTTAGACGTACATCACCCAAAAGGAGTATCTTTTTAATTACCCAACAATTACCCAACATCGTTACTGGTATAATCTATATAAATCCCCCGTAGTGCCACCTCTCAGCAACAATCCATGCCGTTCGCATTTGACGACTCGCATCCCTGGTCGAGATGCCTTAGCGCATTTCTTGAGAGTAGTTTCCAACGTTCAAGCTCGCAAGAGACGCTGAGGATATACCGCCGTGCCTTGTACAGATTTTTCTCAGAGCCTGCAAAAATGCCGGAGGACTATACCAGAGAAGACGTCGAGAAGTTCATTCATCGCCCATCAGCAGACGGTAAAGCCCCTGCTGTATCAACGGTAAATCAACGTCTGAGTGCCTTGCGGTCTTTCTACTCCTACGCATCGACTTACACCATAGAAGGCCCAGATGGGCATCCTGTGGCTATTCTGAGGCATCCTGCACCGACCAGTGGATTTAAGCATGGGCGAGCAGATCGGGTGTACCGGGCCATGTCGTATGAGGAGTTCAGCCAATTCTTTGCGGTGATACCGAAAGATACCGCGCTAGGATTGCGTGATAGGTCCATCTTTCTCTTCTATTTCTGGACCGCCCGAAGAAGAGCAGAGATACAACGCCTCACCTGGGGGGATATCGAGCAGGGCATTATCATTGACGAAGGCGGGCGCAGGCGTATCGGCTGGCTGTATCATTTTCGCAACAAGGGGAGCAGCACGCAGGATGACGTAGCGGAACTGCCAGAGGCGGCAAAGGTTGCACTCGACAAGTATTTGATTGCATCGGGGAGAATGGCGACGATACAGCCTGGTGACCCATTATTCGTGGCTGAAGGCTCGAATACGCCGCTGAGTTTTGTGGCAATCTTCAAGAGGATGAAGACGTACCTGAGAGCATCACATCTGGACGGAAGAGGTTTTTCGATACACAGCTTCAGGCATACGGCAGCACGCATGCGGTATGCTAGCGGGGAGGATATACGAAGTTTGCAACGTCTGCTTAGGCACGCATCGATAGGCACTACCGACCTATATTTAAGAATATTATCCGGTAGTGCCAACAGCGGGGCAAAACTATTGGAGGACAAGTTCAATCAATTTTCTTGATCTCACTAAGACTCTCCTGAATGCGATCTAATATCGCTACGAGTTCATGCGCCCCTGCCTGGAAAGTCCGTACAACTTGAGATAACTCAGTGGAAGAGAAACCAGGGTCATTAAGTCCTACACGAACCTGGCCAATTTGATTGTAAATGCGAGAAGCAAAGGATTCTGCCGAGAGCACCTGGCTCTCAATAAAAATCTTCTGTTCTAGGCTGATATTTTGCATACTTTCTCCTTTATCTTCCTGACAATATATTATGCCATGCTCTCGCAGGCACAGCGAACAGTGGAGCGCGGCTGCTGGAAGAGCGATTCGGGCAGTTCTCATAGCTTGCCTGATAGCAGGTTCCGATGTCTGCCGAGCAGCCACATCTGATGTGCAGTACAGATCGTGCTGCTCTCGTCCTCTGGAAACCGCTCAATATGCACAGTGTACCAGCACCAGGCACAATCTGCCTGAGGATGTGCCACCGAGGGAATGTGTAGCACTGGCATCGGAGGGGTGTATAATAACTGTGGTGAGTTTTTGCTGATCATTTTGCTCATCTTTCTGAGGCTGGCCTTCCCGCCAGCCTCGCTCATGCTAATCCTCATATCCGCAATAGGCGAAGCGGATAGCCTCGCACTCGTTGCAGTGGCACGCATCGGGATGCGGTTGCTGCTGTGCCTTTGTTAGTTCAGACGGATAGAACCAATCTCTTCCATCCCGTCCGGTGAACCCATACGACTCATCGAACTCGATGAGGACACGGTCTATGCTCTCTGGAATGAGGCTAACCGTTCCCATAATTTCCACAAATCGACTACGAGTATTGGTGACTTTGACCCTGTCACCAATCCGCAAAAAAATTTCCATTGTTCCTTCTCCTTTGGGGGGATTGCTCCCCCTCTTCTACTTTGCCGCTACAGCAGCCTTTGGATGCTTTTCCAGCAATCCATAATATGCCCTATTCCCTATCGAAAAATACGATAGAGCCTTTTTGATCGCGTCGGTTTGTGCGCCCTTCTTGGCATCTCCGATGTCTCCCTTCGTGACCCTGCTTTGGCCCCATGCGCAAGGCATAAAGTCAACGCCAGCGAGCCACACCTTGACCTGGGTCACTGCCAGCATTGACACGCCTTTTTCGCTGGGTGTGGAGATGATCTCCGAACTGATCTCCTCGAAGCCCCATAACCCGATGCCAAAATTCTCATTCATGGCATCCACAATATATTGTGGCTTATAGCCAGTATAATCGGAATAACTGTCAACTGAGATATTCCCAGGCTCGCCACCTTTGAGCCGTGTATTGACTGCTTTGACTTGCTCTGCAATAGTTCCCATCTCAAAATCTCCATTCTCTAAACTATCTATCACGTGGGGAAGCCAGTCCTCCCAGGCTATAATCCTAAGCGTCTTCTGCGCTGTTGGGCGTCCTGTCTCCACTCATGCTCAGTAACTTGTTCTCCATAAACTTGCTTATAAAGATCACGGTAGAGTGATTCCCATGTAGGCAATCTACCCAAACGTGCTTGCGCCCTCAAGCCATTCACAGATGCAGTAACAGCTTCCAAATGGTCAGGATTAACACACTTGCGAACACAGCAAAGATGATCTATTTGCAATCCTTCTGGAATAGGGCCTTTATGAATTTCATACGACACTCTATGCGCTGTTGTATTATCCTTATCCGCCCTCATCCGTCCATACCCATATCGATCTAAGCGACCAGTCCATATCCAACAGCCATTTATGCCATTCCTGTCAACTCTGCTGAAAAATCTCTCTTTGAGATTACTCATTTGAAATGCTCCTATCCTCAAATCATCCTCAATATGTGGGAGCAGATTATCCTGCTCCCAGGCTTCCCCGATCAAATCTCTCATCCGATATTGTTCGGATTGTACAATGCGTTGATTGCCGCTCGGCGGGCGTTGGCTTCCTTCTCAGCGATTTCACGCTGCAAGAGAATGAAGCGGGCTGCGCGGTCTAGCTGCGTCTGGAAGGCAAGCATGTGTTTGCATTGGTGGTTGTAACGATGACCGCGATACTTCATGTCAGGGCAGGAACAATCAACGGCGGTGCCGGTCTCGCTACAAATCGTGAGGCTGTAAGTTGCCTCGGTGGTGAAGCTTGCTATCTGTGCATTCATGTTCTAAAATCTCCTTGTTGGTTCTTGAGAGCTTTGCTTGTCGGCTGGTCTCTCAAGTCTTGGAGCGGGCTTTGTGCTCGCTCTGTTTTTAGAAAATTCTTGACGCTTGTTTGAAAGCGTACAGGCGGTACTGGTTGTATCGCTCGATGCGGTTGTAACTCGCTGCAAGTCTAACGGCCTCTTCCTGTGATGCAGCGGAGATATTTTCGAAGGTTGCCGTGTTTCCCATCCCTGATGGCTGATAATACTGAACCGTCCAGTAACTGAGAGTTACTTCGGTGTCTCCCCAGATGTTTTCGCTGATGATCGGTGCTGTCATGTCGTTTCTCCTTTAATTTATCTTCTGTATATAGTATACGCCTGTCGTATACACTTGTCAAGTGTTTTGAGGACGAATAATGAGCAATTCTGAGAAAGTCGAATTATCCGTTTGGCGTATAGGATTGACAGATAATCCTTCCTGGCGTATAGTTGTTATATGCATACGACAGACGAATATC
>WNGM01001727.1_pt1 | contig 17529 bp, 20 predicted proteins | sample 5400571 | NCBI WGS metagenome assembly WNGM01 (sample SAMN13153378, study PRJNA577476) | soil metagenome | isolation source: 100 cm soil or saprolite under Garry oak tree replicate 2 | place: USA:California | collected 2016-06-15 | reverse complement strand
AGGCTGCGCGATCGCCCCGCGACCGTGGGATTCGGCAAACGCTATCCGGAATTCTGGCTCAACCATCGCCCCGGCATGCCGGCGGTCGCGACCGACACCGGCACCCACATCTGCGTGCGCGCCCCCGACGTCGACGCCGTGCGGAGATTTCACGCCGCCGCGCTCGCCGCGGGTGGCACGAGCGACGGCGAGCCGGGGCCGCGGCCGCAATACAGCGAGGGCTATTACGCCGCCTTCATCCGCGACCCGGAGGGCAATCGCATCGAGGCGGTGACGTTTACGAAATGACGCGCGTCATTCCGGCCGAGCGCGTAGCGCGAGAGCCGGAACCCATGGACACCGATTCTCACGAGATGGCGCGGCCGTCGTCATGGGTCCCGGGTTGCCTCGCTGCGCTCGGCCCCCGGGACGACGAGCTCTGCCATCACATCCGCTCCACCGTCTCCCCGGCGCGCCGGCGCTCTTCTTCCGGCACCGCGCGCAGGATCGCGGCGAGCTTGGGCAGGATATGCTCGACCTTTTCGACCACGACGCATTCGGCGTCGAGGCCGGGCCGGATGAACGCCAGCGCCTTCATGTGATCGAACAGCGCGAGCAGCGGATCCCAGAATTTTCCGATGTTGACGATCACGATCGGCTTGCGATGGCGGCCGAGCTGGGCCCAGGTGATCTGCTCGACCAGCTCCTCGAGCGTGCCGATGCCGCCCGGCAGCGCCGCGAAGGCGTCCGCGCGCTCGAACATGATGCGCTTGCGCTCGTGCATGTCGCGGGTGACGATGATCTCCTGGGCGCGCGCCATGACGTGCTCGCGGCCGGTGAGAAACTCGGGGATCACCCCGGTCACGCGGCCGCCGTGATCGAGCACGCTCGTCGCCAGCGTTCCCATCAGGCCGAGCGAGCCGCCGCCGTAGACCAGCCCGACCCGGTTCTCGGCGAGGATCTTTCCCAGTTGGCGGGCCGCTTCGGCAAACGTCGGATCGGCGCCGGGGCCGGAGCCGCAATAGACGCAGAGGGTTCGAATCATACTCATTCCAGGTTGTGGCATTGGCTCTCCGGAAGCGTCAAGGCGGCCGCACCGAGGCCTTGCGCGCGTCGCTCGGCCTCGCGCCGGCATCGAAGAATGCGGGCCCCGCGGCGCCGCAATCCGGGGCGAAGAGCGCGTTTCCGAGCCGCCCGCCCGCGGAACGAGGTGATCAAAGCCGCAAGAGAGCCTATATGAGGCCCTAGCGAAGCGGGTTCAACCATCCAGGTCGCGCCAGGGTTCCGGCATCGCGGGCGAGCGAATGGAACGCAGCGGATTTTTCAAAAAAAAGCCGGCGGCGGGCATCTCCGGCGAGCGCGGCACGCTGTTCTCCACGCTGGTGCATCTGTGGCCCTACATCTGGCCGAGTGATCGCCCCGACCTCAAGCTCCGGGTCCTCGGCGCGATGGTGCTGCTGCTGTTCGCCAAGCTGGCGACGATCGCCGTCCCCTTCACCTACAAATGGGCTACCGATGCGCTGGTCGGCCAACCCAGTGCGCCGGTGGCGGCGTCGCCTTGGGCGTGGGTGATCGCGATTCCGATCGCGATGACCATCGCCTATGGCGGCATGCGCTTGCTGATGGCGCTGCTCACCCAGGTGCGCGACGGCATCTTCGCCCGGGTGGCGATGCACGCGGTGCGGCGCCTCGCCATCCTCACGTTCCAGCACATGCACCAATTGTCGCTGCGCTTCCATCTCGAGCGCAAGACCGGCGGGCTCACCCGGATGCTGGAGCGCGGACGCACCGGCATCGAAGTCATCGTGCGCATGGTGATCCTGCAGCTCATCCCCACCATTCTCGAGGTCGGTCTGATCGTCGCCGTGCTGCTGTTCCAGTTCGATTGGCGCTACGTGCTGATCATCCTGGCCACGATCGTGCTCTACATGGGGTTCACCTATTCGGCGACCGAGTGGCGCATCAACATCCGTCGCCGGATGAACGAGAGCGACACCGACGCCAACACCAAGGCGGTCGATTCGCTGCTCAACTACGAGACCGTGAAATATTTCGTCGCGGAGGAGCGCGAGACGCGCCGCTACGACCGCTCCATGGCGCGTTACGAGGATGCCAGCATCAAGACCTATACGTCGCTTGCGGTGCTCAACGCCGGACAGGCGGCGATCTTCACGCTCGGGCTCGCCGCCGCCATGGTGCTGTGCGTGCTCGGCGTCCAGTCCGGCACCCACACCGTCGGCGATTTCGTCATGATCAACGCCATGATGATCCAGCTCTACCAGCCGCTGAATTTCATGGGCATGGTCTATCGCGAGATCAAGCAGGCGGTGATCGACATCGAGATGATGTTCGGGATTCTCTCGCGCGATCCCGAGATCAAGGACCGGCCCGAAGCGAAGCCGCTCGCGGTGACGAACGGCGCCATCCGCTTCGAAGGCGTCAGCTTCGCCTACGAGCCGGAGCGCGCGATCCTGAAAGATCTCAGCTTCGAAGTGCCGGCCGGCAAGACCATCGCGGTCGTGGGCCCCTCGGGCGCCGGCAAGTCGACCATCTCCCGCCTGCTGTTCCGGTTCTACGACGTGACCGGGGGCCGTATTCTCATCGACGGACAGGACATCCGCGACGTCACGCAGACTTCGCTGCGCGCCGCGATCGGCATGGTGCCGCAGGATACCGTGCTGTTCAACGACACCATCCGCTACAACATCCGCTACGGCCGCTGGGAGGCGAGCGACGAGGAGGTCGAGCAGGCGGCGCGGATGGCGCAGATCGACGGCTTCATCCGCATGGCCCCCAAGGGTTACGACACCGAAGTCGGCGAGCGCGGCCTGAAACTCTCGGGCGGCGAGAAGCAGCGCGTCGCGATCGCCCGCACCATCCTCAAGGGCCCGCCCATCCTCCTGCTCGACGAGGCGACCTCGGCGCTCGACAGCCACACCGAGAAGGACATCCAGGACGCGCTCGACCGCATGTCGAAGAACCGCACCACGCTGGTGATCGCGCACCGGCTCTCGACCATCGTCGCCGCCGACGAGATCATCGTCATCGACGACGGCTCGATCGTCGAGCGCGGCACGCACCAGGCGCTGCTCGCGCGCGCGGGACTCTATGCCAGCATGTGGAACCGCCAGCGCGAGGCCGAGGAGGCGCGCGAACGGCTGGCGCGAGTCGCCGAGGAATCCGGCACGCCCCACCGCAACCCGCCGCCGGTCGAGGACGTCTCGCTTCCCGCGGCGGAGGCGGAGGAAGAGGCCGAGAAGGTCGCGCCGGCCGACGCGGCGGAATGATCATTTCATGTCGGTGATCGCCTCCATCCGCGCGCAGCTGGTGCCCATCCACCGCGAAGGCTATCCGTTCATCGCCGTCTTCGCGCTCGCCGCCATGGTGTTGTTCCTGCTCTGGCTGCCGCTCGGCACGCTCGGCACGCTGGCGACGCTCTGGGTGGTTTATTTCTTCCGCGATCCGCCGCGCGTGACGCCGGTCGCGGACGCTCTCGTGGTGGCGCCCGCCGACGGCCGCATCAGCCTGATCAGCCGCGCCGTGCCGCCCGCGGAGCTGGCGCTGGGCGCGGCGCCGCTGCCGCGGATCTCGATCTTCATGAGCGTGTTCGATTGTCACGTGAACCGCAGCCCGGTCACCGGCCGCATCGAGCGAATGGTCTATCGGGCGGGAAAATTCCTCAACGCCGATCTCGACAAGGCGAGCGAGGACAACGAGCGCAACGCGCTGGTCATCGACGCGGCCGGCACCCGCATCGGATTGGTGCAGATCGCGGGGCTGATCGCGCGGCGGATCGTGCCGTTCGTGCGCGAGGGCGACGCGATCGGCGCCGGCGAGCGCATCGGCATGATCCGCTTCGGCTCGCGGGTCGACCTCTACCTGCCGGACGACGCCAGGCTCAGGGTCGGCCAGGGCCAGATCGCGATCGCCGGCGAGACGGTGCTTGCCGAGCTCGGCACGGGCGGGGGGACGCCGACCTACCGGGCGGGCTGAAACGGGGGGCGGCGCGCCAATACCGTTAGGGGTCTTCGTGAAGCCGGTCCCCCATCATGCCGGCTCCGGGCGCAGGATGCCGGAACCGACCTCAGATCAGCCGCACGCCGTTGGCGAAGACCTGAGACCAGCTCAGGACTCGAACTGACCGACGAAGTCGGGTCGCCGTGCGCTGTCCGCGTCTCATGCTAGGAGATCGACAAGCGAGCCCCATCAGTCGGCATCCTTCGGTAACCGAGAGGCTGCCGGGCCGGCAATGACGCATGGGCTCGCGCTTCTCAGCAGGCGAGCGTGCCGCGATCCCCCAAAAACTCGTTCCCGAGTAGGGATGCCCTGCATCAGCGGGGCAAAATTTGGGCGCCGATTGACACCATCCGACCAAATCCGTTGATGGCCACTCGAATAGTCATGCTTTTCCCTTGGGTGGCGGACAGGACCTTCGTTTGGAAGAAGCTAAGATCGGGCCAATCTGACCGGAAGGTCAAAACTGTCGGCATCTCCAAATTCGCGAGGATTTCAGGATGCTCGACCTCGCTGGTCCGGCCGGCTGCAGCGCATGGCCGAACGTCGTGTGTCACTATCGGTGCCGTAGCTAGGGTCGAGGCAGGCAGCCGGCCGACTGGAGAATGTGAGGGACGGGCGCCACCTTGCCTATTTGAGGAAACCGGTGCCGCGGCCAAGTTTGCACTTGGTCACACCTGGACGTTCTCAACAGGCCTGCGCTTGTTGTGTCAACGAACGAGGCTCCTGATCTGATCGAGAAGCGTGGCGGCGGTCGTCTCGAATGGTTCCGAACTTCGGGTCGCTCTGCTCAGCACCATCGCTCCCTCGACGGCGGTGATCATGGTCGTAGCCATCATCCTGGCTCGGTCGGGCTTGAGGCCTCCCTTTGCCAACTGCTGGGTCAGACGGTTCTGCCAGGACCTGAAGACGTCGCGCGCCTGTTTGAGCAGATCGGGCTCGCGCGTGGCGACGGTAACAGCGAGCACGGCACAGCCCGCCTGGAAATTGGAATCCAACAGGACTTTGCGCCAGATCGCGAAGAAGTGTTCAGCGGCTTCGATGGCCCCTTTCGGGGGCGGCGTCTCCATCGCTGTCAGCAGGTACTGTCCCGCTCTTTGGAGGGCCAACCCGATCAGCTGGTTCTTGCCCTCCGGAAAGTGGTGATAGATCGAGCCGCGCGGCGCTCCGGTCAATTCGAGGACCGTCGAGAACGACACACCCTCGAGCCCGGTTGTCGCGAGAAGGCGCACCGCGCCCAAGATCATTTTTTCCCGAGCGTCGTCAGCCATTGGCGAACTCTTGACTATGATGGTCGTCATAGTTAGCGTCTATGAGGATCATCATAGTCACGGGGAGGCTGCCATGGGGCACGTCGGTTTCTTCAAAGTTGGCGTACATCGCCGGGCATCCAGGACTGGTTGGGCCGGATGGCTGATCTCCATCGGAGCCGCGTTCGGCGTCGTTTGTGGAGGGCTCTCGGGGGCGGCGGCCATGACCGAAGAACAGGCGAGATCCATTATTGAGCCCTGGTACAGGCTGTTCAATCTGCCCGTCCAGGGAGACATGAGAAAGCTGCAGGAAGAGATTCTGACACCTGACTACCAGTCCTGCGCCGGTTACCTGCCGAGCGAATGCTGGGGGCGCGAAACCTCCATCATGGTCGTTGGTGGCTTTGCGACATCGATCCCCGACCTGAAGTTTCAGATACACGAAATACTCGTCGCGGGCGACAGGGTGATCGTCCGCGGCGAGGTCACCGGTACTCCATCCGGCGCGCTGTTCGGCGCTCCCCATACCGGCAAGAGCTTCAGGATCATGGCAATCGACATACAGACAATTCGCGACGGCAGGATCTCCAAGACCTACCATCTGGAGAATTGGCTGAGCGCATTGGGCCAGTTGCGCGCCCAATAGGTCGCGGTCGAACACATCGCGCAGGTGGCTGGCCGAGGAGCGTGAGAGCAATACTACCAAGGAATGCTCAGATCGTGTCGAGTCGCGGCGGCGTCTGGCCTTAACGCGAATCGATCCCAGCGTGAGGCAAGAACAGCATTTTTTGCAATGGCCGCGGGGTTTGTCTCCTCGCGGCCGCTTCTAATGTCGAATTGTGCGCCTGATCGATTGAGGAGGCTGTCCGTAGATGCGGATAAATGCCCGTCTCATGTTTTCCGCGTCACCGAACCCGACCGCCTCCGCGATGCGTTCGACAGGTTCGATAGTCGTCTCTATCCGGCCTCGGGCTAGATCGGTACGGAGTCGTTCCACCACACGCGCCGGTGTAGTCCCGGTCTGCGTTCGGAATGCGCGGCTGAACTGGCGCAGGCTCATGCCGGCCGATTCCGCCAAGCGTTCGACGGTGAGCACTTCGGCGATGTGGTCGCGGGCATAGCCAAGAGCAGCGGCAATTCGATCATTCTTTGGTGCCAAATCAACGGAAGCTGCGAATTGCGATTGCCCGCCGTGGCGACGATGATAGACGACGAGGTGCTGGGCCACGCCTTTGGCGACGGCAAAACCATGGTCTTCTTCGATCAAAGCCAACGCAAGGTCGATGCCGGCTGTGATGCCGGCTGACGTCCATACGTTGCCGTCCCGACAGAAGATCCGATCTGCCTCAACCCGGATGGATGGATACTCTCGCTGAAGGCGCGGCGCATATCGCCAGTGCGTCGTCGCCCGACGTCCGTCCAACAGACCAGCCGCCGCGAGGACAAACGCACCTGTGCAGACACTCGCAACGCGTCGGCATCGGCTCGAGGCCTCCACAATACGACTCAGCGTGCCAGCGGATAAGGGCGGATCAATCCGTCCACCGACGACGACGAGCGTATCGAGCGCGGCATTATTAAGCGAAGCTGCAGCAGTAGCGATGCCAAGGCTGTTCGTCACAGTGCCCTCATCAGCTGCCAGGACACTCAGCCGGTAGGCGGGATTTTCGAGTTGGTCGTTTGCCGCTTCAAAAGCACTGGCTGGACCAGCGAAGTCGAGCAGCTGAAACCCTGGCGAAAGCAAGAAGCCGATGGCGTTCATGGCCGGATCATAGGGAACGTTGACCTTTCGGTCAAACGGATGCGGTCTTAGCCTGTTAGCAAGGAGAACAGGCGATGACACAACCAATCACCGTAGTGGTGCCCGTGTACAATGGGGTGACCCAACTCGACTTTACTGGTCCGCACCAGTTTCTCTCGCGGACACCCGACCTGCATGTCCGGGTGGCCTCGCTGGATGGTCAGCCGGTCACGGCCGACCGCCTCACCTTCTCGAATCTGGAGGACCTGAGCGCCATCAAGTCGTGCGACGTGCTTCTGGTCCCTGGCGGCGGCGGGTGCCTTGCTGCTATCGAGAATGACGTCTTTTTGAAAGAGATTGCCCGCCTTGGAGCGACCGCGCGCTATCTGACTTCGGTCTGCACCGGGTCGCTCATTCTGGGCGCCGCGGGATTTCTTACCGGTCGCCGTGCGGCCTGCCACTGGGCATGGCGGGAATTGCTTCCGGTCTTTGGCGCTATCGTCGACGAGGGCCGCATTGTGAGGGACGGCAACATCCTCTCCGGGGGAGGCGTCACGGCAGGCATCGATTTCGTCCTGGCACTTATCGCGGAGCTGCGCGGATCTCGCGTGGCAGAGATGGTCCAGCTCGGCTTGGAATATGCACCACAACCGCCCTTTAACTCCGGACGGCCGGACACAGCGCCGGTGGAAGTCTTGGAAGCGGTGAACGCACGCACGGCGGCGAGCCGCGCAGAACGACGCGTGCGTATCGACGCCTGGGCCGCCGCTCATCGCGCCAGTCAGCATGTCTGAGGTCCCAAAGCATGCCTGACCGCCGCCCCGTTCCGACCCTCATTGGAATGAAATCCGCTGCATGGCCGGTTCCGGCTTCCGCCGTGCGGACGCCGCTCCGCGAATGCGGACAAACCAAGCCTGTCTCTGACTGATGGAGTGAGATGTGAGCGGAAGCGAAAAGCCTGATTTTAGCAACGCGATGGCGGTTGGCCGAGAGTTGGAATTGAAGCTGCCCGACAGCCAAGTTGTTCGGGATGCCTATACACAGGCAAATGCCGAATCTCAGCCTTGGCTATTTAATCACGTCGTGCGCTCCTGGCTCTTTGGCGCAAAACTCGCAGAGCGTCGCACGCTGAAGCCGGATGCTGAGTTGGTTGCTGTCTCAGTGCTCTTGCACGATCTCGGCCTTGCGCGCGGTGGCGCCCCCGATCGTCGCTTCGAGGTTGTGGGAGCGGACGCTGGTCGCGCCTTCGCTCTCTCCCACAATATGGGGGAACGCCGCGCAGAGACTGTTTGGGACTCGATCGCCCTTCACACTACCGCGTCGATCGCACATCATAAGGGCACCGATGTAGCCTGCTGCCAGCACGGTATCGCATGCGATTTCGGCGGCGTTGGTTTTCAGGAATTGAGTGATGGCGACAAGAAGGCAATCCTGTCTGCCTATCCTCGCCTTGACATGAAGAATCAGTTGACCGCGTGCCTCTGTGGCATAGCCAAAAACCATCCGAATACAACGAGAGACAATTTCATCGCAGACTTTGGATCGAAGTTCATTCCTGGATATACACGTCCGTCATCCGTCGATTTCCTGCAAAAGGCGCCCTTTGCGGAATAGGCGAGCATCGCACTGTTGGGACGCAAGGCCTCGCATCGTCAACGGCCGTTAACCGTTTTCTTGCCGTTCGGTTAGCGCAATCGATTCAATTGCAGCAATAGCGTGGACCCCTCGGGATGACAGGGATGGATTCGATGCTGCGAAATTGGCAGGCCGGCAGAGCGAATAGGAGACAAGACCAGCGCGCCAGCGCGCTCCTCGAGCGCGTTCGGGAAGGCTTGGTGCTGCTCGACGACGCTTTGGCCGAGCTTGCCGATGCCGACGAACTCCGGGGCCTCGCCGGGCTGATTGCGGAGCGGCTCGGGCTCAAGCCCGAAGAAGTCATCTGCGCCGTCGCGGCGCCCTCGGAGCGGCGCTTGACCGTGCTGTGCCGCGCCGCCGGGCTCAACATCAACGGATTTTCCGCGGTCCTGCGCATGCGCTGCCGCGCGCGCGGCGCCATCCACTCGCCCGCGCAGGCGCTCACCGCCTTTCATGATATGCCGGTCCAGACCGCGCAGCAGATGGCGCATATGGCGAAGGGGCGATAGTGCACCGCAGGCCACGTTGGCGCGGAGGCCGACAAAGCGATACAATAGGCCCATGCTGTTTCCGCCGTTCGAACCCGACCGCGACGAGCCGAAGCGCCGGCGATTCCGGCCGATTCCGGTGCGCACGCTGGTGCCGAATCTCATCACGCTCTTGGCGCTCTGTGCCGGGCTCACGGCGGTCCGGCTGGCGATCGAGGGCAAGCTCGAGTTCGCGCTCGCCGCGATCGTGCTCGCGGCAGTGCTCGACGGCATCGACGGCCGCATCGCCCGGCTGATCAAAGGCACCTCGCGGTTCGGTGCCGAGCTCGATAGCCTCGCCGATTTCGTCAATTTCGGCGTGGCTCCGGCGCTGATTCTCTATTTCTGGGACCTGCACGAGCTCAGATCCGCCGGTTGGATCGCCGCCCTGGTGTTCGCGATCTGCGCCGGGCTGCGGCTCGCGCGATTCAATGTCTCAACCGATGATCCCAACCGGCCGGCCTGGGGGTCGAATTTTTTCGTCGGCATGCCGGCGCCCGCGGGCGCGATCACCGTTCTGCTGCCGATCTACGTCAATTTGCTCGGCGGCCCGGAGTGGGCGCCGATCACGTTCCTCTACACCTTGCTGATCGCGTTCCTGATGGTTTCGCGGCTGCCGGTATTTTCCGGCAAACGGCTCGGGACCCGGGTGCCGCGCGAGATGGTGCTGCCGGTGTTCGTCGTGGTGGTGTTGTTCGTGGCGCTGCTGCTGAGCTATCCGTGGATCGTGCTCACCCTGGGCACGCTCGTCTACCTCGGTTGCCTGCCGGTCGGCTTCTGGTCCTATCGGCGCTTCGAGCGCAACGCCGCGCAGGCGGCGAACGCGGCGCCCGGCGCCGAGGCCGACGCTGCCGCGGCGCGAGCGAAATCCGCCGGTTCCGACGAGCGGCCGGTTCGGCTCAACTGATCGTCCGTGACGGCGTTCGGGCCATCCGTTCCCAGGGCAACGCGGGTGCTTCCCGCGCAAAACGTCGATCCGGCGCGCGTCGTCGATGCCGTGATTCTCGATCAAGCGCAGCGGTGGGCGCCCCGCGGCGAGCGGCTTTCCGTCAAAGGGCTCCGGTTCGCGCTCGAGCTCGCCGAGCCGACGCATCTGCGCATGGGAGACGCGCTGGAGCTCGAGGACGGCAGCCTCATCGAAGTGGTGGCCGAGGCCGAGCCGCTCGTCGAAGTGCGGGCCGTGGATGCAGCGGCGCTGGCGCGGATCGCCTTTCATCTCGGCGACCGCCACGTCCCGGTCCAGCTCTTTTCGAACCGCATTCGCCTGCGGCGCGACCATGCACTGGAATCGCTGATCGCTGCGCTGGGCGGCAAATGCGCAAAAATCGAAGCGCCGTTCGACCCGGAAGGCGGGGCCTATGTCGAGCCCGCCCATGCACATCCCCATGCTCACCCTGCCCATTCGCACGGCCCTCACACCCATGGCTCCGCCGGACACAAGCACCATTCCGAGACGTGAAGCCGCCTGCGCTGCGTCGGCGCGCATGACATGCCGGGGGCGGCCGTGCGCTACATTGGCGGCCCGACACCCGGCTCACCCATCGAGCCCAGCGGAGGAGCGCCATGACCACGACGATCGAGCGCGATGGCCCGGTCACGACCATCGTGCGGGCCCGCACGCACGCGAGAAACGCCATGGACCCGGCAAGCGCCGAGGCGCTGGTCGAGGTCTTGCTGGCATTCGATCGCGATCCCGATCAATCGGTGGCGGTGCTGTGGGGGGCGGGCGGCGCGTTCTGCGCGGGCTTCGATCTCAAATTCGCCGCGACCCAGGTCGGCAAGCGGCAGCCGCTCTCCGACCTCGACTTTCCCGAACATGGCCCGCCACCGCGCGGACCCATGGGTCCGAGCCGGCTCGAATTGTCGAAACCGGTGATCGCCGCGATTGCCGGGCCGGCGGTCGCGGGCGGCATGGAGCTCGCGTTGTGGTGCGATCTCCGGGTGATGGAGGAGACGGCCTTCATGGGCGTCTATTGCCGCCGCTGGGGCGTGCCGCTGATCGACGGCGGGACGGTGCGCCTGCCGCGCATCGTCGGCCGCGGCCGCGCGCTCGATATCGTTCTCACCGGCCGCAAGGTTCCGGCCGAGGAGTGTTTCCGCATCGGGCTGTGCGAGCGGCTGGCGGCGCCGGGAAAATCCCGCGAAGTCGCGGAGGCGCTGGCACGCGAGATCGCCCGGTTTCCGCAAGCGTGCATGCGCGCCGACCGCCGCTCGGTGTTGCTGCAGGAAGGCCTGTCCGAACGCGAAGGCCTGCGGTCGGAATGGGCCTCTTCCTCGCCGGCGTTCGAGCGCGAAGGCGCCGCGGGCGCCGCGCGCTTTGCGCAAGGCAAGGGCCGCCATGGCGATTTCGCCGATATTTGATCACCGATATATTCCCGATAGCCTGTCATTCCGGGGCGCGGGCGTGAGCCCGCGAACCCGGAACCCATGACCGCCAACCGCACAAATCTCGCGCGCGCGGTGTTCATGGGTCCCGGATTCCCTCGCTTCGCTCGGGCTCCGGGACGACGGCGGCATGTTTGAGGAGCACACGATGGGTCGCCTGAGAGACAAGATCGTGCTGGTGACCGGGGCCGCGGGCGCCATCGGCTCGGCGACCGCCGACGCGGTCGTGGAAGCCGGCGCGATCGCAATCACCACGGACCTCGGCAGCAGCGCCGGCATGGATCACGCGCTCGACGTGACTTCGCAGGAGGATTGGCTGCGCGTCATCGCCGAGATCGAGCGCACCGCCGGCAGGCTCGACGGTCTCGTCAACGCGGCGGGAATCGCCGCGGCCGGCAGCGTCGAGGACACCGATCTTGCGACCTGGCGCCGGGTCATGGCGGTGAACCTCGACGGCACGTTTCTGGGCTGCAAGCATGCGCTGCCGCTGCTCAAGCGCGGCGGCGGCGCGATCGTCAATCTCTCGTCGGTATCGGGCCTCGTCGGCGGGCACAATCTCGCCGCCTACAACGCCTCCAAGGGCGGGGTGCGGCTGCTCACCAAATCGGTCGCGCTTCACGGCGCGCGCTTCGATCCCAAGGTGCGCTGCAACTCGGTGCATCCGGCATTCATCGAAGGCGCGATGGCGGATGCGCTGATCGCGCAGACCAAGGATCCCGCGCACGCGCGTGAGCGGATGAGCCGGGATATTCCGCTCGGCCGCTTCGGCAAGGCGAGCGAGGTAGCGGACCTGTGCGTGTACCTGTTGTCCGACGAATCCGCCTTCGTCACCGGCGCCGAGTTCGTGCTCGACGGCGGCCTGACGGCGCGATGACGCGCGAGGCGGCAGCCAGCATACGAAGCGGCTATGTCGGGTTCGCAGGCTGAGCCGGTCCTGCTTCCCGACCGATCGCCAGGGCGCGTGCTCATAAATTCAGCCGACCTTCACGAGATTCTGGTTCGGCAGAGGTCCGCCGGGAAACTGAGCGAGCTTGCCGCCGACCGCGAGCGATCCAAGATCGATGCCGAAGAAGCCGATCCGGTCGATCAGGCCCGCCACTTCCGCCTTCGCCGCGTTGTCATTGCCGGAATAAAACAAGACGCGTCGGCCGCCTTCCGCTCTGGGATCGCTGGCCAGCACCTCTGCGCGAAGGTGATTGAACGCCTTCACGACGCGCGCTCCAGGCACGAGATCGGCAAAAATCTCGCTCGATACGCGGCCCTTGAGATCGACGGGCCTGAACAGTGGCGCCTCGATCGGATTGTTGGCGTCGATGAGGATTCGCCCGCCCCAATCCGGCAGTCCCGCCAGCGCCGCCGGCAGTTTCGTCCAGTTGACGGCGACGAAAACGATGTCGGCGCGGGCCGCTTCCTCGCGCTTGCTGGCCCTGATCGACGGGCCCAGCTCATGGACCACCTCTTTCAACGAGTCGGGGCCGCGGCTGTTCGAGATGGTCGCCTGGATGCCGGCGCGGGCCAGCGTCCGAGCGAAGGCTGTGCCGATGGCGCCCGATCCGATGATGCCGATGGTCATGGGATGTTCCTCAGGTTTGCGGAGCGGAGGGGCGGCGGCGGAATCGCCGTCCCGCGTTCAAGAGCGATTTTGCTTGGCCGGCCAGGCGCCCAGCTGCTCCATGAGGGAGAAGAGATTGGCGACGCCCCAATGTTCGACGATCTTGCCGCTGCGCACGCGCATCACGTCGACGGTCTCGAATTGAATGTTGCGGCCAGTCGGCGCGACGCCGAGGAATTCCCCCCGGTGCGTCCCGTGGTAGGTCTTGTACGTCGTCACGCGGTCGCCATCGGCTAGCTGCCAATGGATCTCGGCGTGAAAGTCGGGGAACGCGGCGCGCAGCGTTCGGTATAGCTCTCTTGCACCGGCCTTGTCGGGCGTGCGGCCTGGCTGCGGCGTGTGGTCGAGAAAATCGTCGGCGAAGAGTTCATCGAACACCTGGAAATTCCCGCCGCCTTGGACTTCCTCCGTGTTGCGACGAACCACTGCCTTGGCGGCGTCGCTCGAACCGATGCTGGTCATGACTTGCCTCCAAGTGTTTTGAGAATGCTGCGCACCTTTGCATGTGCCGACTCAGGCGCCGGCGCCCGTCTTCTGACCTAGAAGCTGCAGCTCCCAGGCGAAAGCGGTCCCGGTGCCGCCGCCGTGATCGAGGAGAATTGGGCCGAGTGCCTTGGCCGAGTCCTGGCGGGCCCAGTCGCGTTGCAGTTCGCTTGCCACGGCCAGCCAAGTAATCGGAACCACGCCGGCCATGACCATGCGGCGGATCGCCATCTCATGCGCTTCGACACTCACGCCCCCTGAGGCGTCGGTGACGGCGTAAACCTCGTAGCCTTCCCCGGCCGCCTGGATCGCCGGCATGGCGAGGCAGACTTCCGACCAGAGCGCCGCGATGATGAGCTTCTTGCGGCTGGTCCTCTTCACTGCATCGACGACCCGCGCGTCCTCCCAGGTGTTGATGAAGGTGCGGTCGATCGGCTTCTGGTCGGGGAAGACGTCCTGCAATCCCTTGATGAGCTTGCCGCCGCGGTCCTCCACCACGGTGGTCAGGATGGTCGGCACGTTGAAAATCTTCGCTGCCTTGGCGAGCCCGATGACGTTGTTCACGACCATCGTCGGCTCATGGCTATTCAGGTTCGCGAATTGGAAGGGCTGGTGATCGATCAGGACCAGAACCGAGTCCTCCGGGGTGAGGAGGGCGTTTAGGCCGTTCTTGGGTGCGGCGGACTGGGTCATAGGCGTCACTCCCGACTGAGATCTGTTGTTCGCGGAGTGGATATCGCCGATTTATTGGCATACGATTAGCCGGTAATAGCTGGAATTACTTACAAGTATTCCTTGAGAGTGAGGCCATGGAGACTCTCGCGAACCTCGAATCCTTCGTGAGGAGTGCCGAATCGGGCGGGTTCTCAACGGCAGCCCGGCGAATGTCGCTGACCCCCGCCGCGGTGAGCCGTAACGTCGCGATGCTGGAGCGGAATCTCGGCGTCCGGCTGTTTCACCGCAGCACGCGGAAGCTGACCCTGACTGAAGCCGGCGAGCGTTTCCTGCACGCGATCCGGGATAATCTGGAAGCACTGCAGACGTCGATTGCGAACGTCGCCACGGACCGCGGCGAGCCGGCCGGAGTGCTCAAGCTGAGCCTCGGCCTGACATTCGGGGTCGATTACATTCTGCCGCTCTTGCCGGATTTCTTGAACCGCTACCCGGATGTCCGTCCGGATTGGCATTTCGAGAGCCGGCAGGTCGATCTCATTGCCGAAGGCTTCGACGCGGCGATCGCCGGCGGCATCGAGCTGGCGCCCGGCGTGGTGTCTCGCACGCTTGCGCCTTTGCACATCATCGCCGTTGCCTCGCCATCCTATATGAAAAACCGGACGCCGCCGGCCGATCCATCCGGGCTCGCCGTTCTCGATGGGATTGTCATGCGCGCATCTCATACCGGCCGCATTCGCGAACGGATAATGCGCAATGTTGCGGGTGCGGAAATGATGGCCCCGCTCAAAGAGACAATAACGTTCGATGATCCCGAGGCGATGTGCCGTGCAGCGCTGCTGGGGCTCGGCGTGACTTTGATCGCAGTTCCGCACGCGTTGCCGCATCTGGAAAGTGGCGCGGTCGTGCGGCTGGTCCCTCAATGGTACGCCGACGCCGGTCCGATTTCGATCTACTACGCCACGCGGACGCTCTTGCCGGCAAAAACCCGTGTCTTCGTCGATTTCGTCGTAGCCGCCTTTCAGCGCCAGCGCCTCGCGGAGCGCTTTGCCGGCAGTATCGGTTAGCCCGACGAGGGGCCGGGCGTGGCGTCGATCGAGATCGCCGTACAGCACCGCGCTCGCGAGGCGGACAGCAAAATTCACCTCGCCTCCTCCACCCTGCGTCAAATAGGGGCAGAAGCCTGAGCACCGATCCGGCTCGGAATTCAAAACGAGAAATCACGTGCCGGCGAAATTGGTTGCGTGTCCTCACGCGCCCGCCATATGCGCTGCGAGCCGCTCCAGGCTCTGGGTCCAGCCCGCCTGCATGCCTTCGAGCATGCGCTCCGCCACGACGGCCAAGCCTACGGCGCGAGCGTGCACATTGAGCTTCGTCTTGCCGCCCTGCTCGGCGAAGGTGACCGTCGTGAGCGCTTCGAGCAAGGGGCTGCCGTTCTCATCCTCCGCCACCGCAGTGAAGACGAGCCGCTCGGGTTCCAAAATCTCGCGGAACACGCCCCTCATCGGATGCTCGGCGCCGTCGGGCGCGCGCATCACGATCCGCAGCGCGCCGCCCGGCCTGACGTCCATTTCGCAGACCGGGTTGGTGAAGCCCTGCGGGCCCCACCATTGCGCCATGTGCCTGGGATCGGTCCACGCCTTCCACACCAACTCGCGCGGCGCATCGAACACGCGCGTGATGACCACCGTCCGCTCGTTCCGCTGCACGGCAGCGCTCGTTGTTGCGACCATGTTGCTTCCCCGTCTCAAGCGTTGGCCAGGTATTCGGCGAGCCGATCCAGCGTTCCGGTCCAGCCCTGCTGCATGTTCTGATGCGCGCCGGCGAACGTCGCACGCTCCGTCTCGTCCGCATCGAGCGGGGACCATCGGATCGTCAGCCTGGTCCGGCCGTCCTGCTCGGCGAACAGGAAGGTGGACAGCATTTGCAGCGGCCACGTGGGGCTCATCGGATGGCGGGTGATGTTGCCCGCTTCGTCCGAGAAGGAATTCACGAGAACGATGCGCTCCGGACGGACGATTTCGCGATACACGAACTTGCCCCACATCGTGCTCCCGTCCGGCGCCCGCATGCCGTAGTGATAGATGCCGCCCGGTCGCAGATCCATCTTCGACGCGATCACCGTGAAGCCCTTCGGTCCCCACCAGTGCTGCATGCGCTCGGGTTCGGTGAACGCCTGCCACACGAGCTCGCGCGGCGCCTCGAACACCCGCGTGATGACGAACTCCGAGCTCGTCGCCGCCGCGGCAGTGCCGCTGGTCGCGGCTTTTGCTGTAGTCATGTCCCTGCCTTTCGAATCCGAGGTGAAAGTCATGTCCGCTTTCGCAGCCCGGCGGATCTTCATAACCGCAGATCGGGTTATGCTTGCTCGTATGCCTGCTTCATGCTTTCCATATCGAGTTTGCTCATTTGCAGCACTACCTTCATGACTCGGTCGGTTTTTTCAGCCTCGGCCCCGTGCAGCATCTCGCCCAAATTGGAAGGGACGATCTGCCAGGACACGCCGTATTTGTCTGTCACCCAGCCGCATCGTTGTTTTTCTCCGCCATCGGAAAGCTTCTCCCATAATTCATCTATTTCCTTCTGCGTCTCGCAGTTCACGGCGAACGATATGGCCGGTGTGAAGGTGAACTGCGGCCCGCCGTTGAGGGCGCAGAATTCTTGGCCGTCGAGCTGGAACGTGATGACCATCACCGAGCCCTTCGGCCCCGGCCCCTGTTCGCCGTAGCGGCTGATGCCGACGATCTTGGAATTCTTGAAGATCGAGACGTAGAACTCCGCCGCCTCCTCGGCTTTGCCGTCGAACCACAGGAATGGGGCGATCTTTTGCATGATCCTCTGTTCCTTTTCTCGAGATGGACGTCGGGGATTCCGGCTCGCGGGCACAACCGTCGAGTTGAGCCGGCGTCAGCGAGGTTGCTCGCAGAGGATCATCCACGGCGTGCCGAATTGATCGACCAGCATGCCGAACCGCACTGCAAAGAAGGTTTGTGCGATCGGCATCCGCACCGCCCCGTTCTCGGCCAACGCATGGAAAACGCGTTCCGCCTCCCCCGGGCTGTCGACCCCGAGGGTCACGGAGAAGCCTTTCATCGCCCCATCGGCGCGATCGGGTGGAGCATCGGAAGCCATCAATACCTTGTCGCCGATGACGAGGCGAGCGTGCATGATCTTGCTGCGCCATTCCGGCGGGACGTGCTCGGCTGCCGGACTGCCCTCATGCGGCATCAT
>WNGM01004217.1_pt1 | contig 17537 bp, 21 predicted proteins | sample 5400571 | NCBI WGS metagenome assembly WNGM01 (sample SAMN13153378, study PRJNA577476) | soil metagenome | isolation source: 100 cm soil or saprolite under Garry oak tree replicate 2 | place: USA:California | collected 2016-06-15 | reverse complement strand
GGCATCTTTGCCTGCAATAGCGCTTTCTACGAGGGTACTTACGTCGAAGGAACTGATCGCTTCTACCACTTGTGGATACGCCACGCCATGCGCTGTTTGCGCAAAGAGCATCCATAAGTACGCTTATCACGCGAAGAAAAAGCCCAGGCCATGCAGTGGCTTACTCCAGGTGACTATATTGAAAGCCTCAAGCAAGCCGGCTTTGGCAGTGCGGAAACCAACTACGAGCAGGTATACATAACGCTAGATGCCTGGAAAGACCTGGGGCACTACTGGCTCTTCATCGAAGGAGCACTGCCAGGAGCGCCACTGGCATTCGCGGCGGCCGCGTTAGAGAAAGCCGTCTACCAGGCAGGCCAGGAACTGGGTTTAACCGAAGTACCACGTATGTGGTTACAGATTGTGGCAACGAAAATTTGAAGGGGAAAGCAGGAGTGCAGAGGACGCAGTCCTTTGCCGGGGTCTGGGGAACGCTGTCTGGGGGACAGTGTGCAGGGGACCCAGTTTTCCCACTCACAATCCACCTCAAGGATGCAGAGCCCACAAAAAGCCGTGTTTGGATATGCTCTGAGTGTGTGCTATGATAGGCACAGAACGTCGCTTTAGATAGCTTTTAAGAGAAATCAGGAGTCATCTTCATGCAATGGGCTGTCCTCACGGCTGCTTTTCTCGCCTCGGCCGTTGAATTTGTCGAGGCATTTACAATTGTGCTGGTAGTTGGCGTAACTATCAACTGGCGTAGTGCGCTGGCCGGAGCGTTTGCCGCAGCAGCTACACTTGCACTTATTGTCGCAACGCTGGGGGTAGCACTCGTCAGATACGTGCCTATCGATATTCTACGGCTGGCAGTAGGTATTATTCTCATTCTTTTCGGCCTCAAATGGCTCAAAAAGGCCATCCTCCGCTATAGTGGATTGAAGGCGCTCCACGACGAGGAAGCCATCTTCGAGGAAACCAGGGCCGAACTGCGTGCCCGCGGAGAGAACATCGCACCTCGCTTTGAACCTTTCGGAGTCGCCCTCTCCTACAAGGCTGTGCTCCTTGAGGGTCTCGAGGTAGCTTTCATCGTGATTACCTTTGGCAGTAGTTCAGCAACCAACACCTGCAACAATACCTGCGGCATTGGCTCGGCGGCCATCGGAGCAGCTATTGCCGGTATACTGGTCATACTGGCCGGGGCAATCATAAAGGCCCCACTTACTAAAATCCCGGAAAATACATTGAAGTTTATAGTAGGCATTATGCTGACCAGTTTTGGCACATTCTGGGGAGGCGAAGGCTTCGGCATTACCTGGCCCTTCTCTGATGCCTTTATCCCGGTGTTGATCGTCATCTACCTGCTGGCATCCTTTATTCTCGTAATGCTACTCAGACAGAGTAAACAGCGGCGTGTAGCGGAGGCTAATGTAGTTCAGCCCGCAGTCACCACTCCAGAGCAGGAGGTGCTGCAATGAAGGTGATCAAAGCCATCTACAATTTCATCGTCGGCGACATGATTATTCTGATAGGCATTGCCATCACCGCGCTTATTTTAGCGCTGATCAACGCTGTTAATGCCCTGGCCCCTCTACGAGCAATATCAGGGGTCATTTTAATCGTGGCCGTACTCGCTGTGCTTACTGCTACCCTCATGCGAGAAGCGATGGGAAAACGCTAAAAGAGACAGACCCAAAAAAAGTGTTGACGCTGAGCGCACAAACTGCTAAGATAGAGGATAAAAAGTGCTTTTAGTGCTATTTTAGCAGTAGGGCTAACAAAATGCATCAACCTGAAACATGGAGAGATCTGCTGAAGACCATAATCAGCGACCCTCATGAAAAACAGCGCCTTGCTGAGCAGCTGGGTGTCCGTGCCATTACCTTGACTCGCTGGATAAGCAAAGAATCGGACCCACGCCCCCAAAACCTACGCAATTTACTCAACGCTTTACCCGCACATCGCGACCAATTACTTGACTTAATCCGGGAAGAGCCAGGCTTCGAGGAATTCTCAAATGCAGGAGTGGACGACGCTTCGATAGAGATTCCAGCCACGTTCTATACTCGCGTCTTCTCTTCTCGTGCCACCACTGTCGAAAACATGCGCTTCTGGTCAATCAGTAATCTCATATTGCAGCAGGCAATCGGCCAACTTGATCCAGACCGTTTAGGCATGGGCATCAACGTAGTGCGCTGCATGCCACCTTCACAAGCAGAAAACAAGGTGTATAGTCTGCGTGAAAGCGTCGGTATAGGCACTCCTCCCTGGAGTGGAGACCTGGAGCAGAAGGCCATGTTCTTAGGAGCCGAATCCTTGTGCGGATACGTTGTCACCCTCTGCCGCCCGGCTGCAAATCAGAATGTTGACGATGAGCAAAATCTTATCCCGGCTCACAAGTCAGTCTTCGAAAAAAGTGCAGCTGTCCACCCTATCCTCTTCGCCGGTCGCATCGCGGGTTGTTTGCTGGTTTCTAGCACACAAAATAACTTTTTTTTACCACAGTCATACAGAAAAAGTACTTCGCTAACTTCCGGCAGCGTGTTGCTAATATCATGATCGAGGGGTCAATAAACAAGCGACCCGTTAATAACCTCGAAGCAGAACGGCTGGTGTGGCAGCAGCTTGAAGAAGAACTATTACAACTATCGGTATATAAAGATGACGGTGACAATAGAACAGTAAAGAGCATACATGTTTGACGACTTCACCCAATCCATCGACCAGCGTTGGACTCAAACATGTATTGGGGGCGGTTCCCTAAACATCGTTGACTCGGCGCTGCGTATGGAATTTGTGTCTGCACAGGTAGGGAAATACACAGATGCCCAGGTCGATGACTATGATGGACTTACCCGGTCGGCATTCCCATGGAAACCTCCACTGCGCATGGAGGTTCGTGCCCGGTCATCACATCCGGCCGCAAGCGCGACCAGTACAGTTGAAAGTACAAATATCTTGCGCGGTACAGCAGGTTTTGGTTTCTGGAACTATCCCTTTTCCGTACGTGGGGACGTCCTCATGTTGCCGGAAGCCACCTGGTTCTTTTATGCCTCGCCTCCATCCAATATGGCCCTCGTCCCTCATGTCCCTGGTTGGGGTTGGAAAGCGCAGGTAGTACACAGTATGCGTTTAGAGACACTCGCATCCAGCGTACCCATGGGCTTAACAGCAGCATGGGCACGTTTGAGCGGAGAAACAAAACCCGCACAACGCTGGATGCAAAAACTGACTGGAGCACACGAGGCCTTACTCACCGCCGAAATGAACACCTGGCACACCTATGTCTTAGAATGGCGGCATGCTGAAGCCCTCTTTTTAGTTGACGGCCAACAAGTACTTCGTGCGCCTCAACCGCCAACCCGTCCGCTAGGTTTCATCGCCTGGCTCGATAATCAATATGCAGTAGCAACGCCTCGAGGCTCCTTCCGTCTGGGAACAGTGGCCAGCGGGCCACAGTGGTTTGAAATCGACTCAGTAAGAATCGAGCCTCTAAGCTAATATCCCTGAACCTGTCTCCCTATTTTTCAGCCAGAGGCAACACCTCATCTATGATACCGTACTCCACAGCTTCTGGGGCGCTCATAAAGAAATCGCGCTCTGTATCCCGGCGGATACGCTCAAGAGATTGGCCTGTGTGATGCTTGATGATCTCGTTCAATACATCGCGAGTATGTAAAATCTCACGGGCCTGAATATCGATATCAGTAGCCTGGCCACTAATGCCCCCCGGAATCAGCGGCTGATGGATGTGAATACGGGCATGCGGCAGAGAACGGCGCAACCCACGGTCACCAGCCATCAGCAGGACCGTGCCGAAACTTGCCGCGAAGCCCACACAAGTTGTGGCTACCGGGCAGGGAAGAATACGCATAGTGTCGTAAATGGCCAGACCGGCAGTTACCGAGCCGCCTGGTGAATTGATGTAGACATTAATCTCACGCTATAATACGTTCCCGTAACAAACGGGAGAAAATGTCATAGGCACGTTCGCCGCGGCCTGTAGTCTCAATAACAGTTGGAACAAACAAACTTGATGACATAATTTCTCTCCTCATTCCATTTTTTGACGGACAAAGTAGAATTGGACAGACCCAGTGCTTTTCTGATCTACCACCCCGGCGAGTAGCCAACCTTCATCCCCCAGTTCATTCAACCGGGCAGCGTCAGGCAGAGCCTCCTCCCGTGGATCAACTGACAACACCCTGTACTCCCAATGAATAGGTGGTACAGGCACATTTTCATACACTATCGGTAGATGCATTGCGGAACGGTCATCCGTTTGTCCAGATGTGAACCCGTGAAATGACAGCGCTATAGCCATACAGTTTTCCTCCTTTGAAATTCATGCCGTCTTCTCTGACATCCACTTATAACTCAGGGGTGCAGGGGACGGAGTCCCTTGCCGGAGCGCGAGGTGTCCTCGCATCCTCCTTCTTCCTCAAAGCGGGCCGCAGGCCCGTTAGAAGAATTATGAGTGGATGTCAGGTCTTCTTACTTGAATATAACATGCTAATAGTTTATACTGAAAGAGATCAAATATGCTGTTAGCATATCTCTCTTCACAGCTATGCCATAAGCATAGGAAAGCAGGAAGGAACAATCATCATGGCAGGTACAACAGATTTACAGGAAATCATGGGACGAGTCATCCGGAGAGAACGCCAGGACCGTCACCTCACTATCAAAGAACTCGGGGACAAGGCAGGTCTTTCAGAAATCTACGTTGGAGAGATCGAACGAGGACAGAAATATCCTTCTGCCAAAGTTCTAGAAAGCCTGGCCAATGCCCTGGATTTAGACATGGCAGACTTGTTAGAGCTGATGGCAGAAGAGATTCGCTATGAGCGTCATGAAAAGCAGCCTCACACTACCAATGCCATTGGCTTTACCCTTCCCGCAACTCCCGGTCAACCGCGCCGCCTCGTCGTCAAAAAAATGGTCAATATGCTCGACGAAGGAGATGTGGAGAGCGTGGCGGATTTCAGTGCCTTTCTACTTTCAAAGTACCATACACCGGAATGAATGCGGGAGTCCTTTCCCACGCGGCTTCCCACAAATGCAGCGGGACTGGTAGTACACGCTCTAGCACTTGAAGGACGAGAAAGGACGACCTACGACTATGAGCGGTCAGCCGATTCGAACTGGTTGGCGGTGTTCAACACATGGTTCCCCAGACTCTGGCCCGAGGCTATCAAGGCGCTGAGACTTTGTTGCCAGCTCAGAAGCTGATTGTCGTAATCCTGACGACTCATCCCGACCCAGTCCCCTTCAAGTTGGCCACTCAGGCTTTGTAGTTGTGGGAGCATCTGTGTCTGGAGCGTATTGTTCCAGTTCAGGTACGCCTGTGCCAATTGACGCATGACGTCTGTGTTTACATGGATGGTTGGCATGGTAAATCCTCCTTCTCTGAACCCTTGCCACACCTTTTTATTATCATCGATGAATTCGCTGAGCTTACCAAGGAGCACCCGACATTTATAGAGGGACTTGTCAGCGTGGTGCAAAAGGGACGCAGTCTGGGTGTGCATCTCATCTTAGCAACACAGAAGCCAACGGGCTCGGTAAACCCCAATATCTGGTCTAATCTCAAGTTTCGTATCTGCCTGCGCGTTGCTTCATTGCAAGACAGCAGAGATATGTTGGGACGATCCGAGGCTGGACTCCTGCCCAGTACTATCCCAGGGCGTGCCTACTTTCAGATAGGTGCCGAGATTTTTGATTTGTTCCAGAGCGCACGAACCTCACTTCCTGCACGTATCTCAGATATCCCTTCATCAGACCCGGCACAGATGAATGAAGAAATGACTGATATGCAGGTATTGATGGGTCTACTTGAACCGTATCAAGCAACGCTGGGCGCAGATCTTTTTCGACCCTGGCCTGACCCGCTGCCTCATCGTATCTACCTGCCAGATGTGTATCAGCGTTCAATGCCTTATGTAAACGCGAATACTCATGCTGATCCTTCAATGACCCCTCCATATGGATGGCTAAGGTTTCCTGTGGGTCTGGTTGACCTGCCCCCCGAACAACGGCAAGAGCCATTTCTTCTTGACCTGCCTCGCGAAGGGCACATGTTGATCGCTGGCGCCTCGGGAACGGGGAAGAGTGCCCTTCTGCGTACCATCATTACATCTCTTGCTTTGACACACTCTCCTGCGCAACTTCACCTTTACCTGATTGATTTTGGCGGGCAGGCATTGCGCATCTTTGAGAAACTTCCCCACGTTGGGGGCACCTTTGGGGAGGGCGATGAAGAGTACATTCACCGGCTGATGCGGAAACTACAAGGGATTATTGAAGAACGCAAACAGATCTGTATGAACTATCAGATGGATGATTTCCTTGCTTACCAGCGCTATCGACAGAGCAATGGCGCGCCTGCTTTACCGGAGTTGCCAGCCGTCGTGCTGGTAATTGATAGATTCTCTGAATTCCGGCAGGCACACGAGAAAGATATGGAGATATTACTCACCATCGCCCGTCACGGTCGCACCTATGGAGTATACCTGGTAGTGACGCTTGATCGGTCTGGAGGATTGCCCATGCAGTTCACAAGCCTCATGGAACTACGCATCATTTTCCGCCTGGTCGAAATAACCGATTCGCTTATTTTACTGGGAAAGAACGATGCCGCTAACCTGGACCTCGCACAACCAGGGCGCGGCTACAAGCGCGGGAAAACTCTTCAAGAAGTACAGATCGCATTACCGGTAGTGGGCGAGGACGAAGACGAACAGAATCAACAACTCGATGAAGTGATTACCGGTGTAGCAAAGGAGGCGGAAACAAACCACGGTCAACACGCACCAGCCATCCGGCTCCTACCAGAGTATGTGCGACTCGGCGAACTGCTCGCAGAAACCGCGCAATTGGCAGAGTCAAATACTGGATCGTCCGCAGCTCTTCGTCTTCTCCTGGGGGTCGAAGATCTCTCCTTACTTCCGATTACACTCGAATTGAGCGCAGAAACTCCCCATGTGTTAGTAGGTGGCGGCCCAGGAAGTGGTCGTACCAGCGTGCTACATATGTGCCTCTTTGCCCTGTCTAATCACCAGAGTTCCAGATCTCCATCTCACGAATCGGCACGCATTGTCCTGGTAGATTTCCGGCGTAGTTCTCGTCTGCTGCGTTCTCTCCCAGGTGTATGGATGTATGCAGATACCGAGGAGCGTCTCTTAGAAGTCGTAGAGGCGTTGAAGAGTGAACTGGAAGCACGTACCGCTATATTACGTGAAGAGCTACAGTCCGAAGAAGAGGAAGAATTGATTGAGGGGAAGATGGCCCCCATCGTGCTCGTTATTGACGATTATGATATGCTCAACATCCTGGCCAAAAACCCCCTTACTGACCTCAAAGAGTTTTTGCTGCGGGCACGAGACCTGCGTTTCCACATTATCGTGGCAGGATCACCAGCCGATCTCACCCGCCCGGATGCCTTGCTGCAGCAAGTACGCTCTAGCCGTATAGGGATGATCCTTGGTGGTGACCCTACTGACCTGCCCCTCTTAGGAGTTCGCATAAGCGATTTCCCACCTGGTCGGGGTCAGCTTATACGCCGTAACCGTCGCTACCTCGTTCAGGTTGCACATGCTGAGGCGAAAGAGATCATTTCCCGCGTAACAACGGATGCCTTCGTGTGATAAGATATCTACCCCTTCCATCTTTCCTACATTTTTCCTTGCTCCTGTCGATATCAGAAGTAGTGGAGCAAATCTCTACAAGTCTTAGTCAAGAGGAGATAATGATGCTGCCATGCTAAATCACCTTGAGAATGAGAATCCTGACTCCCAGCAGCGGGAGGAGCAGCACTCGTCACCAGTGATCGCTGAAAGCCGCGCACAGGTGCTCATCGTGGAGGATAATCCACAGATGTCCCGGATGATTGCTGCCATTCTGGCGCCACTCTATCGCGTCATCACTGCTTGCGACGGGCAGGATGGCCTGGAGCAGACACTGGCTTTGCACCCCGACCTCATCCTCTGCGATGTATCGATGCCCCGCATGAGCGGGGAGCAACTGGTAACGGTGCTGCGGGCGCAGCCGGACTTCGATGACGTGCCCATCGTAGTGCTCTCAGGGCGCACTGACGAGCAGCTCCGTATCCAGTTGCTGCGCGCAGGAGCGCAAGACTACCTGATAAAACCTTTCAACCGCGAGGAGTTGCGGTTGCGGGTTGCCAACCTGCTCGTGATGCGGCAGGTCCGCCAGGTGCTACAGCGGGAGGTGACCGTTCAGAGCAGAGACCTGGTCACTCTGGCCAGTAAGGTCACCCTGCAACAACGTGAGCTCACGCAGGCTCTCTCTCTTTTACGAGAACGCGAAGCCCGTGTACAAGATCAGGCCAAAGAACTAGAAGTACGTGGCCGCCAACTCGAACGCGCGAATAAGGCACTCACCACACGCAACCGCCAACTCGATCACATGCAAAGCCGTCTGCGTGCCATCGTTGATACCTCTCAAGACGCTATGCTCTTTCTCACACCTGATGGGATCCCGGCTGAGGTGAACACGCGCTTTACCGACTTCTTTGGGATAGACGCCAGCACCGTACTTTCTCAGCCAGCTGACCATCTGACGGCACTCCTGAAAGCACAGTTCGCTGCTGAGGTTTCGCTGGACGAGGCGCTAGCCTGGAGTACCACAGACCAGGAACGCATCTTTGGAACACAACAGGTGCAAATGGAACCAACGCGGCGGGAGTTCGAGCTCTTTTCTCTGCCCGTCCTCAATCTCGATCAGACCTATATTGGTCGGCTCTATGTCTGGCGTGACGTGACGCATGAACGCGAGGTCGATCGGATGAAGTCCGAATTTGTCTGCCTGGCCTCACATGAATTACGCACGCCGCTCACCTCCATCAAGGGCTATGTTGATCTGCTCTTGACTGATGAAACGGTTGGGGAGCTGAGCGAGTTGCAACGGGAATTTCTGGGGATTGCTCAGAATAATGCTCGCCGGTTGATGAACATCACGAATGACCTGCTGGATCTCTCACGCATGGAGTCCGGCAAGATGGAATTGCACCGCAAGCCCCTCGATATCAACCTCCTCATTCACAAACTGATTCCCTCCTTTCAACCAGGCTGGGATGCCAGGCGGCAGAAATTCACCCTGCATCTGCCTGAGGAAGCCCCCATGGTGCTCGGTGACGCCGAAGGGGTGATGCAAATCCTCAGCAATTTGCTCTCCAATGCGCACAAATATACCCCGGAGGAAGGACACATCGACCTCTCTGTCGAGACCGTCGGACCCGTTGCCTGGATGTCGGTAACCGATAGCGGCATCGGACTGTCCACAGAGGAGCAAGCCCAACTCTTCACTCGCTTCTACCGCGCGCACAACGCCGCGACAGAGGCGGTTGGTGGCACTGGCCTTGGCCTGGTAATCACCCGGTCGATGGTGGAGATGCAGGGCGGGGAGATGCAGGTGTCGAGTGAGCCGGGTCACGGTTCCACCTTTCGCTTCACCCTCCCCCTTGCCGAGTCACTGGGTGGTAGTTAGTCCGACATTCCTACGCATTTTAGAGAGACGAGGAAATGGTCATACACTCTTCCATTTTGCATAGGGGATATTGAATGGACCATTTGTGCCGATTGAGGTGAGAGAACGTAAGAATTATTTTTGGGGATGAGGATTGTCGCAATGGTTTCAACACGACAGCCCTGGGCGGGGAGTCATTTCTCTGGAGGTACGAATGCCATTTTTTTCTCATCGGCAGCTAAAACTTGTGCATCTGGTGCGTCTGGGTTTTGCCCTGATGCTGCTGTGTATGATGGTGACATTTAGTGCCAATCTTGTGGCCAACGCCCAGTACCAGGCCAGTACCGATCGTCTCATCGACCACCTGTTTCCTGCTCGCAACCAGGCCAAAGAAATAGCCAGACTCACACTGGCTATCGATGACGCTGGAGCCTGGTACGTGTTATCGCACAATCCTCGTCAGCAGGCGCAACTCCTCCAAACCTACCAGAAGGATGTACAGGCCCTACGCGTTGTTTTGTCCTCGGCTACTAAAATGGCCGATACAGATGTGCAGCGTTCCGCGCTCTTTGATTTTACGTACTATTTCTTCGGAAACGGTGGCTATTATGATAGTCAACAAGCCTTCGCCCAGAAGCGGGCCGGTCAGGATCTCATCGCCAGCGAAAACTATGTGAAAAACCCGTTTCTCTCGTCTTTCCAAGACGATATACAAGTCTACACCGACGTAGTGAATCGTGAAATCGCGCAGGAGGATGCCAGACAGAATTCGTTAACCACGCTAGTTCGATTCCTCAATATTGGTTTAGGGGGAAGTACCTGTCTCTTTGGGATAGGCATCACTGTTTTTATCACTCGCTCTATTGGACGCTTGTACCTGCAGATCGAGGAGAAAAACGCCAGGCTTGCTGAGAACAATACCCTTTTGCAAGCGCTCTCGACGACCGATCCACTGACCGAACTTCCTAATCATCGCGCGCTCCTCTCGGCGCTCAAGCGGGAGTTGGAACGGGCTCAGCGCTACGACCGTCCCTGCTCGCTGCTCTTCCTGGATCTCGATCATTTCAAAGCGCTCAATGACGGCTACGGGCACGTGGCTGGAGATGCCGTACTACGTGCATTTGCCGGTGTGCTCAGCACGACCATTCGCAACATGGCTACCTGAACACAGCTTCACCGGTTAGAAGGGGGTGATGCCATACCCATAAGGGAATAGGGCACCAGTGCAGCCATTATTCTGATTGCAGGGTTCCTGCGTCACAGAATTCGGCCAGGTATAGGTCAATTTGCCCTGAAAGCCATAATTACCAAACAGCACGTCGGTGATGCCTTCGCCTTCAGTTGAGCCGATCCACGCGGCAACGAACGCGGAGGATTGATTCAATTGGGTGTTGATAATGATCGGACGCCCGGAGAACAACAAAACGACGCACTTCGTTACCCGACTGCACACGTCCGAGACCTCAGTCGCGCCGGTGTTGCTAAGTGCCAGGGTATTGGTATCGCCATTGCCTTCGGCATAAGGCGTTTCCCCAACAGCGACGATCCCGACATCCCCTTTGTAATTTCCCTTCGTGCGGGTACCGACGAAGTTGAGTTTCACCGAGGATGATAGTCCTGCTTGCTGAATAGCCTGCCAGAGCGTTGTTCCAATGGTGGTGGTTCCACTCCCACCCTGCCAGGAGATCGACCAACCGCCCAACTGATAGCCCAGATTATTTGCGTGATCGCCCCCGACAACCAGGGTATAGCTACCAGTCTTAGATAAGGGCAGCACGCTGTTATTCTTCAACAACACCAGCGACTCCCGCTCAGCCTGCCGCGCTACCGCGCGATGCGCCGCCGATCCCACGTTGGGGGTATAGCTGCGATTCGTGTTGGGTTGTGTAAACAAGCCTAACGCGAACTTCGCTGTCAAGATGCGCGTTACCGCATCGTCGATACGGGACATCGGAATGTTACCCGCCTTGACTTCGGTATCAAGGGTACTGATGAAGGTTTTGTAATTATCAGGTACCATTATCATATCTATGCCAGCGTTAATAGCTGTGCGGACGTCATAGTTGTAGTCCGAAGAGATTTGGTTGATGGCCTGCCAATCCGATACCACGAAGCCCTGGAATCCCAGATCGGGTGTGCCGTTGCTGTCTGTTCCCGTGCCTTTCAGTTTGGTCGTGATCAGATACTGGTTGGCATGGTCTTTCAGTCCATTCCAGCTACTGTATGAGATCATGACCGAACCTACCTTGTTCGATACAGCCGATTGGTATGGCGGTAGGTCGATGGTATCCAACTGCTGCTCGGAAATCCGGGCATCACCCTCGTTGAGGTAAGGTGACCCGGTGCCCCAGGCGGTGTGACCATCGCCGATAAAGTGTTTTGCCGTCGCCAGGATATTGGTCGGTCCCAACGTGCCATTAGTTCCCTGGAACCCCACGATGGCAGCTGCGCCGTCAGTCGCATTATCAGAGGGAACCTCGCTATAGCCCTCGTACGTGCGGCCCCAGCGAATATCTTGTGGCGTACACACACACGGAGCAAACGTCCACCGGACGCCAGTACCCAGAACCTCGTCACGGGTCACCTGCTCTATTTGGGTGATCAGTGCAGGATCATGCATAGCCCCCAACCCGATGTTATGCGGAAAGAGCGTTGCGCCATACACGTTGTTGTGTCCGTGGACCGCATCAGCACCGTAGATGAGCGGGATTCCTAAGCGGGTCTGGAGCGCGTAGCTCTGGAAATTGTCCACCATATCCGCCCACTGTGTGGCTGTGCCTCCCGCGCCATTAGGACCGCCGCCGCCGCCACTCAACACCGAACCGATGAAATAGGTCGTGATATCCGTTATCGAGTTGCCGGCCTGGGTAAATGCATTTTTCTCCACCTGGGTCATCTGCCCCTCTTTTTCAGGCAGGGTCATTTTTGAAACACAGTCACTGGGCGAAATGCACCCGGAGGACAGTGTTGCAGAGGGCGGCGCTGGTCGAGCGTTTGCAGCGTAGACTGGCAATACCGATTGCACTATCATCAGTATCACAATAAGAGGCAGAGCGGTTGAGGCGCAGAGTCCAGTGCGGCGGATTCCAAGGGATTTCTGAAAGAAGTGTTTGTAAGTAAGCATACCTATCCCCTTTCCTTGGGAGAGATGGTCCTTTGACGTTTCAAATGACTTACAGCGCTAAGCGGAAAGCTTGTGTCCTATGATACACTAAAGGTAGGAAGTCCTCTTTTCCAGGCAGGGCCCTATCTTGTTGGCCAGCACTCGAACAGAAAACTCATCAGTGCCACTACAAACGCTTACCATTTTGAGAAGCATTTGAGAAGTATATTGATGAATATACTTCTCAAAATGGTAAGCGTTTCAAAAATTCGGGACGATTTATGCATCATCAGAACAAGCGGAAACGGCGGCGTGGGCGACGAGCATAAGTACCTCGCCGGTAGTAGTAACGTGAGTAGCGGCGATGAAAATGATGGTAAGCAAATCTGCTCCAAATGAAGACCAGTAGGGCTGCTATAATAATGGAGCTAATCAGCGGTACCCCATCGAGCCTTGGCTCACCAGGGATATAAAGGCCTAATAAGCCAACGACGATAAGGATGGCAAGAAAACCTACAATGATGGCACCAATTAAACCATCAGGCACTCGACGACCAGCAATCAGTTCTCCAATGATGCCTACGAGAGCGGCAATAAGAAGCCAAACAATCAATGTTGTAAGACTGAGAGTCATTTGAATATTCCTCCTTGTAAAAAGGCCAAAAACACTTGAAAAGTCAACTGCTTAATTAATAACACGGATAACACAGTCTTATCGTATTCAACTATATCACCTGGCGGCCCTGTTCACCTGTAGCGCAGCATCTTTCTGCTCAGTCATTTTCCCTGCACGCCTTCTAGCCAGCCAATCCGTTGTCCAACGATACAGGAAAATGAAGAAGAATAGTAAGAGCAGTCCTTCAAGATAACCACCGAGCACATCCGTGAGCCAGTGGTCGCCTTCCAGCACTCGTGAGAAACCAATTGTGACGATATCAAAAACGGCAAAAATTTGAAGCGGAATCAGCAGCCAGTGATAGCGCCATTCGCGCACAGGTTTGGTAAAACTCAGATACAACAAAAAGCCGTAATAGACCACATTATGCTCAACGTGCCCTGAAGGGTAGGTGGGAAACGGAACAAATGGGGTATAGAGATGGATAGGTTCGGTATGCGGATTCGGTCGTGGACGGCCAATTATTTCATCAAGGCCCACGTTGAGAGCAGCAGAAAACGCAATTGCCACCAGGAAAACGCAGGCAGTCTGAAACCATTGAACCGCCCCCGGTTTGCCCCTGAGACGATAAATTGCACCTACAAGTAACATACCGAAGAACCAGACAGCCGTCGAAATATATGAAGGAGTAGGGTTATCCAGTATACTTGGAAAATCCAGCACATCGATTATCCACTGGGGCATGTGTAACCCCTGAACAGTCTCGGTTGCTGAAAGATCAATAGGATAGGGGGCTGGGTGAGAATGAATGATGAGGCAAGATGCGATGAATATCATCAAGCCAATAAACCAGAGAATGCCCTGAATGCGATACCGTTTTTGAGCATCCTGCCGATTCTTGCCACCTGCGGTCGTAGCGGCAGTTGGCGTCTGCATTCCCTTTGCCTGGGAATTTGTTGTTTTAAACATATGTAGCCTCTGTGCTAAAAAGTTCCTTTGGCATCTATACATACATACACGGTTGGATAAACTTAGCGGGATACAACCCGCTAGATTGGAACTCTCTGTTGCCAATGCCGGCACTCTTGTGACAATATGTCCATAGATTCTCAGCAGTACATTTGTGGTCAGAATAGCCAGAAAGCGAGTTAAATACGATGATCGAGGCCCATGCCCTCACGAGGCGTTTTGGAACATTCACTGCCGTCTCACAGCTGTCCTTGAGTGTTCCTGCCGGGTCTGTGCTGGCGCTGCTCGGTCCAAATGGGGCAGGCAAAACGACAACCGTGCGCATGCTGGCAGGCTTGCTTGCACCGACGGAGGGCGAGGCCACTGTCGCAGGCTATGACATACGCCATGAACCCGACGCCGTGCGGGCCTGTATTGGTCTGATGACCGATGTGCCGGGTCTGTTTGAGCAGATGACGATGCCAGCATACCTGGATTTCTTCGGCAACATCTATGGAATGTCTTCCGCAGAACGATTCCGCCGTATCAATGAGCTAGTGGAACTGTTTGAACTGACGGAGTATCGCCATAAAAAGATGGTCGGCTTCTCCAAGGGTATGAAGCAGAAGGTAGCACTCGCACGCGCACTCTTACATGAGCCTGCCGTACTCTTTCTCGATGAACCGACCTCCGGCCTCGATCCGCTGGCGGCAAGGACAGTGCGCGAGTTGATTGTCGGTCTCAAACACTCGAACAGGAGCATCATCCTGTGCACGCACGACCTTGACGAGGCCGAGCGCCTGGCTGACCAGGTGGCCATTATACGCAAAGGAAAGATCGTAGCATGCGATACCCCTGCTTTACTGCGTGAGCGTGCCTCTGGCGAGACATATGTACGAGTGGAATTTGCTCAAACCTGCCCACTGCCGCTGGAAGCAATCCAATCCATCAATGGCCTGAACGAGTCGCGCTTCATGAGCAGCAATGCCGGTAGGGGCCAGCATGACTGGAACGGTACACACCCATCAGCCATGGAAAATGTTTTAGAGTATCGTACGGCCCTGGAAAATGTTTTAGAGTATCGTACGGCCCAACCCAGAGTAGTGAATCCCCAGGTCTTGCTGCAATTGATCACGGCTGGCGCGCAGGTCGTCTCGGTCATCTGCGAAACCCCGACATTAGAGGATGTTTACGCCTCAGCTATGGTTACAGGCCCATTGCAACAAACCCTGGAAGAAACGCCGCTAAACGAGGCGAAGATCTCTTCGCTCACGCAACAGGAAGGGTAAGTCGATGATAACTGAAAAGCAAAACTCTACCGCTCGCGCTACATACAAGAAGGCCAGTGCTCTGCGCATTATGTGGGTAATAGCCTGGCGCCAGATTATTGAAGCGGTACGTGATCGATCAATGTTGGTCATGACAGGTTTCAGCATCGGCCTGCCGCTTGTAATTTTGTTCTTCATTCTCAGTTCTGCTCTACAGGGTCCCGGGGCGGCGAGTTCCGCAGGCTCGACGATAGAGTTTTTCCTCCTGTGGATAGGGGTAACCACAACCACTCCCGCAATTGGCATTGCCTCTGGCGTCTTTGCCGGCGATAAAGAGCGGGGATGCCTGACCCCTCTTCTAGCAACACCGGCATCCAACGTATCCATCTTTGCCGGTAAAGTGCTGGGAGCTGTCTTACCGGCGCTTGGCATCTCAGCCACGAGCATTCTCGCCTGTTTCGGCGAAATAGCGCTCTTCTTTGGCCCAGAAAAGCTGCGTTTTCTTCCCCTGGGCCTCACAGTGATGATCCTGCTGCTCATTCCCGCTGTATCCTTCTTTGCTGCCGGGTTGGCAAGCGTGATCTCCTCACGGGTGCGCACATTTCAAGCGGCCCAGACCTACTCATCCTTTATACTGGTCTTCCTCTGGTTTGGGCTCATAGCCCTCTTGCTCCTGGCATCGACATGGGGACTCTGGGCGTTCGCTTCTGCGGTCGCCGCTATCTACGTTGTCGATGTACTGCTCATCGTCCTGAGCGCTGTCACCTGGCGGCGTGAAGAGGTCATGGCACGACAGTAGTTTGCCTCACCTTGCAGTATCTTTGCAATCCTGCCTCGCCCTCTTTCATTACATGGTCATGGCTGGCGCGGAACATGGGCTCTGATACAAAGCCCAGTACATTGAGAATAGGATTATGCACCCGTACATACCAATGATATACTATGCGCGTTCCACCATCTGTCTACGGTAACTGTCTTAATATAAAAAGGCGGAGCCAACCGGGCCACACTTTCAGCCTGTTTAACCCGGTAAACAATTTCACGTCCCTCCGGGATTGCCGGAAGAGATACTACACTGTCCACCGCCATTGATGGCCACCATTTGTATTGCTCTTCTGGAGTAGTCAGGATTTTGTATACATCAGAAACAGCGGCATCTATATTCCACTCGGTTTCCCAGTCGTAGACACGCACCATTCTCCCACCGCCGAAAATTGCACCAGCACCGAAGCCTAGTGCAGCAAATACGAGTGGACGTAACCAATTCTTGTTATTATTACGTGCCATAAAAATTTCCTCCTCTGCTAGCTAAAGCAAGCGATATTTCATATCTGGTCGTGAGCTATCTGTGGCCGAAATATATATCAGTTACGGGAAAAAAGAAATTCTGGATTACTACCATCATTACCGTGTCGCAGCGTAAGGCCCTGACTTCAGCCACGGGGATGGAAGCCGCGCGGCCCGCAGGCGGAACGTTGCTCGAACTTCCACTTCTTGCAGGTCGAGAAAGAATAGTCTCAGAGGACATTTGTCAACCGAATAGTGTTTGCAGGTTCCGCGGTAAATCGTTCCCGCGGGTAAAAGCACTCGCGTCCCACTCAAGTGTATACCACTTTCTCACTTCTCTTCCTTCGCCTCTTGGTGAGGCACCGCCCGGAGCCGGGCGCAAGCTGGAAGCAAGAAGATCAACGAACGAAAGATGGGCCTGTGGCCCTGAAACGTCCACATCCTGGGCTTCGGAGTTCGTCAGCTTGAAACGTTCGCCTACCTCCAACGAGGCTTTATCGTAGGAGAGTGAGAGTTGGAGCATCAGCGAACCCCTCGGCTTTAGCCGTAGGGAGGTCTCAGTCATCTTCGTTGACCTTCAGGGCTTTAGCCCGCCGCAAGCCACGCCTCTTCAGAGCGTAGTAAGGCAATTGGGGCTTTAGCCCTTGGCTATCAGTCGAATATGTTGTATAATCCAACTATGGAATCAACACAATCGCTCTCAAAAAACATGGACTATCAACGAGATGAGCATCGCGTCCATCTCGTTGTCTACCATCTTCTCTGGTGTCCGAAACGGCGAAAATCGGTTCTCGTTGGGGACATCAAAACGCGCTGCCAACAGGTCATAGAACAGAAGTGTCTCGATAAAGGA
>WNGM01005165.1_pt1 | contig 17541 bp, 15 predicted proteins | sample 5400571 | NCBI WGS metagenome assembly WNGM01 (sample SAMN13153378, study PRJNA577476) | soil metagenome | isolation source: 100 cm soil or saprolite under Garry oak tree replicate 2 | place: USA:California | collected 2016-06-15 | reverse complement strand
TGGGTGCCAGGATGTGTTAAAGGTTGTGTAGTTATGATAGATCCTGGACAGGCTATTATAGGCATCATCGTGCTGCTGGTGGCTGTAGGTGCCCTGCTTTATGTGTTCTATTCGCGTACCAATGCGGTTGAAAAGACCGGGTACGGAGCGCTCATCATGTTGGCGATCGTCTCTCTCATGATACCGATTTTCTGGATTGTGGAGAGCAATAATGAGGCAATAGCCAAATCGGAGCAGCATGCTACTTCCGTTCAACGTGGCGCAGCACTTTATGCACAATATTGTTATCAGTGTCATGGAACGAAGGGGCAGGGACGCGCGGGCCCGAAAATAAATGGCAATCCGGTTGTGAATAATCTGGCTGATACTGATCTCTTGCGCATCATTAGCGGAGGCGTTTATGATCCAGCCGCGCTAAATAAGCCGCTTATGCCGGCATGGAGCGACCGCTATGGAGGTCCTTTGACCGATGACGACATTCAGTACCTGTTTGATCTCATTCGATCATCTGATCCTTCATACCTGGCGAAGAACGGCTATACTGGGAGCAGCGCCGTCAACGGCTTTACCCTGATCCAAAACATTCTTCAGATGACTAATCCTACCGCGTACCAGACGGCTGTTGCGCAAGAAGGCGCTGGGCAGTTCGGTACACCTGTTGATATGACCAGTAAAAATGCCGTGACAATTAACATTGTCGATTCTCCCGCGGGTGCTACCTGTACTCCTGCCTGTTATTCACCGGTGAATATCAAGGTGAAAGTAGGCACGACCATTACCTGGGTCAATAAGAGTGGTCAGATCCACACCGTGACTGCCCTTATGGGAAAAGATGTTACGAATGAGAAACCGGCGGCACAAATCTTTGACTCCGGTATCAATAAACCCATTGCCACCGGTGGCATCTATACCTACACGGTGACTCAGGCCGCCTACAACTTTAGCTCAAACCATGCGGTCATTTACTATTGCCAGTTTCATCCCGCTATGATAGCTGAACTGACCATAGTTCCATAAAATGTTTACGACCTGTTGAAAGGGATTGCGATCTATGCAACAAGTTCAACAACGGGAAACCCCAGAACGTATGTCCTGGGCACGTGCAATGATTTTCGGCGTTGGCTTCTTTTTCCTTGCCGCCATTCTAGTTGGACAGCTCCCCAGCTATATTTTTAACCTGGTGACTAATTCTATGGTTGGCCTGGAACAGACTATGCTGGCGTTAGGGGCAATATGCCTGGCCAGCTTTATCATTATTCAGGTGATAGTGCTTCTCTTTGACCCGAAGCCACTGGTCCCTCCTATCATCTTTAGTGGTTTGGGTGCCATCCTGACCGTTGGCGGTCTTGCGCTTACCATCTGGGCAGGCTATGGTAACCAGTACTTCCCTACTGAGACTACTTCCTGGAGTCCTGTACTCGGTGGGAAGCTACTCTGGTTCCCGCCGGCCTCGATTGATTTTGCCATGCTTGGCCTGGTGATCTTGCTTGTTGGCGCCGCGATGATCTTCTATAGTGTCCTCGCGCTACGCGAACAGCGCAATCCGGACCGCAGCGACCCAGGAACAACTCCAGTTATACGAGGAATGATCATTGCAGCTATCATGGTGCTGATCGCGTTCATGGTCTTCTATGCTCTGGTGAATGACCAGGGCCTGGCTTACAGGATTAACCCTGGAGCGCCTGCACAAACGCAAGTCATCATCGATACCATTTTAGACTGCGTCCTTGGAGTGGCTATATTCTTAACACTTGGCGCCTTTGCTCTGCGTTTGCACTACCTGATGCGCCCGGTACGTAAGCGCACTATGTCTCCTCTCTACGCATTTGGCGCTCTTGGGCTGGCCCAAATGGGAGTAATCTTCCTGCTTGCCTGGTTCTTAGCCTTTCCTGTACTCGCCTGGATACATAGCTGGACCTTCATTGGCCTTGGTGACTGGTTGACGGTCTGTGCGAAGAAATCTGCCATTCCTCAAAGCTGCGCGTTTTCGGCGCAGGCCGGCTATATCATCGATGCCGTCATTACCACAAATTTCTTTGCTCTCATGCTGGTTTCTGTCTGGGCCTGGAAGGCGCACCGTAACCTGGTGGTTATCAGCTGTGTGCTCACCACAGCAGTACTTGGCCTGTCTGCACTCCTGGTAAATACCGGTCCTGCTTCGGTTCTGCTTGCGCTGTTGCTTTGTGGTGGAGTTCTGGTGCTGGCAACCATTTGGACCAGCGTAGCCCGCCGTGAATTCGCTATTGTCGGTGAAAACAACCTCGGGTGCCTGGGCATGTGGCTGGTGGTAGGTACCTGCTTGCTGGTTTACCTGGCTGCGTTTGCCTTTTTCTCCATTCCGGTTTTCAACAATGAAACTGCGCCAAACGTGCCATTTATTTCTGGGACTATAATTCCTCCCCATGTTGGATCTAACCAACCGCCAATTCTTGCTCAGCCTGATGCTGTAGTGATGCTATTGATATTGGGAGCTATAGCTGCCATCCAATTCTTCTTCCTGGTACGTAACCGGTACAAGGTGTGATAGTATACATAAGGCGTCGCGAATTCTTGAGGCATGCTTTATAACCGTGCTATAATAAGTTGAAATGGTGAGCACGGGAGAAATTGTTATGCAGTACAAACAGCCTCTCAAGATATTGATCCTTGCTGCTGAGATCGTACCTTTTGCCAAAGTTGGTGGTTTAGCTGACGTAGTAGGGGCGTTACCCAAGTCTCTCCAGGCCCTGGGCCATGATGTTCGCCTCGCTATGCCTCGCTATGGGCAGATTGATCCAGCACGTTTCGATCTGCAAACAGTGCTGGATGCTGTTACTGTAAATATGAGTAACTTCCGCGTCCAGGTCAGTGTACGCCAGGGAAAGATTGGGAATGAGATTCCAGTTTACATGATCGATGCGCCGCGCTATTTTGAGCGCGAGAACATCTATGGCTACACCGATGATGGCGAACGATTCATCCTGTTTTGTCGCAGCGTATTAGAGGCCATGCGCGCATTAGATTGGTCTCCTGATATTATCCACTGCCATGATTGGCATACAGGTATTGTGCCGAACTGGATGCACACCATCTACCGTGATGATCCCTTTTACGCCGACGTTGCCAGTGTCTATACCATTCATAACCTTGCCTATCAAGGTATCTTTGGCTACCGAATCCTGGAGGTGGCCGGTGTGGCTGCACAGGGCTTCCTCTATCCGCAAATTGCCGAATTAGCCAACGTCGTCGATATAATGGGACGCGGCATCCTGTTTGCTGACGCTATAACCACAGTCAGTGAGCGCTATGCCCAGGAAATTCTCACGCCAACCTTTGGCGAGAAGCTTGATCACTTGCTGCGTTCGCGCCGTGATCGCCTGTTCGGCATTCTCAATGGTCTTGATTACCAGGAAATGAATCCTGCCACCGACGGCTACATCCATACCCCCTATGACGCTACCTCTCTTGATAAGAGAACTGAAAACAAACGCGCCCTTCAAGAGCAGGCGCATTTACCAGTACGTCCAGATGTGCCCTTGCTAGCAATGATCTCACGCCTGGCTGACCAGAAGGGGTTCGATTTGTTAGGGCAAATTATTCAGCCGCTTCTCGCGCAGGGCGTCCAGTTTGTCGTGCTTGGCATTGGCGATCAGCATTATCACGAGATGTTCCAGAACCTGGCCGTGCGATATCCTGAGCAGGTAGCGGTTTTCCTGACCTTCAATGCTGAACTGGCCCAGCGTATCTATGCGGGCAGCGATATGTTCTTGATGCCTTCCCGCTTTGAGCCTTGCGGTTTAGGGCAGTTAATCGCCATGCGCTATGGGAGCGTTCCTATTGTGCATGCTGTGGGTGGCTTAGCCGACACGGTACAGGAATATGATCCGAGTACCGGTGAAGGCAATGGCTTCACCTTCGCTAACTATGATCCCTGGGAATTTTTTGCCGCTATCGTACGAGCGCTGGAACTCTATCGCTTCAAGGATACCTGGCGCAGGCTGCAACAGTGTAATATGGCTGCCGACCATTCCTGGCATGCTTCTGCTATACGCTACGTTGAGGTCTACCATAATGCTATAGCTTCTCATAGAAGTGGTAAGTGACTCATTTCCGCTTTTTATTTTTCATGCGTATGAATAAAGAAGAATATTCATCCAGAGATGCATTGACGTTTACAACACCGGTCTCTATACTAGAGCAAACCTGGGCGTTATGTGTCTTATGGAGGTATTCTGTGTTGTGAAAATCGAAAGTGCTCAATCTAAAGAAAGTTCTGATCGAGATAGTGAAGTAACCAGGCGTCGCTCTGTATTGGCAGATGTGTATAATACTCTTCCCGCGTATGGCTCTCTGGCTTTTTGGAGTGCTGTGGAAGAGACTGATCTGCAAGGGGCTGTGCCGTTGGAAGTGCTGGTGCGCTGTGTACGTAGCGCTATTGCTCAGGGAGAGGATGAAGGACGCAATCGCATTTTAGAAGTTATTTTTCAGCGTATACATATGAGCAATGAATACTGGGCCAATAGCGTACTCAAAACCGCTCCTTTGCAAGCAGATGAGCGAAAAGCCCTGGTAAGCGATCTCTACGGAGATTTATGCGAATGTATCATCCGGGCAGTCATAGACGACAAAAGATTGTTCTGGGAAGAAAATTTTCAACACTGCCTGATGTTCGAGCGCAAACACGTGTATCGCTCATTTATGAGGCGCGAAGGCCGGTGGAATAGCCTGGATGGAAAGAGAAGTGAACGCATACCGCGTATGCTGGTAGAAAGTCTCGATCAACCCGCCCAACTTGCCGATGGTGATACGTATGAGCTAAATGTTGAGGACGAAAAGGCCCAAAAAGAGCTGCTGGCCGTTGAGCAGGCAGATATTCCAGGTCTCATCTTGCATCTTCCAGACAGACTGAAACCTATCGTGTTACTCATCTTCTGGGAGGGTAGGACGGAAAAAGATACTGCTAAGATATTAGGCATCACTGATCGTACTGTACGCAACCGACTGCATGAAGCTTTAAAGTTGCTTCACCGTGAACTTGAGCTAGAAAGAGAATTTGCGAATGGATAGAGAGCAGGAAGAGGCCATACTGCGCATTACTGCTCAGTACGTAGATGAAGTGCGTGCTGGACAGCGGCCAAAGGTAAGTGATTACCTGGCTCGTTATCCACAATATGCCGGTGAGATAGCCGACTTTGTCGCCTACTATCATACAGTCGAAGTAGATTTACCGGGCGAGACAAGCATAACTTCCCCTCTGGCAGAAGATTTTCGTATAGCCATTGGCTCTGCCCGGAAACGTGTATTGCAAGCGGAAGCCCAATCTACACATAAACTTACAACATTACTGGTAACGCTTAATAATCAGCGTCTAACACCTGGCCAGCTGGCCGACAAGATTGGTCTGAGTGTGGATATTGTGGCAAAGTTAGAGCAGCGAAAGATCGCAGCTTCATCTATTCCAAAGGAGATGTATAAACGACTGGCAGAAGCGCTGCAACAGCCAGCAAGAGCAATCGAGGCGTATTTTGAGCCTTTGAGTGGGCGATCTTCATACCGGCAACAGGTGGCTGAGACCCAGGTCGGATATCAAGTGAATGAACCGCCCGGTATTCCGACTCAAAGCTTTCGCGGGGCCCTGGAGGAAAGTGCACAGTTGTCTAAGGAACAGAAACAGGGCTGGTATGATATGCTGGATCACGAAGGACTGTAAGCGAAGCTGGAGAGGCGTTGGTATATGGTTCAGAAAATTGCTTACCTCGACTGCTATTCTGGCATCAGCGGCGACATGTTTCTTGGCGCTATGCTCGATGCAGGCCTCTCGCTAGATACCCTCAAAACATCACTGGCTGCCTTACCCATAACGGGATATCAACTGATATCTGAACCTTCTCATGACAAAGGTATGCGCGGCCTGCGTTTTGATGTGGTCATGACTGAACAGGAACAGCCGGCACGTCATCTTTCAGACATTGTTGCTTTGCTGAAGACTTCGCTGCTTCCTCCTCGCGTGCGTGATACTGCCCTGGCCATTTTCCAGTGCCTGGCAGAAGCGGAAGCGACTGTCCACGCCTCAACCCTCGAAGAAGTCCACTTCCACGAGGTTGGAGCGGTCGATGCCATCGTAGATATCACTGGAGCTGCTATTGCCATAGAGACGCTGGGCATCAGCCAGCTCTATGCCTCACCATTGCCTTTGACCGGCGGCCAAGTGAAAACTGCTCATGGTTTGTTACCTGTCCCTGCCCCTGCAACCCTGGAAATACTCCGCCGCGTTGCCGCCCCCTGGAAACCATGCGGAGCCGAAGGTGAACTGGTGACGCCCACCGGAGCTGCGATACTCGCAACACTGGCTCGCTTTGAAACGCCCGCCATTGCTATCGACCGCGTAGGCTATGGCTTCGGGCGCAAGAGCTTTCCATGGCCTAACTGTCTGCGCCTCTGCCTGGGACAAACGAGAAGTTTGCCTGGAATGGACAGCGCTAAGGGTGCCGATACCGATTGGGTAATGGTGATCGAGAGCAATATAGACAACATGACAGGCGAACTCCTGGGTGGATTGATGGATCGCCTGCTAGCAGCAGGTGCGCTCGATGTCAGTTACATCCCTATGCAGATGAAAAAGAATCGTCCTGCCGTTATGGTTTCAGTTATTTGCCCTGTAGAGGAGGGAGATGCACTGGCGCAAGTGTTGTTACGCGAAACAAGCACGCTGGGTGTGCGCATACAGCAGGTGCAGAGACTTAAGGCGCAGCGCACACAGGAACGTATTGAGACACCTCTTGGCCCTATGATGGTGAAAGTCAAACGCCTGGGAGCACGTGTCATCAGTGCCTCACCGGAGTACGAGGACTGCCAGCGTATAGCCCTGGAGCGCAATATGCCACTTGAAGAAGTATACGAGGTTGCACGGCAGGCTATTGCTTCAATTATAATATGATGTAGGTAATAAAGAAAACATGAACATGCTAGAAGCCCAGCGTACTATGGAATACAAAGATTGGCGCAAATCGCCTGACAAACGACCGGAAGACTCAGAACAAGAACCGCCAAAGGTCAGGAAATACTACGGGAAGAAATTCGAAGACTACATTAGCGAGCAAATTCGCGAGGCCGAAGCGCGAGGTGAATTTGACAACCTGCAAGGTGCTGGTAAGCCATTAAACCTTGACAGCAATGTCTATGCTGGTGACAAAGCCGTGGGGTATAGCTTGCTCAAAAGCCAGGGTTATGCGCCTAAAGAGATAGAACTGGCCAAAGAAATACGCACCGAGTACGAGCGTGCCGAGGCAAAGATAGCCAGGCTGCGCCAGCGGGGCCGTACTTTGCGATCACGTCGCGTCCCTCCTTTTGCCAGTGAGAAGCGAGCCTTCAACGCAGCGGTGGAGAAGGCTGCTGCTGAATATGAAAAGACACTGCGTGATCTCAACCGTAAAATTCTGACGCTCAACTTGATGACTCCCCTGGTCATGCATCAGAGCCCGTTTGATGTTGAGAAGTTGGTGCAGAAGTTTCGCGAGTCGAGCCCACTGTTTGATTAAGATGAGTAGTGGCTATGCAGGGTTGGCACCTTTCGTGGACAGCAAACCTTACCCTCTCGGATCGTATCAAACCTACCTGCGCATGTGGAGCAATTTTTCTCCTGAAGTGGTGAGAAGCTGTCTGATATTGTGAGAAAGGGACTCAGCCAGATTTTGAGTCCTTTTTGATGTTCAGCGGTAGAAGGGGGCGTACAGCGCTTCATGAGTTTGATAGCTGGGAAGAAGTCATAGGCTCGGAATAAAAGGGAGCCGGTGATGGGATTCGAACCCGCGACCCACGCTTTACGAAAGCGTTGCTCTACCCCTGAGCTACACCGGCTAACGCTTACCAGCTCTTATAGAGGCTTACAAGCATCTCTGACGCAACCGATTATAACCCCGAAGCATCTCTCATGTCAAGCATTTTCGTGCTGTCGTAAGTCACGAGCTAATCCACCTGGTCATAAGAAAGCGGTCATGATTCTCGAAGCCGAACTTGTGATAAAGTGCCTTTATATTGCTGATCAGATGGAATGATCTTTCCGTTGCATTTTTCCGTAGACTACAGTGATTCGTTACTAAGGAGGCATAATGAATAATGAATGGCATTGATATGTTTCTCGTTCAATACGGCTTAGCCGCAGTTTTTATTGTCTTGCTCGCGAAGTCGATAGGCTTGCCTATTCCCATACCCGCGGACGTGATCATCCTGGCGACAGCAATTCGTGCAGCAGAGGGCAAGCTCATTCTCTGGCAGGCATTTCTTGCCATTTTGGTCGCTTTAGTGTTGGGCGGAATAATCCAATTTGTCCTGGTGCGCGGCCCGGGTCGAAGCCTTCTCTATCGTTTTGGCCGCTACATTGGTTTGACATCGGCACGGCTTGATGCCGCCGCGGCGAAGATCAAGAAGGGCGGCATCCCTGGCTTGAGTGTAGCCATCCTGGTGCCGGGGGTGCGTAGTGCGGCAATTGCGGCCAGCGGACTATCAAACTTTCCCTTACGAACCTTTGTGCCTGGAATTGTACTTGGCAGCGCTCTTTTTCTCTGTGTGCACTTTTTCCTCGGCTTCCTCGGCGGGACCCTATTGGCAGCGGCAGGTCATGCCCTGCTATCTCCAACATTGATAATCGTGGTGCTGGTTTTGTTGGTGATGGTATATGCATTGTGGGTGCTGGCAGTTCGCCGGCAAAAGGCGGCACGCCGTGAGTTAGAATCGGGTGCTCCGGTCGAGGTCTGGCACGAAGGAATTTGCCCTGTTTGCCTGGCGTTGTATAGTGCCAACCAGTTGCGTCCTCTCACAGTAGAGGTGAGGGCCTGAGGAGAAGACGTATGCCAACCACGTTTCGCCTGAATCCTGAGCGGGTAGCCTATTTTGAAACCAATGGGTGGCGTGCCTACTATGAGCGCAAATGGCTAAAGGTGCTCTGGCTGATAGTGCGACTCTGCCAGGAGCAGTTTCATATTCCATTTCCGATGTCACTCCTGGCTGCCTACTATACAACACGAGCTTCAGCAGCCTGGGCACCCGTTGATCATAACCTGCCAAAGGTTTTAACATACCTTACCAGGTTTTACGCTATAGCGCGGCGCTATTCGGGTCTGAAATTCAATGTGGAGCGCGTTGCTGCCTTGGAGTTACAATATTTTGATGTTCATCGCCGTCTGGTAGATGCAACCGATAAGAGCGAGTTCGTTCAGACCCTAGTTGACTTACACAGCGCGATTTTTGGTCTTACTTCCGTACAGGTGCGAGAGTCTGCGGAGTGGCGCGTCAAGGCTGCGGATACGGTCGATCTGATTACCAGTAAAAAATCGACAGATGTCCAGGGTGATTGGGTCAGGTTGGAGGAGTACTTGCGCCAGTGCTATGCTTCTATCCAGCGTGAGCTAGCTGCTTGGTAAGCTATAAGTACTATGCTTACTTCCAATGTCTCCTTTTCTTGCTACACTTACGTCAATTAAGAAAATGTTTGGTAGTAAGGAGAATTGCTATGTCGAGTGAGGGTATAGGACAGGCTTCATCTACAAGCGAAAGAATAGTTCTGATTGTGGATGATGATCGTGACGTTGGAGATATATTACAAAAAATCATCTTAGATCAGACAGATTATAAGGTAGTCTGGATTGCGGAGAGTGACCTGGCCCTGGACGCTGCCTGGTACCTGCGGCCTTCACTCCTGCTTCTTGATTATATGTTGCCCTCGATAGATGGGTTAGACCTTTACGACCGTTTGCAAGGGATGGAGGGGATGCGTGGTGTGCCGACCGTCCTCATTAGCGCCAGTGAAACACTGCCCTTTGAAGAACTGCGGGCCAGGGGCATTTACTTACTGAAAAAACCCTTTGAACTGGACGATTTATTGGATATGCTTGCCCAAGTCCTTGCCTAGTGCATCTTCAACCTACCTTTTAGGAAAAGGGGGGAAACCAGGGGACACCCCTGGAACCCCGGCAGGGGGATTCCCCTGCACCCCTTTTCCGAACAGCTCTGGTGACTTTGCACTAGCATGGCCCTGTCGAAAATTAATCTCGACAACAATTTTGTGATATGATAAAATATAGCCAATATTTAGTATGCTTTTTTGTGATCTCCTGCCTTGAGACTGGGCACGTGTATTAAAGAAGCGAAACTTCAATATGATCATGCCCCTACAAAAGAGAATGTATGCGCGAATTATTGCTGGCAACTACCAACTACCATAAGCTGGAAGAGTATCGCGCTATTTTCTCGGGTTTGCCCTTTCACTTCCTTTCCTTCCACGATATACATTTGGACCTGGATGTTGAGGAAACTGGAACGACTTTTGCAGAAAATGCAGAGCTGAAAGCCCTGGCCTATGCGCGAGCTTCGGGCATGCTCACCCTCGCTGACGATTCTGGTTTGGAGATAGACGCCCTGGGTGGCGCTCCTGGGATCTACTCTGCTCGTTTTGCTGGCAAAGAGACATCTTATGAAGAACGTTTTCGTTTGCTGCTGGAGCAACTCAAAGGGCTTACCAGGGAGCGGCGAACCGCTCGTTTTCGCTGTGCCATTGCTCTGGCTGAACCATCGGGAAACTACCAGACGGTGGAAGGGACTCTTGAGGGGCGAATAGCTGATACTCCACGTGGGCAGTACGGCTTTGGCTACGATCCTATTTTCTTCATCCCTGAACTTGGCAAGACAAGTGCCGAGTTAACTCCAGAACACAAGAATCGTATTAGTCACCGTGGACGGGCTGCACAATTAGCTGCCGCTCTACTGAAAAATTGGCCAGGGTAGTGGCAGCGCCTCTACCCCGGAATTGTATGTAGGTGATCTGTAGGCCTGTTCTTTGGGGGTTACCTGTCCCCCCAGACAGGATGCTTGCATAGATAAGAAAGTTGAACGTATGGCGAAGAAGCCCACTATTCGGGTAGCACTTGACCTGGAAACAACAGGATTGCATGCAGAACAAGACTCTATTCTCGAGGTTGCAGCAATCAAGTTTCAGGGAGACACTGTACTCGATACGCTGGAAACACTGGTTGCTCCAGGGCGTTCTATTCCCTATCGTGTGCAGCGCCTCACAGGTATAACACCGCAGCAATTGATAGGCGTTCCCCATTTTGAATCTATTTCCAGGAACTTACAGCTCTTCATTGGCGATTACCCAATTGTTGGTCATAGTATTCCTTTTGACGTGGCCTTTTTGCGCCGCCGTGGGCTGGTACGAACCAATCCGCTTATCGATACATTTGAGCTGGCGACTGTGCTCCTGCCTTCCTTACCCAGCTACAACCTCGGACAAGTAGCCGAAGCGCTGGGTGTGATTGTAGCTCCGGGACGACATCGTGCCATGGTGGATACTGTCCTCGCCATGCACGTGTTTTTGGCGTTGTATGAGCGGCTTCAGGCGGTTGACCTCGCACTTCTGAAAGATCTGGCAAGCCTGGATGCCCCGCACACCTGGCCTTTACTCGCCTTCTTTCGTCAAGAACTGCGTGAGCGCGAGGAGCGGGATGGTTTGCGAGGCTTACCTATACGTGGAAGTCTGGGTGACCGTTTCGCCGCTCAATTAGGTATGGATCCTCGCGTTTTATCGTTTGCTATTGCTCGTCAGGACAATGCAGCGGCATCTCCTGGTCCAAACGGATTTGATCCAAACGGATTTGCAGGAACGCTAGATGGGGAACAGTTAAACCAGGTAGTTGAACAAGCAAGTGTGGTTAGCGCTTCAACGCCTGCTCTGGATACCTTTGAGCATATGCAAACTCTTGTCGAAGTGATACCTGAGCAAGCTGAACAACCAACTCCCCTGGGTTACCAGGCAGCACGTACAGCCGTTCGTGAGGCATTAGAGCAACGCACCTCCCTCTTAATGGAAGTAACCATAGGTGGCAATGACTACACACCAGCCCTGCTTCCCGCTCTAGAATGGCTATCGGAATCCCTGGTGAAAATCGATGAACTTCCTAGACGGCTGGTGATTACCTGCTCCAATTCCCAGTATGCTCGTCGCCTGGTCGAGACGATTTTACCGCGCTTGCAGGCCTCACTCAAGATACATGTACCTGTAGCCTACCTGGCAGAACAGGGCGGTTATCTCTGCATCCACCGTTGGTTTGGAGCGGCTCTACGGCGTACAAGCGGAGAATTGACCGCGGAGCAAGCGCGTGGCCTTGCCAAACTGGGGCTCTGGGCACGGCAGACCTTAACGGGTGAGCGCGGTGAACTGACCATGCTGCCTCAAGAAATTACTGCCTGGGCGCGTATCTCTTCCGGTGTCGAGCGTATACCATCGGCTGATGAACGCTCAGGAACCGCCTACGAGCGTTGTAACTACCGTCGTAAAGGTTATTGCTTCGTCAGCCGGGCTGAGGAACGTGTCAATACTGCGACGATTGTAGTGACGACCCACGCTGGCCTGCTTGATGATCTCTACCTATCCCCCAAACAGGGCTCGCATTCGCTACTTGCAACTATTGACCGGCGCTTGATACTCGATGCCGACCTTTTAGAAGAAGAGATTGCCCGTTGGAGCAGTAGCGAACTCGATCAAACACACTTGCTTGGCCTGCTGAATACCGTTGGGACCGAACTTCCTGATGGTCGCTTTCAAGGCTTACTTGCTCTTGCGGCACCCGCCTTACGAGAAAATGGGCCAGGAGGACTTTCAATAACCCCGACCGTGGCAAAATCTGAACTAGATGCCCGTATGAATACGTGGTTCCAGACACTCGAGCATGGGTCTGCCGCTGTAAACAATCTCTTCAGTTGCTTCAGTCAACTTTTAGAAGAGTTTTTGCAGCAGGGCTCTGGCGGTAATGGTGGACGAGACAAGGGAAGAGGTTCGCATGGTGGACGTGGTGTTGAGCGCAGTGATCAGCCGCTGCGTTTGACAGGGCAGGCTCGTAATCTAAGTACGTGGACGAATGTTGAGCGTGCGTGGCAGCAGACTGCACAGCGTCTCCAGTCAGTAATTGACCTTGTACATGAAGCCGAGCGTATCGTACTCACCACCCAGCGTAGTCGCCACCGGCTCGACGTAGGCAGCGGAGAGGCTGACTCCGTTGCCACCGAATTAGCCGCTATCGCTCAACAACTGTTAAAGCAAAAAGATCTTGGTCAGCAGGCTGTGGCCTTAGGCGAGAGCGATAGAGTCTACTGGCTGCGTATGCCACCTACACCACCACCATTTGCGCAACAAATGGCACAGCGGCAGACTCTGCCACCTGCCTCTTCAGCACAACCCGTTGAAAGTCCTCCCGTCCCTGTTCTTTATGCGCAGCTTGTAAATATTTCAACAGTATCAAAACCTCTCATATACAATGCTGATTCCCAGTCCACCAGTCAGAACTCTTGTACAATCTTTGCTGGCGCCTCTCTCTCTGTCGATAACAATTTCTCATTCTACCGAGGGCGCCTGGCCCTGGAAAACGAGACCATTCCTGCCTTTTCTGTGGTGACCGAACATCACGAACAAACATTGCTCTACATGCCCAACGATGTACCAGAGCCCAACATGCCTCAGTATCAACGCCACCTGGATGATGCCCTGATACAACTTGCCACGACCCTCGAGGGTCAAATGGTCGTACTTTTCACCTCACATGCAGCCCTGCGTAGTTCCTATGGAGCGATAAAGCCGATCCTGGAAGCCAGAGACATTCTCATCCTGGGCCAGGGAGTTGATGGTTCGCCTCGCCAGCTCTGGCACATGTTCTCGACGCAAGAGCGTGTGATTGTGCTTGGCACAGGCAATTTCTGGGATAGTGTAGGCGAAACCAGTACCGTTCCTGCTTGCCTCTTCATAACTCGTTTACCTATGCCTGTACTCAATGATCCCCCTATTGCTGCCCGGGCCGAACACTATTCAGACCAGTTGCATCAACTGACCGTACCCCTGGCCTCCCTGCGCCTCCGTCGAGCGCTCAATCGCCTTGCCTGGAGCGACACCAGGCGCAACGCCGTCGTACTCTTTGATCGCCGCATCATCTCCAAAGAATATGGCTCAACCATTCTGCATACCCTCCCACGTTGTTCGCAGCGGCAGAGCGCCGTCTCGCACATGCCCGAAACGGTACTTGATTGGCTCACCGCGACCGGGGCATGGGAATAAGCATGCGATTATAAAAGTATTAACGCTTTGCTTGAGATTCGCTTGCCATTCTATGATATTATCTGGCAGTTAAAATTTCTGTTCACTTTCACTTGACAATACAAAACCCATCAATTATACTGCTTAGGGGGAACAATTCGCATCAGTAAATTTCCTATGCCTTGCTTGTATGTCACCTAATATCAAACCCGCTTGAACACTGTGTCTTTGTGTGGCAAGAAATGGGCTTCTTGAGCCGCTTGCACAGAGTAGACATACATCAATCATCAGGATTTGATATAAGGCTTGATTTTCCCTGTTTTCGCCCGTATTACCTCTTTGTAAGGCTTTTGAATCTCATCATGGAATTGTTGCCCTGCAGGAGAGGAGCATCGCTCTCGATAGCCCAACCGCGTGGTCAGCGACCAATCTCTCCGCCTTAAGTAATGCTACAGTTGTTGGTCTTCTGGGGGAGGCCAGACTGAAGCTCAATGTCAGAAGGAGCTGTCTCAATGCAACAATTTCATGTTCGGAAAATGTTCCACACCCTCTTGAGAACAAGCACTCTAACCCTCCTCGTGATGCTTTCTCTGGGTTTTCTCGCGACTCCTGTTGGCGCAGCATCACAATCAACGCACCAAACACCTGTCTTCAGTACAACCGGGCAAGGCTCTGTGGTACCCCGGCAGGTCAGTACCTTCACGACACCGCAGGTTCAAGATACTGCGCATAGCGGCACAGTTGGCAACCTTCCCGCACCTGGAGGTCGGGCTCATGTGCCTTCTCCTCAAAATGTCGTGAGGGTTCCAGCGCCCGTTAATGCGGATCTCACCACTAATACCAAGTTTGAAGGCCAGAAGGAGAATGGCTGGCAACCTTCAGATTCCAATGGCGCTGGTGGCCTGAACAACTACCTCGAGACGGTCAACGAGCAGTGGGAGGTGTATAGCCGCAGCGGTACGAAGCAATTTGCGACCACCTTCACTTCCTGGTTTGGTAAGCCGACCGGTACCAACATCTTCGACCCGGTGACGCAGTGGGACAAGTCAGGAAAGCGCTTCATGTTCATTGTAGACACTGGCTCGTCGCTGCTGCTCTCGGTGGCCCAGCAGACCAGTGGCATTGGGAATTACTGCACCTACACCTTCAACACTCCTGCTGGCGACTTTGCCGACTTTGAGAAGCTGGGTGTGGACGTCGACGGGGTCTACTTCTCCGTCAATTTGTATTCCGGTAATACGTTTGTTAGTAATGAGCTGTTCTTCGCCAACCGCACGCAGTTGGAGACATGCGCGACAACCAGTTTTACGTTCTGGACAGGTTTGAAAAACCCGGACGGAAGTGTTGCCTTTGCCATCGTTCCGGCGCGTCAGGATTCCGCTTCAGTCGGCATCGAGTACATGGTGAACTCCTACCCGGGCGGAGCCTGCCAGCTCACTCTCTGGAAACTCACCAGTAGTAAAGTACTGTCAAACAAAGCCGTCGGCACCCAATGCTATAGTCCACCGCCAGCGGCAAAACAAAAAGGTTCTGCTGGGAGGATCGCTGCGGGAGATAACCGTCTCTATCAAGCCAACTTTTTGAATGGTTTGCTGACGCTCAATACCGTAGGCTCTCATGATTGGGGCGATGGAAATGGGAAAGTAGGCATCGTCGAATGGTTCGTGCTCAATGCTAGCGCAGGCAGCGTGAATAGCCAGGGATCATTTGGCACACCTGGTTACTGGCTCTTCTACCCGGCGACGATCCTCAATAGCGCTGGCAACAAGCTCTTTGTTTACGACGCCTCCGGGCCATCCATAGATCCCAGCATCTGGTACGTGAATCAAACCCTCTCGGGCACGCAAACCCTGGCCAGTGGTGCCAGCTTCTACGGCACGAGTGGCACGGCACGCTGGGGAGACTACTCATCCGCCTGGCTCGACCCGGTCTCGACATCCTCCAATTCAATCTGGATAACCTCACAGTATGCCAAGGGAACCAATTTGTGGGGCACTAAGGTTGGACGCGTTACACCGTAGATCTCTGAAGTGAGACGATTGTTTTCAGTCACATTGGGTCTAGAACTCAGTGTGACTGAACAGTTTGGTTTCTCTTCTTGGGAACTTTTGGACGCCAGGAGTCGTCTAGAGAGTAGGAGGTGATTGTTATGCCCAACCGTTTCTGGTTTGCTCTCTGGAGCACTGGCCTACTCCTGTTGCTCACTTCCTGTGGCGAAGGATCTGGCTCTCAGTCTACCAACACCAGCCCCGGCACTCAAACAAGTGGCCCGGTAAGTATTGCCACCGATCACTCTATATACGGACCAACCGATCATATTCAGGTGACGGTGCTCAACACACTATCGGCCCCCATTTATGCCTTTGATACCCAGGCGAGCTGTTCCATCCTCGGTTTGGAAGTTCAGGTTAATGGTACGTGGCAGGCCTCTTCTGTTGCTCGCTGCTCACTTGGTCGTCCTGCCCTGATTGTCAAGATTGATCCTGGAAAAGCCTATACGACTACTATTCAGGCCGATACTTCTTTGACAAAAGATGCTGTGATTCTTCCTGGAACCTATCGGCTGGTGCTGAATTACTCGACTATTGACAGTGCGGCGAGCTTGCTATCCAATCCCACGACGATCTTTTCCGCGCCGTTTTCCGTCACTGGATCTCCGCCTCCCAGCCCAGGAACTACAACGCCACCAGCGGTTGCTTCGCCGCCATCGACTCCCTAATGCAGAATCAACCAACATTTTAGGGAAAAGGAAAATTTGGGGCACCCCAAACCCCGGCAGGGAGGCTTCGCCCCCTGCACCCCCATTACCTTATAGGTTCCTTGTGCAAGTGCAAGCGATCTTATTGGAAACCAATATTACCCAGGTCAATGTGCTGCGTCATATGCTCAAGATGCGCGAAGCCATCGATAACTACAACGTCTATAATGATCTGCAGGAATTGATCAGCGAGCGCGATGAGACTGAGGTTGCCACCCGTGAAGATGCCACTCTGGCGGCTTACGTCGATACGGAGCGTCACCCCAAGCCCAAATCGTACTATAAAGCGCAGAAAGATAAATCAAAAAAGAAGAATTAATTTTGTTGCCGGGTAGGCGGTTCGCGATGGAGCCGCGCACCACCCATCCGGCAATAAAGGTAATCTTTTGCTGGAAAAGTGCTTGACTTTTAATGGCCTATTAGCTATAATCCTGTTTGTCAACAGTTTTCACGCGGGTTTGGTGTAGTGGTAACATGCGACTTTCCCAAAGTTGAGATCACGGGTTCAAATCCCGTAACCCGCTCCCTGACAAAAGGAACCTCCTATCCCAACGATAGGAGGTTCCTTTTTGTTTACCTGTCATCAATCGACTTTATCGCTGTATACGCAGCTGCTCTTGCATCCTTCGCATGTCTCGCGCAACCGTTTTCAAACCAATGAGACAAACTAAGCCTGCCAGGAAAAGGAAAGTTGGGCCGGTTACCATGAGGGCAGTGCCCAACGAAG
>WNGM01003692.1_pt1 | contig 17594 bp, 15 predicted proteins | sample 5400571 | NCBI WGS metagenome assembly WNGM01 (sample SAMN13153378, study PRJNA577476) | soil metagenome | isolation source: 100 cm soil or saprolite under Garry oak tree replicate 2 | place: USA:California | collected 2016-06-15 | reverse complement strand
GATACGGTGTGTCTCGCCCAATCAGAACAATCTGGGTCAAGTCACTTTTCTGCGGTGTACCCCCCGACATCCAATTGTTGAAACTCCGGCCCGAATATCCGAAGGCGGCATTGTTCCCACCGACTAAACCCCTTGTCCAGCTCTTACCGGTACCGCTCTCGAAAAACGGGACTTGGAACAAGTCGTACCGCAGGCCCAGATTCAAAGTAAGATTCGGCGTGATCTTCCAGTCATCCTTAATAAAGAAGTTGAATTCGTTCTGAATCGACTTCCGGATTTTTCCATAAGTGAGCGGTGGCTGGTTCGGACCAAAATAGTCGTCGCGATAGTCGAGGTATTTCGTATCCGTTGGTTCGCGCGTTTCAAACTTCTGGCTGATGCTGTCGACCGAGCCGGACAGTGTCAACAGCAGGTTTTGCGCTAACGTCTGGTTCGGTGCCAGCAGTCCGGGAACCCTGTCGATGCCGGTGACAGGAATCGCCCCAGGGCCACCAGTCACGATCGGCATCAGACCTCCTGCGGCCCAACCTCTGCTGTAGGCATGGCGGAATTCAACCCCACCTTTAAACGCGTGAGTGCCTCTGGTCCAACTGAGCGTCTCAGTGAAACTAGTCAAGGGGGCCGTGTTGCCGAGATCGCTGGCGGTGCAAATTGGGGGGCACCCGCTACCCGCGCCGGTAAACGAGTTGTTGATGACGTGATTCGGAAACAGAACAGGAAGCTGGTTGATCGGAGTCCCATTGATCTTCGTCAGGAAATCGAAAGCCTCTTTTGCGTACGGGGCGCGTGACTGATAAGCGGGATCCCAGTAGAGAGATGTGACGCGGCGCCCCCACTTGAATTCGTTCAGCAGGGTTGGCGAAAGCGTCGAAGTCAATGTCGCTGTGATGACTTTCGGAAACTCGCGGATCTCGCCGCCCCATCCGGTGGGCCAGGACTGCACGAGGTTGTTGTCGGTGTAATGAGTCTCGCGAATCCACGTTCCTGTCAACGTGTGATTCTGATTGAAGTGATGATCGATTTTAACGTTGAACTGCCTGCGCTTGTACGCGTCGACATTTTCTCCGTTTCCGCCGGCCGGCCCGGCGACCGTGCGGCGCGTCCACCGGTGCACTGCGGTATTCAAGCCATCGATAGGCAAAGGCGTGCCGGTCGAGGTAATGCCAATGGTATTCGGACCGTCAAAAGCGTTCGCGCGGGGCATTAATCCGATCAATCGGTTCATGAAGCCGCTCGGATCCATCCGCCTGCGAAACGGATCACCCGGATTCATGGCATCGCCGAATACGCTGAAGCTTTGCATCGGACCCGTCGCTCCAGAGATCTGAGTGTAGGGCAGTGGATTTCCTGACTTGTCGACCACGGGCGCAACTCGCGTCGCACCGGAACCACTGGGTGTCGCATCAGCGTTACCGTTGTTGACTCCCGGAAAGAACCGGAAGATGCCCTGACGTGCGGGGTCGGTCAACACAACGGTGTTGATAACTTCCTTTTGCGATCCGTCCTGCGCATCGAACATGCCGAAGAAAAATGTCTGGTTCTTGATAATTGGTCCGGCAAGGTAAGCGGTGTACTGGGGGCGGTTGTACCACAAAGGTGCGACGCGTTGCCTGTTGTTCGACCACGTGTTGGCATCGAGAGCGGAATTGCGGAGGTTGAGCGTGGCGCCTCCGTGGAATTGGTTCGTTCCCGATCGCGTTCGCACTTGAATCTGTGCTGAACCGCGCCCCTCGACGTCTACAGCCGCGACCACAACACGGACTTCATCGACCATGTCGGGATTGATAAAGGTCGCGGTCTTCAGGCCCTGGACGTGTGTCCCGGTGTTCATGGTCACGCCATCCATCGAAATGCCGATGTTCCCCCCTCCGGTTGCGGTGATTCCGGCAAAGGTGGTGTTGGCGTGGCCATCTCCAAAAACGCCGGGCATAATCGTGGTGGCGATATCCATCACATTGCGGCCGACGATCGGCAGATCGGCGACCTCCCTTTGAGGAAGTGCGTTGCCAACCGAAGCGGATAGAGTGGTGAGAAGTTGGTCGGCCGCGACGGAGACTTCGACAGCTTGCGCGACGGCGCCGACTTGCAAGGTAAAATTCTGCCGAATCTGTTGCGCCGTACCCAGTGTGATTTGGAATATCTGACTTTGAAAGCCGGCTAGCGATGCATTAACCCGGTACGGTCCCGGCTGAAGACTGGGGAATTGGTAAGTTCCCGACTCGTTAGTCACCGCCGTCGAAACCACCCCTGTCTCGGTCTCTGTCGCCGTAATTTCAACACCTGGGATCAATGCTCCGGTAGCATCGGTTACTGTTCCGCTCAGCGTCGCATTGATAACCTGAGCGAATCCATCCATCGCGAAAAACAGGCACACCACCGCAGCGGTTCTAGCAAACAATCCGTTCATCCGATCACCTCCGTTTACAAAAAAGACGAAGACTTTCGAAAATATCCATTCGAACGTTTGTTTATTGAATAGATGATTCGTCTAACTAAATTGCCGGTAGTCTGAAGCTGGCATTCAAAAAAGTCAATCTGTTTCGGGGTACTTTACTGACGCGATACGAGACTGCGTTTGAGATTGCCAGGAGAGCGTGTTTTCGCCCGGAGAGCACTTCCATCCCAGGTACTTCTCCGGGTCGATGAAGGTGCACTTTTAAGGAGGCGCAACCCCCGTTTACCACTTTGACTAAGTTTGAGCGACATGTTATATGCGATAACATCGTTTCCGGAAGGAGTCTTATGCATGTAGGAAAAAAACTTGGGGTACCAATCGTGGCAGTGCTCGCGATCGCCGCCGGCGCCTTCTTGGTGACCGTACCGCTGTTGAATCCATCCTCAACGCGATTGGTTTCCGTGCAGGAATTCCCTGAAATTGGAGACATGTGTCCGCCAGAAGCCGACACCGCACTATCACCGGACAACAATCTGTTTTCGGCGTTCGAGCCAAGGACAGCGTATGCCGCCGGACAGGAAAATAGTCCGGCAACCCAAGTGCTTAACCGGCCGCCGGCACGCTATGTCCGCGATCTGGATCCTATCTATAGCTACGTTGCGGTGGATGTGCGCCGCAACGAAGTGCTAATGCAAGACCACAACACCTGGAGCATTCGGATCTTCAACCGGTTGGACAATACACCCACGAACGCTGTCCGGACGGAGCCGAAGCGTGTGATTGGCGGTCCGAAGACCGACATCCTATTCAACAGTTGTCTCTACATTGATCCGAAGAACGGCGAAATTTTCACGGTGGAAAACGATGTCGGAAATACGGTTGAAGTGTTTTCCGAGGATGCCGAAGGCGACGTTGCGCCAAGCCGCGTTCTGAACGTCCCCCATCGTGCCTACGCGCTGGCTGCGAATGAGGAAAAGGACGAGCTGTATGTTTCGGTCCAGCATCCTCCAGCTATAGAGGTCTACCGCAAGAAGGCTTCCGGAGATGAGAAGCCGCTGCGCGAAATACGTGGAGAAAGCACGCGACTGTCCGATTCCCACGGCATTGCGATCGATGAGAAGAACAAACTGTTGTTCGTGAATAATTGGGGAAATATCAGCGACTATAAAATTCCTGGCACTGGACGTTTTGAACTCCCGTCTATTGCGGTTTACCCGCTTGAGGCTACGGGCGATGCCTCTCCGCTTCGTGTCATTCAAGGTCCGAAAACACAACTCAATTGGCCCGGGACGATGTCGTTGGATCCGGATACAGGCAATTTGTATGTGGCAAACGATATCGGCAACTCCATCCTGGTATTCCGCGAAACCGATCAAGGTGACGTAGCGCCGGCTCGCGTGATTAAAGGAAATGCGACTGGACTCAGCTCGCCGGTAGGAGTATTTCTCGACGGAAAGAACAAAGAGCTGTGGGTTGCAAATATGGGCAACGCTTCCGCGACCGTTTATTCGCTAACGGCAAGCGGAAACGCGGCTCCGCTCCGCACGATCCGCAGCGCGCCAGCCGGGAAAGTCTCGCTGAAGTTCGGTAAAACGCAAGCGGTGGTTTACGACAGTAAACGGGAACAGATTCTGGTGCCCAACTGAGTGATGCATCCGCAGATTGCGGCCTTCGCCAGGTTGGCGAAGGAGAATACGCCTCCGGTTCGATCGTTGGAGGGTCAGAAAACAAAGATCAGCCGTTCGATGCATGGCTTCGCATACGATGCCATTCACGATGAAATTGTAGTAACCAGCCCTCTCACCCAGGCAGTTTTGGTATTTCGCGGAGGGGCCGACGGAGAGGAAGCTCCGATCCGCGTCATCCAAGGACCTCACACCGGGCTAATCGGTGGGGAAACCGGCAGTCTCGATCGGGTGACCGTGGACCCGGTCAATAATGAGATCCTCGTTCCCAGTAACAGCCGGCGAGCCCTTTTGATTTATCCTCGAGAGGCCAATGGCGATGTTCCGCCGAAGCGAGTTCTCAACGGAGCCTCGGCTGGAGGTGTCGTTGATCCGGTGCACAATCTCTTGATCGTTGGCGTGCGCGGCGGCCTGCAGATCTTTGATCGCACCGCCAGCGGAGATGCCAAGCCCTTAAGAGAACTCAAGGGACCAACCCTCGGCGGTGGTGGCGCGCTCGCGGTTTATCCCCCTAAGAATTGGATTATCGCGGGTTGCGACCCGGCCTACGCATCCAGTCTTTCTCTTTGTGCATGGAACATCAACGACAGCGGGAATGCTGCTCCCCGATGGAAACTTCCCGTGGAAGAACTAACGAAGTACCAGCCATCGGGAATTGCGCTGGATCCTCTCCACAAAGAGGTCATTATCAGCGCATCAGGACAAAAGGTTCAGGTGGGCCGTCCCGAAATCATGAACGCCGCTCTCACATTTTCTTGGCCGGAAATATTCTAGTAGGAGGTTGTTCAGATGAGCTCTCGATTCCTTCACGCGCTGGGGGTGCTCTCGGTTGCGGGGGTCGTGCCGTTATTTCTGCAGATGCCCGTCCTGGGACAGCAAAAGAATCGCACGGCCTGGGGAGATCCCGATTTACAGGGCGTGTATACGTTTTCCACGCTAACGCCTCTTGAACGTCCCAGGGGAATTCAAGGGAAAGATAGCTACACCGAAGCGGAACTGGCTGAACTCGAAGAGCAACTGACCGCGACCATCACCGCTGAGGGCCGGGCTCCGCGATCTGGCGACCCGGGCACGTACAACAATTTCTGGACATCCAGCGAAAAGGGAAGACTTACGGGCCGTACCGCTTTGATCATCGATCCGGAGGACGGCCGCAAGCCTCCCTTGACGGAACGGGGAAAGAAATTACGTGACGAGCTCGTAAAGGAAGCGACGGAAAGACGAGTCACCATTGGTTCAGTTCAGCACACGCTTTACGATTCGTGGACGGACCATCCCGCATATACGCGCTGCGTCAATGGAATGGAGATTCTCGCGGACATTGGGAAGGCAACACACTGGTTATCGATTGGACCAATTTCACCGACAAGCAGGAATTTCAGGGGCAACCTCAAGGCAACATGCATTTCATCGAACGTCTCACGAAAGTCGATGCGAACACGATTCGATACGAAGTCACCGTCGAGGATCCGACGACGTGGACCGCGCCGTGGAAATTCTTGACGCTCTGGCGCGGGGATGATCCGGTTTATCGCAAGGCAGAAGATCTGTACGAGTATGCCTGCCACGAAGGCAACTACAGAATGATGGAAGACAGCCTTCTGGGAACTCGGGCCGTGAAAGAGACGGGGAAACAGCCCGAGTCCGGCTCGAAGAAATAAAACCTTACCGCGAAGTGACGAGTGGCACCGCCGGCTGAGTTGTCTCAGGAGGCACGCGCGAGGGCCATGAATAGCGCGGTTAACGTGCGTTTCATAGATTTTGAGCCGCGGATTTCACAGATGACACGGATTGAATCCGCGTAATCTGCCGGCCGATCCTCACTTCGCAGGCCGTGGCGTTTCGCAGGGCGTCGGGCTGAACTTGGAGCCATCGGGCTCTTTCCTGAAATGAGTGCTTGTGATGAATTCGTCGGTGAGATACTTCGGGTCATTGACGATTGTGGTCACGGTGAACCATTCCGCTCCGTAATCCGAGTGTCTATCGAAATACTCGGTGACAACGGCGTTTTCGCTGTAGGGCACGCCGTTTTTTCTCAAGTATCCGGGGCGCATATGCGTCGTGACCACTTTCAGCGAACCCCCGCGGGGTTGTTGTTGGCCCCTGCCCTGAGCTCGCATTTCCCAAGAAGCTACAGAGTGTCCTTGCCACGTCGGCTGGGCCGGTGGCTGCGACTCGCCGAAGTGCAGCTGCCGGGTTTGCGTACCAGCGTCCGTATCGATTCGGAGGGTGTTTTCGTTTTCCCAGGTGATGTGGACCCGTCCGGGATTGCGCATGACGCCACCCACACCAAACGCCTTGCATTGATTCCCGGCTGCGTCGTCCTTGGCGAGATCCCAGGTATCGGCAACGCGGCGGCCTTCGGCGTTAAGGGGAACGCTGGCGTAGTCTCCCTTCGATGGGGTGACCATGCGAAAGCGCCAGTCTTCGGTTACGATGGACACCCAATATCCCGTGAGATCGATTGGGGCGGCGGCTTGAGGCGATCTCGGTGGTTGTTGCCCGCGCTGAGCGGCTTGCGCTGCGGCGTCGCTGTTCAGGCCAGTCGCGGCCGCAAGCAGCACGATCATGGCGAAGAGCGGCACAACATGCGTCCATCGAATTTTGCAATTCATGTTTTCCTCCGACCTACGGGAAAATCGACGCTTCACCATAACGCACCCGTTTTATTTGGTCAGGCCACTCACCGGACCAAGGTAGGCCATCAAGCGGCCCGCTGTGATGGATCCGATCCAAAACGTCAAGGATGTAAGCGCCAGGACTCTGCCATTCATTGAGACAGGTCGTTTATCGAGCAATGGGTCGCGGAACACGTGCTTCTTGAGCAAAAAGATATTTATGACGGCAAGCGTGATGAATCCCATTTTGATGTAAAAGACCGGATTGGCGAGCTTCGTTGTCGCGTCAGCGAGCAAAAGCAGAGTTCCGGAAACGGCGTTTATCCAGAAGCCAGCCCACATGAGCGGGAAGAACTCCTCCATCGGCGCCAGCGGCATGCGAGCCGCAATACCGAGTATGCGCAGATCGATCGCGCCATTGATACCTGCGACAAATCCCAGGCCGACCGTGTGAAGGAACAGAATCAATGGGTAGGCCAGGAGGGAGTCCGACTCTCGCACCCAGGTAAAGAAACCGGTCGATTCAAGCCAGGCAAAAAAATTCCACATGTTGCTAAGTTCTCTCAGTCGTAATTTTTATTTGGGGGATCACTGGCGGGTGCCGCCAGCAGCGTAACTTTTTATTCCCCTCCTCGACGAGGAGGGGTGGCTGCGCGGCAAAGAAAACGTTGCCGAAGGCAACCTCAGCCCGCGCACACGGGGTGGTCGCTCACAAGTTGCGCCCTTCGAAAGCGACCACCCCGTCCGCGCCGCTTCGATGGGCTTCACCGTAACATGAGAGCTAGTCGACAACTTCACCCGGTTTTCCGCCCCATCCAAAACCGTCCGATTTCCGGCGGAGGCTAACCATGCGGAGGCGATGGTCTGCAGGATTACGTCCCGGATTTCCTGTGATCGTGACCACATCGCCAGGCCTCAGGGTTTCTCGCGTCACACCCTGGCCGCCGAGCTGGCCCGCGCCACCCCATTCGACAGCCCATCTCTGCATGGCACCGGTCTCGTCGGGTGCCTCGATGTGCACGAACGAATGGGGGTTGCGGAATAGAAATTGGACCAGTTTCCCTTCGATCTTTACCGTCTTGTCCTCGAAATAAGTCGCCGCGAACGAGTGGTGCGCGTAGGCTTGAGCCCCGGTCACGAACGCCGCGACGATCAGTAGAACAAGCAATCTGCGTTTCATAATCTTTCCTCCCGAGAAAGACATCGTAACTTGATAACTACTTCCTTGCACTGAGGCTCTGATACGCTGCCTCGACAAACATGTCGGTCGTCCAAAAGCCCGTCGTTGCGCCCCATCGCGGATCATAATCGCTGGTCGGCTTCGCCGCCTTTACTTGCTGGAGCGTCATACTCTTCTTGATCATGTCCTGAATACGGTCGCGAATAATCGTCAACATGTCCCGGTATTCCACAATGTCGGCTTCATCGCAAAGCCGGCCATGGCCTGGAATTATATATGTGCCGCCTTCCTGTTTGTCCGCTGGAACTGCCAAATCGATAATACGGTTCACTGAATCGATAATCCCGTTCAGGCTGCCGCCTCTCTGTATATCAATGACCGGGTACGTCGTGGTAACAAAGATATCACCAGCGCTGATGACGTCCGAGCGCCGAAAAAAGACGATACTGTCGCCATCCGTGTGTGCAGCAAGCTGATAAATGACCTGGACTGCCTCGCCGTTGAAGTAAAGGTCCTTTTGTCCATGGACATAGGTGTCCGTGGGCCAGGCACCCGATGGAGCGGGAGCCTGCACACCCGTGGGGGCGCTCATTCCGTTAAGGACGTTTTCATGAGCGACGATTGCGGCACCCTCGCCTGCGTCTCGGATGTTGCCCGCAACATTGCCGCCGGCGATTGTGGCGCCTGCCTTGCGAAGGTTCTCGTTGCCACCCGTATGATCTGGGTGGATGTGAGTATTGATAATGTAGCGAATAGGCTTATTGGAAATCTTGCGTATGGCCGCCAGGACCTTGTCGCTGAGCTGTGCGTACATCGTGTCGACCAGAAGGATACCCTGATCGCCGACCTGCATGGTTATGTTCCCGCCGGCACCCACGATCATGTAGACGTTCCCCTGGACAGGCAGGATATGGATTTCGACGTTGTCAAAGTTTTGTTGCTGCTGCGCGCGCGCAGGTTTCGCGAAACCAACCAGGAATGCCAGAAAGACAAAAGAAACAAGAAGAGAAAAAATGTGGTACCCGCGGCCCCTTGGCGTCATTCGCGCCATTCGCGGTCCAGACTTTGGTGGCGGCTCTGCCGGGTTAGGTTGTTTGTGTTCCTGATTCACTATCATCGCCCGGTAAACCTACTTCTTCCCGCTGAGGCTCCGATACACGGCCTCGACAAACATATCGGTGGTTCGTGGCCCGGTTGTTGAGCCGTAGCGACGGTCATACTCCTTCGTTGGCCTCGCCGCCTTGACTTGGTCCAGCGTCATGCCCTTCTTGATCATCGCCTGGATGCGATCGCGAATGATCGTCGCCATGTCGCGATATTCGACGATATCCGCCTCATCACAAAGCCTCCCGTGGCCGGGAATGATATAGGTCCCGCCTTCCTGCTCATGTTTCGGGATGGCTATCTGGATGATGCGATTCAAAGCATTAATTACGCCGTTGATGCTGCCGCCCGCCTGCAGATCAAAATATGGATAGCTGGTCGTGACGAACACGTCGCCGGTACTGACGACATCCGAACGGCGGAAATACACGATGCTGTCGCCGTCTGTGTGCGCGGCCGGTGCATGAATAACTTCGATACCCTCCTCGTTAAAGAAGAGTTCTTTCTGTCCCGAGACGTATGTATCCGTCGGCCAGGCCGCTGTGGGCGTGGGCGCCTGAACCCCGGCCGGCGCGCTCATTCGGTTCAGAACGCTTTCGTGTGCGATGATTGTCGCTGTCGGCCGCTGCAGGTTCGCACCCGGTCCAACGTTAGGTGTGGTGCCGACCTTCGCGATGCTCTCGTTACCACCGGTGTGGTCTCCGTGGTAATGCGTATTTACGATGTAGCGGATTGGCTTATTGGAGAGCTGCCGGATCGCCGCGAGGACCTTGTCACTCAACGGCGCGAACTGCGTATCGACCAACAACACTCCCTGGTTACCGGCCTGTACGGTGATGTTGCCCCCCGCGCCCACGAGCATGTAGACATTTCCCTGCACTGGCAGGACGTGAATTTCGACCTTGTCAAAATTTTGTTGCTGCTGAGCGTAAGAAGCGTATGCCAGACCGAACAAGAACAGGAACCCAGAAACCAGAAGCGACAGACGCCGGAAGAAGGAAATTGCTTTCCCATTCTGGCTTCTGACTTCCGGCTTCTGGCTTCCTGTCGTGTTTGCTGCGGAATCCGTCATTTACTTCTTCTGTGCGCGCATCTTTTCGAGTAACGGTTTCAGTTTCTTTTGGTATTCCGGGTACATGGTTTCAGGACCGCCCATCGCGGCCTCAACAGGTATCCCATGGCGATTGACGAACTCGTTAACGAAAGGATTCTCCCCGGGCATGTAGTGCGGCACGGCCCCGGCAGGCCGGTCCGCGATCTCTTCGACGTATTCACACGGCCATAGCCAGTTTCCACTGGCAGTATCATTTAGCACAAAATTCTGGCTCTTGATCAAAGGTTCGGCCAGAAAGATGGGGTCGTTGACAACGCTGACATGCGTTAGATAATTTCCGTGCCGGATAAAATGTTCGGTCAACGTGATCTGGTCGCTGGAGGGAAGTCCGTTGCGGCGGTGCCAACCCTGTTTAATGTGTGTGGTTGTCACCGTCAAGGTGTCTCCTTCCCATTTTCCCGTCGAGAAGCCCATCCAGGTGTGTGCCGCGTAATCCGGGGGATGCGGCCGTCCGTCCATCCAGATAGTGCGGTCTTGTTCGTACGTACTGATGTACTGCTTGATCGCGATAAGTTGCTGAGTTTCGGGCTCTCTTTCCTCCCAGATCCGCACTTGCAGGGGACCGCGATAGATGTAAGCCACCGTGTGCACCTGGCATTGATGCTCTTGCACAGTCAATCGCGACGGATCCCAGCTCAAAGCCCACTGGCGGGCCTCTTCATTGATCGGGAGTCCCAGGTAATCGGCCAGTTCCGGACCCGGTATTCGCTCCGGCTCATCCTCGTGGTAACGGGGGGTCCACGCGCCAGACAAATCGACTTGGGCTAAAGCCGGAGTAGCGAATAACGCCATCAAAAGTAGAAGCAATGGAACTGCAATCCTAGATCGAAGCGCGTTATCCATACGAGACTCTGACAATGACGTGGTGGGCATCTTATTATGTTCCCGCACTTAAGTCTATGGGGTGTTATCTGTCCGTTCCCTTAGTGTTTGCAGCCGTTCCACGAATCTTGGAGATGTATTCCGGATACATGGTTTCCGCGCCACCTCTGGCTGCTCCTTCAGGCAGCCCGAACTTCTCTGGAAACTCCTTCAGGAAGGTATTCGTTCCCGGCAGATGATGCGGGACGTATCCCTGGGGGCGTTCGACTTCGACGACCGGTTCGCACGGATAGGGGGCAATTTCCTGGCGGGGGTCCATGACCCAATTTGTGGTTCGAATGAAGGGCTCGGTCAGGTATACAGGGTCTTCAATGATGCTGATCAGCGTTAGATAATCTCCATGTCGGATGAAGTGTTCCGCCAGTGTGGCTTTGTCGCTGCGCGGAATGCCATTGCGGCGGATCCAACCGGTTTTCAGGTGAGTGGTTGTGACGGTGAGCATGTCTCCTTCCCACTTCCCGGTAGAAAATCCTTGCCAGGTGTGCGCTGCATACTCGGGCGGGTGTGGACGCCCGTCCATCCAAATGGTTCGCTCGGGGGCCTGCCAGGAGATGTGCGTATGGAAGGCGATGACCTGTTGAGTGGCATTGTCGACTTCTTTCCACAGACGCAGATTCGCCGGACCACGTGGGGAATAGTCGGCCGGGTGCGGTTTGCATTGATGCTCGGGCAAGGTCAGAAGAGAAGCGTCCCAACTGTCGCCTCTCAGGCGCGCTGCGTCATTGATAGGAAGTCCGAGGTAGTCACCGATTTCCGGGCCGGGAATGCGCTCCGGCTGATCCTCGTGAAACCGCGGCGCCCATTCGCCCGATGGATCGATTTGTCCAAATGCTGGAACACTCAGCAGCGTCGACACCAGCAGAAGCAAAGAAGCTCTCCGCATAACACCCCCTCAGACCCATGAATGCTGATCGGCATCTTATTAAACCTGCGGGAAGATGTCCACGGCTTGCAGAAACGGCACTTCCGTGAACAGGATCATGACCGGCGGGGGGACGGACGGAGGAATTCGCTCTCTATTTGTCGAACTATTGTCCTTGAGCCTCGGCGATGCGAACGCGGGCTAAAGCCCGCGACTACATGCTTGGCCGAAACGTAGTCGCAGATGAGCGGCTGCGAATGCAAGCCCGATAGGGCGCAGCCATCATATGAAATGTAGTCGCGGGCTTTAGCCCGCGTTTGTATTTTCGACCGCTTCGCATCCACCTTTTCGGTGACAATCGCTACCTCCCCCGCCTTGATCTCCGAAGTGTGCTGGTGTATGGTTTGTCCACTATTTCACAGTGCGCGTGAGCGAGCCGTGTTTACACTTGGTGCGGCGAACCCGATTTTTGCGGTTAGCGAAACACATGGACGGGCGTTCCGGGCGGGAAACCGCTTGATCGCGAACAGCCAGGATGTGGGCTGGCGTTCGCTTCACGCCGCCGTCCTTGAGGAAGGTCCTTTTCAGGCAACAGAGCCGGCGATTGGGCATCCTTCGCTGATCTATCATTTGACCCGTCCGACCGAAGTAGCGCGCAAGATTGAGGGCAGTCTTCGCAACAAACAGCTCATCGGCCCGCGGCGCATCTGTTTGACTCCGGGGGAAGCCACGGCGCAGTGGGAGCATCATGGTCACCCGGAGATCCTCCAGGTCTATTTGCGCGGTTCGATCTATCAGGCAGCAGTGAGCGAGATTTACAACTGCGATATTTCTGGCGCTGAACTCGTCCCGCGCTTCGCGATTCTGGATCCCATGCTGGAGCAGTTGGCGATCGCGATCACAACGGCACTTCGGGAGGGCACTGCTGAGGATGGGCTCTACATCGACACGATTGCGCAAATGATGGCGGTGCATCTGGCCCGTGTGCATTCTTCACGCTCGCGTCCAGGCCGCATGCCGCTGGTACAGACAATCTCGGGGTGGCGGATGCGCCGTGTGATCGAGTACATCGAAGAGAATCTGGATGGGGATCTCAGCCTGGAAGCCATGGCTGCCGAAGTGGATATCAGTCCTATTTACCTTGCCCGCGCTTTTAAAGCAGCTGTCGGCCAGTCACCGCATCGATATGTACTTGCTCGGCGCGTCGAAAGAGCCAAGGAACTTCTGAGAAATACAGAGATGCCGGTGGTGGATGTGGCGCTCTCGGCAGGCTTCTCCTCGCAGAGCCACCTTTCTTATTGGTTTCAGCGCTACGTCGGGGTCTCTCCCGCAGCCTACCGGCAGCGCCGGTCCGGGTGAGTGATGATTTCGGATTGCGGATTTCGGATTTCGGATTTGGGGACCAGCTTGAATCGGCGTCGTTCCCCCCAGTCCGAAATCCGCAATCCGAAATCCGAAATTGCCGTTCACTCCGCCTTCTTTATCGGCCACAGTTTGAAGAACTCCGCATGGAAGATGAGAAACGGGAAGGTCACGCTCAGCAGCGACGAGGCGAGCCAAACTTCGAAATCGTAAGCTGGCGGGCCGGCACTGAGCGTACCGGTCACCCTCGGGGCCAGAACACCGTACACCTGCGCCAGCGCGGTTCCGATGAGAGCAGCGGCAATCGCGTTCAGAACACCCTTCGCCGGTTGGTGCAGTTTCGCAAACAGCGATCCCTGAAGCATGTTCAACACGATGATCGTTCCAAATATGAATGGCACAGGAAAGCGCACAAGGAATGCCATGACATCCATACCCGCCATCGTTACGCCCAAATAGAAGACAACACCGCCGATGACGAGAGCAACGGCGGTCCACACAAGGCCCAGCACCGGTTGCTTCATTATCGCGGGAAACTTCGTGAGTGGCCACAGATCGAAGTGGAGCATCAGGAACATTCCTCCGAGCGCTGTGACGTAGAACACGAGAGCGTTCAAAGCATTGAACATTCCGTGCGGATCCAACGACGGCACATAGACGGGTGCGCCCTGCATGAAACCGTAATCGAAGAAGATGCGGAACAGAAGATAATTGATGGCATAGCACGCGGCCAACAACGTAAAGCCGGCCGCCACCGCGTTCTTGATCAGAAGTTTGAAAGGGTAGCCACCCCATATGATGCTGCCAAAGAACGTGACGACCACGGACACGATAGTGCACTGGGCGAGCATTGGCGTCGGCGGATTGACGCCGCCGCCGGCTATTTCCATGTAAAGCGGCGCGACAATTACTCCCGCCGCCAACGTGATCAGCGTGAGCAGAACACCTTTTGCAGGCTGACTGCGTTCCGCAGCGAAATCGGGATGACGACATCCCCATATGACGACGACGATGATCTGCATCGGAATAACGCAGAGGAGAAAATAGGAAACCCATCCGGTAAATGCCGCAAAGTCAAAAAGCGAGATGAATTCGAGGGCGATCGCAATGACAATTGCTGTCGCAACGATTCCGGCGGCCGGTTGTTTCAAATTGAGCACGGCATTCTCCTTAACGTTTGCAGTTGGGATTTCAGCGCGGCGCGCATGAGACGCCTCTCGTTTACGACGGTCGTTTGCCATGGTACGCGTTCTCGAGCAACTGCCGGACGCTGTCGTACTCCACGGGCCGCGGGTTGTAATAAGGATTTTCGGCGACGAGTTTCGCCGCCCGATCCAGTCCTTCGTAGGGCATCCCAATGTCCTTCAGCGCAGTGGGGGCGCCAATGCGCACGACGAGGTCGTAAATTCCCTGCGCCGCGTCTTGTGCTCCCAGCGCTTCGGCTATCGTATGCATCGCTTCTGGGGTGGCTTCCCGATTGAAAGCTGCAGCGTGCGGCAGGACGATGGTGTGAACATTGGCATGAGGCAGATTGAACGTGCCTCCGAGGACGTGGCTGATGTTGTGGTGGACGGCCATGCCAACCGTCCCAAGCACGGCTCCCGCCAGCCACGCTCCGTAAAGCGCATCCGAGCGCGCGTCGAGGTTTGCTGGTTCGCGGACGACTACCGGCAGCGACCTTGCAAGCGCGCGGATTCCTTCGGTCGCCAAGAGTGTCATGATCGGATTGGCGTTCTTTGCATAGAGTCCCTCGACGCAATGAGCGATCGCATTCATGCCGGAAGGGCCCGAGATACTCGGTGGAAGCGATACCGTCAAAGCTGGATCGTAAAGCACGGTCTTCGGCAGCATCTTTCGGTCGCGCACGCCTTTCTTTATGCCGCCCTCGGTGTAACCGTAGAATGGTGTCACCTCCGAACCGCCATACGTCGTGGGCACCGCTAGGATAGATATTCCACGATCAAGCGCAACAGCCTTGCTGAGGTCAATAGCGGAGCCTCCACCAAACGCAATGCAGCAGTCGGCGTCGTGCCGCTTTGCGGCTTCGCGCGCGGCTCTTACCGTCTCGATGGGCACGTGCATCACCGCTTCAGCATGTAACGCTGGAGTCATATTGAGAAGGCTCCGCGCCGCTTCATCGGCGTATTTGCGGCGCCCCGGCGTCGCAATAAATATAGGTCTTCGCGCGCCGAGCCGCTGCACTTCTTCGCCCAGACGCTGGGAGACACCGACACCGAAAACGATCCGGGCGGCGGGCTGATCGAAGAGAAAGTCTTTCATTGATTCCTCGGGTCAGAAGCCCCTCTCCGGGAAGGGCCGTCTTGAAATGACAAATGTTGGGATGTCCCATGTACAATGTCCCATGTAGATGTCAAACGACCCATTGACCGAATGACCCAATAGTCCAAATTCTTAAATGGGTTAATTGAGATATTTGGTCGTTTGGTAATTTTGTCGTTTGACATCTACATGGGACATCGTACATGGGACATCCCAACATTTGTCATTTAGCGTGCACTACTCCACGCCAAACGCCAGGAGCACGTTTCCTGGTTTCGAGCCGCTGGTCACGTAGTAGCCCGATCCAACAAAGACCATTCCCCCTGCCACAACCGGACCAGCCGCGCTGATCGAGCCGCCCTTCGCGGGAACCTTATTGACCGTAGTGAATTCCTGGTCGGTATCGAATTCCCATAGCTGGTGCCCGTCCAAGATTGCGAGCGCGTGCAGCTTTCCGTCCGAGCCGCCGAGAAAGACGACGCCAGGAACAACCGACGGCGCGGCGGCGTGGGAGACGCGGGCACCGCCAGTCACGATGGGGTTGAACCAGGCGCGGTCACCCGTGGCCAACTGAATCGCAGCCATTCCACCGGCGTTGAATCCGTAATATCCCTTTTGATCGTCCGCTGCTCCGCCCCAGACAATCCCATCGAGGCGGCCGCGATTCTCGGATATTTTCTTCTTCCACACGACCGTTCCCTCACGGTCGGGATCGACTGCGAGGATATATCCGTCTTTCGTTCCCGCCAGCAGAAGTCTCTTGCCGCCTGCCATTGTTTTCAAAATTGGCGAATTGCCGATATCCAGGTCGGGACCCTGTTTCTCCGGGCAGTTTTCAGTCTTGGGGTTGCAGCCTCCCATGAACGCATCGCCAACTTCGGCCTGTTGGACCCACAAAATCTTTCCCGTGTTCATGTCCAGCGCCATGATCGCGTCGGACGTATTGGCAGCCGGTTCGGTTTCGGCGTCGCCGGTCCCGACATAGACAGCCTTGCGCACCGGATCCACAGTCGGCGAATTCCAAACTGAACCTCCGGCCGGCGCAAAGAGCGGAATGCCCTTAGAATTCTTTCCTCGCTGCTTTGGTGTTTCAGGGATGACGTAGGTCTTCCAGATCTGCCTGCCGGTATTCGCATCCAACGCGACGACACTGCCACGAGATGAACAGCACGGATAATCCAACGTGCCGCCCCGAAATTCTTCCGACGATGATGCGGATACATATAACCGGCCGTCGTAGAGCTTGGGAGATCCAGTGATTCGTGCGATCCAATGGTCCTCGACGCGAGTTTTCCAGAGCGGCGCGCCGCTTTGCGCGTCAACTGCATGCACGTAGGCTTTGGCGTCTCCGACGTACACGGCGTATTTCGTGGATCCATGTCCTTTGATCGGACCGACGCTTACCGAATTGCGTGCCAGAGTTCCGGTTTCATAAGACCAATAGACACAGCCTGTCTTTGCATCGAGCGAATAAAGGTAACCAATATCGGTACTCACGAATACGCGTCCGGATGCAACAGTGGGCTGGCCATGCGCGGTCACGCCGGTGGGATAACCGAAGGCCCATTTCAGTTTCAGTCGTGGTATCTGATCGGCTGTCAGGCCCGCGTTCGGCTGATAGCGTGTGTTGGAAGAATCCGCACCCCAACCATTCCAGGCCGAGCCTACAGACGGATCGGTAAGAGAGGGATTGCTCGAGCAACGGTTCGGCATGTTCTTTGCATCGCCCGCTGGGGAGCTGCCGATCGTACGACCACCCATGAACTCTGCCGTTACTCGTTTCTGGTCATCGGTCAGACCCAGTTGTTCGTGCGCTTTAGGCATTTTGGTGGTGAGCGACGCATAGATGGCTTCCGGCGTGAAGAGTCGAATAGCGAAAGGATCCGGTTTTTGTGGCGTGTTGGGATTTCCATGGCACACGAAGCAGCGCGTCTCGAAGATCGCAACGCCGTCTTCGGTCCCCGCCCGTGTGGGTGGTTGGGGTTGTTGCTGTACACCCTGCGCGTGGACGGCCAGGAGGATTGCGGCTAATGCGAACATGATAATGCCGTATCGACTGCTCATTGGTTCACTCCTTTAGGGCGATCTCGAAAAGGAAAACCGATTCCCCTC
>WNGM01002755.1_pt1 | contig 17598 bp, 16 predicted proteins | sample 5400571 | NCBI WGS metagenome assembly WNGM01 (sample SAMN13153378, study PRJNA577476) | soil metagenome | isolation source: 100 cm soil or saprolite under Garry oak tree replicate 2 | place: USA:California | collected 2016-06-15 | reverse complement strand
TGCCCTATCGGCATGACCAGCGATGCCTACGACCTGGCAACGGACGAGCACCTCAACGAGATAGGCTTCTTTGCCGAGTTCGAGCATCCCGTGATTGGCAAGTACAAAGACATTGCAGCGCCGGTGTACTTCACGGAAACGCCGGGTGTGATGCGCAGTTCCGCCCCGCTGCTGGGACAGCATACTGCCGAAGTGTTGGGCAGGCTTGGCATCGATGATGCCGGATTCTCACACCTCCATGCAGATGGTGTGATTTAGAACCAACATGGGTAGCCCGTGTGGGAGCCCGCTGAAGAGGAGACCGATATGATGAAGGATGCGCTCGCTGGATTTCGCTGTACCGATTTCTCTTGGGTATTTGCCGGACCATACTGTGGACAGTTGCTGGGCGACCTGGGCATGGAGATGATCAAGATAGAATGCCGTAAACGCATGGATGTCGTGCGCAACTATCCACCTTTTGCCCACGAAGACCGCCGCCTCAATTCCAGCGGCTACTGGAACACACACAACCGCAGCAAGTACAGCATTAACCTGGATATGAAGACTGAACAGGCGCGTGAGATCATTACCAGGCTGGTAGCCATCAGCGACGTGGTACTGGAAAACTTCAGCGCTCGCGGCATGAAAGCGCTTGGCTTCGACTATGATCGCCTGCGTGAAATCAACCCCCGCATCGTGTACTGTTCGATGGCGGGCTTTGGGCATCGTGGCCCCTACAAAAACTATGTTGCCTACGGACCAATGCAGGAATCACAGGCCGGGATCGTTAACCTGACGGGCTGGCCCGATGGTCAACCCTCGCGCGTCGGCACAAGCTATCCCGATGCAGCGGGCGGCGTGAGTGCTGCCTTCTCCATCGTCGCAGCTTTGCGCCATGCCAGGCGTAGCGGGAAGGGACAATGGATCGACCTTGGCCAGACGCTCACAGCCGTCGCGCTTACCGACACCGCCGTCATCGAATACACCGTCAACGGCGCAGTTCAGCAGCGTAATGGAGATCTGCATCGCTTCTTCGCCCCGCATAACGTCTATCCGTGTAGCGGAGAGGACCAGTGGTGTGCCATTTCCGTGGAGAATGACGCTGACTTTGCGGTTCTAGCAAACGCTATAGAACAGCCACATCTGGCTCACGACGCGCGTTTCATCACTAATGTAGCGCGCATACAGCATCGCAAGGAGCTTGATGATATTATCAGCGCCTGGACGGAGCAGTATGATCACTACGAGGCCATGCGGCGCTTGCAGGCCGCGGGCATAGCGGCAGGAGCAGTGCTCAGCACAGGTGAGTTCGTTGAAGATGAACACATCAAGGCGCGTGGCTATATGGAAAGCTTTGATCACCCGGTTGCAGGCGAGAAGCGCTATCCAGGTGTACCCTTCAAAATGTCCGAAACGCCCGGCTACATCCATCGACCAGCGCCATCCCTGGGAGCCGATACGGAACATGTCCTCAAAAACGTCCTTGGCATGAGCGACCAGGAGATCAAACAGCTGGATGACGCTGGAGTTTTGGTGTAATGAAGAAGGCCTCCGCGACCCTTGTGCTCGCTCAATAGACCTAAACCCAAGGAAAAGTAGGGGCGGGAGTGGGGATGACGCGGTGTGGGGGCCTTTATGGCCGCCCGCCTTCTCCTGATGACCTCCTGTAATCCAGCGGGATCGCGCACCAGCGACTGGCGACCACTAGTAGAGGTTGTCTTTGAATTTTAAAACCTACGATATGGAGATGTGCTGATAAGATGCGTTAATATTGGCCGAGCCAGACTAAATGTGCTATAATACCTTAGTAGAAAGGTCGGAATTAAATTCCGTATTTTGAACTTATCTTGCTTAAACCAGAGAAATACGGCATAGTCGGGCTGTTTCATATGCTGTTGAGAGGGTAACACATGGCGGAAACTATCACTGCGGATATGATCATTCACGATATAGTCACCAGGCATCCCGAAACGGTAAAAGTGTTTCATGGACATGGGCTGCCTTGCACAGCTTGTGCTGTGGGTTCGCGCGAGAGCGTCACAGGCGGAGCACGCACGCATCGTTTCACCCCCGAGAAACTCGATCAATTGATGCAGGATCTCAATGCCTCTATCAACGGCCAGCCCGTTTCGGTCGCTCCCAAGAAAGCGCCCGTTGGGCGTGGCGTTCCGTTGACCATGCTGAGCGGCGACCCGAATCGTAAGATCAAACAGGTGATCGCTGTCATGAGCGGAAAGGGCGGCGTCGGAAAATCACTGGTTACAGGCCTGCTGGCCGTCTCACTCAGGCGCCAGGGATTGCGCGTTGGCATCCTCGACGGCGATATCACCGGCCCGAGCATCGCTCGCATGTTCGGTACCAAAGGTCAACCCGGCAGGTCCGCCGATGGCGGTATGGAGCCCCTGGTGAGCAAGAACGGCGTCAAAGTTATGTCGATGAACATGTTCCTCGAAAACGAGAGTGACCCGGTCATCTGGCGCGGGCCAATGATCTCTAGCGCCATCAAGCAGTTCTATAGCGAGGTTGACTGGGGCCAGCTCGACTACCTGCTGGTAGATTTACCTCCCGGCACATCCGATGCCCCGATGACTGTGCTACAGTCGCTGCCAGTTGATGGCGTCATCATCGTTTCATCCCCGCAGTTGCTTGCAACGATGGTTGTCAAGAAGTGTATCGGCATGGTACGGCAACTCAAGGGTATCATTGTTGGAGTCGTAGAGAATATGGCCTACTTCCAGACTCCTGACGGTGAGCGTTATGAGATCTTCGGCCCAAGCAACGGCCCCGATTTGATCAATCTGACCGGCGCGCCACTGCTGTCCCAGTTGCCAATAGACCCCATCCTGACCTCGCTGTGTGATGCCGGTAAAGTCGAAGAGTACCGCTCCGAGGCATACGATACCCTGGCAATGAACTTTATCAATACCCGTTGCACACATATCTGGGTCAACGCCAGGCCTGATCTCTTGCCGTTCGATACCCTTTGAGATGATGCGTTGGATGGTTGAACGCAAGCTGTCCATCTCCCTGCGGGCGCGATCACGCAGGGCTGGCTGAGCATCGTCCGCCTCAATAGCTGTATTGAGGATTGGGCAGCCGCCAGCAACAGGTGGATCATCTATGATGCTCTGAAAGTAGGAGACAACGGCCAGCAGGCGATCAATAGCGTTGATCTTGCCTGCCAACGCGAGCCGCATTCGCTGCTCGAGCAGCCCAATGGCGTAATCAAATGCCTCAAGCGCGAGTTGCTCCTTACTGGCAAAATGATTATAAATACCGCCCTTCTCCAAACCCGTTTCGTGCATGATATCGGAAAGTGACGAGCCGAAGTATCCCTGCTGGTTGAAAAGCTGCGCGGCTCGTTCAAGGATCCTCTCTTTCGTTTGCTCACCTTTGCTCATAAAAATCCCTTCCGTATGATAAAAAGAAAGCTCGATTTGAGACCGAACAGTCTTAAATAAAGTATAGTCGATTTTATCGTTCTGTCAAGGGCGGAGAAGCCCTGTCATAGATAAATATCATCCAGGTGATTGCGTGCAGTATTGTACGCTACATTCAGTTCCACCGCTAGCTTCTGGATATTGCCTCGATGCTTCACCAGCAGCCCCACAAATGCGAGTTGCTCGGGGTTCAGGCGTGCCATCCAGCCTAAACCGAACTTGCCTTCGATGACAATGCCGCTTTCAGGACACTCCAGCCGTGTGACGATCAACTCGCCGCCGGTTATCGGGTCCCTCGTAATCAGGGGATGCACCATGTCTAATTTCTCCATTATTACCTCATAAAAAAAGACAGACCACCCCAATAGCGTCAGGATCTTATGCAGACCCTGTATCGCCGGGTGATCTGCCTCGCGAGAAAATCAATGAATCTCGCCGTGCAGTGCCCTGACATAAGCGGGATCAACCTCTCGCTCGCTCAATTCAATCACCTGATCGAAGGTCAGGTCAACGAGCCCGGCCTCGCGTAGCGCCTTGATATATGCAGGCTTAACCTCGTGGTCGTTCAACTCGATGACCTGGTCAAAAGTAAGATCGGTCAATCCAGCCTCGCGCAATTTGGCGAGATAGGAAGGTTTGATCTCATGCTCGCTCAATTCGATCACCTGGTCAACAGAGAGATCCATCAGCCCGGCCTCTCGCAGCGCTCTGGCATACGAAGGTTTAACCTCTTGGTCGCTCAGCTCGATGATCTGCTCGACAGTAAGATCGGTCAGTCCAGCTTCGCGAAACTTGATAAAGTAAACTGGGTCAACCTCGTGCTCACTCAACTCGATAATCTGCTCAACGTCGAGGTGTGCTATCCCCGCGTCGCGGAACTTGATGAGGTAATCAGGTTCAACCCCGTGCTCGCTCAGCTCGATGATCTGCTCAACACTGAGGTTTGCCATCCCTGCATCGCGCAGTGCTTCGAGGAAACTCGGCTCAACCCCGTGCTCACTCAACTCGATGATCTGCTCAACCCTCAGGCCGGTCAGCCCTGCATTACGCAATGCTTTGAGGAAATCGGGATTGACCTCGTGCTCACTCAACTCGATGATCTGATCAAAAGTGAAAGAAGGCATTCTTTGAGCCGCTGTGCGCCCTTGGAACTCTCGGACTGGTTCCCTCCAACCTTCGTCCTGCTTCCTACTCTGGCTGGACCACCTCTCAGGCTCGGAAAGCGGCTCCTCGCCAAGAACTTCCAGCAATTGATTGGCCTGGTCTATAGTGATCTTACCTGTGACCAGCATTGCTAGCACCTGCACCCGTTCTTCGCTCATTCGGCGTCCTCCTTCGTACACCAGAAACGATAGCATATATTGCCATCATCATTATCAAATTATGACAAGTTGTATGGTAATAATAACATATATTCTGGCAAAAAACAACTCCTGGGAGGAAAGAAAGGAACGCCTCTTCTAAGTAAACTAAAGCATGCAGTGCTAGCTTGTGCTCGCGAACGAGCCTAGTACCTTGCAGAATGTCGTATGACCTGCAAGATCTGCCAGTGCGCGGCGTACTGGTGGATCATCGCGATGCCCTGCAAAATCAAGGTAGAAGACATACTCCCAGATGCGCTGTCGCGATGGACGCGATTCGAGCTTGAGCAGGTTGATGTTGTTTGCCGCGAGAACGCCCAGGCACTTGTGAAGTGAGCCAGGTTGATGGGCAGTGGCCATGACCAGCATCGTCTTTGCCTCTCCTTCGCGACGAGGTATCGGCTCTCTGTCCAGCGCAATGAAACGGGTGTAGTTATCCTTGATGGTCTGAATACCATGTGCCAGGATATCCAGTTGATACAGCTCTGCTGCCCCGGCTCCGGCGACCGCGGCTACCCCCTGCAGGTTCTCCTCGCGCACCATTTTAGCGCTGCCCGCCGTGTCATAGGTCGCAACAATTTCTAGACCGAGTTCGCGCAAGTAGGCATCGCATTGTGCCAGTGCCTGTGGATGTGAAATGACGCGCTTGATATCGCTCAGTTGCTGTCCAGGCATACACAGTAGGCAGTGGTTGACAGGGTGGCTGATCTCTCCTATGACAAACAAGTCATGCTGTCGCAGTAAATCGTAGACTTCGTTGATGCTGCCTGCCTGCGAATTTTCTACAGGCACCAGCCCATAGTCAGTCTCGCCTGCGGCAACTGCACGGAAGACATCAACAAAACTGCGGTAGGCAATCGGCTCTGCTTTGACCTGGTGATCGCCAGCGCTGCCCATGCGGCCGAAATAGACCCTCGCGGCCTCATCACCAAAAGCTCCTCGTTCACCCTGGAAAGCAATGCTGACGCTTGCAAGGAGATCCATAGACGATGTGTCTTCTGTGCTATGATCTATCGACATATTACGACTACTCCCAGTACAAATGATTGTGCCGATTGTGCCAGCTTACATAGCGCTTGTCAAGTGAAAAATGAAATAAGCCCCCGAAATCTTCGGAGGCTTGTAGCGTCAGGCTCGTTGTGTATCCCAATTACTGCATACTATAGTGGGACTTATGGTAGTAAACCATCCCTTTTCCGACCACCTTTACTGGTTGGAGTTCCTTCAGCATAATCGGCTCACCGCATTTTGCGCAAATGCGCCCTGTGAGGTGATTGACCTCTTCACGGTTCGCGAGTGATGCGCGCGCCGTCTTTGAAAGCTCGCCCTTTTTAGGCATTTGTTTATGGCCCCTTTCGCCTATCTTCTGTCTATCTCTATTGTTATCGCCCGGTCGAACCGGAAATGCGAACTATATATGCTCGCATCAATTCGATATACAGTATACCACAAAAGCACGGGCTACGTCCAATCGCCTGAGCTACAGAGCTTCAGGGGTGTAGTTCACCTTTTTGCAGACGGGGTCGAAAGGCATAGGTCGGCAAGGATCCCACTCCTCTACGACGCTGGGCGGGCCTCTGGTCGTCTATAGTAGTAGGCACCCTGCCTGGGGGGCAGGTATCCCGATTTATCGAGGGACCAGGGCTTGCCCCCTGTCATGCAAAAAGGTGAACATACAAAAATGGGAGAGACAGGATACTCCTGCCTCCCCCGAAATAATCAACTCGCTACGAAACCTGCGCTACAGATTTCATCCTACATTGCTTCTGATCCTCACCCTGCACATGGGCGGGACACATTTCGGTAGTGAAGGGCTCGGTTGCCCTCACCTACTATAACGAGGTGAAATATCTTGGGTAACGTGCAAATGCTTGTGTCCCGTCCTGTGGTGTTGTCATAGGAAGCCCCCTTGACTTTCACTACTTTCCCGGCTATGCTTGCTCCTAAATAGGCCAATCGCATCGTTTATCTCAGGAGGCTAGCCCTATCATGTCTCATCCCCCTGCACAGTATCGACTCATTCCAGAGGTCAAGATCCGTCGCGAGCACTTCGGCGGTATCCTCTATAAATATGGCTGCGCCGACAGAGGCGCACTTTCCTTCATCAATTCTCCCCAGTTGATCGAACTGCTGATCGCTGGTCAACAGTGGCATAACGGAGATGTAAGCGCAGCCATTGAGAGCAGCCGCTACTCTGAAGCCAGCAAACAGAAGCTATATAGCGCCCTCGACGACCTTGTGAAACGCGGCTATCTTCACGTATAGACCGTCCATGTCTTCGAGAGAGGAGTTTTCCCGGTGGCGGAACTCGTGCGTTTTATAGAACGACCTAATCGCGCTCCTGGTCAAAACGCAGGCGCAGTACACCCACTCGCCCTGGCAGCCATGCAGCAGGCGGGAGGAATGATCTCGCAAAAGCAGGGACGTAGTTCTCAGCGCTTCCTGCAGGGTGGCCTGTCGGCGCCAATTACCGTCACGTGGGAGATTACGGCGGCGTGTAACATCGCCTGCGTCCATTGCCTTTCATCCTCGGGCCGCCGCAGGCCGCGCGAGTTGAAAACGGAACAGGCCTTGGCGCTGGTCGATGAACTGGCGGATATGCAGGTCTTCCAGATCCACTTTGGCGGCGGTGAGCCGTTTATTTATCCTGGTATCTGGCAGGTGCTTGAACACTGCACAGCTCGCGGACTCGTCATGTGCGTTAGCACCAATGGGACGTTAATTACAGCGGAACGAGCTCGCCGCCTCAAGCAGTTTGACCCGCTCTACTTCCAGGTCAGTCTGGATGGCGGCACGCCGCAGACCAACGACAGCATACGCGGAAAAGGCGTCTTCGATCGCGCACTGCGCGGTCTTGAACTCCTGGCAGCAGAGAACCATAGTCTGACGGTAAACAGTGTCTTGACCCGCCACAGCTTCTACGAACTGGACCGCCTCTACGCAATCGCCGCCAGCTTCAATGCAAAACTACGTGTAACCCGCCTGCGCCCTTCAGGCCGTGGTCAGGATGTATGGGCCGATTTGCACCCGACGAGAGAGCAGTACGGCGAGTTTACACATTGGTTAGCCACACACCCCGACGTGTTGACGGCGGATTCCTTCTTCCACCTCAACGCCTTTGGCACAAAGTTAGCCGGCCTTGACATGTGTGGAGCGGCAACTGCCACCTGCTGCATCTGTCCGGAAGGCGAGGTCTATCCCTGTGCTTTCTTCCAGGCGCCCGAGTTCGAGGCCGGTAACCTGCACGCGCAGAGCTTCAGAGAGATCTGGCAAAACTCGACGCTCTTCGACTACTACCGTAAGATGGGTGGTGGCGCCTGCACTGGTTGTGGACAGTACAACGTGTGCCATGGCGGCTGCCCAGCCACAAAGTGGTTCGTGCATCACAAGCTGAACATCAAAGACCCCGAGTGTGTGTTATAAGGTCAAAGACCCTATCCCCTAGATGCGGTTTCACAAAATAATACGGCGTATGGGATGGGCGTTGTAGGTCCCCGATTTATCGAGGGACCGACATTTATGGCGCCCGGGGTGGGGCAAAACCCGCAGTAATGTGTTAATCTCCATGAAGGAGATAGGCTTGTAAACTGTTGAGCGTGACGGAGTTTCTATGGACACCGCCTCTAATCCTTCCCATCGTATACGCCCGCAAAAGGTCCCTTTCCGGGAACGCGCGTTTGTCGCAGGAAATTTCATCGGCGTAAACGGCTATCACGTCAACCAGGCTGCGCTCGCGCAACTGATCAGCGGGAATGGTTATCACATTCACGAGACGCCGCACTTCATGATCTGCACGCAAACGCACTCTCCTACCATCCTGGTGCACAGATTTGCGCCGGAGGAAATAGATGCCGACCTCGGGCGCTACTTTATGCAAGAATTGAAGCCTTTAGGCCTGCTGGCACAACCACAGAACTATGGCGACATCTTTGCGGTTGTGGTAGGCTCCCTCTCTCCCGCCGATCCTCAACGTGCCTGGCATCTCTTCGGAACAAATACCCTGCAGCGTTATCACTGCCTGTTGACAATGGAAAGTACGCCTTCCCAGAGTGACTCGCCTATTGCTGTCTTTTCCACTACATCAGTTCTTCCAGGCCAAATTCCTGGCCGCAGTTCTCCCCAGGATGATTCACCTATTGATGTCTTTTCCACATTGTACAGGCGTGTCTGCGAGCTCATCGTCGGCACTAGCCTTCTGGACGCGGGCTGCTCATTTGGCTTCTTACCACTGGTTGCCGCCGAGCGCCTTCCTTCGCTCACGAATGTGGGTGGGGTGGATATCCGCACAGACCCTTTCCCCGTCGCAAGGGCCATAGCTGCCGAACGACACCTGGCTAACGTTCAATTTACGCCTGCTGATTTGCTTGCCAGTGACTTCACTTCTATCGGATGTTTTGCTACTGTGACCGCACTTCATGTGCTCGAGCACTTTAGCGAGGAGGCCATGTATCACGTGCTCGCGAACCTGCTAAAAGTGACCGGGCAGCGGCTGATCATCGCCGTACCCTACGAACCCGCTGAACCCGAAGCGGCCTATGGACATGAACAACTCTTCACTCGCTCAAAGCTTGAAGAGCTGGGCCATTGGTGCCTCGCACAATTGGGAGCAGGCCAGTTTACTTGCGAAGATTGTGCCGGTGGATTGCTCCTAATTGACAAGGCGATTTAATCGTTGATGGTACTTCATCTCCATAGGGGTCATCTCTGTAGGGGCGAGGGTGGAGTGGATGAGTGGAGTGGACCTTTATGGACGCAGTCTGGGGGACTGTGTGGCCCGTGTCGGCCACATCGTCTTGACCAATGACCTGGAGTCGGGGGCCTATGCTGGGACGGCGGGCGACCATAAAGGCCCTCCCCGCGCCGCTCCACCACCCTCACCAAATGGAACAATCCCTAACTCTCGTCTACATCTTCTATCAACTCAGATGTTGGCACTCCTAGAGCCACTGCTATCTTATGCAGTGTTGCGAGTCTCAATTCATAATATGGGTTTTTCCATGCACGGCGTATCGTGATAAAGGGAACATCAGCGGCCCGTGAGAGAGTAGACATATTGTAACCCTTGCTCTCTGCAACCTCCCTAATTCTGAGTCTCAGCATGGAAGCCTCTTCATATCATATTTCCCCGATTGTATCAGCAATACACCTTGACATTGCTATGCAGATGTGTATTATCTAAAGTGATTAATCGGAAATGAGCAAAGGGAAAGGAGAGGAATATGATAGAACAGGTGAATACTTTGAAAGTAGGGGCAATCGTTCACTACCGCTTACTACCAGCAGAACGGCCTACACACCCCCTACGTGTTTGGCGTGGTAGAATTATAGCGTGCTATTTGGGCATGAAGTACTTCATTGACTGCTGTAGAGTTGAGAGTTTAGAACCTGGATATGAGGAATTAACAGAACTGATATTAATCTCGCAAATTGTGTGCATAGAAAATAAGGAGCAAAGGACATGAGTACACACTATGGTGGTCCCAAAAGTCAGGCTCTCCCGCACTTCCCGTGCTCAGCCATTGTGATGACCTACCAAGAAACCAATGTAGAACAGCATTGAGGGATGTTTCCCCCAAAAAATCATCCCTCATACATTGAGGAGGTGGGCGCTGCTTACCGGGCCAGTTTTAGCCACTTTCTCTTTATTGCTGAGCACGACAAGTGCGGAAGAACCAGTTTTCTGGGACCATTATAACTTGCCTCGTCTTGTGGGTTGCCATATTACCCAAACGGGCATCAGATTAAACCGTTAGGTGCATAATCTCAGATTTATTTTCCGGCTCTGTCATTCCAAATAACAATTTCAACCATAGCATCTCATCTTTCATTCGCTCTTGGAGATCAAGACCTAAAAGCTGGGCAGCTTCATAACGAGGTGCTATCGCCTGGATTGATTGCGGAACTGAGTCGGCCAAAGCTTTGACTTCAAGTAGCTGCTCCCTGTTTGAACCATAAATCTCCTGTCGCGCAGCATGCCATGTTATGAGATTTATCTCATCAGTAAACTTAGCCGGAGCTGTGTGCGTCGGAATATCTATATGCCAGGATCCATCGGACCACTTTAACGTTTTTTTGTACGGTGCTTGACCTAACATAACGCCAAAGTTCTTTCGGAGCGGAACAAAATAACCATACGTTTCCCAGCGCGGAAAGTAGGTGCCAGTGACCCCGCGATCACCTAGAATAAAATCACGATCTGGACTCCATATGAACCCCCATCTAGCTCTGATGATTGCTGTTGATGTTCGTTGCGCATTAAGGACATACCCAACACCCACTTGACTCCGGCTCCATACCCCTTCTTTAACTATGTCCTCAATCCCATATTCAAGGTCTGGATTACGTGTTATTTGAATGGTGATATACCAGGCCAATTTTGCCCAATCGTCTTCAGGTATCCAGGAGTTATCGCTGGCCATAATTCGATCAACCGGTTGGTGAATCCACACTTCCGCAGGCTTGAAATAATCATCAAGGTCAAAAAGTTCACCTTTTCCGTAACCATAAATCAGTTTGCCGAAGCCGACGTTTTCCGCTTCATCGAGCCGAGGAGTATCGCTATTTTTGCGAAGCACCCATACAAGTCGTTTTCTAAGCTGCTCCAGTGATGTATTGGCAGAAAAGTAGCCAATAGTTGCTGCGGGGAGATAGTGGCGCTTCTTATCTTTATGCCATTTGACTTTCATTAGATATGATTATATCACGACTGTCAGTAAGCCATTTCAACTTTTCATGAATAGATCATGATATTTCTGTCTTATCTTCTTTGTTGGATGTAGACCATTGGCAATCTCTTCTAAATCTGACTGGTCTAGCACAACTATGTATCTGCCCTTCCTAAAATCATCCCGTATGGTAGCAACGGCATCGTGCGATCTATCGCCGGTTATCCCATTCCGAGCCATAAGAATTGCAAACCCGATATTTTTACTCTCCATGATCGAGCTTAGGTTTCGGACTTCATGTACTCCAACAGGTTCCCCCCAATTTTTGCATTCCGTAATAAAGGGGCTTCTTATCGAACGCCAGAAGCTACCATTAGAGTCGTTTGCAACCCATAGGTCAATCTCTTCAGAGGCTCCTCTTGTGTCATGTCCAATAACAGTGAGGCCGTCAATTGCAGTTATCAAAAAGATACCTAAGTATTCATAACTCAATTTCTTGGCGTGATTCGTTTCGGCCTCGTTCGCTTTTTTGATAAATTCTCTGAACACACGGCGTATTGTAGCATTCCAAGAACTTTCTTCTTTTGTTGATGAGGTTGTCTCCTGGCGCTCACTGGCTTCAATAAGAATTTGTCTTTGGCTAAGAAGGTAGGGGTAAAAGTTCTGTTTGTAGGGATAGGCCCAGATTGAGAGAGATGCTTTCGCCTTCTCATCAGCAAAGGGGTACAGCGGACTAGGTTCAGTAGCGGCTTCAAAGAATTTCTTGATTTTCGCACTCCAAAAAGAACCTTCATATTCCTCGCGAAATTTGCTTTTAAGGTCTTCAGGTAAAAGAGATATACATCTGGCAAACCAAGAGTAATAATCGCGAGTGAGCTTGTTTATGTCTGCTTTTGATAAGCCAACTTTTTCACCGTCCTGTATTTTACTGGCTTTTTCCTCAAGACTTTGGCTTTCAGCGATCAATTGTTCCCAGTCGGTCATCTCTTCATTCCTTCAGTCAATATGCTACAAGTTCCACGCACCGACACCAATGCTATATTGGCATACATATTAGCATATCTAGAACACTGGTACAATTTTGAAGGATAAAAGGACTATCTTACCCTGTAGACAAGCCTAATTCTGGTTGCTCTGCACCAGACCGCTTAGCTCTGGAAATGCCTCTGCCCATACAGGCATAATTATTCTGGAAGGGAAATAACATCATAACGCAGTGGAGACTGGCAGCACCTTAATTGTAAGGAGAATCCGCAGCAAAACCATTTCTCGTCCGCGCCTGAAAACTGCATGCCCGGCCATCGAAATATCGCCGTTTGTTCACCATTCCTCTTGTAATCAATAGCCTTTTTCGATATACTCATCTGGAAATCGCAAATACCATAACTGCCTGCGTTTAAGATATTGCCGGAAACAGAGTTGTAAATCATTAGTGGTGTTGCTCGTATCGTGGTAAAAAGGATCAGCAATGAAGAGTTCACCGCCCTCTCCACCTTTCGTCGGTCGCATTTGGCCTACGCTGGTGCTTGCAGCGGCTGCTCTTGGTGTTCCTGCCACAACCATTGCGCTCTTTACCCGCTTTGTCACTGAGCATCCCTTGCTTGCACTCGGTATAGGGCTCCTCTACGAAGTAACCCTCTTCATGCTTGGCTTTGCGGGAAAAGTGTGGGGAAAGTTGGAGGAACCTCTGGTTGAGCATACCGCCACACGGCTTGAGCATCTGACTCTGAGTATCCTCTCCCGCTACCGAAAACAGTATTACGATTATCTTTGCTATCAGCATCGGGATTTTGATGTAAAAGGACTCAGTACTCTGGGTACCTATACACTGGAACTCGATCGAGTCTTTGTGGAGCTGAGGGTCGATCCGACTACTCCGAAACAGACGACCTCTAACCCCATTCAGATACCCCAGACGCTGCTCCAAGGAAGCCATGCCATCTGGGACTACCTGGCCTCTGCCCCCTTGAGCAATCAACATCTTGCGGTCATTGGACCACCTGGCAGCGGGAAAACAACTCTTCTGAAGCATATCACGCTGACGCTCGCATCTCATCGGAAACCGCGCCACCACCTCCATCACGTCACGATTAGGCATCAAATGCCTATTCTGCTCTTCCTGCGCGATCATGCTCAGACGATCAAAGAGATGCCTGATTCCTCATTGGAAGATGCTGTGCATGACCATCTCAAGAAATGGGAGCAGCCCCTCCCTCCAGTTGGCTGGATGAAAAAGCAGTTGGCACGAGGCCGATGCCTGGTGATGTTGGACGGATTGGACGAAGTCGCTGACCCAGAGGTTCGCCAGGCAGTGGTGAACTGGGTAGAGCGGCAGATGGCTGCTCATCATCAAAATCGCTTCATTGTGACATCCCGTCCCTTTGGGTATCGCAGCAACCCACTGAGCGGTGTCGCTGTCCTGGGAGTGCATCCTTTCACGTCGGAGCAGGTTGAGCGGTTCGTTCACCAATGGTATCTTGCCAATGAAATCATGAGCAAGCAGAAGGATGATCCGGGAGTGCGCATGAAAGCAAAAGCAGAGGCCAACGCGCTGCTTCAGCAACTGCGCAATACGCCAGCCCTCCTTGTACTCACTGTCAATCCACTCTTGCTCACGATGATCACAACCGTCCACCGCTATGGCGGGGAGTTGCCAGGCAATCGCGTCGCCCTGTATGGCGAGATTTGCGAGGTCTTTCTCGGCAAACGCCAGAAAGCACGAGGACAGGTATTGGAGCTTACTCCTGCGCAGATGCAGCTCGTGCTGGAGGCTCTCGCCTACTACATGATGTTTAAAGGCATACGCGATATTGCAATTAACGAGGTGCGAACGGTGATAGAGAAACCACTGGCGGGCGTGAGTTCGCAGATGTCGCCTGAAGCATTTCTGCGGCTGGTTGAACATGCGAGTGGTTTATTACTAGAGCGGGAAAACGGGGTGTACAGCTTTGCTCACATGACCTTTCAGGAATATCTGACTGCCTCTTATATACAAAAAAAGCAATTGGGGCACAAACTAATAGCACTAGTAGGAGTGCCTTGGTGGCAAGAAACGATCCGGTTGTACTGTGCAATGGCGGACGCAACACCGATCATTGCCGCCTGCCTTGCAGGTGATCGCCCATCAACGGCTGCTGTGGAGCTTGCCATTGATTGCGACAAAGAGGCACTCGAGGTCCTGCCAGCCATGAGGACTAAGTTAGAAACGTTGCTCACACAAGGCGTTGAGGACCTTGATCCTGAGCGGCAACACGTGATCGCCGAAGCCTTGCTGGCTCGACGGTTGCGTCGAATGGTTCATCTTAAGGATGAGACCTACGTGGATACCTCACTCATTAGCGGTGCTGAGTATCAGGTATTTCTTGATGAACAACGAGCACGAGGTCAATATGTGCAGCCCGACCACTGGACAACGTATCACTTTCCCCCGGGCCTGGGAAATGCACCAGTGTTAGGTATACGCTCGTCGGATGCGACTACGTTCTGCGCATGGCTCACTGAACGCGAATCAGGTCCGTGGCTGTATCGACTACCGAAAGCAGGTGAACTTGCGGAGGAAAGGATATCCGACACTCTGCAACCAGGAACAGGCTGCTGGATCGCAAAGGATGGAGGATGCGTCTTGAAGAGGGCAGATCAGGCCTTGCTAATGGATGCTCTAGAATACGTAGTTGGGTTTCTTTACAACCTTGATCTCGCCCGCGGCCTAGTCCGCAACCTCGATCTCGCCCTCGCCCGCAACCTCGATCTCGCCAGCACTCTCGCTAGCACTCTCGCTAGCACTCTCGCCAGCACCCGCGACCACGCCAGCGCTCTTGCCCTCGCCCTCGCCGGCGACCGCGCCAGCGCTCTTGCCTTCGCCCTCGCCAACGATCTCGACCGCGCCAGCACCTTCACCAGCACCAGCAACCGCGCTCTCATTCGCGCCCTCGCCCGCTACCTCGATCTCGCCCACAACAGCGCCAGAGCTCTCGCCAGCACCCTCGCCAGCGACCATACCCTCACCCCCGCCAGCGACCTGGCCAGCGCTAGCGACCTGGCTAGCGACCTAGCCAGCGCTAGTGACCTGGCTAGCGACCTCGCCCGCGCCAGCGACCGCAACCTTACCAGCACCCTCGCCCGCGCCAGCTCCCTCGCCAGTGTTCGCGAGAGGATCCTGAACCTAGCCAGCTTATTAGCTACCAATCAAGCGCTGCCACCAACTCGAAGAAGGAGATTGCTCTTCTCCCATTCTCGTTTTAAACAACGAAGGGAGGAAATGAACCAACGTCACATTGGAAGTTTGCGCGATATTTATAGGGATCTGATTATACTGGAGGGGCGCATCCAAGGAGAACTCCAGGCATGCGAAGGTATTCTGATCGTGAAGGAACGTAAGTAAGGAAATTACAATTAGCCACGCCCAGTCATGTTCACCATGTACCTATCTTGGTTTGTGAATTCGCCAACGGTGGAGTGGTTGTGCGCCACCATAGGCTGCCTTCCAGACCGCTGCCACGCGCAGCGGGGCGAGCCATGAGCAAGTAGGATGACACCTCCCGCAGAACATGTAATTTATTTCCCCAACGTCCCACATATCCTCCCGCGCGTGATCGCTCTCCGCGAGAAGCGCCGGAGGATGCTGTGAGCAAGGTCTATCCGGCGTGTTGGAGTGCTGCCAGATGTCGCTGACGAGTGGGCGTAGACAGATATTTGGAGATAACAGGGAGGAGGTGATACACTAGAAGGGAAGTTCTAAAAGAGGAGGAAGAAGATGGCATGGTATCGCAACGACAAAGCAGTGGTGGCAGAGGCGTTGAGACGAGGCGAACGCCCGGATTTGGCCACGACGATGGCCAGCGGCCCCTTGGATGAGTTGGTCGCTTTACATGAAGAGCTCGGGATCTTTGCGATCTTGGAGGAAGTCGAAGCGCAGCGAAAACGAGCGGGTGTACCCGATGAGCTGTTGCTCCGCACCCTGGCGACGTTGCCGTTTGTGGAGCAGGCCTCTCTCAGTGGAGCAACCGAGGTGCTGTTCCGCGAGCCAGCAGTGCTGTTACAACTGGGCTGGGCGCCGGTGCAGATCCGCGCGGGGAGCAATGGACGACATCGGCATCCCCAGGGGCGGCAAGAGGAATCGCTGCCCTGTCATCCTGATACGTTACGCGATGCGCTGAGGCGGGTAGAAGAGTCAGCGTGGCAGCAGGCGCAAGCCGCCGGGGTCAAGGCGCTCTATCAGCGGCAGTTCGTGCGCGGCAAGGTCTACGCGGTCGATGGCAGCGGCTTGGGCGAGGACTTGCGTCTGGTGGCCCTGGTGTGTGTCTCAGCCACCCGCCCGATCATCGCCGCCTGGCGCGTGCTCAGCAGGCCGGCCTCAGAAAAGGGCCAAGAAGCGGCGGTGACGCGCTCGCTGATCGAACAAGTGCTTGAGATGGCCGGGCCGCAAGCCATCAGTTTGCTGTTGGCTGATGCGCTCTACGCTGACGGGCCGCTGGTGGCCTGGCTCAAGTACAGCAAGGGGATCGATGCCCTGGTCAGCTTGCCCGAGGATCGTCTGCTCTACCAAGATTTGCAAGGGCTGGCCGATGGGCAGCTCCTCGACTGGACTTCCCATCGCTATGTGCGCACGATTCGTGGCCACAAGCAGGTGCGCCAGGTGGAGGTGACGGCAGCGGGGGAACTGACGAGTTGGGACGGCTTTACCCAGAAGGCGGCTGGCTATGGCGCGGCTGATGCCAGCCTGTGGGCTTGCCTCATCCGGGATGTCACGAGCGAGGAAACGGCTGCCAAGATGCCCAGGGCTTTGGTGAGTACGCGCCGCTTCAGCGATGGTTTTGCGGCCTTACAGGCGTTTCGTCCGCGCTGGCACATTGAGGATGATACCTATCGCGAACTCAAAGAGGGCTGGGGGCTCGAGCAGCAGCGCTGGGGACGCGATTTCGCCGCAGCGTTGGGGCGCACAACGTTAACCTGCTTGGCCTTCAATACGGCGCAAGTCTATCGTTTGCAGGCTGGAGAGCGGCTGGCTGCTCTGGCCATTCGTCGGCTGCGACGGCTCCGTCAACGTGAGCTGGGCAGCGCTCCAGCCGTGATCTATCTTGCCGGGTGCTATGGAGTTTTCTCCCTGGAAGAATTGCTTGATGTGCTGGGAACGGCTCCTCGCGAAAGTCT
>WNGM01004423.1_pt1 | contig 17599 bp, 18 predicted proteins | sample 5400571 | NCBI WGS metagenome assembly WNGM01 (sample SAMN13153378, study PRJNA577476) | soil metagenome | isolation source: 100 cm soil or saprolite under Garry oak tree replicate 2 | place: USA:California | collected 2016-06-15 | reverse complement strand
AGCTCGCGGTTGAGTTCCGCCTCGGTCGCCGCGACCAACTGGTCCATCGCCGCGATCGCGCTCTGGGCGTCGGGCCGGGTGGTTGCCAGCGCCGCCCGCTCGGTCTGCGTCAGGGCCAGCTCCTGGTCGGAGACGAGCTGGTTGAAGGCCGCGTGCGCGGTGCCTTTCAGCGGCGAGGCTTGCTGGCGCAGGTGCTCGAGGGCCACGTGGTCACGCTGGTAGGCCCCCCGGATCGCGGCGCTCGGATCGATCGCGCTGGTTGCCACCTCAGAGATCTGGCTGGCCGCGGTCTGCAACGCCGCCGGCAGGTTGCTGGCGGTCGGCAAGTTGGCTGGGGCGAGCGGCCGTTGCGATGCGGATGCCGCATGGGCAACGACACCGCTGGTCAGGGCAAAAGCGATCACGATCCCGAGCAGACGGTTCGTCATGCTGAACACTCCAATCGCCTCGCCATCAGCCTAGCCTCGCCTCAGCGCCGTGACATTGCGCGATGCGTTACGTCACGGGATGCCGGTGGGTCGTTGCCTGCCAGCCATCCGCGCGCACAATCACTTCACACGGAATTACGGCGGCGCGCGTAGTCAGATCGGCCGGTTGACCGCACGCAAGCGGTCAGCCGATTCGTGGGTCCCAGGCGTCGGTGCTCAAAACGATCGTCACCGGCCCGTCGTTGACCAGCTCCACCGCCATCTGCGCGCCGAAGGATCCGGTCTCCACGGCCAGCCCGCTCGCACGCAGGCGGGCAATGAAGCGTTCCAGCAGCGGCAGGCCTTGCTCCGGCCGCGCCGCGTGTAAGAAGCTCGGGCGGTTCTGTCCCCGCGCGTCGGCGAAGAGCGTGAACTGCGAGACGACCAGGAAGGCCCCATTCACCTGTGTCGCGCTGAGATTGAACTTTCCAGCCTCGTCGCTGAAAACACGCAATTTGAGGAGCTTGTCGGCGAGATAGTCGGCATCGCGGTCCTGGTCCGTATCCGCCACTCCGAGCAGCACGCAATAGCCCCGGCCGATCGACGCCTCCCCGCCGTCCCAGCGGACCGAAGCCGACGTGACGCGTTGCACCACGGTGCGCATCAGGGTGGCGGGTTCCAGCCGCTGAGGTGGGCGTCGGTGCGCTGGGTCAACCAGCTCTCGACGTCTTGAAAGACCCTCGCCTGGTCGACCTCATTGAAGATCTCGTGGTACATGCCGGGGTAGAGGCAGAAGGCGCGCTCGGGTACGGTCGCACCGGCGAAGAAGCGCTGGGTGCCCAGGGGGTCGACGATGCGGTCGTCGCGGCCCTGCATGAGAAGAAAGGGAACGCGGATCTCGCCCGCTCGGGCGATGAACTCCTCACCGCGGGCGATGGTGTCCCCGTAGAGGCCGCCGGTAATGCGGTCGTGGACCAACGGATCGGACGCGTATCGGCGGGCGACCTGCGGATCGTGGCTCAGCAGATTGGCATCGACCTCGTTAGAAACCGCCACCCGCGGCGCGAGCCTGGGCAGCACCTTGGTCAGCGGACGCTTCCAGGCGGGCACTTTGACCTTCGGGATCAACAATGGTGCCGAGAAGACGGCTCGGTCGATGTGATCCGGATTTCGCAGCGTGTAGGCGATCGCCATCAAGCCGCCGAATGAATGACCGACCAGTACCACCGGTCCCCCGCTTTCGCTACGAGCGTGCTGCACGACGGCATCGATATCGTCGAGCAGGGCGTTGAGGTTGGGTGCGTGTCCCCTCGGGCCGCCGCTCAGCCCGTGGCCGCGCTGGTCCATCGCGTAGACGGTCGCGCCCAGCGGTGCGAACCACTCGGCGAGATGCTGGTAGCGCCCGCCGTGCTCGCCCAGCCCGTGCACCACGACGAACGTCCAGCGGTGCGGCACATCCTCGGCCTGCCAGCGGCGAACGTACAGGTCGAGCCCGTCCGCCGTCTTGAGCGTGGCGGTCGACTCGTTCACGGGTTGAGCCGGCGGAAGCCTCGATAGATGCGCATCGCCTCCGCCTCGGCCTCGAGGAAGGAGGGGGCGAAGTCGCGGATGCCTCGCAGGCTGAAGCCCCACATTCCCGGCTTATCGCGCCGGAAGTACGGGTTGGGGCGATAGGTCGGTGGATAGAAGGTGATCGGTTCCCCTTCCATCTTCTTGATCACCGGGCGCGCGGCCAGCACATCTTCGATCGGCATGCCCGACGGCAGGCGCCCTTGCCGGATGTCGAGGTGGCGCAGCTTGGCGATCGGGTTTTCTTCGTCATCGAGGAGCGCCCGTCCATGGAAGCGTTGTGAGACGTCGTTCATGAAATAGAGCGTGGCGATGGCGTCGGTCTCATCGCCGAGCAAGCGCAGGAAGCCGGCGGCGGATAGGCTCGGGCCTTCCTCGTTGCGAGCATGCCGGAAGTACTCCATGGTGAAGAGGTCGGTGGTGTTCTCGGTCGCGAGCCAGAACGCATCGCCCCGCCAGGCGCGGCTGCGGGTGAAGGCGCGCGCGTCTTTCTCCAGCTCGGCCAGCCGGGCAGGGACGACCTCGTATAAGCGGTAAAAAAGCACGCGGCGCATGGTGGTTTGTGAGCAGTTCGTTAAGCCGGCGCGGGGGCGGCAGTGGGTTTCATTTTAAGAAGTCGCACGCTGTGCGGCGGGAGCGTCAGGCGGAGCGTGTCGGTCTTGACGCCGAGCGCCCGGCCGCCGCGTCGTGTTGACCAGAGATCAGTAATCGTGAACGTCCCTCCCGCTCCGGTGGCCTCGCCGAAGTGCAGGCGGTACGGCTTCGCGGCATCGCTCCAGTTGTATACCGCGGCGATCGTGGTGCCGTCCGGATCACGGCGTACCCAGAGCGGCGGCAGCTCCTGCGGAGAGGCGAACCAGTGGTCGTGCGCCTCGCGCTCGGGGGCACTGAAGAGGTGGACCGGCTCGGCCGCGGGCCCGCCGACCAGGCCGAGGACATTCGGATTTCGCAGCAGCGCCAGGCGGTCGGCGGGGAGGGTTTCCAGGTCGTCGCCAAGCATGAAGATGCCACCCGAGAGGGCCGCGACGGTGATCATGACCTGCGCCTCGTGGGGGGTCAGCTGTGGCGCCGCCGCCATCGCGACATCGACGTCGACCGCGAACAGGGATCGATCGAGGAAGAGACGGGCCGCCTGGTTGCGGGCCATCGAGAGGATCAAGGGGAATCCGAGTTGCGGTGCCGTCGCCTTGCCATCCTCCATCTGTGGAATCCCAACGTCGCCGCCGGTGCGAGCACCGTGCACCAGGCCGGCGACTGGCATCATCGGTGCACCGCAGGCGAGGAGGTAGGCCTTCTCGGGCTTGCCCGGCGGGTTGACCGCGTCGAAAATGCGTTTCAGTCCGGAGCGAAGGGCCTGCGTCCCCGTCACCTCAGGGTCGTACCGGCCGGCCTCGTAGGCGGCCCCGTAAAGGAAGTCGAGTTTGAAGTAGGTGAAGCCGTCCTTGCGCAGTCCGCGAAAGAGCTCGTCGAGAAACTTCTGGACCTGCGGGTGCGTGGGGTCGAGGATGTGGTACGCGCGGCTCAGCCGCGGGTCGACCAGCGGCGTCCCATCGTTCGCCTTGAGCAACCACTCGGGATGGGTCTGCGCCAGCTTGGAGTCGGCGGCGACGTGAAAGGGGGCAAGCCAGATGCCGACCTCCAGCCGGTGGCGATGCACTCGGGTGGCGAGCGCGTGCAGCCCTGCGGCAAAGAATTCATTGGCGACCCAGTCGCCCCAGCGCTGCCAGCGCGGCATCCAGCCGTCATCGAGCTGGATAACCGGACGGAACCCGTTGGCGGAGGTCTTGACGAGCTCCGGCATTCGCTTGGCCAGGAAGGCGGCGTGCCGGGTGATATCGCGTTCGGTGACGGCGAGGCCCAGGTGGTACCAGCTGCACCAACCGCGTGGCACGGTCGGGAAACTAAGGGCGCCCGCGGCGTGACCCGCGGCGGTAAGCGCCTTACGCAGCGTTGCGGTGCCATCCTCGCCATAAAGAAGAAGGATGGGATCGGAGACCAGGCCGGTCTGCGGCGCCACCTCCAGCCGAAGCTCCTGGGGAAGGCCGCTGCGCTGCTCCGGTTCCGAGAGCGGCGAGCCGTGCTGCTCGGCGACGAACGTTGGGATGTCGGTGGGGAGCGAGTCGCCCGCGTGCTCGTCGCGATGGTAGTGCCAGCGGAAGACGGTCGCGAAGCGGCTGGCCCGCAGCACCTGCGCGACGAACATCGCCTCGCCATCGCAGATCGCGGCCGTCCACCACGACGCCGCGGTTGGCTTGCGGTCGCCCTCGGTGATCGCCTCATCGAGCGGGTGGATCCCGGCGTAATCCCAGGACTGGTAGCCATTGATCAACGCGCTGGCGCGCCAGGGCTCATCGCCGACCTGCAAGGCGGCGCTGCCCCCCTCGATGACGATCGGGCGCCAACCGTTGAAGGTCAACGGCGCCTCACCAGGATTGTTGAGCTCGCACTCGATCACGACGCCACCCTCGTGCGGGATCAGGCGGGCGGTCGCTAAGGCGGGACCGGCCTGCCAGTGCAGGGCACCAGGTTCGGGATGTGGCAGCGCGGTGGCCGTGCTGGCGAACCACTCGCCATTCAACTTCACCGCGCAGGCAGCATGCCGAACCACGGTGCGGTCACCCGCCACGACGGAAAAGGTGCCGGCCATCTGGTCGGCGAGCGGCTCTAAGTCCAGATCGCCGTCAGTCTAACGTCAAGTTCGGCTCTGGGCGGCTCCGGTCTTCGAGTGAGCGAGCGGATGCTTGGGTTGGTACAGCCCAATGCGTCCTCCGCCGGGCAGGGTGATCCTGGTGACGCTTCCCCAGCGTTCCTCATCGAATGGCCGGGTGATGGGGACCTTTCTCCGCTCCAGTTCCTTTGCCGTCGCCTCGATGTCCTCGCACAGCAGGTAGAGCTCGTGATTGTCCTCCTCCTCCGTCGGGTGGATCGCAAGCTCTGTGGGAGGAAGCGCGAAGATGAGCCAACCGCCGCCCGAATCCACGGAGTCAAACCCGAGTACGTCTGTAAAGAACGCGCGGTCCGCCTCGGCATCGTGGCTGTAGATCAGAACGTGCGCGCCCGAAATCATCGGCTTCATGCGGCCAGTTTAGCCAGCTCGCTCAGCCGGTTCCTACGGCGTCGGCCTCGAGCCTGGCCAGTGCCGTGACCACGGCATCATCGAGCGCCTGCAGGACGCGCCGGACATCCTTGGTAGGGACACTGAGCGACTGCTCGAGGCGGACCCGCATCACCTCCCAGGCCCGATTCGTTCGCCGATGCTCGGTGACACCAGCGATGGTCAGCGATAGTTGTTGAGCGCGCCCATCGCGCGGATGCGGCTCACGCCGCAAGTGGCGGCGATCATCCATCGCGCGAAGGTAGTCCAGAACCGTCGTGAGTGGCATCCCCATGCGCCGGGCCATCTCGGTGGCGGTCAGTGGCCCCTGCTCGAACAGCAGGCTATAGACCGCGTATTCGTCGGCGCGCAAGGAGACATCGGTCAGCGCGGCCGATAGCAAGCGGCGCACATGTTGATTGACGACGAACAGGTCGAACAGGAGCGAGATCTCGCGACCGGGCTGCTTCACGAGCCATAAGCATAAACCACGGATCCGTGATAAATACCACGGATTCGTGGTATCGTGATTCTCCACTCACGCGCCGCAGGGAGGCCGCGATGGCCACGCTGCTCCTCTTTCTCGGCGCTTGCGCGCCCGCCCCGACGGCGCAAGCGAGCCCGTCCCCGCGACCGTCGATTCAGATCGCGACCTTCGAACGCTACGCCGGCGCCTACCGCACCTCCGAAGGCGTCACCTACGTCGTCAACGGCCACGGCCACCTGCTCAACCTGCAGGACAGCAGCTTCCGGCAGCTCCATCCAACGTCGGTGGCGGATCGCTTTACGATTGGCCGCGCCTTTGCCGTCCCGTCGCCCAAGCAGGCCGACGTCATCTTTCAGGTCGCCGGAGCGCGTGCCGACCAGCTCACGATCAAGCCGGCATCAGGACCGACCGTGGTTGCCGGACGCCTTCTCTTCAAGGAGACCGAGATCCGGGTGCCATCGAATGGCGCCGTCCTGGCGGCAACGATCACCGAACCACTCACGCCCGCGCCGCGCCCTGGCATCGTCATCGTTCATGGATCCGGACCGGGACCGCGGATCGATTACGGCATCTGGGTCGGTCTCTACGCCAGCCTCGGCCTGACGGTGCTGGCGTACGACAAGCGGGGCAACGGGGCGTCCACCGGCACCTATCCGGGCGAAGCGGCGAGTGACCGCAACCTCGAGATCTACGCAGTCGACGCCGCGGCGATGCTTCGATTCCTGACATCGTGGCCGGGCATCGATCCCGGCCGGGTCCACGGCGGGAGTCAAGGTGGCTGGGTCGTTCCGCTCGCGATCGGCCGCCACCAGGCGCCGGCTGCCTTCGCCGTCCTCGTGTCGGGGCCCGCGGTCACCTCCGAGCAGCAACAGGTGTGGGCCGACTTTAGCTCCGATTCCACTGTTGTCCCGACGGTCCCACCCGCCGAGATGAACGCTGTCATTCGCGCCACCACCGCGGACTCCACCATCCGAACTGGGACATCGAGGTTCTCCCAGGGGTCGACCACGGGCTCTTCGAAAATCCGAGTGGGCTGGAACCGGACCAACCGAAGGCGACCACGCTCGCCACGGGTCTGCGCGATCTACTGGCCGCGTGGCTGGCCCGAACGGTTGGCGTGTCGCCCTAGCTCGCTGTCAGTCGAGCGTCAGGTTAGGGGCCCGCTGCCGCCGGACCCGGCCAAACGGCTTACGGCCCTCGAGCGCCTGGATGAAGAGATAGATGTGGCGCGCCGCCTGCGTGTCGAGGCCACCCAGCCAGATCGGATGCATCTTGAGCTTGGCCGCCAGCAAATCTCTGACCTCGCGGGCCTCTTGATTGCGACGCTCAGTGAGGTCCTGCACGTCTTTTCCCCTTTGCGTGGCCGTCCCCAACCACACGCGCCCGGCCGCCCTAAGGTGACGGTAAGCGCAATTTCAGCCGCTAATTATTGGGCGTGGCTCGGCAAAAATCAATGAGGAGCCGAGATCAATGTCCGCGGGACTTCACGATCAGCTCATCCATCCAAGGCGGCACCATGATGTGCACCGGCACACGATTTGGTCCGGCGACCAGCAGAAAGTCGCCGCGTTCTGCCGTCTCCAGGTAGTTGACTTGCCGCTCGGTCAGATTGAAGGCCTTCTGCAACTTCATGGCCTCGGAATGCTTCTGGGAACCGAGCAGAAGAATGCTGGGATTTGTTGCAAGCACGGCTCCGTCTTTGGTTTCGAAAAAGTCGCCGGGGTTCTGGCTGACCAGGATCAAGCTGCCACCGTACTTTCGAATCCGGCGAGCCAAGCGGATAAGGAATCGCCGGATTGGCTCGTGTTCCAGCAGAAGGCCCACCTCGTCGATCAGGAGGTGGCGCGGCCGACGGTCTCGGCGCAATGCAGTCCACAGCCAGTTAGCAAGCAGCAAGCAAGACGGAGGTACGAGTTCCTCGCTCAGGTCGCGCAAGTTGAAGCCCACGATGTCGGCCCCTAGGTCGACGTTGGTGGGTGCGCTGAACAGGCGTCCGAGATCGCCGGTGACCCAGCGCTGAAGGATGGTGCTCACGCGCGAGCCCGGCTGGGCGCCATCGAGCTGGCGCCAGATATCTCCAAGGACCGGCGTTGTGTGCGCATTCGCGATCACCGACCGCGTGACTGCCTCGACTTGCGCGCGCTCGACCTCATCGAGCCTGCCGCACATCAAGCCGATCAGGTCGAGCACGTCGCTGAGCTGATCCGTTGGCTCGTCCGATTGAACCGCGAACAGGAGGGGGTCAAGGGCATTGATCGCATGACCGGATCCGGCGGCAAGGTGAAGATAAGTTCCACCCAAGGATCGGATCATGCCGCCATACTCCGCCTCGGGATCAATCACGATGGCGCCGATCCCGCGAGTGTGGCCGCTGAGGACGACGGATGCGGCAGCGTAACTCTTGCCGGCGCCGGAGTGGGCCAGTACCGCGATATTCGCATTGCTGAACCGTTCGACGTCAAAGGGGTCGAAGACGCAGAGGCCACCCGTTTCTTTGTTGTAGCCCCAGTAATGGCCTTCAGCATCCGCGAGGTCTTCCTGCAGCCAGGGCAGCATGGTGGTCAGCGCGCTGGTGTGCAAAATGTGCTCGCGCCCCAGCAGATCGGTGCCAAGCGGCCATGAGGACAGCAGCGCCTGCCGCATTTCGAAGAAGGGCTGGACCGTCTGCAGCATCATCCGCCGACAGCTGGCCCGCAACGCATCGGCCTGGGTACGGAGCTCGACCGGGTCATCGGCGCCGATTGTCAGGTAAAAGCTGACAGCAAACGCCTTCTCCTCGTTGCGTGCCAGCGCCTGGTGAACCGTCAGTGCATCGGGAAGTGTGCCCATCGCCGTGTGGTCAACCGCCCCCGACTCCAGGTTTGCGAGGTCGTTTGCACGAAGGTCGCGAATGCGGTGGTGGAGCAGCGTGAGCATCCGGTCAGTCTCAAGGGGCAGGATGTGGATACCCGCATGCAACTCACCCTTGAAGCTCAAGAGTGGTAGGAGCCAACCGGGCTCGACCTCTTCTCCCGGATACTGGTTCACGACGAAAGAGGCGTAGTAGCGGCCACCGACCTCGACGTTGTCGGCGCGATCCGCATACGCTCGCCGCCGTACCCCAGGATCGCCCTTGTCGGCGTGCCCATCGTAGAGCTGAGCCAGCAGTGTAGAAAGCGACTGGTCATCGAGCACCCGGCCTTTGACGCCGATACGGCGCAGCGACTCCGACAGCGCCTGCGCCCGGTTTCGAAGGGGCGTTCCGAAGTCTGTTGCGACAAACCGGGCCTGCTCGCTTGTTCGGTCGAACCGAAAGAGCCAGGAGCGGAGCAGTTGGCGGGCCGGTTCAGCGGGACCCAGGACGACGAAGACCTCACGCTGGTAGACAGGCGTGTCCTGGAGATGTGTGTTGATAAAGCTGCGGGTGAGGGCGGCCAGGTAGGCTCGGGGATCACGAAAGGCCGGTGGGTCTGGTTCAGTTGGGTCCGCCGCCGGGACGCGCCGCACGCGGAGATAGAGTTGCAGCGGCCCACTTTGTGCATGCAGGAGGTCCCGAAAGGCCTGGATCGTGCGGGACTGTTGCTCCGGCGCCATCCCCTCGAAGTTCAGAGAGCTTGTGGCGACGATGACGCGCGGGGCACCGCCGCGAAGTCGAATGACCCCGTCCTGGACAGCGGAGACCTCATCGCCAAAGGTCGGCCGCCGGAACAGTTTGACCATTGACGTCTCAGTCGGTGCTTAGCGCGAGCACGAATGATGAGGATGCGATCGCCGACGAATAGGCCGATTCCTCCGTTGTTGCGATAGCAAGCAGCACGCTGCCCGGCTTACTGTTGCCTACGTTGAGGCCATGATCCACCTGATCGACCTGAGTGCCTTGCTCGGTGCGCAGCGCGATGACCAGGACATTCTTGCCGATCATCACGGGCACCGGCGCTGATTCATCGGCTAGTGGCGACACCTTCGACGGATTCGGGATGGCCATGACGTCAACCCGGTCGCCAGGCTTGAGGACGCCGCCCACCGCAGCGGCTGGCGCGATCGGCAGCCCGATGATCCGGTAGCCGGGGGGGACGTCCAGACCCGCGCCGAGGAGACTGGCGTTCTTGGATGGGGCCACCTGCCGGGCATCCAGGAATTGTCCTTCGAGAATCGGGGATGACACAACTTGGCCGACCGCCTGGTCGGATGCTTTCAGGACCCCGGCCGGAACCGATGCCGGGTTGATCCGGCGAACGGTGACATCGGCATCCTGGATGCGGGTGCCGACACTCAAGTCACGGGTTGCGACCACCGCTGTCGACTGGCGCGTGTCGGAGTAGTAGAGGAGGCCGGCGATGGTCGACAGAAGAATGAACACCCCCAGATAGATCGTACGTCGCATGTGCCCCTCCTAACCGCTTTGCGCGGCAAAGTCGACGGATACCGAAAAGCTCGAGGCGATCACATAGGACGCGAGATGACCATCGGGGAAGCGCGTCTCCACGAACAACGTGACCGGCACGATGTAGTCGAGTCGCTGACCGCCGACGATACGGTCCGGATTGTTCCATTGCAGCAGCATCACTTCGCCGCTACCATGGGCGCGGTGTGGGACTGTCCCGGTTCCGGCTGGGGCGTCCGAGGGCCCACCGTCAAATCTCCAGCCCGTCAACCGGGATTGACCGAACCCACGGGAGACGCCGTCTACCACCAGCAAACCCTCTCGATTGATCAAGAGGTGAAGCGAGAGGGTGGTCAGAGCGCCCCGAAGGACCTCGATGTGCCGAAATGCCGGTCCGGCGTCGTTGCCGCTCACCGCACCCAGGTAGGGAACGACCCCAACGACAGCCTGCGGCGGCACATACCGACGCAACGGCCTCGGCCCGGCGGTCGTCAGCGCATGATTGCCGATCGCAACCGAGAATGGACGGCGGAGGAGATGAACCGTGCCGTAGCGGTCATATGCAGCAGCCTGGGCGTGTCCCGAGATAAACGCCACAGTGCGAGCGTCGTAGCGGCCGGGAGATTGATACGTGTGACTTACCTGGATCGCCGTTCCATTCGGTCCATTCAAGGTCTGGCTCTCGCCATCCCCAAAGTCCACCGCCCAGGTGGTCACGGACCAGTCTTCGATTGCCATGCTCAGGTAGAGATTCAGATCCTGCGTCAGGGCACTGCTGAGTACGGCCGAGACAACACTTGCCGACCCCGCCGTCGCGATCGCGGGTGAGACACTGACCTGCAGATCGAGGTCCAGCCGAGCATTGGCGTCGGGCACCGGTGCCTGCTCGACCGGGGTCGTCGTCGGACTGGCACACACCGTGGTCGTTGTGCCGAAATTGGGCTGTGGCGCGGTGGGCGGCGGAGCATTGATTTGGACGTTGGTTGCCCGGTCAAATACGTACACCGCCCAGACCCATTGACACGACGTGGTGGCCAACGGTTGGGGGACCCACTCGGAGAAGTACGGTGACTGGTGACCGGTCCCGGTGGGTGCGGGGTAAGCAACCGTCGACTGGCTCACTTGCGCGTAGACGAAGGCGTGGCCGGCGTACCCAGACACGGTCGTGATCGATACCGTTGCGGACGCGCCGTTCAGTCCACGGCCGTCGGCGGTGCCAATCGCAAGCAGCAATACGCTGAGTCCGGTGGGAACCACCGTTTTGAGCATCGCGGATCTCCAGGTCATGCCCTGATCTCTGCGTCCGCGGCGATGACCAGATCCACTTCACTAACGCCGATCCAGCCGAGCAGCATGAACCGATAGGGCACCCTGATTCGCGCGCAGATGGCTGGACGGTCCAGGTGCCCACCCGTGTAGGGATCGATGGCAGGCGTACGATTCACGACGCTGATGTCTGCCGCTGCTGCAATCGCAGGTGGCGCGGCGACATCCGGCATGCCTGCGAGGTTGCGGACAAGATACTCTCGAGCGGTCGCCGCCGCGGCTGCCGGGTCGAGCTGCATCCGGCCGGTTTGAGTGTAATAGGGTGCGTCCACGCGGGTGGCGGCGGTGACCGTCGCAAGGTCGACGGCGTATCGCAGCCGCAGCTTCTGCATTTGCAGGCCGGCCATGTCGACAGCAAGGGCCAGGATGAGGATCAGTGTGGGCATGAGCACGATGGCATATAGAGCACTCTGGCCGCGTGAGCGAATCAATGATTCACCTCCCCCCGTCCGACGTAGCTCGATGCGAGCGTCAGCTCGCGACTGAAGAGGAAGGGGATGGCGAGATGGCGTCGACTAGTCACGCGCACGGTGATGGGCTGTCCCCAGCGAACGTATGCTGGCGAGACGGTCACCTGGACGTTCGCCGGATCGAGGCCGGCGGCGCGCAATTCCACGGCAACGCGATCACGGACAATCGCGTCATCCTCCCCCCGTTCTCCAGCGACGCGAGCCCCGATGGCGGCGGCCGACTGTTGGCCGATCCACACATGAATCAAGCCGCCGAGCTCGACAATGCCAAACAGAACCGGCAGCAGCATGAACGCCACAACCAGCACGGCCTGGAGCGTTTCTTGTCCGCGCTGCCACCGACGGCGCCGCGCTTGTCTCATGACGTCTGCGTCAGCCGTTGCACCATCTGGCCGATCTTGGCGACCAGACCGTTATTCCAGGCCATGATGCCGACGACGAGCGTGCCCAGAATGATCGCTGCCCCAATCACCCACTCGAGAGTCGACTGTCCGCGCTTCAAGGTTTTCACGTGCTCCCTCCAATGACGTTGCCGTTGCTACACGGTCGCCGCCTCATCCAAACGCCCGCTGCATGATGCCCCAGAAGAGCGGCACCATGATCAAGATCACGAACTCGGGGAGGTAGATTCCGCCCAAAACGGCGAGCAATTTCGTGCCCACGGAGGCTGCCTGGGCAGTGGACCGGTTTTGCTGGTTCATACGCGCCATCAGTTCCTGATCGCGCAAGGTTGGCTCGAGGCCGCCGCCGATGCGTTTGCATTGAGCCAGTGCCCCGACCAACGTCGCGACATCGTCAATCCCGGTTCTCGGGCCAATCTCCAGCAGCGACTGCTCGATGCTGGATCCCAGCCCGTACCGCCCAAGGGCGAGTCGAATTTCTTGCCGCAGGATGCTGTCGGGTTGCGTATTCGCTGAGAGGACATGGAGGGCCCGCTCCAACGGCATTCCGGCCACGATGAAGGCGCGGACCATGCTCACAAACTGAGGCAGCTCGCGCTGGATCGAGCCCTGCCGCCGGCGACGGCGCTGCGCGAGGTAGCGAGCCGGCGCGATGTAGCCAACCCAGACAAAGAGCGGGACAAGAGCCAATGCACCGGATGCCAGCACCGCGACGAGACACGCGATCAACCCGCCGACGATGGCGCTCATCAGTCGCACGACGCGCAGCTCGACGCCATCGATCCGATCGGGATCAATGCCGGCCTGGATCAGATAAATCGGATCAAGGCGCGTCGGACGAAGGTGCAGGCGGCTGCCCCACAGAATGGCAATGGGTCGGAGCCACCGCTGGTACCATCCCTCCTGCCCCTGTTGATGCTGTCGCCACTCGACTGGCGAGAGCGTCGTGGCGCGGATCAGGTCGACCGCAGATGAGTGTTGCAGGCGCGGACGGCAGAACATCGCCTGCAATCCCGCAAAACACGCAAGCCCTATGCAGAGGGCACCGAACGTCATGGCTCAAACCGAGCGATGTGGAAGCTGAGCGCGAGACCGATCACCTCGAGCGCCGCAGCCAGCGGAAACAAGAGGTAGCGGCCAAGGGTCGTTTCATCCAGCGCGCTTAGGAGCTGCGGGCTCATCAACCTGAGGTAGAGGTACATGCCCGGAACAATGACGGCGAGCATCCAGATCTGTGCCCGCTGACCGGACGAGCGCGCGCGCACCTCATTCGCCAACTGGACATTGAATTGAACGGTTGACGAGAGCTCAAAGAACAGCGTGCGGGCCGCCTGCGTCGGGAGTTGGTTCGCCGCGCAGATCATCAGGGTTTCCCAGATCAGCCCCAGGTTGCGAGTCGTTACCCGCCCGCGAATCGTCTGCAGGCTCTCATGAAGTGGGACATCGAGGAGAAAACGCTGAATGACGTAGTCGAGGTCCTCGCGGATCCAGGGGTCCGTGCAAGTGAGGCGCGCCTGGCGCAGCGCATCAAGGTAGGTGCTGCCGGCGGTAAACCCACTGAGCACGGCTTGCAGCAACCGAGGCGCCTCGATTTCGCTCTGTCGGGACTGCGCATGGACCAGCCATGCGAGGTAGAGACGCGGCACCAGGAGGCCGGCGCCCCCGGCGAACACCGCCAGAACCGGCGACTGTAGCCAACCGATGACAAAGAGGCAGATCGGAGTGAAAAACGCCATCGCGACGTACGTCAGGGGATTACCAGCGATCCGAGCTTCAGACAATCGCCGGCGGTAGTGCGCCGTCAACCGCTCGAGGAGAGGGCGAGCGCCGCTCCTCTTTGGCGAACTGCGGCCAAAAGCGAGGCCGAGGCACAAGATTGCCATCGAGAGGCAACCGGCGGCTATGACATCCACCGCATCCCTTGCAGCCCCAGCTTGCGGACCAGCCGAGCACCGGGCCGATAGTCTGGAACGGGTGTGAAGTCAACCTCTATGCCGTGTCTCCCGGTGGTGGGCTCACTGGTGAAGACGGAGCAGAGTTCGTATCGACCATTGGCATCGACGTCGCGCAGCTCGGCAATTTCTTGCACGCAGCGGCGCCCATCACGCAAGCGGCCGACGAAAACGACCAGGTCGAAAACGCGTGCAATGTAGCGACGAATCTCTGGCGGGCTGAGCTGTGCGAAGTCGCGGCTGATGAGGAGCTCGAGCCGCGCCAGGGCGTCGGCACAGCTGCTGGCATGAATCGTGGTTGCCGAGCCGTCGTGGCCCGTGTTCAGTGCCTCGAGCACGTAATAGGCCTCTTTGCTATGCCGGATTTCACCGATGATCAGTCGGTCGGGACGCATGCGAAGCGCGTTCTGCACCAAGTCGGCGACATCGAGCCGGCGGTCCTGCGTCGTCTTGCCTGCCAGCTCTCTCGAGTGAACGCACTCGAGCTTGACCCAGTGGGGGTTGTCGAGCTCGAGTTCGGCGGTGTCCTCGATCGTTATCACGCGCTCTGCTTCGGGGAAGGCGCTAACGATCGATCGAAGCAAGGTGCTCTTTCCCGAGCCGGTTGCTCCGGCGATCAGGATGTTCGCGCGGGCGACTGCCATGGCCTCGAGGAAGGCTCCCATTTGAAGTGACAGGCCCCCGGTACTTGCCCAGCTCGCCTTGCTGGGATCGCGCTCGTCCGGCAGTAAGGCGAGGCGAACTCGGTTGAATTTTCGAATGCAAAGCGTGGGGCCGCCGACAGGGGCATAGACCGCATTGGCACGGCTCCCGTCGACCATGCGGGCGTCGACGAGCGGCTTTTCGATATTGATCTCTCGTCCAACGAGAGCGACGATCTTCTGAATGACCTGCTCGAGTTGTGCCTCATCCCGAAAGGCGTTGGAGACGAATTCGAGTCGGCCCCGACGCTCGATGTAAATCTCGTCGAAGCGGTTGACGAGGATGTCGCTGATTTCCGGATCCGCCATCAGTGGCTGGAGCGGCCCCAGGCCGACGATCTCGTCAAAGAGGCAATCGACCAGGTCTGCCGTAGGCGTCAGGTGACGCTGGGTGATCGCATCACGAATTCGGTCTCTTAGAATCGTGTTCCGGTTCGGATTTGCGGAAAAAGGATCGAGGATCTCGGGATCGACCTGGAGCGTGAGCTGGGCGCGCACGAAGTGGCGGAGCTCCTCCGGGCTTGGCAATTTGGGCGGCGGAGCCGCCTCAGCCAGCACGACGGCTCCTGGACAACCAAGCAAAAGACAGCAACCTCGACCGTGACGGCATTGGCAGCTGCAGCGCTGGGTACACCGAGGCCGCCAGATGGCGAAGGGCTTCCCCAGACGCCCCCGGGCTCCGGAGGACGATAGGCTCATGCCGATTCTCAGCCGTATCGAAGGCAGGATCGTATGGAATGCGCGCAACCAGCGAGCCATTCAGGTCACCCATGGGCTCGGACAGGTTGAAGCCATCTCGCATCTTGTTGGCAACGTACTGAAGCTTCGGGCCAAGCCCGAGCCGCCGAAGGGCTTCGACCCCGCGGTAGAGGGATTGCACGGAGCCAGCCGTCGGCGTGACGACGCAGTAGATTCGCGTCGCCGTCTCGAGGAGATAGGTCTCGAGGTTGCCGAGACTTGCTGATATGTCCAGAACCAGGAATTGGTATCCGGCGTCTTTCAAGGTGCTGAGGATGTGTGCCGCTTGCGGCACACCAAAGAGTTCGGCGCGATCGCCTGACAGGCATTTCGACGGGCCGAGCAAGACATCAAGGCCTGACGCCTGATGGTGGACGATGTAGTCTCGAGGATCCGGATGAGGGACCGTAAGGTCGCAGAGATAGTCCAGCATGGTCGGCTGAGCGATCCCAACACGAGCGGACACGTTGGCTGAGGCCAGGTCGAAATCGATCAGCACAACGCGCAGGGGCTCCGGTCGACTGGTCGGCGACTCGCGATAGCGACCCTTCATCGCCAGAAATGCGGCAACTTCAGTCGCCAGGGTGGTCCGCCCTGTGCCACCCTTTGCCGAAAAGAAAGTGATGACCTGGGGTCCCCCGAGGTACACCGGCGCGGGCTCGGCTGTTTCCACCTCGATATCCGTTCCGGGATCGGGAGGATCATTGCCGGAGGCGTCGGGGAGCTCGATGACCTCATCGACGAACGGAACCGGAGGGGCTGGCGGCGGTTCATGAGTCGGAGCGGATTGGGCCTGGTACGCAACCACGCTCAGGCGTGGACCACGGTCATTGATCACGTTTCGATCAGTCACCATTCCCTTCTTCGGATTTGCCCCTTGGGTCGATTCGGGCTTGAGGGCGAGGTGCTGGCCAAGCTTGAACTCCACGGCGGCGAGTGCCCAGTGGGTCAGGGAGCGACCTTCCGGTCGGACCCAGGCAACGGCGGCCCCTGTCAAGGCGGCCATCCCTGCAGCTGCCAGCTGCAGCGGCGCGGGCAGCGTGAGATGAAGGATGGTGTATGCGGCCAATAACCCAAGCAGTAGAGCGGCCAAACGCGGTACGGAAAGGCCGAGGACGAACTTGTCTTCGCCGTTGAGATCTTGAGGAATCCGAACTCCGCGCATTGGCCCCCTCCCGGTGGCGTAGAACTTCAGCGCGGGGGACTTAGGGGATAGGACGAGTGCGGGACATCATTGCTGCGGCTGCGCTAACTTATTGCCTACACGCAGCGACCCGTTCCGTTGGCCGGGATTGTGGTGCCTGCACCAGGATTCGAACCCGGGACCAACTGATTAAGAGTCAGCTGCTCTACCAACTGAGCTATGCAGGCGCACCGGCTATTCTATCCAGCCTTTCTTTGGGCCTGCGTCGCTCAGCTACTTGTCGCGATCACCCCCCGCGTTGTCAACCCGCGCGTCGATGATCGCGCGGCTCCAGTACCTGCTCGCTCGAACTCTCCGGGTTCACCATGACCACCTCGAAGAGGTCTTCGAAGTTCACGTTGAAGAACTTGATCAGCGCCTGGCGCAGTTTCGGGCCCGGCCGTCGCGCTCCCGACTCGAGGGCCGGAATATAGTTCTGGCTAATGCCCAGGTTGTGCGCCAGCTCGCGCTGTGTCAGGCCCTTCTTCTCGCGCATCGCCCGCAGTCCGGTGGCTCGAACCTCGACATTCATCTCGGCATCATCACACGGACGCGTATATTTGTCAAGACATGCCTACAAAAAGGTCTAGTCTCGCTCAGCCGAACCCCGGCCGGCCCACCGGCCGCCTCATCCTGTCCGGCTTGACCGCGTTCGGCTATCACGGCAACAAGCCAGCCGAGCGCAAGCTCGGCCAGACATTCACGGCCGACCTCGAGGTCACCATCGATACCCGCAAAGCGGCCGCGACCGACCGCATCGAAGACACCATCAGCTATCCGCTGCTCGAGAAAACCGCCCGACAGATCCTCGAAGGCAAGCCGGCCAACCTTCTGGAGACGGTCGCCGAACGGATCGCGATCGCCATCCTCAAGCATCGCGGAGTGATCGAGGTCACAGTGCGAGTCAG
>WNGM01007819.1_pt1 | contig 17606 bp, 14 predicted proteins | sample 5400571 | NCBI WGS metagenome assembly WNGM01 (sample SAMN13153378, study PRJNA577476) | soil metagenome | isolation source: 100 cm soil or saprolite under Garry oak tree replicate 2 | place: USA:California | collected 2016-06-15 | reverse complement strand
AGGCCGTCGTCATCTGAGCGGGTGGGGGCACGGTAGCCCTTGACCTGGACCCGCACCCGCTGGGGCTCGGAGGACCGGACCACGGCGACGGCGTCCCCCGCCCCCGGGCGGAGGAACTCGGCCGCGGAGGAGACGTCCCCGATGGTGGCTGAGAGCCCGATCCGGGGGACGGCCCGTCCGGTGGCGTCCTCCACCCTCCGAAGGAGCGAGCGGACCTGGGCCCCCCGCTCGGTCCCGGCGAACCCGTGGACCTCGTCGACCACCACCCGGACGAGGCACCCCAGCATGGCCGCCGTCTCGGGGCCCCGGAGGCAGAGCATGGCCTCCAGGGACTCCGGAGTGGTGAGCAGGATCCCCGACGGGACCTGTCGGAGGCGGGACTTCCGGGAGGAGCCCACGTCGCCGTGCCAGGGCGTCACCTCGATGCCGAGGGGGTAGCACAGGGCCTCCAGCCGCTCGGCGATGTCGTCGATGAGGGCCTTCAGGGGGCTCAGGTACAGCACCGCCACGCCGTGAACTGGGGGCCCCGACAGCAGCAATGAACAGACCGGCAGGAACGCTGCCTCGGTCTTCCCCGACGCCGTGGGGGCCACCACCAGGGTGTCCCGGCCCGCCAGGACGGGGGCGACGGCCTCCTCCTGCACCGGGCGGAGGCCCGCCCACCCCCGCGACGCGACCCAGTCCCGGATGAGGGGGTGGAGCAAGGGGAGGTCCCGCGGGATCTCAGAGGACGAGGTCTGTGAGGCCGTCGTCATCACCCGACTTCCCCGCCGCGTCGGAGGGAAGTCCGGGGACCACGACCCGGCCCAGGACGTCCCGCCAGGAGGTGCCCGGATGCTGCTCCAGGAGGGACAGCAGGTCGCAGAAGTTCTTCACCGTGGTCCTTGGGTTCCGAAAGCACTCCTCCCCCAGGGTCCCCGGCGAGGGCGTTCTCCGCCAGGCGGGAGCCAAGGGCGGGATGGGAGTGCCATCCCCGGCGGGGGTCCAGGAGGGCCTCCGGGGTGACCCCGAAGGCGAACCCCAGACGGTCTGCCCCCCTTGCAGGGTGTCGTTCCAGATCCCGAGGATCCGCTGGTAGTTGGCATCCCGGGCCTGGGGGTTCGCGATGCGGTGGAGCACGGCCACCTCGTCCAGGAGCACCACCAGCCCGTCGTGTCCCCCCAGGCGGCAGAGCCTCGCCAGGAGCTTCAGGGAGTCGTACCAGTTCCCGTCGGAGATGATGGTCCGGACTCCCAGGGCTGCCCGGGCGTCGGCCTTCGAGGTGAACTCCCCCCGCAGCCACCGCAGGGCCTGGGCCTTCAGGTGCTCGTCCCCCGAGTCATGGCCCCTCCAGTACCCCTCCACGGCCAGGGCGAAGTCGTAGCCCCCGGGGAGCTCGGCCAGGGGGGCGAGGTGCTCCCGGAGGGCCCGGTCCGGGCCCCGTCCCTCCTCGGCCGCCTTCGCCACCACGTCGCTCACCACCCGCTCCAGCAGCGCGGGCAGGGCGCCCCCGTCGGGGCGGGCCCTGGTGGAGAGCCTCGCCGTGACGGCCCGGTACAGGGCCTGGGCCTGGCCTCCCGTGCCGTGCAGGCGGTGCCCCGGGGTGAGGTCCACCCTGGCCGCCACCAGGTTCTTGGCCAGGGCGGCCCGGTGGAGGACGGCGAGCAGGAACGTCTTCCCCGCCCCGTTCGGGGCCACCACGGCCCGGCACCTCGCCCCGCCCCGGGCCACCGCGTCCAGGTCCGAAGCGAGGGCCTCCATCTCGGCCCCCCGCCCCACCACCAGGTGGTGGAGCCCCCGGGCCGGGACCTCCCCCGCCCGAAGGGCCGCGATGATGGCGTCGCGCTCCCTCGGCCGGACGGGGTCCCGCTCGCTCGTTCGTGGTCGCACCAGTTCGTTCATCTCAGATCAGCTCCTTTCAGGTCGAATCCTTCTCGCGTCAGCTCGTGCGCTCGGGGGTGGACCTCCAAGGGATCCTCGCCTTCGATCGCCGGCTCCCCCCACTTCTCCAGGGCGGTCTCGTTGATGCGGTCCAGTGCGGCCTCCGGCAAGAGCCCATGCCCGGCCGCGAGGGCCGCCACCTCTCGGCGGGCCCACCTGGGCCGGTCGGCCAGGTCCCGGAGCAGGGCGACGTGGGCTCCATGAAGCCCTCCGGGGGAAGGGGCAGGCGGCGGCTCCTCCTCGTCTCCGAGGTGTCGGGCGAGGGCCGTCCTGGCCGCCTCGGTCTCCCGCCGCGTCGCGTCGACTTGCTGTCGGTCGAGGCCCGGTCCCGGTGCCCCCGCGGCGACCGACCGAGGGGCGCTCGGGCGACCTAGGGCGCGGTCGTGAAGGGCCATGTAGGCCTCGTCGGGCCCGAGCCCGAGCAGGCGCCACACCCGGACGACGGCCTGGACCACGGGGGCGGAGGCGGCGGCCGGGGCGGGGACCAGTCCGGTGAGGGCCTCGGCCAGCCGGCGCCTCCTGCCCTCGTCGAGGCAGCCCAGGCGGGCCCGGAGGCCCGACCCGCGCCTGCCGGTGGCGATGAGCCAGCGGACCCTGGCCTCGGTGCGGGCGAGGTCCGATGCCGGGATGCCGCCCGCGGTCACCACCCGGGCCCAGACTGGGGACCCCAGGCCCTCCAGGGAGGCTCGCTCCCCGAGGGCCCTCAGGACCAGGGCCCCGATCGTCGCCACGTCCCTGCTCAAGGCGCTCAGGGGGCCAAGGCTCTCACCGGGGGGCGCCCGGAGGAGGACCAGGATGGGCTCCGGGCGGGACGACAGCCTGGGGTCCGGCTCCAGCAGGTAGCCGAGCCGCCAAAGCAGCGCCGCCACCCCGGACAGGTCGCCCGACCCGTCCGCTTCCCCCTCCAGGGCCGCCACCCGGTCGCCCTCCACCACCGCGGCCTCGCGCTGCCCCAGGAGGCGCTCCGCCCCTTCCCACACCCGGTCCGCAAGGGGGTGGCCGCCCGGCCCGAGGAGATCTGCCGGGAGCAGGGCGACCGCTCCCGCCGAGCCCCTGGCCCCGGGCGTCCTCGACACGACGCGCTTGAAGGGGTGCAGGGCATCGGAGCACCGCCAGGCCAGAATCCGTACGGCCGGGCTCTCGGCCATCCCTCCGGGGAGGCGGATCTCGTCCGGCCACCTCCGCAGGAACCGGATCATGAACAGGCGCTCGAACTCCTCGCGGACCCTTCTCACCGCCCCCATGAGGGGAGGCTGGGCGAGGAGCTGGCCGAGCGCCTGGTGGGCGAGCGAGCGCCGGCCGTCAGAGCAAGGTGGCTCCGGGGGGCGGTCCGGCACCGCCCCGTGGTCGGCGTCCCCTGGTTCGTCGGCGAACCGGTCGCCCCCCGGGACGTACTCCGTTTCTTGGGGGGCGACCGGGGGAACCTCCTCCCTCCCGGCCGGCAGGAGGTCGACCCGCTCCTCGTAGAGTCCCATGACCTGCTCCCCGCTCGATCGGCTCGTCGTGTTCACATCGGTGCGCTTTCCAACTCTACTGCTTCAGATGGGCGGAAATCAACTGGTGAGGATGTAGGGTCAGGGTCGTGAGCCCCCGCACCGCTAGCGCCCGTGGCGCCGCCCCCGCCCCGACGAGCCTGAACGAGGCCATCGCGGAGGGGGTCCGCGAGCTCCGGGCGGGCCGGGGATGGACCCAGGACCGGCTCGCCGATCGGATGCGGGCAGCGGGGTTCCTGGGGTGGACCCGCGCGATGGTGGGCGCCCTGGAGACCAGGCGGCGCCAACTCTCGGCCGGCGACCTGGTGGCTCTCTCGGTCGCCTTCGGGGTTCCCCCGGGGGATCTCATCCCCCGCCGGCCGGGGTCCGTGCGCCTGGACGACGGGACCCCCGTGCCCCTGGAGGCGGTCCGGCTGGCGCTCGGGGGGAAGCCCAAGGCCGCGGAGCGGGCCCTCGGAGGCATCCCCCCAAAGACGGGGGCCGGGGCCCGGCGGGCGCAGTCTCCCGGACGCAAGGCGCCCCGGGCCCTCATCGAGCGCGCGGCCAAAGGCGAGCTCGAGCTGCACATCGCACGGTCCCTGGGGATCGACCCCCACGAGGTGGCCGCCACCGCCTTCGGGCTGTACGGCCGCTCTGCCACGGAAGAGCGAGACCGCCGGGCCCCGGACCCCGGCCGTCCCGGGGTGAAGCGCCAGGTGAGCAGGCGGATCATCCGGGAGATCCGGTCGGCCGTGGAGGCCCGGGCAGACCAGGGTCGGCCTGGGCACGACCGCCCGCCCTCGTCGAATTGAGCCGGCACTCGGGGTGTGCGTTCGAGGCGGCGTCCTGGCGGCATGGGACCCACCCGAAAGCACATCAATCGCTCGCTTGGTGGGAACCGCCCCCACTAGAGAACCCATCCCGGGCCGAGCCCTGCCAGCCCCCTTGAGGGAGTCCCTCAAGAGGGAGCCCCTCCAACCCGCCGTCCTCGCGCTGCTCGGAGGCGAGGGGGGTCGGCAACCGCTCGGCGACGGCCCGAGGTGGCCGGGGTGGCATGCTCCAGCTCCAGGGCGAGCGAGGCCTGACACCACCTCCCCGGACCTCGGCCCTGGCCCCTGAGATGGACCATCACGGCAGACCGAGCATCTGGCGGATGGAATCGCTGTCGACCTCGCTCACCTTCCTGGCCTCTCCCAGGTCGAAGGTCATGTCCATGAGGCCGCCGCAGATGTTCGTGACCCAGTTCACCACCGGGTAGTAGGCGAGGGCCCATCCCTCGTCGTCCTCGTCGAGGTCCGCGAGGTGCTCCGTGAACCCGAGGAAGTCTCCCTTCGACGGGAAGACCCTGACCATGAAGGCCGCCGCCGTCGCCTCCTCGTCGCTCGCCTCCCGAGGGCTCGGGCGATCATCCGCCGCCTTGGCGAGCCCGGCGAGCTCCCGGAAGGCAGCAAGGAGGAGCTCCCGCTCATCCGCGCGAAGCGGTGGGGCGCCGCCTCCCTCGAACGGCCCTCCCAGCACGCTGCCGATCGCCTCATCCCAGAACAGCTCGTCGCTTCGGCGGTCCGACCCCGCGGGGTCGTAGTGCACCGCAACCCAGATGCGCAGCCTGCGCAGCAGTTCGTCGCACGCAGGAGTCTCCACCCCTCTACCACCCAGCCACGGGGGCCCGAACAACATCCAGTCGGGCTCCCAGCGCGACCGAGGCAAGCCGCCGCTCCGCCAGGTCGACGTAGGTGGGCTCGATCTCGACCGAGATGGAGCTCCGGCCCGCCTCCATCGCGGCGAGGGCCGTGGTCCCCGTGCCGGCGAACGGATCGAGTACGACGTCGCCGGCGAAGCTGAACATCCGGATGAGGCGCCGCGGCACCTCCACCGGGTACGGGGCGGGGTGGTCTCGCCTCACCTGCCCCGTGACGCCTGTCCAGACCGGCGCGAACCACCGGACGTAGTCCTCGGTCGAGATTCGGGACCGCTCCTCCATCTCCGGGGTGGGCCTCCGGTAGCCGCCCGGCTTGCGGAGGAACAGGACGTGCTCCATGTCGTTCTTGACCACCCCGTTCGGGAGGTTGGGCTTGCCGAGGTACCGGCGGGAGCGGGAGGCCTCCAGGGCGATGTTCGCGACCTTCAGCCACCGGATGGGGGTGAGGCAGTCGAACCCCAGCCGGCGCGCCCGGACCTGGATGTCGCCCGAGAGCGGGAGGACGTGATGGCGGCCGCCCGTGCGGCGCGAGATGCAGACATCCCCCGCCACGCAGGCGACCCGGCCGCCCGGCACCAGGACCCCGAGGCATTCCCGCCATACCCGGTCGAGCTGGTCCAGGAACTCGTCGTACGCGGGGATGTTGCCGAGCTGCCCGGGATGGTCCGGGTACGCCTTCAAGGAGCCGTATGGAGGGCTCGTCACAACCAGGTGGACGGATTCGGTCTCGATCCACCCGAGGTCCCTCGCGTCGCCCTCACGGACGACGTGCGTGGTGACTCCCCCCGACCTATCCATGCGATCCGGCCCCCCGCGCATCCGCGGCTACACCCGTCCGTCGGAGCCTGAGTCGGGAGGGGCCAGTTGCACTGAGTAGGTGGTCGCCGCGGCCAGGAAGGGCAGCGACCACGCATGGTCCCGATGCAGCAGCCACGAGGGGCCGGAGTCGTGGACCGACACGAAGCCGTCCGGATCGACGTATTCGACCCGCTCGGGGCGCACCGACGCGAGGGGACCCCCGTGGTTCGCCTCCAGCCAGGCGGCGAGGTCCCTCGCCTGCCCCTCGGTCATCAACTCGCCCTGGTAGAGGGCGAGGTCGTGCGCGAGATCGAGGTAGATGAAATCGAACCCGTAGAAGTCGAAGGGCCCCTCCCTACCCGCCAGCACCTCCACCACCCGCCTCATCCACCGGTCGATCCGAACCAGCCGCGGATCTTGGAGGCCAGCCACGAGGAACTGCCTGGCCTCAGGCTCCCCAGGCCGGCGGTTATAGACGTGCAGGCCGGTGGTCCCCCGGAGGGCCGCGGCGTCAGCCACCTCCGCCACCACGCGCCACGCTCGGCCTGGGTCGAACACCGGGAACCCGTACGGGTGGTCCCATCCCGTTCCATCGCCTGCGGAAGACTCGGAATGCCCTGTCGCGTCATCGTCTGCCGACGACCGGCCCCGGGAGGGCCAGATGGATGCGGCGACCCGGAATGGAAGTCGGTACCCGGGCTCCCTGTTCAGGAGCCACAGTCCCCCTGCGGCGTCGGTTTGGGGCCACACATCCCAGTAGCCGGTCGAGCGGTCGATCACCTCGATCCGGCCCAGCCACCGGCCGTACCCCGCCGCCAGGAACTCCGCCACGCTGTCGGCCTCCCCGTCGGTCAGGAACTCGGCCTGCGCCCATGCCAACGCGTCGGTGTACTCCAGGAGCTCCTGTTGGCGGGAGGCCACATCCGATCGGATCGGTTGATCCGTCAAGCCCCCCACGTCCCTCCCTTCCCGAGGGGCTCCGTCGGGAAGGAGCATGTACTCGATCCAGGCCCGCTTCCACGCGGCGGCCTCCGGTAGTGGGGGCCACCCGTGCCGGCCCAGTTCGAGCCACACTGGCCCCGTTCCCCAGCCCCGGGGAAGCGAGAACCGCTCATCCGTGGCGCCCGCCAGACCGGCGGCATCAAGGACGTGCGCTCCGACCTGGAAGCGCCTGGACGGGTCGCTCAGTGGAGGAAGAGGATCCTCCTGCCGGCCCCTCACCGCTGCTCCTCGCTTACCATGTCGTCCACCTCCCGCTCGGTCATCTCGACTTCCCCTACGGTGCCCAAGGGGAGCGGTGGTGGCCACAGCCTCCTCCTCTCACGCCCAGCGGCACCCCCGTCGGATGAGTGGTGGTGACGCCACCAGAGGCGGTCTCGTTCCCCGCCCAAACCCGTCATCCCGTCATCGCACGGGAACCGAATCCGCGGTAGCCATCTTGTGGAACCAGAACGTCGCCGTGACCACCTCATTTCGTAGCTTCGTCATCGGTGGGCGCCTCCTGGTGGGCACCGTCGGGGATGACAGGTCCGTTCGGGAGGTACCTCCCGAACACGTCAACGAGGCGGTCGTCCAGCACGTAGCCGCGGACCGTGCCGGACAGACTGCGGGGTCGGACCCCGAAAGGGCGGAGCTGGGTGGCAAGCCCCTCTGGGTTGAGCGGTCTGCCCCTCCACGCCCGCCAGGGCCGCTCCTCGAGCCCGTTCAGGTACTCCAGGATCTGCTTCGTTGCGATCCTGCTGTCCTGGCGGGCGACGAACAGGTCCCGCAGATCCCCCAGGAGTAGGATCCGTGCCTGATCGTCCTCGTACCGATCCCCCGACAGGACCACGGCGGCCGCCCGGGCGCGCTCCGGCCACGTCCCTCCGCACCGCTCGGCCACGGAGAGAAGCGGCAGCCAGTTGTCGCGGGCCCGGTCGTCGAGGCCGCCCGGCGCTTCCGGCTCCGCCGTCCGGAGGTCTGCCACGTGGTCGACAGCCCAACGCAAGGCCCTCCGGCGCAGGGCCAGGATGTCCTCTCCATCCTCCAGGCCGGGCCGGAACGCGTTCTCGACCTTCTCGTTGGGGGACTTGCGAGCCATCTGGATCACGACAGCCCGGTCGGTGATCGTCGGCGACGGGGTGCCGATTCCGGCGAGCGCCTTCGCCGACCACGCGGGGAATGCTCGAACGGCGTGGCCCGGCCCGGCCGCCCGCCACACCACGGCGTTGCGGGCGTTCCCCGCGTTCAGCAATCCCCGAAGCTCCTCTGACTGGCCGAGGAAGGTGTCTCCCTCGTCCACCAGCAGGGTGGGGCGGTGCCCGGCCACCACGCGGAACAGCACCGCGGGGGTGAGGTGGGCAGCGAGGAGGGCACGTCGGCACAGGAGCTCCAGCACCCGCATCAGGCGGCTCTTGCCGCACCGCAACACCGGACTGCTGATGACCAGGTAAGGCGTCAGTCCGAACGCGTCCAGGTTCCAGGTGTGCAGGACCCACAACGCCAAGGCGACCAGGGCGAACTCCTCGATCACCACGAACCGCGTGATGAACGCGACCAGGTCGGTTAGCAGCGCGTCCCCGTCGACCGGCTCGTCGTTCGGCTCCGGGTCGGGGGCAATGATCGGCGGCCCCTCGACCGACGGGCTCGGCACCTCCGTGCGCCCACCTGGCTCTCGCCGGGCGCGCTCCCTCACATTCCCACGTCGGGAGGGGGATCTCCTCGTCTGGAGCCGCCCGATCCAGTCGCTAATCCTGACGACGCGGCGAGAGCGAACTCCTCATCCCTGCGGGCCGTCGCGTCGGAGGCGACGACATCGGGGCGCTCATCCCTCGCCCACGGGCCGGGTAGCTCCTCAACCTCGTGCGAGGCTGCTTCCCGGTTGCGGAACGGCAGTCCCGCGTCCCGTGGGGAGGTCCCGGCCTCCGGCTCCTGGTACATATGCGCGTACACTTCAACGGAGGCGCTGAGCGCGTCGTCCAACGTCCGCCCGAACCGCTTCCGGGGCCGGGCCGCAGGCGTCCTACCCGCCTCAAGCCGCCGAAGGACGTCGTCAAGGCTGGGGGGATCGGGCGCCACACCCCACCTGCCGTGGGGCATCCGGACGACCAACCCGTAGGTTTCGAGTCACGGCATCCACCTCGACACGGCGCTCCGGTCGAGGTCGGTCGCCCGGGCGATCTCACCCTGTCGCATGGCCCCATGCCCGCTGAGGGCGTCGAGAATCCACCAGCCGTTCGAGTGCAACCGTCCGTGCCCCCACACTGGGTGGGCGGGGTCGAACCTCGAACGGTCCTGAACCTCGTGGCCCTCGTCTTCGAGTGCGTCGTTGTTGCGAAATCCACGCCCTAGACATTGCCCCGGGGGGGGACTGGAGAGACAAGATTGAGAAGGAACCGATATGGGGTCTCGAGCAAGAGGAGCAGAACTAGGGGATGGCGCTTCCACGGACGACGAGCGCCCCGAAGCAGACACGGATGACGAAGAGGGGGGATGAGGTGGATCCCTGTCCCACGTAGGGGTGACGGAGACGTCTGGGACGAGCGCGTCGGTCCCAAGCGGGGAGCCGGAGGAGACGAAGCAGCCAGGAGTCTCCACCGTCGTGGGGTGTTGTGATCCCTTCGTGCCATTTGCAGGCTGCCCGGGCGTGGCGGGGAAGATGTGGGCGGGCCTCTCGTCGGTGGATGGCGCGAGCAACTGCCAGACCGTGGCCGTACCTCGCTGCGGGTCTCCCACCTCGACGACCTCGACGTAGCGCCCCACGAGGGACATCACGTGGCGGCGCGCCGGCTCCGTCGTCAGGTGGAGGCGGCGGGCTATACGGTGCCACGGGTAGGGGAAGTCGAGCCTGCCCAGCAGTTCCGCCCGGGAGAGCAACACATCGAGCGCGGCTCTCCCTGGCAGGCGCATCAGGCCCTGCCGGACATCGCTATCGGCACGAGCCCGGATTCGTTCGACCTGGGCCACCGCGTACTGAGGGCCCGGCAGCCGCAGGGCCACCTCCCAGGAGTGGGCGAAGTCGGACCGCCCGTCCCCTCGCTCCCGGAGGCGCTGCCCGATCGGCCCGCCGCTCCAGAGGGCGAGCTCGAAGGCCTCCTCCCTATCTGAGCCGGCCCACCTGGCCCGCCAGGCGAAGGACTGGAGGGCCTCCGACCGCGTCGGGAACGCGCGGCCCCTGACCGTTCCGCAGGCGAGGAGTTCCAACATCTCGTCGTCGAGCTTGCCCGTCTTCTCCGTGGGGGGCGGGACGGCCGGCCTCGTGGCCTTGGTCGGGGGGAGGAGGTCGGCCATCCGGAGCAGCGCGGACAAGGGTGCCCTCCTGGCGAGCCGCTCAAGGGGGTCGTCCCCGTCGAGGAGCTCGGGCAGGATTCTGCTTCGCCAGCCGGATTCGAGGTGGGCGGGGTGGAGTGAACCTGGGGGGCGTAGGCACCCGGTGCGGGGGTTCGTGAGCGGGGCCGTGTCCAGGGCGGGCGCAGCGAGCTTGAGTCGCCGTGCGACCTCGGTCACCAGGTCGGGCGAAGCGGGCTCTGCCAGCGTGACCCAGACGTGACGACCATCGCCTGGGCCCGACTGCTCGCCGACTGGGCTCATGCCAACCGAGGTGGTCAGTTCGACGACGAGCTCGGCAGCCCGAGCCGCCGCCTCTGGGCCAAGCCTCTTGGCATCGAGGTCGAAGCCAAGCGTGGGGAAACTGCCGTCGCGGTCCGCGAGGCCGACGGCGTATACGTAGGCCGGCTCCGAGTCGGGCCACGTCTCCCAGTGGTCGTACCGGCCGGTCCGGGGGTTCGTCACGCGGACGACGTCTTGGCGGCCCGCAAGTGCTTTCGCGAATGGCAGGGAGGCGGCTACACGTGTATGATGTTGTTGCACAAGGGTTGCTCCTTGTGAATTGAATCGGATGGGGGCCCGGTCGACGTGGTCCGGGCCTTCGTCGCATCCAGTCCGGCCCTGGAACGTGGACCTGAGTCTGGAGGGAGTCCCTCATCTGGAGGGAGTCCCTCATCGGGCACGTATTCGGGCTTCGGGCTTAAGCGATCTGTTCGGGGTGCGGAGAGTGTGGCGTTCACAGCCCGGGTACCTGTAGAGGGGGATGGCGAGGACTCCAGTGCCCGGCACCAAGCATCCGGCCGCGAAGAGGGGTTCCCTCATTCGCTGGCTTGCGGAGATGGTGACCCCGGCATTCGATGGCGTCTGTACGAGATGGTGGGAGATCTTCGCCTCGGTCCTTCACGGCACCCTGCCTGCTTCGGCCCGCAGCCACCGGTCGATCTCAGCGAGAGGGATGAGCGCGGTTCGCCCTGAGCGAACGACGCGTAGGCGTCCCTCACGAATGGCCTGGTACAGAAAGTCACGCGGTAGCCCCGTCCCGCGTGCGGCCGCACGGACCCCCCGGAAAACCAATGGCTGATTCATCGAGCGGTCACCGACAGTCCGGCGCTGCGCCTGATGCGCTCCTGCTCCGTGATTGCCCCCACCTTTTGGCATGAGCCATCGGCCCCCTGACGCTCGTCATCCTCTATAGGCTGAGATACGATAACGGCCGTTGATAGTGACTGGGTGATCCGAGGGAGCACGATTGAGGATTACGGAATCAAGACTTCGCCTCACCGGAGAGGTAGGGAGCCTTCGACCCTCCTCAGTGGTGCGTGTGGCCGACTATGAGCTTACGGAACGGGCTGGTCGCCCCTTCATCGCTCCCGCCCCTTCAAGTTTCTTCCGCCGGGCCGATCTGCCAGTGGAGCTCGTTCCCCTGGTGGCTGAACTCAACCCCGACGATCCAAAGGCGATCATCGAGTTTGTGCGAGCCTACGGGCCCTTGGGGGCCTGGAAAGAGGACTTCCGAGCCATGCGTTCGTGGGGGTTGGTCTCGAAGGTGATCGACGGTCTAGCTGAGTTGAGAACTCAGGCGTTCGGGCTCGGATGGACCGACACCGAATGGGAAGCAGACCCAGCAATTACCATTGCCTGGTACCGCGGTGGTATGCGCGCCGCTGAGGTGGGTCTGGGGGACCACCGCGGCGAGTTCCTCGATGAGCTCGTCGTGGCCGCTGGAGCCGTCGCATCGCTGGTCATGTGCCATCAGGAACTTGGGGCCGCTTCCTTCTCGGCGCGACGGATTACGGCTAACTGGCCGGGCCACAGCCCCTGGGTCCCTCCCCAAACACGCTCGCATGCCCGTTTTCTCGTCGCTGCGGTTGTTGACGCTGGACTGCGCGAAGTTTCGCTAGGTCTCACGGCCATCGAAGAGGGTCGCGCTCTCGGCCTCGCTGCGACGGCCAGCTCAGGTCAGGGGCCACCTCTTGCGCTTTCATTGCGTGAGCCAAGGTCTCTCTACGTGGCCTGCATCTTGGAGTTCGCGCAGGTGTTGCTCGGCAACCGTCCATATCGCTTCTGCGCGAATGAGGCCTGCGGGCGAATGTTTTCCGTTCAAGAGGGGAGGAGCCGATACGGGGGGCACCGAACCGACGTTCTCCGATATTGCTCCAGGACGTGCGGGCTCGCCCAGGCGCAGCGGGAGTATCGGCGGCGAACCAAGGAGCGCAAAGGGAGGGAGGGCGGAGGGTGATTCAGCAGCGAAGCACGACTGCGAGGAAGACATCGTTTCGGGCCCGGGTCAAGGTTCGGGACGACGAGGGCCGTTGGTCCGTCGTGTACGGGCCGTGGACGATATCAAAGCCTCGAGCCCAGCGTGATGAGCGCCAGCTACTCAGGCGCCGGGATGACGGGTCGCTGACCTCGGCACGTGGAGTCACCCTGGCCGGCTACCTAGAGAGAGAGTGGCTCCCGGCTGTGACGAAGGTATCCAAGCGAGGAGGACCGCTCGCTCCTACCACCTGGGCCCGCTACGAACAAGCTGTTGGACGCATCGCTGCCAGCATTGGGAAGGTGCGGCTGACTCAGCTCCGAGCGTCCCACGTTGAGCGCCTGCGGGAGGAGCTCCTGGCCACTGGGACGCTGGCTCCTCAGACGGTCGCGGACGTCCTACGCGTGTTAAGCCAAGCCCTGGCCAGAGCCACAGCCCGTGGTTTGATCGGGCGGAACCACGCAGACGCATCTATCGTGAATCGCCCTGTGGGGGAGCCCGGTAAGTTCGCCGTCGTCACGCCGGAGCTCGGAAAGCAGATACTAGGGGCGGCCCGGAGCGCGGATCCATGGGACGCAGCTGCTCACCTAGCCCTAGGTATGTCTCTGCGCCGGGAGGAAGTCCTCGGCCTAGGATGGGAGCATGTGGATCTTGAGGCGAGGATCCTGCGGGTGCGCCGAACCCTCACCTATGCGGGCAAGGCGCTGTATTGGGGCCCTCCGAAGTCGGCCGCGGGGAAACGGGACCTTCCCATCCCAGGATTCGTCGCGGAAGCGTTGCGGCGTCACCGGGCCGCACAGTTGAGGCGCCGCCTCCTCCTTGGCGAGGCCTGGCCGCTTGAGGGAGTGATCGACGACCTCGTGGTGGACAAGGGGGACGGCGGGCCGTGGCTCCCCCCCAGCTTTTCGACCTACTGGGCCCGGTGGGCAGAGGGCCAGGGCTTCGGCCAGGTGACGTTCCACGGCCTACGCCACGGCACGGCCACACTCTTGCTCGCCGCTGGCGTCCCGGACCGAGTCGTCGCCGAGATCATGGGACACGCCGACACCCGCATCCTGCGCCGGTACCAGGAGGTCGTCCCCGAGCTGCTCGCCGACGCCTCGGCGCGCCTCGAGGCGCTGCTCGCCGACTGACTGGGGTTCCATGGGGGGGTTCCAGGAGTCGATAGGTTCTCGTCGCTCCCATACAACGCGCTGATCAGAAGGGTAGTCCCAACGGGATTTGAACCCGTGTCTCCACCTTGAGAGGGTGGTGTCCTCGGCCTCTAGACGATGGGACCTCGCGCGGCCGGGGCCGCCGGCGCCCAGTGTACCGAAGCCCCGGGTCAGTCCTCCGGCGCGAAGATGTAGCCGATCCGCGCGGCCACCGTGTGGTCGCCCTCGATGCCCAGCTTGCCCTCCATCAGGGCCAGCCCCGGTTGGAGCTCCTGGGACAAGATCCGTCCGAACGTCGGGACGCTCATCCGCAGCGTGACCGCGGGGGCCTGCGCGGACCCCGGCCCGGCCACGGCGCGGCCGTCCTGCACCCGCACCACCCACCGGAAGCTTTCGCGTGAGCCCTCCAGCACGTACTGGATGTCTCCCTGGAAGCCCTGGGCCCGATCGGGGTGGAACGCGCGCTGGACGCCCCGGAAGACCGCCCGCATCCCGATCCGGCTCCCGATGATCCGCTCGATCTGGCGGTCGGTCCGGCCGGCCAGCACCTTCCGGAACGCCTCCTCGCCGCGACGGCGGAGCCGTTCCCGAGCTCCGGCCGGGCGGACCGACGCGCCCGCCTCCGGGGTCCCGGCCAGCACCGCCGACGGCGCGGCGTCGAGCTCGCCCTGGGAGGTGACAAGGTAGGTCGGGTCGGCGGTCCGGGCCGGCTCGCGCCTCCCCAGGGCCCGATCCACGGCTTCCGCTAGGCGCTCGCGCTTCTGCGCGTCCCTCTCGTCCGCTTCCTCGGCGAACCGCGGCAGGACCTCCTTGCCGAACAGCTCCAGCGACTCACAGATGTGCTCGTGCCGGTTCCGGCCGGCCTGGGACACGAAGATGACCTCGTCCACCCCGGCGGCCTCGTACCGGGCGCACAGGTCGGCCACCTGGGAGGGCGTGCCCACCGCGCCCCGGAGCGACCCCAGCTCCTGCTGGAGCAGGCGAACGCCGAGCGGCGCGTTCTCGGCCCGGATCAGCTCCCGGGCGAACCCGTACGCGGCGCGGTTCCGTTCGAACTCCTCGTACACGCGGGTATGCCCCGGCCGGTGCTGCCCGAACACGTAGTAGTGGGCCAGCGAGTAGCCGAAGAAGTGGCCGCCGTCGATGCCCCGCTCGATGGCGGTCTCCTCGTCCTGGTGGCACAGGAACGGCACCACCACGGCCACGTTCGGGTTCACCGAGAACCCCGCCGGCACGCACCGCTCGGACGCCAGCACCTCGTAGTAGGCGTCGACCCACTGCTTCGCGTCCTCCGGCTCCACGAACGAGAACGACAGCGCGCCCAGGCCCTTGGTGGCGGCCAGCACGATGGTGTCGCGCCGGCTGCACGCCATCCACAGCGGCGGGTGGGGCTTCTGGAACGGCTTGGGGACGACGTTGCGGGGCGGCATCCGGATCCATCGCCCGTCGTAGCCGGCGAAGGGATCCTCCACGAACATCCGGGTGATGGCGTCGAGCGCCTCCTCCCACTGGTCTCGCTTGTCCGCGCGGGAGACCCCGAACCCACCCAGCTCCATCTGCGAGCTGGACTCTCCGGTCCCGAACTCCACCCGTCCGCCGGAGACAAGGTCGAGCGTGGCGATGCGCTCGACCACCCGGGCCGGGTGGTTGTAGCCGGGTGGGAGCTGGACGATCCCGTGCCCCAGGCGGATGCGGCGGGTCCGCTGGCTGGCCGCGGCCAGGAACACCTCCGGGGCGCTGGAGTGGGAGTACTCCTCCAGGAAGTGGTGCTCGACCTCCCACACGTGGTCGAACCCGAGCCGATCGGCCAGCTCGACCTGCTCGAGGGCGTCCCGGAGGAGGTTCGCCTCGGCGTCCTCCTCCCATGGACGGGGGAGTTGGTGCTCGTAGAACAGCCCGAACCGCATGTTCCACGCCTCCGAGTCGTCGTTCGGATCGCCGCCCGAGGCCGACACTACTACGACCGCCGGTCCCCGAGATGTACACGCGCCTACCCGGCTCCGCGGCCAGGCCCGCGCCCATGGGCGACCAGGCCGGGGGCGGCTACGGCGGAGGGTCCTATCAGGCGCCCCCCGCCGCCGCCGCCGGGGCTCCCGGGCGGTGGCGGCCAGGAGTCCGGGTCCGGGTATCAACGCCAAGACTCCTGATCCGCACTACGCTCGTTCCGTGAGCATGGAGCGAGTGTTCGAGGACAAGGAACAGGTACGCGAACGCGTGTGGGCCGCCCTCGAGAAGGCCGGCGCGGCCCGGTTCCCCGGCGCCAGCGGCCGGATCCCCAACTTCGTGGGGGCGGAACGCGCGGCCGAGGCCCTGGCCAGGCTTCCCGAGTGGCAGGAGGCCCGGGTGATCAAGGCGAACCCGGACGCCCCGCAGCTGCCGGTGCGAGCTCGGGCCCTGGCTGAAGGAAAGATCGTCTACATGGCCGTCCCCCGGCTCCGCGCCGAGAAGCCGTTTCTGCTGCTTGACGGGAGCCGCTTGGGCGCATCACCTCGCACGGCGGCCTCGATCGGAGGCGCCGCGTCGGAGGGACGTCCCGTCGGCATCGACGAGGTGGAGCGGATCGACCTGGTGGTGTGCGGGACCGTGGCCGCGAACCGCCGGGGCGCACGGGTGGGGAAGGGCGGCGGGTTCTCGGACCTGGAGTTCGCGCTGCTGGCGGAGGCCCGACGGATCGACGGCGAGACCTCCATCGTGACCACGGTGCACCCGCTGCAGGTGCTGGACGAGGATCTCCCCGAAACCGACCACGACTTCCGGGTGGACCGGATCGTCACGCCGGAGGAGGTGATCCGGTGCCGGCGGGTCCGCCGGCCCCGGGGCATCCTGTGGGACCACCTGTCGGACGAGAAGGTCGCGGAGATCCCGGCCCTGGAGGCGTTGCGGGGCTAGGGCAGGCGGGGCCGTTCAGCTCCGTGCTGCGCGGGTCAGCTCCCGGCGGTCCGGAACCCGCGCCCGGACTTCTTCCCCAGGAACCCCGCCCGGACCATGTGCTCCAGCAGCGGGGCCGGCGCGTATCCGGGTTCGCGGAGCTCGGCGTGGAGCGAGCGGACGATGGACAGCGTGACGTCCAGCCCCACCAACCAGCGCGGCCACGGTCGCCAGGACCGAGCCGGCGGTGGCCACGGTGGGGACCAGCTCGACCAGCTTCATGACCGGGACGGGGTTGAAGAAGTGGACGCCCAGGACGCGCTCGATGCGGCCGGTCTCGGCGGCCAGGTCGATGACCGGCAACGAGGAGGTGGCGGTGGCCAGGATGGCCGTCTCCGGCGTGGCCTTGGCCAGCGAACGGAAGACGCCCTTCTTGACCTCCAGGTCCTCGGCCACCGCCTCCACCACCAGCTGGCAGCCGCCGAGGTCGGCCAGGTCGGTGGTCAGGGTGATCCTGGCAAGGAGCGCGTCGCGGTCCTCCGCCGACAGCTTGCCCTTCTCCAGGGCCCGGGCGGTGGATTTCTCGACGGCGGCGCGTGACCGTCCGATCGATTCCTGGGAGCGGCCCCAGCACACCACCTCCAGCCCCGCCTTCGCGGCGACCTCGACCATCCCCGACGCGACGACGCCGGTCCCCACCACGCCCATTCGCTCGACCTCGGCCTCGGGGGGTGGGAGTGGGTGCCCCCCGTCCTGGTCGCCGTCGCGCCGGGTCGACCCGTCGTCCGCGTACCGGTAGATCCCGCGGCCGGTTTTCCGTCCGGTGAATCCGGCCGTGACCAGCTGGCGGAACACCGGCGAGGGGACGTAGCGGGTGTCGGCGAACTGCTGGTGCAGGGATTCCAGGATCTGCATGCAGGCGTCCAACCCGATCAGGTCGACCAGCTCGAGCGGACCCATCGGATGCCCGGCGCCCAGCCGCATGGCGGCGTCGATGTCCTCCCGGGAGGCGTGGCCGGAGTCCAGCAGCTGGACGGCCTCGTTCAGGTAGGGGAACAGCAGGAGATTGGCGATGAACCCGGCTCGGTCCCTGCAGGGGACAACGGTCTTGCCCAGGGACTCGGCGAACCGGC